>JGI1689J12820_1000127_pt1 | contig 13195 bp, 15 predicted proteins | sample PRCRCaboRojoPR_6_FD_12820 | JGI IMG/M metagenome (IMG submission 12820)
CGACCACGCCCGGGTCGAGAAGCGTTCTATATCGCGGCATAGGGTTCATCTCGGCGTGCGGCGGGACACCTCCGGTCGTAGCGGCCACAGCGTGAGCGGCGCACGCGCGGTCCCGCAGTCGCCCGATGCCGCGTACGCGGCGACGTCGAACCGGGCGGCCGAGAGCGGAGACGACCGGCGTCAGTCCGCAGACGCCGTGAGAGCCGGACCGTCTCGCTTTTGGCGCTGGTCGTCTAGCGTCGGGTATGACCGATTTCGACCCCGAGAAGTTCGAGGACAAGTACGTCCACTACTTCCCACAGCTCCAGCGAGCGTACAAGAGCGCGTTCGAGACGATGAACGAGGAGTACGACTCGACGCTCGTCCACGCCATCGACCAGCAGATTCTGAACGAGTCCGAGCCGTTCTACGAGGACGGCGAGTTCCGGATCGAACTGCCCGCGGACCCGGTCTCGCGCGTCGACGTGCAGGGAGCGGTCTTCGAGGCCGAGAAGATCGAGGCGACCCTCGACCGGTACGTAGCGGAGATCGAGTCGGAGCTCTACCGCGTCTTCGGGGTCGAGCCCGAAAATTAGGTGAACCAAAGGCCTAAGACCGTAGACGGCTAACCGCGTCGTATGAGTACCGAGTCCCAGGAGCCGGACGACGACCTTCGCGAGCGCATCACGAACTTCCTTCGCCGCAACTTCCCGCAGATTCAGATGCACGGCGGGAGCGCCGCCATCCAGAACCTCGACCGCGAGAGCGGCGAGGTCACCATCATGCTCGGCGGCGCCTGCTCGGGGTGTGGCATCTCCCCGATGACCATTCAGGCGATCAAGAGCCGCATGACCAAGGAGATCCCCGAGATCGACACGGTCCACGCCGACACCGGCATGGGCGGCGACGGCGGGATGGGCGGCGGCATGAGCCCTTCGTTCCCCGGCGAATCGTCCGACGACGGCGGCGACGACGAAGGGCCGCAGGCTCCGTTCTGAGCGCCGACTGGCGGGTCCGAACTCGGCTATTTTCGTCCCTCCGAGCGGCGCGCCCGTCTCCGTCGGAGAACAGGACGTTTATCCGCGCCTGAGCGGTATTCGGGCACATGACCCGCGAGTCGCCGGAGAACGTCCTCTTCGTCGTTCTCGATACGGTCCGGAAGGACCACCTGACGCCGTACGGGTACGATCGCTCGACTACGCCGGGGCTCGACGCGTTCGCCGAGGAGGCGACGGTGTTCGAGCAGGCGGTCGCGCCCGCACCGTGGACGCTCCCCGTTCACGCGTCGCTGTTCACGGGCATGTATCCGAGCGAGCACGGTGCAGACCAGGAGACGCCGTATCTCGACGGCGCCACCACGCTCGCACAGACGCTCTCGACCGCCGGCTACGACACGGCCTGTTACTCCTCGAACGCCTGGATCACGCCGTACACGCACCTCACGGACGGCTTCGACGAGCAGGACAACTTCTTCGAGGTGATGCCCGGCGACTTCCTCTCGGGGCCGCTGGCGAAGGCGTGGCAGACGCTCAACGACAACGAGGCGCTCCGGACGATCGCCGACAAACTCGTCAGCCTCGGCAACACGGCCCACGAGTATCTCGCCGGCGGCGAGGGCGCCGACTCCAAGACGCCGTCGGTGATAGACCAGACGATGGAGTTCGTCGACGACTCCGAGGAGTTTTTCGCGTTCGTCAACCTGATGGACGCCCACCTGCCGTACCACCCGCCGGAGGAGTACGTCGCGGAGTTCGCCCCCGGCGTCGACTCCACGGAGGTCTGCCAGAACTCAAAGGAGTACAACTCCGGCGCTCGCGACATCGACGACGAGGAGTGGGAGGCCATTCGCGGCCTCTACGACGCCGAACTCGCCCACATGGACGACCAGCTCACCCGGCTGTTCGACTGGCTGAAAGAGACCGGTCGCTGGGACGAGACGATGGTCGTCGTCTGCGCGGACCACGGCGAACTCCACGGCGAACACGACCTCTACGGCCACGAGTTCGGCCTCTACGACCCCCTGATCAACGTTCCCCTGATGGTCAAACACCCCGACCTCGACGCCGACCGCCGGACCGACCAGGTCGAACTCGTCGACCTCTATCACACGGTCCTCGACGTCCTCGACGTCGAGACGGCGGCCGCGACCGACGGCTCGGTCGTCCAGCCGGACCCGACCCGGTCGCTGCTGGCCGACGACTACCGGAACTTCGAGCGCGCGGTCAACGACGACCCGGGCCAGCGCGGCGACGGCGAGTACGCGTTCGTCGAGTACTCCCGCCCGGTCGTCGAACTGAAACAGCTCGAAGAGAAGGCCGCCAGCGCCGGCATCAGCCTCTCTGAGGACTCCCGGTACTACTCCCGGATGCGAGCGGCGCGACGCCCGGACGCGAAGTACGTGCGCGTCGACCGAATCCCCGACGAAGGCTACCGACTCGACGAGGACCCCGACGAGACGACGAACCTCGCCGGCGAGGACGACGACCGCGTCGAAGCGGTCGAGGAGACGCTCGCGGCGTTCGAGCGCGACGTGGGCGGCGCGTGGACCGGGGCGGGCGGCGCCGACGTCGGCGACGACTCCCTGGAGGAGTTCGACGAGGACACCCAGGAGCGCCTGCGCGACCTCGGCTATCTGGAGTAACGGGACGGCGAGCGCCGGTTCGACCGACTCGAACGGCTTTTCGTGGACGTGTGACGCGTCGAACGCGCTCTCGGACGACCGAGCGACGCGACCTCGTATCGGCCCCATAAAGTACATGTCGCGATACGAAATGATCAGATCCGCGGTCGTCGCCACAGGAAGGGTTCGGCAAAACGACGCGCGGTGGGTCACGGAGCGTCGCAAGCGAGCTCGTCGCGTGCTGAGAAAAACGACCGCTCGACGCGACTCGGTACGGGCCGCTGGTACTACTCCAGACCGAGATCGGCCAGCGAGTGTGTGTGCTGCCAGGCCCCTGCGACGTTCTCGACGTCGAACGTGAGGATGCCGTCGGTCAGTTCGAGGCGGATCGTGTCGTCGTCGATCTGCGTGTCGTGGAGATGCAGTTCGATCGGTTCGTCGAACTCGGCGACCTGTATCATGAGTTCTCCGTTCTGTTCCAGCATCGACTGGAGTTCGTTCGCGTTCATGGCTCCGACTCGAGATACAGGAGCGAGGAACAATACGTTTGAGATTCAGTTCACTCTCGCTCTTTTCGGTAAGCCTAAAATACTGCGTGTCCTAAGGAGTGCCCGAGGGGTTCGAGCGGCGGACCCGACCACACGATCCATGATCGTCGAACCATACCAGAGCTGCCAAGCATGTGGTGGAGACCTCGACAGGACGACGATGTACCGCCGGCACGCGTACTGTAACGACTGCGACTCCCTGTGAGTCGTCCGGAGGCGACACGCGGAGTGGCGCGGCACCACCGCGTTCCGCGCGTCTGCTACGACGAGCAGTCGTCACCGTGGCGGCCGCGGCTTCGACGGGGGGAAATCCCTGGCAACGCGTCGTCACGTGCACCCGAATCGGGGCGGTGAGACTGCTTTCGGGAGGAGCGCGGGAACGTCTCGAAAGGGAGTCAGTAGACGAGCGTCGGGTCGTTCTCGACCATGTAGAGCGTCCGCGCGGCGATGTTGACGGCGTGGTCGCCGACGCGTTCGAGGTCGCGGATCGTCAGCAGTAGCCGCGAGACGTCGTCGAGCAACTGCTCGGTCGACCACGGGTCGTCGGCCCCGGCCTCGCGTTCGACGAGGTCGCGCGCGACCGTCTCGCTGGCCCGCAGACAGAGCGCGTCGAGGTCGTCGTCGCCGTCGGCTATCTCCCAGCACGCCCCGGCGTCGTCGTCGCCGTAGGCGTCGAGACTGCGTTCGACCAGCGCGGTTGCCTCCCGGCCGATCTCTTCGACGGTGGCGTCGCGTCCCAGATCGCGGTCGGCCGCGAGCGCGTACCGGCCGAGGTTCGAGGCCAGGTCGCCGACGCGTTCGAGGTCGGTGATGATCTTGAACGAGGCCGTGACGAACCGCAGGTCGCCGGCGACCGGTTGCTGGAGGGCGAACAGGTCGATACACCGGTCCTCGAGGTCGAGGTAGCGTTCGTTGACCGTCTCGTCGCCGTCGATGACCTCGCGGGCGAGTCGCTCCTCGCGTGTCGTCAGGCTCTCTAATCCCAGTTCGAGCCGGTCGACGACGAGGTCGCCCATCGCCAGCACGTCGCGCCGGAGGTCGTCGAGCGACTCCTGGTACGGCTCTCGGGGCACGGTCACCCGAACTTGCCGGAGATGTAGTCCTCGACGCGCTGGCTCTCGGGGTTCTCGAAGATCTTGTCCGTTTCGCCGTACTCCATGAGTTCGCCGCCGGTGAGAAAGACCGCGGTCTGGTCGGAGATGCGGGCCGCCTGCTGCATGTTGTGGGTGACGATGACGACCGTGTACTCCTCGGACAGGTCGTGGATGAGGTCCTCGATCTTCGAGGTCGCGATGGGGTCGAGCGCGCTCGCCGGCTCGTCCATCAGGATGACTTCGGGGTCGGTCGCCAGCGCGCGAGCGATNCAGAGACGCTGCTGCTGGCCGCCCGACAGGCCGAGCGCGTTGTCGTCGAGTCGGTCGTGGACCTCGTCCCAGAGCGCGGCCTGTTTGAGCGACCGCTCGACGAGATCTTCCTCCTTTTCGTCGTCGCTCCGGCCGAGCAGTCGTGCGACGAACCCGGTTTCGATGTCGCCGTGCTTGCGCGGGCCGTAGGCGATGTTGTCCCGGATCGACTTCGGGAACGGGTTGGGTGCCTGGAACACCTGCCCGACTCGCTTGCGGAGTTCGACGAGGTCGACGCCGTCCTGGTAGACCTCCTCGCCGTCGAGTTCGATCGAGCCCTCGACGCGAGCGGACTTGATCCGGTCGTTCATGCGGTTGATGCACCGGAGGAACGTCGACTTCCCGCAGCCCGAGGGGCCGATGAGCGCGGTGACGCTCTTCTCGGGGATCTCCATCGAGACGTCCTTGATGGCGTGGTCGTCGCCGTAGTAGACGTCGAGTTTCTCGACGGAGATCTTCGCGTCGCCCTCGAACTGGTAGTCGACCCACTCCGGGCGGGTCTCCTCTTCGGTCTCTCCGCTCGTGGTCTGGAGCGGTCGGTCGGTGCCCTCTTCGGTCGTGGAACTCTGAGTAGTTTCGCTCATTGGTGCAGTTTCCTCCGGAAGTAGTACCTCGTGACGATGCCGACCGCGTAAAAGGAGAGGACGACGACCAGCAGGACGAGCGCCGTCGCCCACTTGAACTGCCCCGCGCTGCCGACGTTCCCCGAGAGCCCGACGCCCGCCGAGATGAGCGCGTAGAGCTGATACGGGAGCGCGGCCGTCGCCTGCATCAGTTCGGGGTTGGCGACGAACGGCGGAGACGTCGTGAACGTGAAGCCGCCGACGACGTCTGCGGTCTGGCTCCCCGGGACGAACGTTCCGCCCGCCATCGTCAGCAGGATGGGGGCCGTTTCGCCCGCGATGCGCCCGACGCCGAGGATGATACCGGTGACGACCCCGGGGAGCGCTGCGGGGATGACGACACTCCGAACGGTCTCCCACTTCGTGACCCCGAGGGCGGCGCTCGCATCTCGGTATTCGTCGGGGACCGCGAGCATCGCCTCGCGGCTGGTGATGACCACGAGGGGGAGCAGCATGAACCCGAGCGTGATCATGCCCGAGAGCAGCGACTTCTGCCCGCCGAACCGCGGGACGAGGAAGGCGAACCCGAACAGGCCGAAGACGATGCTGGGCGTGCTCCAGAGGCCGTTGGTGGCGATCTCGACGATCTGCGTGAACCGGCCGCGCTCGGCGTACTCGGTGAGGAAGACGGCCGCGCCGACGCCGAGCGGGACCGCGAACAGCACGGCCCCGACGACCAGCCAGAACGTTCCGACGATCGCCGGGAGGACTCCGTTGACGTCGTTGAGCAGCGCCACGCCGTTCATCACGAACGGCCAGTTGACGGGCCAGACGATGGTGTAGCTGAGTCCGAACAGGTTGATGGTGTTCGACGGACCGACGCCGCTCCCGAACGTGACTCCGTTGATCAGTCCGGGGAGTCCCTTGAGGACGGTGAAGGCCACGAGCACGAACAGTACTGCGACGATCGAGAGCGCGTTGAGATAGACGAGCACGTACGCGCCGAGGTGACGGCCGCGCGCGCCGAAGCCGCCGTAGGCCTTGGCGGACGACCACCCCGTGAGGAGACTCGTGAACAGCGTCACCGCGGGGATCGTGAGTCCAGCCGAGAACGTCGCGCGGAGACCGGCTGGCTCCCAGGCCCAGCCCGGACCGACGAGGCCGGTGAGGAACGCGACGCCAGCCAGAAGCGACAGCGCGCCCGCCGGGAGCGTCGAACCGACGTCCTCCCGGGGGACGACCGTCACCGCGAATACACCGGCACCCGTGACGAGCGCCAGCGCGAGCGACCCGGCCGTTCCGAGTCCGAGCATCTGGGAGCCGACCAGTCCGGCGACGGCGAACCAGATTCCAGAGAAAGCCAGCCCGGCGATCAGCCCCGCGCTCGGGAGCGGTTCCGTCTCGACGAACTCGAGCCGGGAACCGACGCCGAACGAGACGACTGCGACCCCGAGTGCCGTGAGCAGGAGTCCGTTGATCGACACCGACGGCAACCCCGCGATGGGATCAGTGATCGAAACGACCCCGAACAGGGCCGCGAGCCCCAGCGCGAACAGCACCGCCGAGAGCCCGACCGCGACCGCGGCGACCGTTTTCGTCCCGGTCGTCCTGTCGCGAACGACCGAGTTCTCCGTCGCGCTGGCCATCACTCGCTCCCTCCAAGTTTCCGTTTCATGCGTGCTTCGATCATCTGCGATCCAATGCTGATGAACAGAACCGTGACGAAGAGGATGACCCCCGCCACGAACAGGGCGTTCATCTGGAGACCGGTCGCCTCGCCGTAGTTGGCGGCGATGAGCGAGGTCAGCGTCTCGTAGCCGTAGAAGACGTTGTACAGCGGTTCGGGAATCCGAGGGTTGTTTCTGAGCATCACCGTCGCCGCCATCGTCTCGCCGATGGCCCGGCCGACGCCGAGAAGCACCGCGGCCGACACGCCCGAGAACGCCGCCGGCAGCGTGATCGAGGTCATCGTCTGCCAGTCGGTCGTCCCCAGCGCGAGCGACCCGCTTTTCATCGATTCGGGGACGCTGTTGAGCGCGTCCTCGGCGACCGAGACGACTGTCGGGAGCGCCATCAGGCCGACGACGATGCCGACGAACAGGTACGTCCCCTGGCCGACGAGGTCGAACTGGTCCGACGCCCACGGGCTGAGGATGGTGAAGCCGATGAAGCCGTAGACGATCGAGGGGATGCCGGCGAGAATCTCGACGCCCGGCTTGACGAGTTCGCGAACGGGAACCGGAGCGATTTCACTGAGGAACAGCGCAGCGGCGACCCCGAGGGGGCCGGCGACCGCCGTCGCGATGAGGGTGACCATGACGGTCCCGTGGATCATCGGGACCATCGAGTACCGGATGGGCGGCGACGCCGCGTCCCACTTCGTCTCGAGGAACAGCCGGAGGCCGGGGACGCTCACGCCGAACACGGTCGTACTCTCGTACGTGACCGTCGGCCAGGCCTCGACGAAGATGAACACCGTGATCAACCCAAGGATAAGGATCGTCGATGCCGTCATCGTCAGTGTGAGCGCTCGTGCGGTCAGTTCCTGGTGGCGAACCCACCCGTACCCCGACGTGGCGAGGAACACCGAAAACGGGAGGATAGTCAGCGACGAACTCAGCAGGAAGCCGAGGAACGCGGCCAGCAAACTCACTGAGCCCACGACGACGACGGCGAGCGCCTCGGGTTCGGTGTCCTCGACGAAGTCGCGAGCGCGGTCCAGCCGGCGCTGGATAGCGTGCCGACTCTCCGTCGAATCCGGTTCGGTTACAGAAGCCATTGCGGGTCTGGAATCATGCTGCGTGTGAAATACGTTGGAAAATTGCTACACTGTGCGACCGCAACGCCACCTCTCTCGTGCGATCAGGCCTGCGACGGCAGCTTCTCTTTCTGCGCCTCGATGTCCTTCGTCGGGAGCGGAATGTAGTTGTTGTCCTCGACGAACACCTTCTGACCGAAGGTCGTCAGGAACATGTTGATGAAGGCGGCCTCGCGCTTGTCGGTCCCGCTGGGGGTGTCCTCCGTGATGGTCGTGTACTGGTGGAGGTCGCGGTTGAGCGGGTAGTCGCTGTCGAAGATGGTGTGCTCGGCGTCCTTGTCGGGTTCGTAGGTCGTGCCATCGAAGTTGATGGCGATGGGTTTGACCTGCGGGCCCGTGAACGCGAGTGCCATGTACGCGATGGCGCCTTCGTTCTGCTGGACGACGGTTGCGACCTGCTGGTTCTGCCCCTTCCGGGTGTCGACGCCTTCCATCGAGGCCTCGGCGTCGCCGAGCATGTTGAGACGGAACGCGGTGTCGGTCCCGGAACCTTCGGCACGACCAACCACGTAGATCTCCTGGTCCGGACCGCCGACCTCGCTCCAGTTGGTGATCTCGTCCTGATAGATCTTCTTGACTTCCTCGCCCGTGAGTTCCTGGACACCGGCGTCCCAGATGTCCTTACTGACGACGACGGGCTGACCGTCGCGGCCGACGACGTGGTCGACGTAGTTCTCCTTTGCCTTCGACTCGCTGATGCCGAGTTCGGCCGTGATCGGGCCGGAGGAGTTGCCGATGTCGACGAGGCCGTCGCGGACGGACTTACAGCCCGTCCCGGAGTGGCTCAGGGCGATGCTGGTCGCGAACGGCGGCGTCGCCTGCTGACCGGTCGGCTCGAAGCCGTAGAGGCTCGCGAAGTAGTCGGCGAGGCGCATGTCCGGTTCGCCGAGGTCCGACCAGCCGGGGACCTGTCCCTCGTCGTTCGAGCCCCAGTACTCGCCGTCGCTCGACGGGGCGTTGGAGTTCCAGTAGGAGCTACCCTTGTTCGCGATGGGGTAGACCGTCGAGGACCCCTCGGCGGTGAGCATCGACGGGCCGGAGTCGCCACCGCTCGACTCCTGGGGCGTCGCTTCGGTGGTCTCTTCGACGGCCTCTTCGGTGTCTGCCTCGGTGGCCTCGCCCTCACCGGAGTTGCTCTGGCCGGAACAGCCGGCGAGGCCGACGGCCCCGACGGCTCCGGACGTCACGAGAAACTGTCGCCGCGATACGCGGTCTGCCAGACGCTCCGAGTCTTGCGTCATCAGGCGTGGAATGCGGCGATCCTACTAAAGCGGTTTATAATAGGGGTACCCTCTGGTTCAGACGTCACCCCACCCCTCCACAGGTAGCTGACCGGTCAGGAGTCGACAGTGTCGGCTATAGCCCTATATAGCAGTACGTCGCCGTCGGCCCCCTCTCGGCCGATTCGCGCGGGAACGCGACGGAAGATATAACGGGGCGCTCCGGCAACCCGCGACACGTATGAGCCCGGAGGACCAGGCGAGCGAAGACGAGAGCGTCGACGGCCTGCCGCTCCCGGAGGCCGTGGACGCGGTCGTCCGCAGGGACGCGACGCCGGACCGAAAGACCGTGCGACGGACGCTCGAACGCGTCGCCGAGGACGGCGTCGTGAGTCAGGCGGGAGTCGACGCCGCGCTCGGACAGCTCTCGAAGGTCGTCTCGACGCCCGAGACGCGCCTCGAGTTCGCCGAGATGGAACTCGAGGACGCCGAGGACGCGGCCGAACCGGTGGCGGATCTGGACGTCGTTCGGTCGCGACTCGACACGTTCGAGGCGCGGCTGGCGGCGGTCGAAGACCGAGTGGACGCGCTGGGAACGGGGCTGCAGCGACTCGTCGAGCGCGCGAACGACCCCGACGACCTGTTCACGCTCGCAGTCGGTATCCGTCGGCTCACCGACGACGCAAACGAGGTCCACCGCGCCGCCGACGACCTCAAACTCGACCTGGAGTCGTTCCAGCGGTGGCTCGACGACCCGTCGGTCCGATACGACGAACTCGCGGAGGACGTCGACGCACTCGAGCGCGCCCTGGCGGACCTGGACGGCGTGACCGACGAGATAGCGTCGGCGGTCGAACGTGACGGCGACGCAGACGGGATCGCACCCGACGTCACGTGGGTCGACGCGACGATGCGAGGTCGGACGCTCGACCTGTTTCTCGCCGACCTCCGCGCCGAACTCGCCGACCTCCGTCGCTGGGACGGACGAATCGAGGCGACACACGACCGCGCAGACGAGGTCGCGGCGCGCCTCGACGCGCTCGACGAGCAGTTGACCGACGTCGCGGACCGGCTCGACGACCGTGCACGTCCCGCGTGGCGGGACCGCTACGGCGACCGGTTGACGGCGCTGGAGAGCGCCCTCGCGGAGTTCGAGCCGCCGGTCGTCTGGGGCGACGTGCAGGCCGAACTCGAGACGCACCTCGCCGAAGTCTCGGAGTCGGGGTAGTTCGGCCGCCCGCTCGCTCGTCGCTTCGACCGACACGACGCCGCGACTCTCTCCCCGCCCTATCTGAGCTCTCTGGACTGTTCCCACGTCCGCACGAGGTCGGTCAGGACGCGATTGACGGGGACCGACAGGTCGTGTCGTCGTGCGCGCGAGACGACTTCGCCGTTTATCGCGTCGACCTCGGTGCGGCCGCCGCCGGTGACGTCCTGCAGCATCGACGAGTGGTTGAGTGCGGTCGCGTCGACGACGCGTTCGAGCGCCTCCGTCGCCCGGTCGTCCGACAGGCCGACGCCCTCTCGGCGTGCCACGCGGGCGGTCTCGCGGGCGGCGTCGCTGGCGAGCGGTCCACCGGGGGCGTCGGCGAGCGCGCCGTTCGGAACGCGCGCGAGCGCGGTGACCGCGTTGATCCCGGCGTTGACCGCGAGTTTCTCCCAGCGTCGACGGGGCATGTCCGCCGCGACGAGCGTCTCGACGCCGGCGTCCCGGAACGCCTTGCCGACGCGTTCGGCCCACGGGTCGGTGCCGCCCTCGCGCGCACCGAGAACGACCCGACCGCGCCCGGTACACTCGACGTGTCCCGGCTCGCGCAGTCGCGCGCCGTAGGTCGCCGTCCCCGCGATGACTCGCGCGCCGGGCTCGAGTTCGGCCGCGAGCGCCTCCTCGGTCAGCCCGTTCTGGAGCGAGAGGACGGCGTCGAACGACCCGGTCGCGAGCGCCTCGGCCGCGGCCGGAGTGTCGAACGACTTGACCGTGACGACGGCGAGGTCGGCGGTCAGTGCGGTCCCGTCGGTCGTCGCGTCCGGCCGCACGTGAGCGTCGACCGCACCCGAGACGCGGAGGCCGTCGGCGCGGACCCGCGCGAGGTGGGGGTCGCGGCCGACGAGCGTCACCTCGTGGGTCCGGGCGAGCAGTCCACCGACGAGGCTCCCGAGGCTCCCGGCCCCGAAGACGACGACGTCCATCACGGCCGTCGCTCAGTCTTCGGTCCAGTAATAGATGTCCTCTTTCGGTGCGTCGCAGTTGGGACACGCGTCGGGCAGTTCCTCGATGTCGCCCATCTCGCCGCAGTTCGCACAGCGCCACGCGAGTTCGGCCTCGCCGAACTCGTGGCCGGCGCGCTCGTGTTCCACGGACATCGCCGCGACGCCGTCGCGAACGGTGACGTAGAAGCCGTCCTCGTCGAAGCCGCGGACCGAGCCGAGTTCGGTTCCGTCTTCGGCGTAGACGGTCTGTCCGACGGTCGCAGACGGGAGGTCGTCGCCACTCTCGGGCATAGCTAGCGATTCGCTACCGAGGGTCATAAACGTCGGTTACGTCGCTGACAGGAAAGGTCGACACGAGGGGGCGACGGGGAGCGCGACCGGCGCGGTCACGCCGTCTCGGGATCGCCGATGGCGTCTTCGAGGCCGTCGGCTCCGGCCGAGTCGGCGACGTACGCGTCGTCGCCTCGCTCGTCGACGCGAACAGGGACGTCGTCGCGCTGGCGTTCGGTGACCCACGACTGGCCGGTGACGTCGACGAACAGCGAGGCGAGGCGGGTCGCGCAGTCGGCCGATTCAGACACGAGTCTCATCGCCCGCCGGCCGGGGCGGCAAACAGGGGCTGCTGGGGCTCGCGATGCGAGACGCGCACCTCGATCCCGTCCTCGGCGTTCAGCGAGACGACGACGTCGTCGACGGCGCGCTCGTACTCGCTGGTGTGCTTTCCGGAGTTGCGCAGGCGGGTCTGTTCGGAGAGCAGTCCGGCCTCGGTGAGCAGATCGATCTTGCGGTAGGCGGTCGAGAGCGGCAGGTCACAGGCCTCGGAGATCTCGCTCGCGGAGAGCGGTTCGGCGTCGGTGACTTCGAGGATGGCGCGGCCGTCCTCGTCGTCGAGTGCGCTGAGAAGCGCGTCGCGGGTCTCGTCGTCGACGACGGTCGTCGATTCGCCGGCGTTCTCGGGAGAAGGGGTGATGACAGAGGACATCGGTGTTCGTCTCACCTGTTGAGAGACACCCATCCGGGACCAACGTACACCCTCTCTATTCGGGGTGGTTTATGTGCGTCCGCGAGGCGGTCGGCTACGACCCCTCTTCGAGAACGTCCTCGAGGAGCTTCGTCTGTGCCGCGGCGAGGTGTTCGGAGAACGTGGAGGCGTCGATGTCGAGTTCCGTCGCGACCGCCGTCGCGTTCGCGCCTCGCGGCCGTTCGAAGTACCCCATCTCGTAGGCGGTGCGGAGCACTTCGAGCTGTCGGCCGGTGAGCTTGCTCCGATCGACGAAGATGCTGTCGCCGCGNCTGTCCGACGCCGGCGAGCGAACGAGTCGCTTGATGTCGACGTCGGGGAACTCCTCGCGGAGGTCGGCGACAGCGTCCTGTAGCTCCTCGAAGCCCGCGGCGTGAAAGACCAGTTCCAGCCGTCCGTTCCGGGCGAAGTATCGGTCTATCGGACAGCCGTGCCGACCGAGTTGCTCACACGGGCACCCGACGTCGCCGTCGTGGGTGAGCCGGTAGACGTGCTTCGAGCCGTACGAGAAGATGTGACGCAACCCGTCGACGTCGCCGCCCTCGTCGGTCGTCGCGAGGACGTCGGTGACGCCGGCGGGCGCGTCGGCGTGCCCGACGCTCGTCGCGCACGTCTCGACGACCGCACCGTCCCGCTCGGAGAGTTCGACGGCCGGACACACCGCGGGAGCGGGAAACTCCACGGTCACCCGAATTCCGGAGGCCATGGACAGTGTACCGGTAGCGGGGCGCACACTTTAGCGTAGCGGGCTCGACCCGACGCTGTCGGCGACATTCGCGGCGGACTAGACGTCCATCTCGTCGACGTCGACC
>JGI1689J12820_1000128_pt1 | contig 13141 bp, 10 predicted proteins | sample PRCRCaboRojoPR_6_FD_12820 | JGI IMG/M metagenome (IMG submission 12820)
GGTCGTTCAGGTAAGAACCGGCGGTTACGGTGTCCCTAAAAAAAGTCTCGGGGCCGTCAGCGGCCTGGCTCCATTTGCCCACGCTTGCCACGCCCGCTCCTCCGACCGTACTACCGCTTCTCCCCACGAGCCCCTTGTCCCAAATGGTAACGTCCACGTCCCGCTCGGACGCTTTAATTGCCGCGTACAACCCGGCACCTCCGGTCCCGATTATCAGAACGTCGGTATCAACTTCGTACACCTGAAACTCCTCCCCAGAGAAAAATCAAGCTTTCCCTCCGGTCAGGGATGCCTTGAACAATTCTCCAAGTCCGCCCAGGGGTTCGTTTACACCGGACATCCTCAGGGCATGCCATATCGTCGCCATATTGGCACTAAATACCGGCTTGCCCAGATCGTTTTCCAGCTTTTCCGCGATCGGGCTCAGCACAATACCGGTATCGCTAACGAATACCGCTTCGGATTCCGGTTTATCGGCTTCTTTTACCAGTTCCTTTAGCTCGGCCGGGCCCAGAGTTCCTATATCCCAGTCGTTTGTTATATCGAGAGACACTTCGTTAACAGACTCGACCCCAAAACCTTCCACGTACTCAACCAGTTTCTCAGTCAGCCTCGGCTCGTACGGGGTTGCGAGTGATACCTTCCCCGCATCAAGAGCTTTAAACGCCGTTACCAGAGACGTTGAAGTGGTTGTAGCGGGGCAGCTACCGTGTTTCGAGAGAGTTTCCCTCAGTTGTTTATCCCATTCGGGTCCTCGACTGAAGCTCCCCGAAGTGCACATCCAGGCAATCGCGCTTGGATTAACAGTAGCAAGATCCCGGGCAAGCCTGTCAAATTCCTCGCCCCCTGCCAGTTCAGTCATGTCCTCCAGGGTAACCTCGCCCTCGTTTGGTACTGAAGTCCGTGTAACGTGTACTGTAACTCCCGGGGGACAAAGTTCGTAGTATTCCATATCCGCCAGCCCGGAGGCGGGATATATCACGCCAATTCGAGCCCTCCAGCCAAACATAGACTTATTTTCTCTCATAGCTCAGCCTCCAGTTTTAGTTTGGGTGTAAATAATCCACAATAAAAATTTATCCAGTAATTTAATGGCCCGTGTTCGGGCTTAATTTAGATTATTGATAAAATATATACTATACTTAATGATTTTTTTCAACAACTTACCGTAAGTTTGTGGATCGATCTCTCACTCAAATTGAATAAACAGCTTAGGTGGTGTCATAAGTAAACCAGACAACCAAAAATTTAGCCCCCCTGATAGCAGAGGGGCTATAACGTGGTCTGTAAAGCGAAAGTATAGTCCGAAAAAAGAAAATTGACCGACAGGTAAGCCTTAGAGTTACCTCAATCCTCGCTCAATATCCCCTGAGGTCTAAACCTGATCAGGACCTGGAACAGAATGGCGATAAATATCGCGTTTATGTATCCTGCCCGGGAGGCCAGCGCCGAGGGAAGATAGTTGACCAGAAACTCGGTGAATGTCCAGACGCCCCAGACGACAAACGCACCGAGAATGGCGCCCTTGTTGTTTCCTTTACCTCCGGCCATCAACATCGCCCAGATGATGAAAGTTCCCATCAACGGCCGGAACGACTCGGGAGAGAGGTAGCCTATGTAGTGGGCGTAAAACGCACCCCCCACGGCCATTATCACCGATCCCAGGATCAACGACTGCATTTTGTACTTATAGACGTTCTTGCCCATGGCAGCTGCTACTCCTTCGTCCTCCCTTATGGCTTTCAATACCCGGCCCCAGGGCGAGCTGGTTATTTTCTGGACGAGGAAGTAAATGATTCCCACAACGACGATAATCAACCCGAGATAGACCCAGTTGTAGAGCTTCGGAGCAACCAGGTTACCGAGAGGTCTGGGAATATCACCCAGGCCCCAGACACCTCCGGCCAGCCACTTTTCGTTTGTAAGGATCAACCTTATAGTTTCGGCAATACCAAGCGATGATATCCCGAGGAACTCACCCTTCAACCTGAGAGTTGGAATTCCGATTAGATAGGCAAGAACTGCCGATACGACCATAGCAGCCAGCACTCCTACCACTACGGGAAGTCCGAACCCTCCGAGATGTTCCGTGCTGTGCCCGCCGGTAATAATGCCCTCGACGTACGCTCCGGTGGCAAAGAAGGCAGCGATACCGAAGTTGTACAGGCCGGTGTAACCAAACTGGATGTTAAGACCCAGGCTGGCAATGGCGTAGGCTCCGGCTGCAATCGCGAAAGTTGCAAGATAACCGAGTATTCCTGATATATTCATTTTCTATTCCTCCCTGTAAGACCTGACAAGCAGCACTATTACCATCAATACGAAGGCAATCGCGGGCTTGTATCCCGTCATTGATACCTGGACGTTCATGGAATCAAACATCCTCTGCAGGAGTGGAGTCCCGACTTCCTGAGCCAGCCCCACGGTCATGGCTCCGGCAAGTGCTCCGTAGAAATTCCCCTCGCCCCCGATGATTACCGCGGCAAACAGCGGCAGGAGGAAGTACCATCCCATCATGGGTCTCAACTGGACGTTAATTCCGTAAAGCACGCCTCCCACAGCTGCCAGAGCCGTACCTATGCCCCAGGTCCAGATTACCACTTTCTCAGTGTCGATTCCCGTAATCATGGCAAGGTCGATATTATCCGAAGCCGCCCGCATCGCCTGACCCATCTTCGTCCTCTTTAAAAAAAGCTGAGTCAAAACGACCAGCACGATCGTCAGGCCGATGATAAATATCTGGTCGGGAGTAATTCTAATTCCGAGAGGAAGCTCTCTAACCATCTGGATCTCGTTGGAGTAATAATGAACGCTGGGACCCCAGATAGTTCTAACCAGGTTTCTGAGCATCAAAGCCATGAACAGCGAAGACATCCCCAGAATCAACGGTCCGCTACCTCTGTCTCTGAGCGGCTTGTAGACGAACCTGTCTATCACTATCATAATCCCGGCGGTTAACCCCATCGAACCGATAATAGCGATAATCATCGGAAATCCAAACGATAGATAGGGAAACGTGGATCCGCCCAGGCCGAGCCGTGGCAGGAACTCGGTCAGAACCGTATAACCCATATAGGCGCCCAGGAGAAGACTGGCACCGTGGGCAAAATTGTAAAAATTAAGTATTGCAGTCGTCAGCGACAAACCAATCGCGCCGAGCGCGATAATACTTCCCAAGATTATCCCGTTAACGACGAAATTCATTTATTTCCCCCTAAAAACAGAGAACTAGTTGATGGCTTAATCCTGCTGGAACCAACCAGGTCGGAAACCCGTCCCGTCAACCACCCAGATAAAGCTCCCCGACCTCTTCGTTTTCCAGCAAACCCTGTGCCGTGTCTTCGTACTCCTTCCGCCCCATGGCAAGCACGTAACCCCTATCGGAGATCTCGAGGGCGTCCTTTGCGTTCTGCTCCACTATTAGCAGAGCCACTCCGGTTCGGTTAATCTCCTCAACTCTCTCCAGTATCATGTCTACCAGGTTCGGCGCCAATCCCGCTGAAGGTTCGTCGAGCAGAAGTATGGTCGGTTCGAGCATCAGCGCCCGCCCCATGGCAACCATCTGCTGTTCTCCCCCGGATAGCTTACCGGCATACTGGTTTTTGTAGCCCTCCAGCTGGGGAAAGATCTCAAATATCTCCCGGATCCTGTCGCTGTAATCGTCTTCTCTTATAAAGGCTCCCATGTTAAGGTTCTCGGTCACGGTCAGGGACTGGAAGATATTAGAAGTCTGGGGCACGTAGGACATCTGCTTCCGAACTATCTGGTTCGGCTTCAAGTCACTTATGTCTTCCTCGTTCCAGTAGACGCTTCCTTCCGTGGGTGTCAGCAGGCCAAATATCGTCTTCATCAGCGTCGACTTCCCCGACCCGTTGGGTCCAATTATCGAAACCACTTCTTCTTCCCTGACTTCCATTGATATACCGTGGATGATTTCTATCTCTCCGTAGCCGGAATGCACGTCATCTACCGATAAAATATCGATCTACCTCCCCAGATAAGCGTCCAGCACTTCTTCGTCGCTCTGAACTTCGGCGGCCGTCCCTTCCATCAACTTTTCACCGTTACTCAAGACGATTATCGGCTCGCAGAGTTCCATAACGAGGTCCATGTCGTGTTCGATCAACAGAAAAGTTATGTCCTGTTCTTCCTTAAGCCTGATGATATATTTCGTAAGCTTGTTCATCAGCGTTGGATTGATACCGGCACCCGGTTCGTCAAGCAGGATCATATCGGGATCCGCCATCATGGTCCGTCCCAGTTCGAGTAATTTCTTCTGTCCTCCCGAAAGGTTGCTCGCCTTTTCGTCCCTCAACCTGGTGAGATCGATGTAATCCATTACTTCTTCCGCCCGCCGGGAGATCTCATCCTCGAAGTCGTTTACAGCCAGGGGTCTAAACCAGGCATTCCAGAAATCCTCCCCGGGATGGCCCTCGGGAACGAGCTTTAGGTTCTCAAATACTGTCATCTTTTTCAGTTCCCGGGAGACCTGAAACGTCCTGACGATCCCCTTCCGAAAGACCTCGTGCGGGGGCAGACCTTCAATTGATTCTCCGTTGTATATTATCCTTCCCTTCTCAGGCGCGTAAAACCCGGTAATTACGTTAAAAAGCGTAGTTTTGCCCGCCCCGTTTGGGCCTATTAATCCCGTGATAGTTCCTTCCCGTACGGTTAGCGTGCAGTTATCGAGAGCAACCAATCCGCCAAAGCGTTTCGTCAACCCTTCAACTTTTAAGCTTGAGGCCATCTAAACCCCCATTGATTAGGACTATAAGCTTGGACCCGGTACCAGTGGAATCTAAATAACGAGCAAAACCAGCCCGTCTACTGACGAGAAAACATACCCGAGGGCAACAATAACCCTCGGGTATAATTGATCGCTCAGCTTAACTTCCAGTTAATCTACGATTTTTACCTGTTTCCACTCCCCGTCCTGGACCTGAAGTACGCCGAACGGAGTGACTACGTCACCGTTCTCGTCAAAGTCCATCTGACCGGCGGCGCCGACGTAATCGATGTCTTTTCCCTGCCTGATGAGTTCAAACCCTCGTTCCAGCTCGGAGGTATCGATCTTCTCTCCCGGAGGACCGGCTATATCCCTAATATTTGCCCTCACTCCCGGTCCCGTGGCTTCGCCCGCCTTTTCCATCGCAAGTGCGGCGAGTATTACCGCATCGTAAGCATTCTGCAGGAATGCTGGTCTCTGGGGCGGGAATCCAAATAACTTCTCGTGGCCTTCCTTGTAAAATTCCAGTGATTTTGTCTCGGGTGCCTGGGCAACCGTACCGTAAGCTCCTTCCAGGTGTTTCGCCCCGACCTTGTCAATTACCCCCGGGATACCTGCCATTCCGTCAGCTACCATGTAATTTTCGAAGGAGCCGCTACCTATGGCTTTTCTCAGTATCGTATTTCCGTTCTCCGGGTAGCCAAACAGCATGAGTACGTCCGGGCTTCCTTCCGAAGCCTTCCTTATCTCCGCGTCGTAGGACGCCTTTCCCTTGTTATAGGGTACGGTGGCTAGAACTTCCCCACCCAGCTCCTCGTAAGCTTTCTGGAAGTTGTCCGAAAGGCCCTGACCGTAAGCGTTGTTTACGTAAATCGTCGAAGCAGTCTTGTAGCCCCCGTCGTTGAATGCCAGTTTCGCAAGAACAACTCCCTGCAGAGCGTCCGAGGGGCAGGTTCGGAACAGGTAGTCGTTGTCCTCCAGCGTGGTAAGTTTTGGTGAGGTAGATGCAACTGCGATTTGGACTACTTCGTTCGGAATGGCAACTGCTCTCGCTATCGCCAGACTTACACCGCTCGAATTTGCCCCTACCATAACCGGAACTTTATTTACGTTTACCAGCTTGTTTGCCGCATCCACTCCCGACGTGGGGTTGGTTCTCGTATCTCTGTGGACCAGTACGAGTTTCTTCCCGAGAACTCCGCCCGCCTGATTTACCTGATGGGCAGCAAGATCGGCGGCTTGACCCTCGAACTGTCCCCAGGCTGCAAGTGCCCCGGTACGGGGAAGGATCGTACCTATGCTTATCGTCTCTTCAGCGGAAAGTCCAATAATTGAAAAACCAATAATTAGTGCAAAAATTAAGCTCGCTGAAACTAGTTTTTTCATATTTACCTCCTGCTAAAAAGTCCTTGGAAAATAGTTAACTTGCTAAAATTGCCGGACGCTCCTATCACCCCCGATAATAAAATGACCTTTATCTAACTAATGAATTTAACCTCGGTCAAGAGAAGTACAGTTGTCGTCCAATTGGCGATCCTTGACCCCGGATACTGCTCTCGACTCCGGAACGGGTAAGAACTTTATGACCTTCCGTTTCTGGTTCAAAGTTAAAAATACTATATGGTATATTTTTGAAATATTCAAATAATTAGCTAAAATATTTCGGTTATTTTCACATATACACATATCAGTTGCTTTATTTCCACTATTTGTCGGTCCAGAAGCGGAATTCACCTGTTTACTAATTCGGTTGTTTATCGAGTTCACCTCGAGGACGCCCGGGCTTGTTTTCTCTCGAGGGGATTACCTACATGCTTTTTTTACCTGCATCTCGCCCGGCAACGCTTTATATCGGAGAACACCCCTCCCGCGGTCACTTCGGGTCCGGCCCCCGGTCCCTGAACTATCAACGGGGGGTCGTCGTAGTTGTCCGTCCTGAACAGAACCACGTTTGCCGTACTAATTCCCTGACCGAGCGGCCCGGTTTCGGGGACTTCTTCCAGCCCGACGGAGGCACCCTGTCCATTTATCCTGGCAACGTACCTCAACCGATTGTCTCGGCTTTTCGCAGAGTTAACTTTCTCCCGAAGATCCGAATTGGCGGCTTCCAGTTGGGGCCACAGTTTACTCGAGTCCGGATTATCCAGTCGCACCAGAGGCTGGAGCTCGATATCGTCGAGGGAAAAATCGAGGCCGAGACTTCTTCCGAGGATCACGGCCTTCCGTGCTACGTCCTTACCCAGGAGGTCTTCGGCCGGATTTGGTTCGGTGTACCCTTTATCCTTTGCCTCCCTGACCGCCTGCTGAAGGTCAGCTCCAACTTCCAGTCGGGAGAGGATAAAACTCAGCGAGCCGCTCAGGATTGCCGCTATCTCCTTGAACTTCTCGCCGTGATCTCTCAAATGGTCAAGGGTAGAAATTACGGGTAGTCCCGCACCGACGGTCGTCTCGTAACGAAGGCCCGACTGTTTGAGCCTGCTGAACTCACGGGAATCGATCCTGGTGAGGGGGATCTTGTTTGCCAGCACGACCGACCATCCTCTCCTTAGAGCCGACCTATAAAGATCCTCGAACCTTTCCGCGTCGGTAACGTCAATCAAAACACCGCTTTCCATACCCTCCAAAAAAGATTCCAGTGAGCCGATAGTTCCGACTTTATTCGGGTATATCCCGGCCAGTTCCTCTCCTGTAGATTTCTCTTCGGTGATCTTAATTAAATCTCGTTCGGAAAACCCGTCCTTGTTTGTCACAAACCCGCTTTTGTCGGCAACCCCCACGTGGAGGTATCTTGGCTTGTTGGCTTCGGACCCGTTCCAGGTTTTGATTTTCCTTATCAGCTCTCGGCCGACCGTACCGGCTCCCAGCTGGATCACCGGTACTTCTGGCTTGACGTTTTCTTTCTCAAAGGAATCGACTTCTCCCCGATCGGCAGCCACGTATCTGCCGGTTTCGCACGCTCGAATATCACTATCGGGATCGCAGTTACGCTCGGTAAAAACTTTCTCTTTTTGAACCATTCCTTACCCCCTTGCCNAGAAATTCGTCTATGAGATCGGCGCCGGCCTTAAAATCGTTCCCCGTTCTCGAAGCCTCGCCTTCGTCGAACTTTCTCCAGGGAGAAACGCCGGATCCCGCAAACTCCGCCATGGCGAACGGCACCGGCCCTCTCTCGTGAGTCCTGGACTCCAGTCCGGTAATGTGATCCGTTACGAGCAACAACCGCGAATCTTCCACTCCGGAAATGTGATCTATTAAAGGTCCCACTACTCGAGAATCTATTCGCTCGATTGCTTCCATCTTTAGGTCCAGATCGCCGGCGTGAGATGCCTCATCGGGGGCTTCGACGTGAAGGAATACCAGAGAGCCCTCTTCAAGGCTCTCCCTGGCCGCGAGAACTTTTCCCTCGTAGTTCGTGTCGATAGACCCGGTGGCTCCTTCTACTGCCACGGAGGACAGTCCGGTGTAAATCCCCAGGCCCTTAATCAGGTCCACCGCGCTTATTACCGAACCCGTCAAACCGTAACGATCCTGAAACGTCGGTAAGTCCGGCTTTACGCCCGCACCCCAGAACCAGATACCGTTGAATGTCTCGAACTCTTCGGACAGAAATTTCTCCGCTTCTTTCTGAAGTCGAAGAAGCTTTTCGGAACCGGAACCCTCGGGAAGGTGTTCCTCCACGGGCTCCCCCGTTATATCGTGAGGAGGTGTAAGTGAAATATCTTCCGGAACTATTTCTTTCCTTCCGTCCTTCCAGACCAGCAGATTTCGATAGCTAACTCCGCTGTAAAACCTAAACTCGTCCGTACCTATCTCTTCGTCCAGCAAATTTAGGCACCTTTCCGCCCTATCCGGTGCCGGGTGNCCCCCGCTNTAATCGTCCATGGTAATATTTCCGTCCCCTTTCCCCAGCTTCACGAGATTACAGCGAAATACCACGTCGTCTTTTTCTACATCCACGCCCTGACCCCCGGCCTCGAGCGAGGCTCTACCGGTAAAATACTCGGTTGGATCCAACCCCATCAAGCTCATGTTACCGACCGAACTTCCGGGAGGCATGCCCGAAGGGATAGTGTTTACCGTTCCAATAATTCCGGCCGAAGCCACTTCGTCCATATTGGGAGTGCTGGCCGCACCCAGAGGGGTTCTGCCAGATAGTTCTTCCAGTGGATGGTCCGCCATACCGTCTCCCTGAACGATCACGTACCTCATAACTTGGCTACCTCCAGGACTTCCTCGACGTCCACCCCGACCGTCTCCGGTTCCGGACTGGATTCGATCGCGATATCCGGGTCCTTAAGNCCGTGACCGGTCAACGTACATGTAATTACGCTTCCCTGGTCAAAATAGCCGGTACCGTCCATCTGCAACAGGCCCGCGACCGATGCCGCCGAGGCCGGTTCGCAGAAAACCCCCTCGGAGCTAGCCAGAATTCGATAAGCATTTACGAGCTCTTCGTCGGTGGCCTTTCCTATCATTCCACCCGATTCGTCCCTCGCCTTCTCGGCCTTTTTCCAGCTCGCGGGATTGCCTATGCGAATAGCCGTAGCCACGGTTTCGGGGTTCTCGACCTTCTTGCCGTCGACTATCGGCGAAGCTCCCGCCGCCTGAAACCCGGTCATTTTAGGCAATCTTTCGGTTTTCCCGGATTCGTAGTACTCCTTATACCCCTTCCAGTAGGCGGTTATATTTCCGGCGTTGCCGACCGGGAGAAGGTGATAGTCGGGAGCCTGGCCGAGAAAGTCGGAAATCTCGAACGACGCGGTCTTTTGACCCTCTATCCTGTTCGGGTTCAGCGAGTTAACCAGAGTAACCGGGTAGTTCTCGGATATTTCTAGGACGAGTTCGAGCGCTTCGTCAAAATTCCCCCTCACCTGAACCACCGTGGCGCCGTGCATCATGGCCTGAGAGAGCTTCCCGAAAGCTATCTTTCCCTCCGGTATTACGACGATTGCTTCCAGGCCGGACCGGGCGGCAAACGCAGCCGCCGAGGCGGAAGTGTTTCCCGTAGAAGCACATATAACGGCTTTCTCCCCCTTTTCAACGGCCTTAGATACAGCCACTGTCATGCCGCGATCCTTAAAAGAACCGGTTGGATTCGCTCCCTCGTATTTCAGATAAACTTCTAAATCGTCCTCCAGCTTCTCTTCGATACTTTCTGCCCTGATCAACGGCGTGTCGCCCTCGTTTAAACTAACTATGTTTTCGCGACTTTCTAGCGGTAGATGGTCAAAATATCTATCAAGCACACCTTTCCACTGCATGAAGACCTCCCGAATATCAATATCTAAATGTGAAAAGTTAATTTATTTCTCTAACTGCGGACTGAGCACTCGAAAAGAAAAAATTGGTAAATGGGTTGGTGTAGTACTAATGGAGGGAAGGTAGCCCCTCCGTCGTGGAAGCAGCCATCGTTACGATAGCAACAGAAGAGGAAGGTTCGCCTGTAGATCTTTCTGAATAATCAACTTTAAAGTCTACACAATTTTTCATGGACGTTCCTCTTCGTTTATCTAGTTTTAGTTTACATTATACTAATAAAACAGGGGCTCGGTGTCAAGTCAACATTGAGAATGGTTCAGACCGAGACTCGAGCTTTTCTAAGACTACTACTACAATGAACCGATAATAACCGCAACTACCCAAATAACTGAACTCATCGGACCCGATATATTAAAATGAAAAAGCCCCGTAACCGCGGGGGCTACGGGGCTACAACGATTTACGATCNATATTTATTGATACAGGCGTCAGCCGCTTAGCTCACCGTCCAGCTTTTTCTCCTTGTAACGGCCAAGACCTCTGAACGTCCCGAATAAAAGTGCGATCAACAGGAACATCAACGGGAAGGCCGTAGCAATTGATGCCGTCTGTATTACTTCGAGACTTCCCGTTCCGGCAAGAATGGCACCTATGACACCGAGAGCCACTCCCCAGAATACACGGATGTGCTTGCTCGGTTCTTCCTGGCCGGATACGAACATACAGAGAGCCATTGCCGCTCCGTTCGCACTGGTAAGGAAAAAGCCCGCAATAAGAAAGAGAACGGCAATCGCCAGAAGAGGCGTCAGCGGCAGATGCTGTATTGTCGCAAAAACCGCGCTCTCAACGCCGTGCTGCTGGATCACTCCCGTGACGTCGAAGTGGATGCCAGCTCCTCCAATCACCCCGTACCAGAGAAAGTCGGCCAGGGTGGGAAGCAACAGCGTTGCTGCAATGGTTTCCCGGATCGTTCGACCCTTGGAAATCCTAGCGATAAACAGGGCGACGAACGGAGCCCAGGCAATCCACCAGGCCCAGTAGAATATCGTCCAGCCTCCGAGCCAGTCCATAGCTCCCTCGCTCGCTCCTCCGGTGAAGAGGCTCATCGGAATAAAGTTCAGAATATACTGACCGATGGAGTTGGTGGTCAGGTTGAGGAAGAAAAGCGTCGGACCAAAAACGAAGACGAAAAAGAAAACAGCAATAAACAGCCACATGTTTACGTCTCCGATGAACTTTATACCTTTCTGAACTCCCGTATAGACGGCTATTGTAAATATAGCAGTTAACGCGCCTATAATGAGATATATTCCGTACTGCGGGAGTTCCATTCCATAGTGGTATTTCAAACCCGACGAGAACTGGAGCGCTATCAATCCGGTCGTCGTCGACAGTCCCCCGACCGTAGCAAATACTCCAATTACGTCGATTACCTTGCCCCAGAATCCTCTCACCCTGTCACCGATAACGTAGTAAAACGCGCTGGAAAGCCTGAAAGGAAGGTCCTTGGTATAACAGGCGTGAGCAAGGGGGATCGTAAGCATGACGTAAATCGCCCACGGGCTAAGACCCCAGTGAAAGAACGAGGTCGTCATCGCGTGGTTCGCGGCGGCATCGGTCATTGCCTCTCCACCGAAGAAAGGCGGTGGTGTCATGAAGTGATAAGCCGGTTCTGCCGGACCCCAGAACACTATTCCCGCGGCGATCGCCGCGCCGAACAGCATGGAGAACCAGGAGAACTTGGAAATCTCCGGTTCGTCGTCGGGCCGTCCCAGTTTCATCTTTCCGTAGTCCGTTACCAGCATAATGAACGCGCCCCCGACCAGGAGAAAAGCCGTAAGCAGCCAGAGCCAGGCCCACGATTGGGTCATCCAGCTAAAGACTTTGTTAATCACGTTCTCCATATTTGTCGGGAAGACTATAGACCAGAGCACGAATAACGAAATCAGGATCGCCGAAATCCAAAATATGTATGGATCGTATGATCTCTCTTCGTTAGCCATGTTTGGCATTGGTTCCTCCTTTGTAGGAAAAATTGTTATTTGGGATAGTTTCGTCAACAGAAAAGTTCGGAGAAAGAATTATCTCCGAAGCTAAGAGACAGTTCCGGTACAGTAACTCCATATTGACAACGTATACCGGATCTGGTACGGAGTACTGCAAGTCGTCCAGAATGGGCTCTCCGGGTACAGGACCGACTAGGTAACTCGGTCCATGTAATCCTGGAGTTTATCGTCTATCTCGGGATCAAGCGGCGGAGCCTCGAACTCCTCCAGCTTCTTCTCGCAGAGTTCGTGCGCTCGCTCGACCGTCGACTTGTCCGCTTCGTCGGAGTCGAAGCCTTTTCGATTGCTAAGTGCCGGAACCCTGAAGTCCTTCATGTGCTTGATAGTCGAGGGCTCCTTGAGATAGTGTCCCGAGTGTCCGACGTTCTGGATAGCCTCTTTCGCGACAGTTTCCTCGTTTACCTCCAGGCCCTTCTGGTAATTGTTAACCATGTCCAATATCTCGTCGTCCATGACGAACTTTTCGTAGGACATGGCCATGTAGTTCTTGAGCAGGCCGGCAGAGTGGAGTACGAAGTCCATTCCGTGGCCCATCGAAGCGTTAAAGGTCATCATCGATTCGTATCCTGCCTGGCCGTCCGCCATTAACGAATCGGTGATAGATCCTCCACCCCTGCACGGGATGTCGTAATGCCTGCCAAGCTGGGCGGTGGCTCCGATGAACTTTGCGTATTCCGGACTTCCCACTGCCAGATCTCCGGTATTCATGTCGACTATCGTGGATGCCGACCCGTATACGACCGGAGTGCCGGGATTTATCATTTGTGACAGGACTATTCCCGTCAGCACTTCGACGTTCTGAAGGGTAATCGTCCCGGCGACGGTGACCGGTCCGGTTGAACCCGCCATGATTAGAGAAGCAATCACCGTGGGCTGGTTGAATCTAGCGTGTTCCATCAGTGCTTCGAGCATGCGATTGTCGTAACCGAGCGGGCTCGTCGTATTTATAAGCGTAATTACGATCGGACGGTCACAGATTATCTCGTCCTCGCCCATGAGAATGCTCGCCATCTGGATGGCTTCTCTTGCCTTCTTCTTGCCCAGGGCGCTTCCCATCAAAGGCTTGTCGGAATACTTGGCGGCGGCGTAC
>JGI1689J12820_1000131_pt1 | contig 12982 bp, 10 predicted proteins | sample PRCRCaboRojoPR_6_FD_12820 | JGI IMG/M metagenome (IMG submission 12820)
TCAACTATTAGTCTGTAAATCAAACTATTCAGTGGTCGACAGGGCGACTATCCCGGATTAGCTCAGTAGCCCGTGGTGGGTTTTGGGAGCGATAAACAGAAAGCGCCAGTTTTAACGATCGTCCCTCAACGTCAAAAGCTATAATTACCTCCATACAGGCAGTTAACTTCCTTGGCAAACGGGACTTCCCTATGTCCCGGTATCTAGGTACTTTGGCTGAGACCATTTATCCGGTACTATCGTATAACAAGACGTCAAAGGAGTGGAAAATATGCGAATTAAAGTTGCTCAGTTTGGCCTGGGACAGATCGGAAAAGAGATCACGAAACTCGTTTTGAGCAGAAACCGGTACGAATTAATTGGCGCGGTAGATAAAGACGAAGGCAAAACCGGGCGGGATATTTCTGACTTACTGGGATTGGCTGACAAAACCGGAGTAGTGGTAACCGAGAGTTCCCGGGAGGTCCTGAAGAAAAAACCCGATCTCGTCTTTCACTCGACGGCTTCTAAACTTTCCAGAGTACACGAGCAGTTAAGAAACATCATGGAGGCAGGGGCTAACGTAGTATCGACGAGCGAAGAACTCTCTTATCCCTACCTGCAGGAGAAGGAGCTTTCCGAAAAACTGGACGGAATCGCGAAATCATCGGGCGTAACGTTCTTTGGCACGGGAGTAAATCCGGGATTTGCGATGGACCTGCTTCCGTTGATTTTTTCCGGCGTCTCACGAACTCTGGATAAAATAAGAGTACTGAGGATCCAGAACGCTTCTGTAAGGCGGAAGGCGCTCCAGGAGAAGGTGGGTGTTGGATTACCCGAGGACGAGTTTGAGAAAAAAGTCAGACAGGAAGGAGGTCACGTGGGGTTAATTGAATCCGTATCACTCGTGGCCACCGGACTGGGCTGGCAGCTCGACGAAATCGAAGACTGGACGGATCCGGTGGTAGCAGAGAAAAAGTTTGAAACCGAATATTTTACAGCCCAGCCGGGAGAATTGAGAGGGATAGACCAAACGGCACTCGGCCGGGTCGATGGAAAGGAAAAGGTTAGGTTAAACCTTCAAATGTATGCCGGAGCTTCGAACCCCGTCGACGAGATAACCCTGGAAGGGATACCGAACCTGACGTTAAAGGTCGAAGGTGGAATTCACGGAGATATCGCAACGCCGGCTATCGCGGTTAATTCATCCCAGAAGGTGCTGCAGGAATCTCCCGGACTACTTACCCTGCTTGACTTCTACCCGTACCTTTATAATTTCGAATAGTCGATCATCCCCACACAAATCATAGGATCAGCTTCGCAGCGGGAGAATTGATCTTTCCAGTATCGGCTCACTCTGCACACTTTCTTCTCATGGCAAACGAAAAGGGCTTCCGGGCCGGGAAAATTCCAGCGACGCGGCGGGTATGTCTGACCGAATCGGGAATTAGCGGAAGCCCTCAGTACCCGCTACGTAACGACGCCTCCTCTGGTAATTGTTCAGGAAAATCCTATCGGAGGCCGAGCAGGCATGGTTCCGCCCTTTCCTAGAAAGGGCGGGGAGCGAGGCCGAGATCGGAAGCAGTGATTTCCACGCCGGGGAAATCGCCTGCGGTTTTATCGAACAATTACCAGAGGAGGCAACCCTAATGATTAGTCTTTTTCTTCTCACGTTTGGACCCAAAAGCCTAGAGGACATATCGGCCGGGCACGGGGACTCGGCCTGCTTTGTATTTGTAAACATTTAAACGTGAATGCTTATCCGACGTTCAGCTTTGCTGAAGAGGATTTCCCTAAACGGTTTCCAGAGCTGTGAATTAATTTTACACAATTGTTTTTACACTATCGCTCAAAGGGACGGGGCTTATAGAAAAGCAAATACATCGAAACTTGAAGTTAAAACACAAAAATTGATCCAGCCGATTCCTATCCAGGGCAAGTTGCATGGTTCGAGCACTAGTTTCCATTTAACTTACGATCGATAAATTTTCCCAGTTCTTCGGCCACCCTGTCGGCTCTTTTCTGCGTATGGCTTTCAACCATGACCCTTACGACGTCCTGGGTACCGGAGGGTCTTACCAGTATTCTCCCCCGTTGTCCGAGCTCCTTCTCCCAGCGAGTAATTTCTCGTTCGATCTCGCCGTCTGCCTGCAGGTCTTCTTTGTTGTCGGTAGGGACGTTATTAAGGACCTGAGGATAATGGAGAAATCCTTTATCAAGCTCCGGGAGCTTTTTATTCGTATCCGCCAGTATCGTTAGCACCATCAAAGCGGTAACTATACCGTCACCCGTGGTATTTATCCGTCTGAAAATTATGTGGCCTGATTGTTCCCCTCCAATTACCGCTCCGCTCTCCATCATTTCCTGAGCCACGTATTTATCCCCCACCTGGGTCCTTACAAGGTCGACTCCCAGCTCGGATAGGGATTTTTCAAGGCCAAGGTTGCTCATCACGGTGGATACGACCGTCCTCGGGCTCAACTCGTCGCGGTCGAGCAACCACTTTGCCACGATAAACATTATCCTGTCGCCGTCGATCTCGTTACCGTCCTCGTCCACGAAAAGCGCTCGGTCGCCGTCCCCGTCAAACGCGACTCCGAGATCGGCATCTCTCGAAACGACTTCTTCTTTAAGCCTGTTCAGAGAAGTGGAGCCGCAGTCCTGATTTATGTTAAATCCGTCCGGATTTACTCCAACTCTTGTTATATTCGCTCCGAGTTCGGATATTAATCTGGGCCCGACTTCGTAGGTAGCTCCGTGACCACAGTCGACTACCAGATCTATCCCGGAAAGGTCCGGCAATCTCCCCGCAAACCTTTCCTTCAGGGAGTCCAGATATAGTTCTCCCGCGTTTTCAACGGTGGTTATCTCGCCCACTTCGTTCCATCTGGCCAGACTGCTCCCGTCCCGGGTTACTATAAACTTTTCCAGCTTCTCTTCTACGTTTGGAGTTAACTTCAGACCTCTGGAATCAAAAAATTTTATCCCGTTATCGCTGGCCAGGTTGTGGGATGCAGATACAACGGCGCCCAGTTCCGCGTCCAGTTCTTCCATCAGTATTGGTACGGCGGGCGTTGGTAATACGTCAAGCATATATGCGTTTCTGCCGATCGCCGAGATACCGGACCCGAGGGCGTACTCCAGGNTTCGACCGGATCTTCGGGTATCTCTGCAGACCAGAACGGAGTCTCCTTTTTCCGTAATTAGCTTTAATGACTTACCCAGCTTCAGCGCTAACTCGGGCGTGATATCCTCGTTTACTTCACCTCGCACTCCGTCAGTTCCGAATAAATCCAACTTTGCCTCCTTTTATTCTCTCTCCACCACTTCGATTTCTTGCATCAATTTTACGAACGACTCGGGAGGATAATAACCGGACAGAGAAGTATTTGCAGTTGCAAGCGTACCTCTACCAACAAGCGTCCCCGGGTTCAATACCGAATTGCAGCCTACCTCGGCTTTATCGCCAAGGAGACAGCCGAACTTTCTCCTGCCGGTTTGACAGTCCCCGCTCTCCAGGTGAACAACCACCGGTTCCCTGTTGACCTTGAGGTTCGATATCTTTACTCCGGCCCCGAGGTGACCCTTCCAGCCTATTACGGAGTCACCCACGTAAGTAAAATGAGGTATCTCCGCTTCGTCGTGGATCAGACTCCTTTTCAGTTCGGTACTGTGGCCGATTGTTACCCCGTTTCCGACAACCACGTCCTTTCTCACGTAGGCCCCGCTCCTTATTTCACAGTTGTTTCCGATAATCGCGGGTCCCTTTATAGTTGCCCCCGACTCGACGACGGTACCGTGCCCGATTTCNACGTTTTCGCCCACGTAAGCGTCTGCTGATACGTCCCCAAAACGGTTATCTGGGTTCAGGTTATCTTCAATGATATCAGGTATCCTGTCCAGGATATCCCAGGGATAATCCAGGTTTCGGAAATATCCCGAATAATCCGTTCTATCCAGATCGAAAAACTCACTTATTTCCGGACAATCCGGTTCCATGGTACCCTCCTTTACCTGTCACGTTNATTTGGCGATTACCTTCACAGCGCGGTTCAGGGCAATGATAGTTCAATAGATCTCCAGCTTAGTTGGTCTCAGCCATGTGCTCGAACTGGAGCTCGTAGAACTCGTGAAATTCTCCCTCCTGTTCCATCAACTCCTCGAAATCCCCCCTCTCAATTATCTCGCCCGCTCTAACGAAGAGTATCTTGTCAGCGTTCGTTATGGTAGATAACCTGTGGGCAATAGTAAAGGTCGTACGTCCCTTCGAAACCTTATCGATGGCTTCCTGGATTAACTTTTCCGTATACGTATCGACCGAAGACGTAGCTTCGTCGAGAATCAATATTTTCGGGTTCTGAATCAGAGCTCTGGCTATCGATATCCTCTGTTTCTGTCCCCCGGAAAGCTTGACCCCGCGCTGGCCAATATCGGTTTCGTATCCGTCGGAGAGGTCGGAGATAAATTCGTCCACGTTTGCTTCCCGGGCGTATCGTATGATTTCATCCCGGGTTACGTCCGGCTTGCCGTAGGATATATTCTCCGTAACGGTGCCCGAGAACAGATAGTCGTCCTGCATGACCATCGCGATGTTTCTCCTGAGATGTCGGAGATCCCAATCCTTTACGTCGACTCCGTCGACTTTCACGCTCCCGTCTTCCAGGTCGTACAGCCGGGGAATCAGGCGAACGAGCGTAGTTTTTCCGGCCCCACTTGGGCCGACTAGCGCCACCGTCTGTTTGGGTTCGACGGCGAGATTTATATCCTTCAGGACCGTCTCTCCCTCGCTGTAGTTAAAATTGACGCTTTCGAACTCTACTTTCCCTCTGACCTCCTCCCTGGGTTTGCTAAATCCCCCTGCCGTGCAGGCAATATCGGGTTCGATATCCAGGTGAGAAAAGAACCTTTCGGTGCTGGCAAAAAACCTGCTCAACCTCTGACTTATCTGAACCATCCTTAATATCGGTGCTCTGAATCTTATCAGATAGGTATAGAACGCAACTACAGTCCCCGCCGTCAGCGAGCCCTGATAGACCAGATAGCCCCCGTACCCAATGGTCAGAATCAGCCCAAAGCTGTTCAGAAAATAGGAAACAGGACCGAGCGTGCTGAAATACTTTATGGCAGAGGCTCGGGCGTCGTAGTGTTCTTCGTTTTTCTCGAAAAACCGCTCCATTTCGTAGTCTTCGTTCGCGAAAGACTTGATGATCTTCATACCGGCCAGGTTGTCCTCCAGCCTATCGTTTAACTTGCCTTTTGCCTCCCTGTTCCTCCTGAACGCTCTGTGCATACGTCTTATGAGCGTGATGGCGAAAACAACCAGAAACGGCGTAAAGGACAGTGCTATAAGGGTAAGAGGTACGTTCATCAGGAATAGAATTACCAGGACTCCGGAAATCGTCGTGGTAGCTTCGAGGAACCCTTCCGGGCCGTGGTGAACGAACTCCTGGAGCACGTTCAAGTCGTCTATTATCCTGGACATCAGCTCGCCAGTTTTCTTTCTATCGTGGAACTTCAGCGGTAGTTTCTGGAAATGGCCGTAGATATCGTTCCTCATCTCAAATACCACTTTTTGGGCTATCCGGTGGCCGAAGTAGTTCCTGGCAAATCTTATAAGCGCAATCAGGGAAAACGACCCGAACGCCCAGAGCGATAGGGTAATTATCCTCCCCAGGTCTTTTGAGGGAATGCCGCTGTCTATAAGGTTTCTCAATAACAGCGGTGGTACCAGGCCGGCGAGGGCACCCAGTACGTGAAGAACCTGAACGGGCACGTATTCGACCAGGTTCGGTTTGAGATAATCGCTGTAAAACCTCTTTAGCAGATAACCCTTTGAATAATCCGAATAATCCGGACCTTCATCTCTCTCGTTCACTTCTGACACAATTACCCCTCTATCAAGAATCAATTAGTTTTGGACTCTAACGACTATATCGAAAGGATTGACTTGATAAGGATAGCGATATTTTACCCATCTTCAAGCCCGTTCCGGGCCCGCCAGGCATGGTAAGGCCGAATAGCCTTCCGACACTTTCCTCAGCTCAGAAATTCCTCCCAGCTCGCGTATAGTCCGGCGTAATTACCAAAGAAATTCAAAGCTTCCCTTTTCAGTTTTTTCGCCTTCGTGCTTTCTCCTGTTAACCCGTAAACCCTGGATTTTAAAGCAGCTAATAGTGCGGTCTTTTCCCTGCTTTCGGAAGACTTCTCCGCCTTCTCGAGCCAGGTTAAAGCTCGGCCGTAGTTACCCTCGCCGGAGGACCAGAGTTCTAGCAACCCCCGGGCCAGATTTACTGCGTACGGCGAGACGGATTCCCCTCCGTATAGCCGATAGCTTCCAGCTTCAGTACCGGCAACCTCGCTATCGAAGTACCGTAACCCTTGAGCCAGCCAGTGCCGGTTCTGCCGGTACTTTTTCAGTACTTCTAAGCTTAACCTCGGCGTCTCCTTAAACGCCAGTGTTGCCTGGTAGAACGACCTCGTAAGGTCGTCAGTAACTCCTGAAGCCTCGTACTTACTCAGATAAACACCCGAAAGGAATTCGTGATCGACCTCGGGGGTAGCTCTTTTCATGTAGTTAATTGCGGCGTCCCAGTCCTCAAGGCCTCTTGCCACGCGTGCCTTTTGAGCGTAAAGATCGGTCATTCGGACTTCTTTTCTCAAAAAGCCCTCGTACCTCTCGGCCTTCTGGATCGAACGGTTTATTTCCTTCCGAGCCACTTTGAAGTTTTCCAGCTGGTAGTCAACTCGGGAAAGCAAGTAATTCGTCTCGGGGGAGTAAGGGTCCGAACCAATCAAATTTTGAAGTCCCCTTTTTATTCTTCCCAGCTCTTCTACGTCGCTCCCCTCCTCATTACGTAAGCCTAACAGGGTTTCTTTTAATCCGTCTATTCTGGACCGGTACTCCGATCGCGTCAGGTAGATACCAAGCCCCCTGATACCCACAAATCCGTCGTCCTTCCGCCCCGGCCGGATTACGACTTCGGTCGCGAACACCGGTTTCTTTAGCTCAAATACCGAGGACTCACCGAAGGTCCTGGTAAAAGAAAAGTATTTCTGGGCTTCCATCGGTTCGGAAGGGTTCTCCCCCACCTCCGAAAACTCGTAGCCTCGAACCGCTATGGTTAGTTCTTCTCCAGGTTTCCCGCTTTTCGTCTCCAGAATCAACCTGTTAACATAAGGATATTTGTCCTTCACCTCGGGGCCCTTATTCATATCGAAGCTAACCTTGATTTGATTGTTCGATCTCAGATAGACGAACCGAGATTCTTTTCTCTCACCCTCTTCTCCATCAGAGATCGGGGATAATATTAACTCGGACTTTATCCGTCCTGCCGAAAACGGACGCTTGCAGCCAAACAAACAGCCAGGGTTAAACCCGTCCGTGAACAGTGATACCGATTTTGCGGGAGGGTTACTGTAGTTGACGGTAAAGTATCCGCCGTGAAACGTATAAACGTAGGCCGACTTCGGGTTAAACCTATATACAATTGGGTCGTTACGCCAGGCAAAGTAAGTTGCTATCCCACCAATCAAAGCGGCGATGAGTAGTATTCCCGATACTGTCTTTACGTAATAACTCAGGCCGGACCAGATGTTCTTTGGCGACTTCATATTGCCCCCTTAATCAACCTTTTGTGAAGCTGCACCTCGAACATCCCGTATTAATCCAGGTTATGGATTTCCACCGGGTCGAACTCTTCGCCCAACTCGAATCCAAACACCCTGGAATAAAAAAACAGTTCCGCCTCCAGGGACCTCCTGATGTTCTTCTCTTGTTTGAAACCGTGTCGTTCGCCCTCGAACGGCAGATAAGCCGTAGCTATGCCCCTTGCTTTTAACGATTCGTACATTTTCTCCGCCTGGTCCGGAGGTACGACACGGTCCTTCGTGCCCTGAAAGAATATTACCGGACAGGAAATACCTTCTACGTGGCGAATCGGAGATCTCCGTTCGTACAATTCTTTCTCTTCGGGATAGGGGCCAATCAATCCGTCAAGATACCTGGATTCAAATTTATGCGTCTCTTTCGCAAGAGAAGCGGGATTGCTAACCCCGAAATAACTGGCTCCGGCATCGAAAACGTCCCCAAAGGCCAGCGCGGCAAGAGTAGTATAACCACCGGCACTTGCGCCCCTGATGATCAATTTACTGGCATCCACCCTTCCTTCCTCCGACAGATAGAGAGCTCCCCGGGAACAGTCCTGTACGTCCAGTTCACCCCACCTTCCCTCGAGCTCCTCCCGATATTCACGACCAAAACCGGTACTTCCCCGGTAATTTACGTCCAGTACGGCAAACCCGCGAGAAGTCCAGTACTGGATCTTAGGTGAAAAAGAGTCCGAAGTTGCGGAAGTCGGGCCGCCGTGACTGATTACGATCAACGGAGGCTTGTCGGACGCCGGACCCTCAAAGTCCCTGTTCCTGGGGGAATAGTAGAACCCATGAACTTTTTGACCGTCACTGGAGACAAAATCCAGTGCTTCGGGACTCGACAGAAAACTTTCGCTCACACCCATCTCGGAGGAGGACCTGAAGGTGTCAACGTCCCCGGTCTCTCGACTGTACCTCCTTACTGCGGGGGGTCTATCCGCGGCACCTCCAATGAACCAGACATAGTTCCCGTCGGCTCTAACGGACGAGATTGTGGTATAAGGAATTCTGTATTCGCCGATATCTTTATTCGAGGTGTCCACTTCGAGGAGGAACCACCTTCCCTCTTTAGTGTACGAAGCGGCCAGTTTTTTTCGATCAATGAAGTCGTAACTGGAAATACCAAACTGCCACTGCGGCTCCGAGAATTCAGCTCTCTCGTCCGTTACTTGATCTATCTCCCCACCCCTAAAGCGATAGATGTTCCACCAGCCAGTTCTGTCCGAGATGAAATACAGGACCCCTTCCGGACTCCATTTTGGCTGAACCACGGACTCCGAATCCGATCCCGCGACGACTTTAGAATCCAGAAGCCTTCCCTTTTCGTCGAGCTCGCCCACGTGAAGATAGGTACCGTCCCAGGGCATATTTGGGTGATTCCAGGACAACCAGGCCACCTCGGATCCCGCCGGATTGAACCTCGGAGAGGAATAAAAATCATATCCGCTTGCAACTACCTTTCCGCTTCCCCTTCCGGAGTCGGAAATGGACAAAAGGTAATTCTCCGGCCGGCCTCTGCTGGAGTGATCTTCGCATACGGCCCAGATGCGCCCGGTCCTCTTTTCGAAAGCAAGGTCGGCAAACCTTCGATTTCGATCCGACGTTATCGGACGTGGCTCCCCATTTGAGGCCAATCGATAGACTCTCTGGTCCTCGTAGTTCGTGAAATATACCCTATCATCGACAACCAGGTACGGGGCGCCTCCGTACTCGTGAACTCTACTTCTTACGTTGAAGTCCTCCGACGTAACGTCAGCTTTTTCCCCGCCCGAGTTCAACTTAACCAGTACCGTTCTTCCCTCCTCAGTCGGCCTGGTCTCGAGCCAGTATACGTTTTCCCCGGAAAGACTTATCTCGCTCAGTCCAATGGTTCCGGATGCGACTTTACCAGCGCTTATCGGCGACTTCCAGGATCCATAACTCGCAATATTCTTCATAGCCCCCCCCTGACGAATTCTCTTCATTGCTCGGTCAACCAGGATAAAAGTTTGTACTTTTAGTTGGTTTCAACACCGGTCAAGTATCTCAATATTTATTTGATTGAAATGCCCGATTTATGATATCATAGTACGATTGTAATCTACACCACCCAGGCTGGTGGCGGTTTTTCGAACCGGTCCGGGAAGGGTAAAACCTCACTGGGAAAGGAGGCGTAACCCAGTTAGGAAAACCTTTTCCCGGGTTGGTTCACCCCAACCTGGGTGGGTTTACATCTCTTTCGACTAAATTATATCTCAAAATTCGAGACAATTCAGACCGGAGCAATTTCTCCATCCGACCAGGCCACAGCCCTGAAGGTTCCAGACCTCGTAGAGATTAAATCCGGCGATAGCGGAGACCTAACCTGTTAAAGCCTCAACCCCCCCTATCGGGTTCTTGCGTTGTCCCAACCGAGAAATCGTCACAAAAACCGGAGTTTAGTTTTAACCGCAACCCAAACTGGTTATACTTTCTGTAATTTGATCAAAAAAGGAGGGCTCGCTATCTAGTCTATGCTTTACTTAACCCTTGCCGGGATCAGCTTTGGCAGCATTGGTTTATTCGTCAATATGATCGGCAACGACATTTCTACGCTGCTTATCGTTTCTATACGTCTTCTTGCCACTGCAGGTATAATTTATCTCACCCAGGCTCTAAAAGGCTCGTTGAAGGAAATATTTTTGGACTCCCGCCGGGACTTTCTCATAGCCCTCGCGGGAGGAATAATTGGATTTGCCGTCACCTTCAGCCTTTATCTAAAGTCACTGATTCTTATCCCGGTCTCGGAAGCCGTATTCCTCCACTACGTGGCTTTTCCCTTTTCCACCATCGTCTATTCCTCTATCTACCTTGGAGAACGGGTTACTAAGTACGAGTTGATACCGCTGGCGGGCACCGTTGTCGGCGTGTTCCTAATCTATAACGTGGGGTTTGCGGGCGGTTTCTCCTCCATATTCGGCTACACTATCGCGTTCATTTCGGGCATAACTTACTCGGTTGCCCTGCTCGTGCTGAAGGACCTCGGCAAGAAGAAGTCCACGCTTCAGGCTCTATTCTGGCCAACTCTCCTGGGCGGTTCCGGACTCTTGCCCGTCTCACTGATCGCAGGGTTCAACTTCGACCTGTCTCAGGGGGCTCTCGCTCCTCTGCTGGGGCTTGTCTTTATCTCCACCCTCCTCTGTTATTCGCTGTTCGCAAAAGGATTAAAGGTAACCAGGGCCGGTGTCTCCTCGATAATCCTAATAATAACCGAACCACTCTCGGCGGTGCTTCTGGCAATTATCTTTCTGGGCGAGAACGTTTCCGTCTCCTCGGCGCTGGGAGGAGGCCTTATAGTTTTGTCGGGCCTGATACTTTACGTGGGTAACAACAGAAGAACCGGGACCGAAGAAGGGGTGCCCGGCACCTAGCTCGCGTCTTCCATAGCGGTTATGCTGCTTTCCATATCCCTCAGATCCGTCAGAACGCCCTCTTCCCTCCGAGGTGGGTCTCCGTTCCTCTCAATGTAAAAGGTGCCCATCCCTAAAGCTTTAGGCACCTGAAAATCAAACTTCCAGTGGTCACCCACGTGGATTGCTCGCTCCGGAGCAACACCCATCTCCCTGAGGACCTTTCTGTAGACGCCGGAGTCCTTCTTTACCTCCCCAAAATCGGAGACGCACGAGTATATTTTAGCAAATCTGCTCTGGATCCTTTCCAGCGCGTAGTCAAGGAATATTCTGGGCGCATTGGAAGTGACTATCAATTTGTAATTTTCCCCCAGCTTTTCCGTCACGTCGAGAGCGTCCTCGTACAGCCTGACGTTTTCCGGAACCTGTATTCTCTCAATTACTTCTCGTGGGCTTTCTTCTAAATCGAACCTTTCAAACCAGTACTTTGGCTCGTACCACCGGATGTCTTCGTCGCCGATTTCATCGTAATAGGAAATGAGTGTATCTCGGGCTTCGTCGAACTCCACGCCGTTCTTCCTGGCATAAAGTTTGGGAAGCTCTTGAAACCAAAAACTATTTACGTAGCCGTTGTCAACTATCGTGCCGTCCGCGTCAAATGAAACCAGTTCAATACCCATGATAAATAGAGTTCTACTCCCTCCAAACGAAAAGATACCTTTCGCCGTTAACTACCCGGCTCCGATCTTCGGCAAAAACAGCTTGTTCAGTCCCGGTTATCAACCAGGGTNCGGCCGCTCTCCCCTAATCGGGCCTACCTCCTTCGNCAAACAGGTTTTTAACCTGGTCATCCCAGTAGAGAGAGTTTAACAACCACCCGTCTTCAGGTTTATAATAAAGAAACCTCCACCTGGTCACGGTAAGCTCGTGTTTGATTATAAAAGTAAAACGTACGAGAAAGTCCTTGACCCTCTCCTCCCGGACGAACTTATAACCGAGCATCCTGCCAAAGTCCCTTTCGCTACCTCTTAGCTGGCTTTCCGTCCGGGATACCAGGTCCTCGAAGTCCTGCTGAGGTATCGGAAAGTACGGCCTAACCCTGTCAAACGCGCCAACAATTTTCCCCTCAACAACGTCCCTCATAAAACTTCCCGCAAGTTTTACGCAGGCAATTTCGTCGGAAAGGTATTCCACGCCCGCCACCGGTTCTGCCGGAGTCGAGAGAAGAACCAGCATCAATAAAATAACCACTGATATTGCATTAGTTCGAGTCATAGCAGTCACCTCATCGGAATATTTACGTAAACCATTTAACTTAACTTTTTTCATCTTTGTCTAAGTGCTCCAACAGAACCCCAGCCGCGTCGAGCTTGGCGTTATTCATATCAATCAAACCTTCGACAAATAACCCCAGAACGTTCTTCCATGTAACGAACGAGTTCACGCTGCTTTGATATTTCTCAAATTCTCTTGCCGGAGGACGGAGCTCCAGCACCCGGGCAAGATAACTGTCGGCTCGGGACTTCATCTCTTCCGTCCTGGCTACTGCTTCGGCCCTTGATATTTTCTCGTTGTTCAGACTATCCATCAATTGACTCAGTTCGACGACGTCCTCCCTCATCCGGTTAGACCTGACCTCTACGTAATTCAGGAAGAATTCCCTGTAGGATACCGGACGAGCTACGACGGACGTTAAAACCAGGGCCAGCAAGGAAAAATACAGTACCAGCTTTNATCGATTAGGCATTTCTACCTCCCCCTGTACTCCTCGTCGATTATATTTTATCAAGCCCTGCAGGTCCACTTAACGGCTATCGAGAATANAAAGGATGAACAACAGACAATTTCCCGGACCAGAACTCTCATTACTGGCTAAGTAACAACGCCTCCTCTGGAAATTGTTCGATAAAACCGCATCCCGCACTCAATTGGAGCCTCCATACGTATACTGGGAAAGTTAGTTGTAAATCTTCAGTGAAACAACT
>JGI1689J12820_1000134_pt1 | contig 12930 bp, 13 predicted proteins | sample PRCRCaboRojoPR_6_FD_12820 | JGI IMG/M metagenome (IMG submission 12820)
GATTTACAACTAACTTCCCCAGTATACGTATGGAGGCTCCAATTGAGTGCGGGACGACTCGGCCTCCGATAGGATTTTCCTGAACAATTGCCAGAGAACCAAAGGAGCAATAGTAGTGACGTTACCTTCTTCAGATTGAGCTTCCGACCCGGGAAATTTCCGACTCGCGTGCTCAAATCGAGGAATACCACGAAACAGGAGGGTATAATGGCGAAAATTATATTTGCAACGGTTATCGGGGTTCACGGGTTGATCCACGTTTTGGGTTTCCTGAAAGCTTTTGGGTTTGCCCGGTTAACTCAGTTGACTCAGACTATATCCAGGCCGGTAGGGATTACGTGGGCCGTTACTTCGGGACTTTTCATTGGGGCGGCTATTCTCTTTGGGCTAAAGGTCGATTGGTGGTGGATAGTTGGGCTGCTGGCGGTTGTCCCCTCCCAGGCTCTCATTATAGGATCCTGGCAGGACGCGAAGTTCGGGACGGTTTTGAACGTAGTAATTCTGGTCGGGATAGTCCTGGGATTCGGTGCCTGGAACTTTGATCGGAAAGTTAGTGGCGAGATCGAGACGGTACTCCCAGGTAAGACCACCGGTGGGGGTAAGGTAGTAGCCGAAGAATCGATCGACCGACTGCCCCAACCCGTACAGAAATGGTTAAGAACCGCCGGAGTCCCGGGAGCCCGGGGAATAAGTACCGTGAAGTTGAGCCAGAGGGGAGAACTGCGGTTAAATCCGGACCAGAGCTGGTCGAGCGTCAAAGCCGAACAGTACGTCAATACGGAAGATCCCGCGTTTATCTGGCGGGTAAACATGAGGTTATTTTCGATTATTCCCGTGGCGGGCCGTGACAAATTCGCCGACGGTAAAGGGGATATGGAGATCAAGATCGGGTCGCTGTTTCCCGTTGTAAGTGGAAACAGCAATGAAAAGTTAAACCAGGCGGCGCTCCAGCGTTATCTGGCTGAACTGGGCTGGTATCCGACCGCAGCGTTGAAACCATATATAAATTGGAAAAAAGTTGACGAACGTACCGCCGAAGCGACCATGGAATACAGGGGGACGTCAGGTTCGGTTACCTTCCACTTTACCGAGGATTACGACCTCGAAAAGATATCGGCAATGAGGTACAGGGATTCCGGCGAAGACGCGAAAAAGAAGGAATGGTTTGGAGAAGTAAGAGAAACAGAAGTCGTTAACGGTCTCAGGATACCGACTGAAATTGATATCTCCTGGGTCCTGGAAGACGGCGTATTTACCTGGTACAGGTTCGAAGTCACCGATATGGAGTTTGACTTTACCGAATAATGTAAGCGCAAAAACCTGCAATTGCTATTATCCGACACGGATTGCCGGTTTTTCAGTTAACGCAGATGAACTCCAGAAAGAGTTGGAACTTTTCGTTAATCCCGTGCGGGCTCTTTAGCCGAGTTCTGGGAGCTTTTTATTCGTAGGGTCCCTCGATCACTCCCCTGCCGTCGTCCGCAATTAGCTCGCCTTTTGCAAACGCCTTTTCTATATCCAGCTCTTCCGAAAGCAGGAGGAGATCGGCGTCCTTCCCGACTTCCAGGCTCCCCTTTCGGTCTTCTATTCCCAGGCGTCTGGCGGGATTTGCTGTAATCAGGGTTAAGGCTTCGGGTAGGCCTAAAGCATTGCTCCGTACGAAATCGATAAAGGTCTTATGAAGAGTATTTACCTTGCCCTTGGTCAGACCGACCAGTTCGCCTCCCTCGTCAAATTCGGGCATGCTTCCGTTTCCGTCGGAACTCAACGTAACGTTCTCGAGCGTAATGTCGTTCTCCTTAAACGTCTTTGCGATGAACTCGACGGCTTCCTTACGGTCGGATGAATCACCGGGACAGGTAATATCTATGTAACCACCGCGTTCCACGAGTTCGACCCCTTCGCGCAGCAGCTTAGGAGATCTACCCACGTGAGTGGGGAGAAACTGGGTGAGAGGAATTTCCGACTGAGTTGCCGCCTTTCGGACGGGACCAAGGCCTCCTTCTCCGCCCCCGACGTGCAGGTGGACTATACCCGGTTTATCCCCGAGCATACCGCCAACCCGGGCTTCAGAAGAGATCTTTAACAATTCGTCCTGGGTNGGTTGAGAGGATCGATGATCGGAGATAGCAAGCTTAACACCAATTATCTCGTCTATAAGGGCAACGTCTTTTTTAACGCTGCCGGTTATGGTTNCTGAGGGCAAATGGTAAGATCCCGTGTACATATAGGAGCTTATATGTCGGTTTANTCCCTGGACTTTNGCCAGCAGTGTCTCCACGCTTCGNGAGACGTCGTCCGTACCGAGTGTTCCAACTACGGTGGTTATTCCTGCTTCGGCGATTTCGGATAAAGGGAGTTCGGGAACACGAGAATATGGTCCGGCTTCTCCACCTCCCCCAATGAGGTGGACGTGGATGTCGATAAACCCGGGAACGACAAGTTTTCCGGAAGCGTCGACGATTTCCGGATCGAAGTCCCCCGTCGGATCGATATCTTCGTCAATTTTTACAATTCGGTCGTTTACTACCAGCAGGTCTTTCTTTCCCCGTTCGCGCGGATCGTAGAGATTGCCGTTTTTGATGAGGAGAAAGCTGGACGAGTTATTCAAGATTTTACCTCCGTATTAATATAGTTTTAGGCCCCTCGGGCTGAGCTGGCTAAATTGGTTCCTTGCCCAAATATCATTTTCAATCCCCAGTAAGATTCGCCTAATTTGGGTAACCCTAATGATTATATCAAAAAGGCCGGTTAATTGTAGCTGGCCGGTTTCGGATTTGGTCAAATACAGATAGCTGCACTTTATGGTTANTTGCTAAATTAAGCGGATAAACCTGTAAATAAAGATATGAAGGGAAATTTGAGAGAAGTATAAAAAGAAATTGACGGTGAAGATGGTATCGGACCGGGCCGGCATCCGACCCGGTCCGGGTATGTTTTTATTCGATTTCTATGTCGACGACTTCTTCTTCGGTTACGGACTTGCTCAGTTTCGCCTGAATGTGTAGTACTCCGTTTTCAAACTTTGCCTTAAGCTGGTCGGGGTCCTCGACTTCTTCGGGCAAGCCAAAAGACTGTTTGAACCTACCGTAGCGACGACCTCTGCTGATGTAATTGACGTTTTCCTCGGTTTCGTCCTGCTCGACTTCTCCCGATATCACAAGCTGGTCGTCTTTTGCCTGGATTCTGATCTGGTCTTTTGTTAGCCCGGGAAGCTCGACCTTGTAGTGCAGAGTCCCGTCTTTTTCGTAAATATCGGTGTTGCCAAACCTACCCAGGCCGTTGCCTCTGAAAAAGCTATCTTCGAGGTCCTGAAAGAGATCGTCCAGTAATCCTCCTCTGCCGAAGGGAGATGGTACTCGGTCTCTTTTTCTGTTTCTGTCTGATGGAAGAACCATAAGCTCCACCTCCGTGTGGTTATGGTTGTTTAATTAATTAGCAGAGTAACCTTCACTCTGCTAATTTTATTATAAGGNGAATCAGTTTTTTGTCAACACCCCACTTTAAAAAAACGCTGAGACCAGTCACAGACTAAAATAATTTCTGCTTTATTAACCTCCTGAGAATACTTCATCCTTTGGACAGAGTTCCTTTTGGACTCCCGCCCGATCACAAAGATAGGCCTGGAGAAGCCTGCCTATCGTGGACTGTAAATGATTTCTAAAAGGCAAAGCAGGGCGGGCACCCATACCCGCCCGGATGGTTTATTACTAACGGGAGCGCGGGGACTCCCTCTGCTCTGATTTGATTAACGCCCATAGCAGGCCGGGTCCCCGCGCCCGGCCGGTAGGTTGTTTGCTATTACCTACCGGGCTTCCGGCCTGCTCTCAAACCGAGAATAGCAGAGGAAATACCCCGCTTCAATCATCCACAACAACGGCCCTGGAAAGAGCCACCTATCGAAGAATTGGGATAGTAAAAGTATTGAGAACTAAAATGAAATCGTGGTGGCAAAGAAATGAATCGGTCCTAATACTCCGCCCTGTGGGCGGGAAGGGGGTCGAACTCAATGAATTTATTGAGATAGATGTAAAAAGCCTGGAGTAGGCAATTAGAAAGATAAATTGGTCGTTAAACGGTGGGAGTTAAACCCCTCCGGGACATAAGGCCCGAAGGGGTTAATAAGTTTCCGCTAGTCAATTTCAACTTCGATTTTTCGTTCGTCCTCTTCCGGCAACGGAACGGATACGTGAAGAACTCCGTTTTTGAACCTGGCACTGAGGGTTTCCGCGCCGTCTATTCCTCTTGGCAGCGGATAACTTCTCTTTATCCGGCTCGTCTTCCTTCCCCGTGCAAGGTAGTTTCGTTCCTGATTCTCGTCTTCTGCTTCGGATTCTCCCGTAACTACCAGCCTGTCTTCTTTGGTCTGAACGGTTATTTCATCTTTATCGAAACCGGGAAGCTCGATTTCGTAGTGCAGGGTCCCGTCCTGCTCGTAAATATCGGTACTACCGGTTCGGGACGAACTTCTCGTCTGACGACTATTACCCAGCGTCTTGAATATATCTTTGACCAAATTATTTCCGAAATACGGGTTTCTGGATCTATTTCGCGGTCTAATCGCTATTTTTTTCATGATTTCATCTCCTCAATGTATTTATTTTGTATTAGCAGAGTGTACCTCACTCTGCTAATTAAATAATATTTGAAGTAATATCTTTTTCAAGGGATGTTTTTTGAAAAATTAGCCCGGTTCAAACCCGGGTCTTAGCTTTGGTCCGAGTATAATATTGGGTAAAATGATTTTGGATGCTGGAAGCAAATGTCTCATAATCTACCGTAATTTGGTTGGTGGTTTGGATGGGGGTCTCCTATTTATCGTTGTCCCGGTCCGAGCTGCGCGACCGGGTTGAAGAGTTAAAAAGCAAGTTAGCTGAATGTGATCTTTGCCCGCTGGAGTGCAGGGCTAATAGGCTGGCAGGGGAGAAGGGGAGATGTAATTCCGGGGAAAGATTGCTGGTCGGGTCCTCCGCCCCTCACTTCGGCGAAGAAAGTCCTCTCGTCGGCAGGTCCGGATCTGGGACGATCTTTCTGGCAAACTGTAACATGAGGTGTGTCTTTTGCCAGAATTACGAGCTGTCTCAGCGCGGACAGGGGTCGGAAATGGGATCTGCCGAAGTTGCCGATCTAATGCTGGAACTCCAATCCAGGGGTTGTAACAACGTAAACTGGGTTTCTCCGACCCATTTCGTGCCGCAACTGGTCGAATCCCTTGCCATAGCGATTGAAGAGGGGTTAGAGATTCCGATAGTTTACAATACGGGAGGATACGAGAAGACCGAGATTTTGAAGCTGCTGGAGGGAATAGTCGACATATACATGCCGGATATGAAGTATTCCGCAGACGAGGCCGGCAGGAGGTATTCCGGAGTCCCGGACTACTGGAAAGTCAATAAACAAGCTGTAAAAGAGATGCACCGTCAGGTGGGAGATCTGGAGGTCGACGGTTCGGGAGTTGCTCGAAGTGGGTTGTTGATAAGGCACCTCGTCTTGCCTGAAAACGTGGCCGGAACGGAAGAGGTCCTGGAGTTCATCGGCGGCGAAATCTCGCGAAATTCCTACGTCAACGTTATGGACCAGTACAGGCCCTGCTGGGATGCCTATAAATTCGAGGAACTCGACAGGCCAATCACGGGTGAGGAATACCGTCGAGCTGTCGATACTGCCAGAAGACTGGGCCTCGATCGGGGACTTTAACTCTACTTGGTGATGTTACCCTGCTGTAATTACCCACAGTTTACGAACCACGTTGATTGATAAAAGAGTTTGGTTGATCATTGTTTACCATGATAAGAAGAAAGGTAAAATTTATTTCTCCGAAAGGTCAGGCAAATGAGAAAAGTCCAGGCTCTGTTAAGACTTTTTCCTCTATCGTTTCACACGAGAAAGAAGAAGACGTTTATGCGACCGTGGAAAAATTCAGGGAAGAAGTGTTTCCCGGAATAACCGAGGAAAGATTTCGGGAAGAAACGCTAAATGAAGGGGCACCACTGAAAAGTATAATTAACCTGCACAATGCCGATGAAATAAGAAGGAGAGAGACCAGCGTCGGGGAAATGCGAGACAAGATTCGGTCGGGAGATCACGTATTGATGCCGGACGGTCTGCCGAACGTCAAGATCGTAAAAACGGAAAAAGACGAATTGGTCTGCTTCGACGGTCACCATTCACTACTGGCTTACATGACAGCCGGAAAAAAATATTTACACGAAGTCCCACACCTTATAGTTACCCTTCAGTCAGGGGAAGGGTTAGAAGACGAAGAAATACTGGCCTTTTTCGGTGACCACAAAGAAGAATTATGCGATCTGGATTGGCGCGATTATACTATAAGCTGGACCAACCCACCGGAGTACCAGTTGGAAAGGCGAAAGCAAGAAAATATGGGAGAACTTTTCGCCGCCCTGGAATCAGAAGTTTGATCCCGTAGGTCCTCAGAAGATAATATTGAAGACGAACCCGAGTACCATGATTCCCATCCCTATGATCGCACCGTAAGCAATTATCAGTTGTTTCTTCATGACCTGTTTTAGCAGGATAAACTGAGGCACAGACAGAGCGGCAACCGACATCATAAAGGCGATTGCAGTGCCTACAGGCAGCCCTTTACCGATCAGGCTCTCCGCGACCGGAATTACACCCATGATGTTTGTGTATATGGGTATCCCAAGTGCGGTGGCGGCCGGCACGGCCAGTGCTCCCTGGAGTGCTCCCGTTATGAAATCTTCGGGGAGAAATCCGTGGATTACTGCGCCGATCCCAATTCCGATTATTACGTAAGGAAAGATACGTCCGACAATATCCTTTGCATCATCGAAGGCTTCGCCGATCCTTTTTTTAAAAGGTTCTCGGGTTACGTCGGCGTCTCCCTGGCCGCCGCCGAAATCGAAGTCTATCACGTACCGCTCGAAGTTTAATTTCGTCAGAGCAATTCCCCCCACGGAACCGACTACGAGTCCGCCAAGCAGGTAACCGGTAGCTATCTTCCATCCCAGTGATCCGAATAAAACGACCACGGCTGCCTCGTTAACCATCGGCGAGATGAACAGGAAAGTTATCGTCATACCAAACGGTATACCCGCACCGACGAAGCCCAGGAAGAGGGGAATAGTCGAACAGGAACAGAACGGGGATATGACGCCGAGACCGGCGGCAAGTAAATAGCCGACGATGGCCCTTTTCCCTTTCAAGAAATCCCTGATTTTCTCGGGCGGCAGGTAGGTTCGCAGGTAACTCACGGCGAAGATCACGGCCAGCATTATGACCGTGATCTTCAGCGTATCATAGATCCAGAATTCGAGAGTGTCTGCCAATCGACCGGTTAAGCCGAAAAGGTTAACCAGCCTAACAGCTATAAATTTAAACATAAATAAGGAATGGGCTGTTTACGAGAGCAGGTCTCTTATTTCCTGGTTCGAGGGTACGGTGCCTTTATATTCGACTTCACCGTCGACAACCAGGGCGGGAGTACTCATTACCCCGTAACTTGCAAATTTAGCCGGATCCTCTACCTTTACAACTTCTATCTCGTCGCTTTTACCCAGGTCTTTGACTATATTTTCGACGCTTTGCTTCAAGTTTTCGCACGTGGAACATCCGCTGCTTCCGAGGACTTCAACTTTCAACGGTGGTCACCTCTTTGTTTGGTATGGAATTGGCTATATCAAGTAGTTTCATCACTTTGTCTTTCTCGTCTACCCAGCACTCTACTCGCTTGCCCGCCCGCCTTGTTTCGAGCAATCCGACCGATTCCAGCTTCTTCAGGTGGCGGTATATCACCGACCTGTCCCTGTCGATTACTCCTTCCAGCTCGCAGTAACAGATTGGTTCGTCGACGGTCAACAGGTGTTTCAATATTTTCATTCTCTGTTTTGAGCCCAGGGCTTTGAATAATCTATGCATTGTTGCACATCCTTGCACAGATAATATTGATTTTATTCTCTCCTTTCAACCTTAATCTCTTTGCTCCGGGTCCGGGACTAAGTCTGAAATTCTGCCAGAGGATAATTTGACCGCGGTACTCAAAAAGAGACAATTATTGGGGGGATTATGGCGTGAAAAAAGAAAATTTCGTGTTAAAAGGTAAAGACGGACTTGATCTTTACGGGAGTAATTATAACACCGGAGGGAAGAAGGGATCGGTAGTGGTAGTTCACGGCATGGCGGAGCATCGAAAAAGATACGAGGAGTTTGGACGTGAACTGGCTGATAACGGGTACTCTGTTTACACCTACGACCAGAGGGGACACGGAGAAACTGCTCGGAAAAACGACCTGCCGCTTGGACACCTTGAGGCCGGAAGTGGCTGGGAAAAACTTCTGGAGGACGTCCGGACAACAATAAGCTTTGTCGAGTCGAGGGAGGGAAGTAGCCCTACGTTTCTGTTTGGCCACTCGATGGGTTCGTTCGTCGGACGACACTACGTCGTAGAATACGGGGAGATGATTGATGGTTTGATACTATCGGGCACGGGCAGGATGAATAAATTGATCCTTTATCCGTTGATAGCCCTGGCAAAACTCGAAAAACTGGTTAAAGGCACAAGAGCGGAAAGCAACCTAATGGAAAAAATAATGTTTGCCTCGCATAATGATGACTTCGAACCCTCTCGGACTAAATTAGATTGGTTGACCAGAGATGAAGAAGTCGTGGACAAATACCTGGAAGACGAATTGGCCGGGTTTTCCTGTACCACGGGATTTTACGATGAGTTTGTCTTCGGCCTAAGAAGCATCGCCGCGAGGGAGGCGCCGGGGAGATTCCCCCGGAATTTAAGATTACTTTTACTGGTCGGGGAAAACGATCCCGTTGGAGGTGAGAGTGAGATTAAAAAACTTGCCGAACGGTTCAGAAAATTTGAAGAACTTTACACCCGGCTGGAAGTTTACGAAGGAGCGAGACACGAGTTAATACACGAGACGAATCGAGACGAGGTAATTCGGGATACGGTTGATTGGTTGGACGGAATAGTTGATCAACTAAATCCTAATTGAACAAGGGAAATTACAGACACTTTCTTATTCCAGTTATTTAGCTCTCGGACACCTTATTAGTAGTTCACTAGAAACTCCGCTGGCAAAGAGATGAAACGGGTATAATCACCAATCCTCCTGGTGTATAGCTCGATTCAAGCGACTTATTGATTTATTTCTCAAATAGGTGCGTATCTATCCGATCACTGTTCCTTCTATGCTTACCTCGGCTTCCTCGTTGCTCGAATCAGTCGACGTTATCCAGATCTTTCTCCTAAATGGCCCCACCCCTTCAGGACCGTGGGCTGCAGGATCATAGAAAACTTTCAGAGTTGCTTGTTCTCCGGACCCGATAGTTTGAGACCAGACGAGGTTGTTTGGATTCATGCCGAATTTCTTGCTTTCTCCCCTGTTGTAAATTAATTGTGCCTCAGTACAGCCACACGACGTTTTTATGGAATTAATCTTCAGAGGAGATTCGCCACGATTTTCCAGCTTGAACTCCCGAGTAACTATGCCACCTCCATAGGGAACGTTACCTAGATCGTATTCACCCGGGCTTAAGACTATCTCGCCGGCCGTTGAGCCGTTATTTCCAAACACGAAAATGAAAAGCAGCGCCACTGTCAGACCTACTACAGTTAAAGTCCCACTTATATAAAGAATTTTTTTCGAAATGTTCATTTCAACCTCCCGTCGGAAATTTGAAAAACTTAATCCATCAAAATAGCCAGATTTATATACCGATACCCAGTCCAATCTTTATCGTTCCTGTGACCAAGTTTTTTCCGCTTTTTGGCGATCGGGGCAGCGGCAAAATTCCTCGATCGTAGGTAATCTAACGACCCGATATCCACTACACTGACTAATACTACAACTAAAATGTATCGACCCCGTTTCCTGTCATTAATAAAAAATGTTATAACCCACCCCTGGGGGAGTGCCCCTATTAGTTCGCTAGTTTATAATATATAGGGTGAGGTTTACTAAATCAAGAAAGATAGGACGTAAAAAATTATTTAATCCGCTCTTGAAAGTCCGAATATGTTACTTTAATCTATAAGTGGTCCCACCTGGGGTGGGGCTGGAGGTGAATAGTTTTATGAGTAATAAAAATGAGAGTCAGGAAGAAAAAGATAGATTAAAGGAAGAAGACGAAGAAGTCGTAGGGAAGAAGGAAAAGGCTGATCTGGATATAGAAGGAATGACCTGCGCCTCCTGTGCCCAGGCAGTTGAGAAAGGACTTGCCGACCTGGATGGCACGGAGGACGTAAACGTAAACATAGCAACGGACAAAGCCTCGCTTGCCTATGATCCTGATAAAGTTAGCAAAGAAGATATGGAGGAGGCAGTAGAGAGAGCCGGCTACCACGTAGCGGACCGTGAAGGCGGAAAAGCCGAACTGGACGTGGAGGGAATGACCTGTGCTTCCTGTTCTCAGGCAGTAGAAGGAGCGCTGAGCGACCTGGAAGGTGTGGACGAAGCCAACGTTAATCTGACGACAGAGAAGGCAACCCTTAGCTTTAACCCGTCAGAGGTCGGTTACGAGGAATTTAAACAGGCAGTAGAGAATGCGGGCTACGGAGTTAAAGAAGGGTCGACCTCCGGAGGAGCGGAAAAGGAGCGAAGCAGGCTCGAGGAAAGCCAGCGAAAGGTCGAGAAAGCAAAAAGCAAAATGTGGTGGACCTGGGCTTTCGTCGCTCCGATAATCGCCTGGATGGTCCCGGAGATGATCACCGGAGTTAAGTGGCCCTCACCGCTCGTGTACGACGCAGGAATGATACTTCTTGCGACCCCGGCGCTGCTCTGGATGGGCCGAGAGACGCTGCGAAGCGGCTTCAAATCCGCCCGACACCTTGCCCCCAATATGGACACTCTAATAATGATGGGCTCGGCAACCGCTTACTTCACCGGATACATTACAGTGCTCAGTCAGTTTGATCTAGCGCCACATCTACTTAATTATTCGGGTGTCGGAGCGATGATAATGGGCTTTCACCTGACCGGTAGGTACATAGAGACCAAGGCAAAGGGAAGAGCTTCGGAAGCGATTCAGAAGCTTATGAGCCTGGAAGCAAAGACGGCAAGGGTCGAACGGGACGGCGAAGAGGTTGAAGTACCGGTCGACGAAGTCGAGGTCGGCGATCTGATGGTCGTCCGCCCCGGCGAGAAGATACCGACTGACGGTGTTGTTAAGGACGGCAAGTCTTCCGTCGACGAATCGATCGCCACCGGCGAATCGATGCCCGTAGAAAAGACCGAGGGTGACGAAGTCATAGGTGCAACGGTCAACAAGCAGGGAGTGCTAAAGGTAGAGGCTACCGGTGTCGGAGAAGATACTTTCCTGTCTCAGGTCGTAAGGCTGGTCGAGGAAGCTCAGGGAACGAAAGTGCCGATACAGAACTTCGCCGACAGGGTAACGACGTTTTTCGTTCCTACTGTAATCAGTATTGCTCTAATTACTATTGGCCTGTGGCTAGGTTTTTCCGGGACCTTTCAGGGTCTGGCGGTCTGGGCGTCGAGTTTCATACCGTGGGTTGATCCGTCACTGGGCGTAATATCGCTGTCGCTCTTTGCCGGAATATCCGTCCTGGTAATTGCCTGCCCCTGTGCACTCGGTTTGGCTACTCCGACCGCTTTGATGGTCGGGTCCGGCATGGGAGCTGAGAACGGTGTTTTGATAAGAAAAGGTGAAGCGATCCAGACCATGAAGGANATAGAGACGATCGTNCTGGACAAGACGGGAACTATTACTGAAGGGAAGCCCGGAGTCACGGATGTAATTTCGAACAACGGCTCGGAGGAGGAAATTCTCAGCCTGGCGGCATCTGCCGAGAAAGGCTCCGAGCACCCGCTCGGCGAGGCCATAGTCGAAGCGGCGGACGAAAGAGACCTGGAACTGAGAGAAGTATCGGACTTTTCGGCGCTGGTCGGCCAGGGAATAGAAGCCAAGCTTAACGGTAACAGGCTGCTCGTTGGTAATCGTGATCTCATGGACGAAAACGGAATTGACTACGGCGGAGTTACCCAGAAGGTAAAAGAACTGGAAGGGCAAGCAAAAACGGCCATGCTCGTCGCGAAGGACCAGCAGGTCCTGGGCGTTATCGGTGTGGCAGACCAAATCAAGGAAGACTCGGCCAACGCGATAGCAGAGCTGAAGGGATTCGGCCTGGAGCCGGTAATGATAACCGGTGACAACGAACGTACGGCGAAAGCCATTGCCAGCCAGGTCGGAATCAGTAGAGTTATTGCTGAGGTCATGCCGGACCAGAAGCGAGACGAGGTAATGAAACTTCAGGATCAGGGCGAGAACGTGGCAATGGTCGGTGACGGGATAAACGACGCCCCGGCGCTGAAGCAGGCGAACGTAGGGATAGCGATTGGATCTGGAACTGATATTGCCATAGAAGCTGCCGACATAACGCTGGTCAAAGGAGATCTTTCCGCCGTCGTAAAGGCGGTCAAGCTCTCCGAAGCAACCTTTGCCAAGATCAAGCAGAACCTGTTCTGGGCGTTCTTCTACAACACTGTAGCCATTCCGATAGCCGTCATGGGACTGCTCCACCCGGCGATAGCGGAGATGGCAATGGCGTTTTCCTCGGTAAACGTCGTGACAAATTCCAACCGGCTCAAAGGTGTAGATATCAGTCCGAGTTACGAATCCTAAACTCAGGAGGTGTAAACATGGGTAAAAAAGCGATAGACCCGGTCTGTGAAATGGAAGTAGACGTCGACGATCCTCCGGCAAAATACGAATACGAAGGGGAGATTTATTACTTCTGTGCGCCGGGTTGTAAGAAGAGGTTTGAAGATAACCCGGAAAAGTTTCTTGAGGATTAGCCTGAGTATCAAGATTCAGGCTCAATCGGAATTTTCAAAATTTGTTTTTGTTGAGCAGAATGAGTATTGAAGGGGCAGTAGTTATCGAAAGTGATTTGCATCTTGGAAACCGTTCAGG
>JGI1689J12820_1000135_pt1 | contig 12919 bp, 11 predicted proteins | sample PRCRCaboRojoPR_6_FD_12820 | JGI IMG/M metagenome (IMG submission 12820)
CGGTTCAGGAAGGGAAGACGCCCACGTGGTGTAAACCGGCTCTGAACCGGCACAGAATGCGGCTTACAGGCCGATCTGGGGACTCCCCGTCAGGGGAGTTTTTGATTTAACAGGTCTGTTCCGGACTCGATGTCCCGCGGGGCATACCAGCAACGGATGCCTTCGTTTTCCAGGACAGAAACCACAGCATCCGCCACCGCTTTGTCTTCCGTAGAATAGCTGATGAATACGTCAAAACCGGGATATTGTTCTTCTTGAGTGGCCATAAGGAAATCCACAGGTAGCTTGAGAATCTGTTAAGAATTTCTTCTCCTGTTGGAAACAGTCGTATTATACTAGAGAGAAGAACCTGAAGGTCCTGTAGAGTACAGCTCATAGCATAAACCTAACAATTCTATTAACCCCACAGATTTCACAGCAAGGACGTCAAAAAAAGGTGGAAATCATGGACCAAAACCAACCCCCCAAGACAAAGATCTTAATCACCGGGGATTTTACGGTCGACTGGAATATTGCCTACCGCAAAAACACACATAAAACCACCACAAACCAATGGAATCCAAAGAACCTGACCCAGGCCTGCCGGCAGCCCGGAGGTGCAGGGCTTTTAGCTGATCTGGTCCAACACGTGATCAATTCGCTGCCTCCCGACCAGAAAAATTCGTATGACCTGACCTCACCGGGTACCCCACAGGCGGATGTGCCTCCGGACGACAGCCGTTTCCACCATTCTTTTGCAATCTGGTCACGGTTTCCAGGCGAACGGGGAGGGAACTGGCGTGTGAAGACTTTTTTGGGGTTGGATCCTGCAAAAAACCTTCCCGCTGTCAATTCCGACCATCCTGGACCACCTCCTGTCAAAGACGCTGACCTGGTGGTCATCGATGACGCGGGGCTCGGATACCGGGACCGACCTGAAATGTGGCCTGCGGTCCTTTCAAACCCGAATGCATCCCCCTGGATTGTGGTCAAAATGGCCCGCCCGGTGGCCCGCGGTCCGCTCTGGGACCACCTGGTGCAAAACCACCCCGACCGCTTGATCGTCATCATACCCGCCAATGATTTACGCCTGACGGAGGTCCAGATCAGCAAAGGCCTCTCTTGGGAACGGACCGCCCAGGATGTGGTCTGGGAATTAGTGCACAATCCCCGCGTCAACAGCCTGGCACGCAGCGCATATGTCATCCTTTCNTTTGGCTCGGAGGGGGCAGTCCTTATGTCCAGAGGAAAGCGGCAGCGAGAGGACACTCCCATCGCATCTCAAGGTGAATTGTTTTTTGACCCGCAGGCTATTGAAGGGACCTGGAAACATGCCTACCCCGGGGGGATGATCGGCTATACAACCTGTTTAACTGCCAGTATTGTTCACCAGTTGATGCTCAATCCCGGACAACCTGATATCCACCAGGGCATACAAGCTGGTTTCTCNGCTCTCAGGGAGCTGCATAAAAAGGGATATGAGGAAAAAATTGACTCCAATGGCAGATCAGAGGTGATTTTCCCTTATGGGGATATCACGCAAACCATCATCCAGGACAGGCAGCCTCTGGCCCGTGTAGCTGTTCAGGATCCTGTCCGCAGTCTCCACCGCAGCATGGAGAGTGCAGATTCTGGAACCCAACCGGAATTCTGGACCATCCTCCATGATCGTCACCGTCAAGACCTGGACAGAGTCGCAGAACAAACCGTGTTGAAAGGGATCACAAATGCCCTGCCGGACGTGCCCTTTGGCACATTCGGATTTCTAACCACCGTGGACCGCCAGGAAATTGAGAGTTTCCGCACCATCTGTACCCTGGTGGACGAGTACCTCCAGAAAGACCAGCCCAAACGCCCCCTTTCCATTGGCGTCTTCGGAGCGCCCGGGTCCGGGAAATCCTTCGGGATCACCCAGGTGGCAAAATCTCTGGCCCCGGGAAAAATCCAGAAATTGGAATTCAACCTTTCGCAGATGAACTCCCCCGGGGAACTGCCAGACGCCCTGCATCAGGTCCGGGATCTCAATCTTGAAGGCAAAATTCCCCTCGTGTTCTGGGATGAGTTCGATACAAGCCTGGGAGACAGGCCCCTGGGGTGGCTGCGCTACTTCTTAGCCCCCATGCAGGACGGCGCCTTCCGTGAAGGCCAAATCACCCATCCCATCGGACGCTCCATTTTCGTCTTCGCGGGGGGAACCAGCCACACCATGCACGGTTTCGGGAAAGGTTTGAGCGAAGAAGAAGCCCGGGCTGCAAAAGTGCCCGATTTCACCAGCCGGCTGAAAGGATACGTGGATGTCCTGGGACCTAATCCACAACAGGGAAAGGATGACCCTTATTTCATCATCCGGCGGGCGATCGTCCTCCGCTCGCTCCTTCTTCGCAACCATCCCGCTCTCTTCCAAGAAGAGGCCGGGCTGCAAACATTAAAGATCGACCGGGGTGTATTGCGGGCATTTCTCCACATCAGCCATTACACACACGGCATCCGTTCTATGGAAACCATCCTGACCATGAGCCAGCTCTCAGGGAAAAACCGTTTCTCCCGCTCCAGTCTGCCCTCCGAGAGCCAGCTGGATCTTCATGTCAGCGGTCAAGAGTTTTTATCCCTCGTCCAAAAAGTTAACCTGGAAGGGGAAATTCTGGAGAGATTGGCCCGCTTCCACCATCAAATTTTTTGTCAGCAGATGGAAGAGAAAGGCTACCAGTACGGATCAACTACCGATGAACAACAAAAACCCACAGCGCTCTGCTTCCCTGGGAAGAACTTCCCGAACATGAAAAAGAGCAGAATCGATCCGCCGTCCGGGATATCCCCCAGAAGTTGAGTCAGATTGGCTACGTCATGGTTCCGGCCCGCAGCAATGAGCCGGCAGAATTCCCCCGCGGAAAAGAGGATCTGGAAACCTTAGCTAAGATTGAACATGAACGCTGGATGAAAACCAAGCTGGAGGACGGATGGGAGTACGCACCCCAAACGGACAAACCAAATAAACGCCACAAAGCTCTGCTGCCCTGGAAAGACCAGCGCCTTTCGGAGAAGGAAAAGGATAAGGACCGGGACTTGATCCGGGCCATCCCAAAACTCTTAACCAAGATCGGGTATACTGTGGTCGATATTCAGGATGACGAACAGGGATCATAACCAATGATCACAATTGGCGCTACGGGGCACCGTTTCCTGGCTGAAGAGGATAAAATCATCCCGTCCATTGATCAAGCGCTGAATAAGATTCAGCAAACGTTTGAGGGGAGTTCCTTGAACGTGGTTTCCTCCCTGGCTGAAGGGGCTGACCGCTTGATCGTGCAGCGGGCAATGGAAAGGAAAAATATATCTTTAACAGCCCTGCTCCCCATGCCCCAGGAGGAGTACATCAAGGATTTCGATTCCGCCCCGTCCCGAAGAGAATTCCAGCGCCTGGTAGATCAAGCGCAAAAAATCATTACCCTGCCCTCACCAACCACGAGAGAGGAAGCCTACCAGGCTGCTGGGCAGCAACTTCTAAACCACGCCGATGTATTGATCTCCATCTGGGATGGGCAGCGCCCGCAGGGTAAAGGAGGGACGGGTGAGATCACCCTCCATGCCCGACAGCAGGGCAAACCTCTGGCCTGGATTCACGCCGGCAACCGCAGGCCTGGAACAGAACAGCCCACAACCCTTGGCGATGAACAAGGATTGGTGACTTATGAGAACTTTCCCGGGTAAACATCCCCGGGCTTTCTCCCCAGGATGAAACATCACCATCTCTAACTTGACCAAAGCGCAAGAGTAAGGAAGGAGTATGTTCAAGAAAAATATACGAAAAATTCGGGATTGGTGGGCTGATTACAATTGGATGATCCTGATCATCTTAGGTATGATCGGGCTGACATTGGGTTTTATCGGATTCCAAAAAAATGGACTGGCCGTTGGAAAAGAACGAACATTGTTGGATAACCTGTACCGGACCCTGGGGCTGATTTCCATGGAAACCGGGGTGGCCGAGGGGCCCATCCCCTGGGAGCTGCAGGTCGGCCGATTCCTGGTCCCCGCTGTCACTGCTTATACAGCCATTCTGGCTTTTACCGCCCTTTTTATCAAGCAAACCGACCGCATCCGGTTGTGGTCCACCCATGATCATATCCTGATCTTCGGTTTGGGTCGGAAAGGATTTCGCCTGGCAAAAGGGTTTTTAGAAGAGGGGCACCCTGTGGTCGTCGTAGAAATTAACGAGGCCAACGAATGGGTGGAGAACATCCGCGCCAAAGGCGCAATCGTCATCCACGGGGATGCTGCAGATCCCACCCTTTTGGAGAAAGTTAAGCTCAAGCAAGCCCACTGCCTGATCTCGGTCCTGGGTGATGATGGAAAAAACGCAGAAGTGGCCTTGCAGGCGGAGAAACTCTCCCGGGGGAGAAAATCAGGCACCCTGACCTGCATCATTCACATCTTCGATGCCAGGCTTTGGGATCTCCTGCGGGAAAAAGAGCTTCACGGAAATCACACCTCCCGCTTCCGCCTGGAATTGTTTAATATTTTTGATCGCGGAGCCCGGAGGATGCTGGAAACCAATCCCCCCTGGAATATTTCCCCTCAACAGGGTCCCACTCATATCCTTATCGTCGGGCTGGGAAAGATGGGGCAGCGCATGGTGGTGGAGGCTGCCCGACAGTGGCGGGTGAGAAAAGGGGATACCCAGGAAAAGATTCACATCTCCGTTCTGGATCTAGAAGCAAAACAGAAAGCGGACGCACTGAATCACCAATACCCCCGCCTGGGGGATATCTGCGTCTTGGAGGCGCTGGAAATGGACATCCGTTCCCCGGCATTTGAACGGGTGAGTGCTGGTTTCATGAAAGATAATCAACCTGAGCTGAACGCGATTTACATCTGTCTTGACGATGAAACCTTCAGCCTGCAAACGGGACTCCGCCTCAATCACCAGCTCCGGGATCGGCGCATTCCCATCATCTTACGGATGGCGGAAAGCGGAGGATTGGCCTCCCTCCTGGCGGAGGAAGAAAACGATCAGAACGCATTTGGCAATTTGCGCATCTTTGACCTCCTCGATCAAACCTGCACATCGGACCTGCTCCAAAAAGGGACCCACGAAATCCTGGCCCGCCACCTGCACGCTGCCTATCTGGAAGGATTAGAAAGAGAAGGACATCCACCACAGGGTGTCGACTTATCCTGGGATCAGCTCTCCCCTTCCCTCAAGGAGAAAAACCGCCAGCAGGCAGACCGCATCCCGCACGTGCTGGCTGCAGCTGGATACAGGATCGACCCTCTCCGGGACTGGGAAGCGGACCTTTTTCGGTTTTCTGAAGGAGATGGGGGAGGACAAGATGAAGTCAGCCTCATGGCCAGTGTGGAACATGAGTTGTGGTGCAAGAACCTCGTTCAAGATGGGTGGCGGAAAGGTCCAGAAAAGGATCCGGAGAAGAAAACCCACCCCCACCTGGTGCCCTGGGAAGAACTCCCCTCCCAGGCAAAGGAAAAGAACAGAAAGTTTGTCCGCGATCTGCCCCGGATTCTGGCCCGGGCAGGATTCCAGATTGTTAGAATCAGATCGACAAACCCATAAAAGGAAAAACCTGAAACATGGCCCATGACGTCCTTGTCAGTTCCCCAACAAAGATAAACCCAACGCCGATGCGGTCGTGGCCAACCTGGAGAATAAAAGCATCAGGCGCTTTGATACCCCTCACTGGATCATCCACCTTGACTTCATCGAGGACGTGCTTAACCTGACCATGGGTGAAGGGGGATTAATCTCTGTCGACCTCAGCAATCCCGCCCCCCGCTGCTCACGGACCGGCTTGATTCTGAGCTTCCATGGCAATGATTGACCTGATCCTACGCCATGCTTTTTAAGGCCAGTTAGGATATCCTCGCTGAAAGGATGCCAGAATACGGGAGCCCTCATTCTCACACCTTTCCTTTTCACCTCATTTACCCCATTTGAGTGCCGTCCCCCCTAGCAGGACAATCATCACCCCTTTCAGGTTACATTCTTTATAAATATATGAACCATTTCAGGCTATGATTGACACCAGGTAGGCAACTGATATACTAGAGATATATCACGGAGTATGGGTCTCCATCATCCACCGCTCTTCACATACTCTTTGTACAAAAGACAAACGATAAGACGTTCTTAGTCGTAAGGAGTTTTCATTAAATGTCCATCTTTTCTCCCCCACGGTATCAGGCTCCTTTCAGGCCCATGCGTAAAAAGGAAGAAGATACCCTCCCTATTAAAGTTTTCACTGCAGCGGAAGGGCTTATGAAAAGCGCCTTGTTCAGCTGCCGTATGTGCGGGAACTGCATCTTACAGGAAACAGCCTTCATTTGCCCGATGACCTGCCCCAAAGGTCTTCGAAATGGATTGTGCGGTGGGGCAACACCCGAGTCCTGCGAGGTGGATCCTTCCCGGCCCTGCACCTGGTATAAAATTTACGAACGCGCAGAAAAACTGGGTCGCGTTGATAAACTCTTAGAGATCAACGCCCCATTGGATGGTGATCGTGTGGGCCGCGAGACATGGCTTGATGTGGTCCGGACCTGGCGCGAGGTGGAAGACAGCCCCAAACTCAAAGACTTCTTCACGAACCGTGAGAAATTTGAACAAGATTGGGACCATGTCTTCTATACAATCCGCCAACCTGATTGGTGGGAAGGGGACAGCGAATATCATCCTCCCACTTATGAAGAGCCCATATCGCTCTTAGAAGCGAATCTGGAGACAGGATCCTTCACAACCACAGCTGAGATCGCCCCGCCTTTGAGCGTGTCACCCCACGTCATCAACAAGAAAGTAGGCTGGTTGGACGAATATATTTCAGCGGCCAATTTCACGGACAACGCCTCAGCGACCCCCAGGATGGGCAGCCTGGCCTCCAGCAGAATTTGTCTGGAAGCAGGTCTTGAGCCGGTCATGCAGCTTCAGGCCAGGGACCGCAGCCGAGCTGTTCTGGAATCGGACGCCATTGGCGCTGCCGGGCTGGGCATTCGCAACATCCTGTGTTTGACGGGAGACCACCACCGCTTCGGCCCCAACCCGCGGATCAAACCAGACCAATTTGATTTGGATTCCATTCAATTATTATGGATGCTGCGCAGAATGCGCGACCAGGGTATCTACATCGATGGGCGGCCGATTAAAAACCGTCCTGAGTTCTTCCTTGGCGCTGCTGCCTCTCCCTTTGGTCCTCCTCCCAGATATGAAGCCATCCGGGCAGAGAAGAAGATCAACGCAGGCGCCCAATTCATTCAGACCCAGCCTGTCTTCAATTATGATCGCTTCCTGGATTGGTTGGAAGCCCTTGATAAACGTAATCTGCTGGACAAAGTGCATATCCTGGCTGGAATCACACCCATGAAAAGCGCCCGAGCCGCGCACTTTATGGCTGGAGACGTCCCCGGCGTGTTCATCCCAGAAGAACTTGTAGAGCGCATGGACAACGCAGGAGATAAGGAAGGCCAGCAAGAGGAAGGCGTGAAAATCGCCCTCGAGATCATTGAAAAACTGAAAAACACCTCAGGAGTGAGCGGCCTGCACATCATGGCCATCCACTGGGAAGACATCGTTCCCCGATTAATCGAAGAGGGTGGTTTGCCGAAACCGACCATCAAATCCATAGCCAGAGAAAACTAACCCACTATGACCACTCTGACCCCGTGCTTCCCAAAAGCACGGGGTTTTTTCTATGTGCAGCTACCTACACCCTGTATAATAAATGAAGAAAGAAAAGCAGAGCAAACATAACATATCCTACAGGAGAGCACCATGAACGACAGCAAAGATAAGAGCCAAGGATGCGGTCAGGAGGGCACGGGCCATCAATTCACCCGTCATATCCCCATCTACGAAATCCTCCAGCCCGAGGGCATAGAGATCATTCATGAAAAAAGCCTGGAGGTGCTGGAAGAGGTTGGAGTTGATTTTTATCTGGAGGAGGCGCGAGAGATTCTGTCCCGGAACGGAGCCAAGGTGGAGGGGGAGACCGCCTATTTCACACCTGACCTGGTTGAGGAACATTTATCCCATGCTCCCAGCCAGTTCACCCAAATTGCCCGCAACCCGGAAAACAACGTGCTCATCGGCGGCAAAAACGCTGTCTTTGCCCCCGTTTATGGACCGCCCTTTGTCCAGGATCTGGATGGCGGCCGCCGGGAAGCCACATTGGAAGATTTTCAAAACTTTGTCAAACTGGCGTATCTCAGTCCATACATCCACCACTCAGGCGGCACGATCGTCGAACCCACCGATGAACCTTCCGAAACCCGACATCTGGATATGCTTTACAGCCACATTAAATATTCTGACAAGCCGTTCATGGGCGCGGTGATGGCTCACGATCACGCTGAAGACAGCGTGAGAATGGTGGAAATCGTTCATGGAAAGGAAGCCATCCGCGAGAATCCAGCCCTGATCTCCCTGATCAATATCAGCAGCCCCCGGCGGCTGGACGACCGCATGCTGGAGGCCCTGACCGTGTACGCCAAAGCCCGCCAGGCGGTGATCATCACCCCCTTCATCATGGCTGGCGCTATGTCTCCGGTCTCCCTGGCCGGCACATTAATTCAGCAAAACGCGGAAGCCCTGGCCGGCCTGATTTACGCCCAGATGGTCAATCCGGGCACCCCGGTGGTGTACGGGTCCTTCATGACCAACATCGACCTCAAATCCGGCGCTCCGGTCTTTGGATCCCCGGAGAGCCAGATGGCCCTCTTAGCCAGCGCGCAAATGGCCAAAAAATACGGCATCCCCTTCCGCAGCGGCGGGATGTTCGCCAGCTCGAAGGTCACCGACGCCCAGGCAGCTTATGAATCAGTGATGACCATGCTTCCCGCCGTGCTCGGCAGGGTGCACTTCATCCTCCATGCCGCCGGCTGGCTGGAAAACGGGATGACAGCCGGGTATGAGAAATTCATCTTGGACTGTGAACTGTTAGGTATGTATCACAAGCTCACCAAGGGGATTGATTTCTCCGAGGAAGCCCTGGCCATGGATTCCCTCCGGGATGTTGAACCCGGCGGACACCATCTCGGCACTCCGCATACCATGCGCAATTTCACCAATGCGTTCTACCGCTCAGAAATTTTCGATTACAAGGACATTGATCAGTGGGTAGATGATGGCAGCGTCACCGCCGCTGAATCTGCTGCGGACCAAGTCAAAAACCTGCTGGCTGAATACAAAGCCCCTGCCCTGGATCCGGAGCTGGATCAAGAGCTGCAGGACTTCATCGCCCAACGCAAAGAGGAGATCAAAGCAGAAAACTGACAGACACTGGGGTATTTTATGGAAAGCAGTTGATGGAGTGAGCCCTGCCAAGGAGTTTTGTTTCAGCCCCCTGTAAAGCAGCGGNCCCGCCTCAACTGCTTTTTCCACTTCAGAAACTTTTCACGCATTCTCATCACATCAAACCGAAAGACAGATTTCACAACAAGTCCTCAAGGCTGCCTCAGCAGCCTGCAGGAGGAAAACGCACCAAGGAACGGGGGAAACCTGATCAGCCTCTCGAAGTTGGAGATCTATGCACTTTCAGAAAAAACTTAACCAGGTATCCTCTCTGGGGATCCAGAATGGATTACAATACACTTCCAGCGTAGAGGTGAATGATGAATGAAGAGATCAACATTCATGAAATGGAAAACGACGAAATCATAGAGTTGATGAAAGAAGATCTCTATGATGGTTATCGGGAAGAGATCATGAAAGAGGTCCAGGAGCTGTTAGATCGGGACCTTGAGCCCTATGACATCCTGACCCGCGGTCTGGTGGGTGGGATGGACATCGTCGGGGATGATTTCCGGGATGGGATTCTATTCGTACCCGAGGTGTTGATGTCCGCCAAAGCCATGAAAGGGGGGATGAACATCCTGCAGCCGCTGCTGGCCGCTTCCGATGCGCCCCAACAAGGCGTTGTGGTGATCGGCACCGTCAAAGGAGATATCCACGACATCGGCAAAAACCTGGTGGCGATGATGCTGGAAGGGGCCGGATTCACGGTGATCGATATCGGGATCAATCTCAGTGTCGGAAAGTACCTGGAAGCTGTTGAGAAACACCAGCCGGATATACTGGGACTGAGCGCTCTGCTGACCACCACCATGCCCTATATGCGCACGGTGATCGAAGCCCTGAAAGAGAAAAAGCTCCGTGATGACCTGATCGTCCTGGTCGGCGGCGCCCCGCTCAATGAAGCTTTTGCCATGGAGATTGGGGCTGATGCCTACTGCCGCAATGCGGCGCTGGCTGTGGACATGGCAAAAAAATTCATGAAAATCGAGGACGGAGCCTGATCTCCTATTTATCCACAGAAGTTCTCTGGTTCACCGGAGGAACTGAACATGGAACCCCTGCAAAACCTACTTCACTCAGATACGCCTATCCTGCTGGACGGCGCTATGGGCACCATGCTGATGGACGCCGGTTTGGATCACGGCGACGCACCCGAAGCGTGGAACACCCTGCATCCCGAACGGGTGCGGAAAATTCACCGCCAGTATATCAAAGCGGGGTCTCAGATCATCCTCACCAACTCGTTTGGGGGAACATCCTATCGGTTGGCCATGCACAACCTGAATGACCGCGTATTTGAACTCAACAAAGCCGCAGCCGAAAACGCTCGCACCGAGGCGGATGCCGCTTCCCGAACGGTATGGATTGCGGGTTCGATGGGGCCAACCGGCCAGATGATGGAACCATTGGGGGAGATCCGTTTTGAGGATGTCCGGGATGCTTATGCGGAGCAAGCCTCAGGCCTGGAAGCCGGCGGGGTGGATCTGTTTTGGATCGAAACGATGAGCGACCTCCATGAAGTCAAGGCTGCTGTAGCCGGCATTCGCAGGGTCAGCCAACTTCCCATTTCCGCTACCATGTCTTTTGACACGCACGGGCACACCATGATGGGCGTCAGCCCAACCCGGGCGGTGGAGGAGCTGGAGCAGCTGGATCTAGTGTCTGTAGGCGCTAACTGCGGCACCGGCTCAGACGAACTGATTCAGGTCATCTCCACCATGCAAGAAACGGATCCTGACCTCCCCCTTGTCGCCAAAGCCAACGCCGGCATACCTGAGGTAGTGGACGGCAGCGTGGTATATAACGGGACACCTGACTTAATGGCTGACTATGCCCGTGAGGTATACCGCCGGGGAGCTAAATTGATCGGCGCCTGCTGCGGCAGCACGCCTGAGCACATTCAAGCCATGGCGGAAGCTCTGAAGGAGATGGACAAATAGCGATACAACTTTCTTCCTCTGGTTCAGAACAAAACTTTACCCGCTAGCAGTAAAAAGAGGCACTTCATGAGTTTAGGCAGCTGGCTTAGAGATCGGCCCCACTTCCTGGAAATCGTTTATAAGGCTGCGGAAAACTTCGTCACCCGATTGGATCCCTTGATTTCCCGGATCGGCTACGATCGGGTGGAGCGTTTGATCACCCCCCCAGAAGAGATCGCAAAAGAGATCGTCTTTGACTGCCGGATGTGCGGGCAGTGCATCCTGCACTCCACGGGCATGACCTGTCCCATGACCTGCCCAAAACATATCCGCAACGGTCCCTGCGGCGGGGTCCGGGAAAACGGGCATTGTGAAGTCAAACCGGAAATGCGCTGCGTCTGGGTAGAAGCCTATGAACGCTCGCTGCACATGCCCATCTACGGGAAAGAGATGACTCAACTGCAGCCGCCCGTCAACAAATCCCTCCGGGGGCGAGCAGCCTGGATCACCATGCTGACCGGGGAAGATAAACAAGTGCCGGCCGGCTGGGAAGGGATTTCCGAACTCACCATCCTGGACGCTGACCACACTTGCTGGTTCAGTGCCCAGGAAGAGTGATCGAAAAAGTCCAGGGGAGAGCGCACATATGTCTCAAGATATTCTGCCTGAAGAGCGGTACATCGCTGGAAGCCGCCTGGAAAGGATCCTGCGGGCAGGGCGCTTTGCGGTGACCGCAGAGCTCAACCCACCCGACAGCGCCGATCCCCAGGAAGTGTACGACGCCGCCCTGGTGCTATCCCGGGTTTGCGACGCCATTAACGCCACGGACGCCTCCGGAGCCAACTGTCACATGTCCAGTGTGGCTATTTGTGCTCTGCTGACCCGGGCCGGGTATGAACCGGTCATGCAGGTATCCTGCCGGGACCGCAACCGCATCGCAGTACAGGGGGATGTGCTCGGTGGAGCCGCCATGGGTGTTAAGAATTTATTATGTTTGACGGGAGATGACGTTTCAGCCGGCGACCAGCCGGAATCCAAACGCGTCTTTGACCTGGATTCCATTCAGCTTTTGCGAACAGTAAAAATCATGCGGGATCAAGGCCAGTACTTGAGCGGCAGGAAAATCAACCACCCACCCCGTCTCTTCCTGGGGGCAGCTATCAATCCCTTCGTCCAACCCTATGAATGGCGTCCCCTGCGTTTAGCCAAGAAGATCGAAGCCGGGGCAAATTTCATCCAGACGCAGTACTGCTTCGACATCTCCCGCTTCCGGACTTTTATGAAGCGGGTCAGAGATCTGGGGATCGATCAGAAAGTTTGTATCCTCGTGGGGGTGGGACCGCTGCGGTCGGACCGGGCTGCAGAATTCATGCGCACCAAAATCCCCGGGGTAGTGATCCCGGACCCAATCGTCGACCGGCTTCGAAAAGCGCCTAAGGAGAAAAAACAGGAAGTCGGAAAACAAATCTGCGTGGAGGTCATCCAGCAGGTCCGTGAAATTAAGGGCGTGGCAGGCGTTCACGTCATGGCCTACCGCCAGGAGGAACTGGTTGCCGAGATCATCGAGGAAGCTGGGCTTCTCCCCCGTCCCCGCCAGCCCAAAGCGCCTGACGAGGACCCCTTCCGTCCGGACCGAAAATGGAAGCGAAAATCACCGGATTGATCTACCGGAATCGTGATCGCAGACAGAAACCACAGCCATTATGAATATGCGGCGTGGAAAGCC
>JGI1689J12820_1000138_pt1 | contig 12754 bp, 9 predicted proteins | sample PRCRCaboRojoPR_6_FD_12820 | JGI IMG/M metagenome (IMG submission 12820)
TTCTGTAGTCGTTTCGTCGTGACCGCGTCTCGCTCCTCGCGATGCTCGTCGCTCGACGGTTGGTCACGACAGAAGAACGCCCGAGGCGGGATTTGAACCCGTGCGGAGACGGTCGCCCTCACTCCGTTCGGGCGCTGCGACTCCTTGTGTTCAAATCCCGTGTGCGTCGCACCTCGATTTCGTTGAGTAATCGCGACACGCCGACGGCGGTCGCTAACGAGCAGAAATCGAGAGAAGAACGCCCGAGGCGGGATTTGAACCCGCGTCACGACCGTGACAGGGTCGTATGATGGGCCACTACACCACCCGGGCTTCCTGCACTCAGTCGTTCGACGATGGAACGAATAAGGCTTGCCATCTCGAGCGGCCGTGTGCCTAGGTATCGCGATTCGGACACAACGGCTTTATTCCAGCAGGTCGTGGAACCGGGTAGCACGCGACGTTTTGACAGCGATAGCTGTCTCGGGCAGGTTGGCAAGTGTTATATGCGTGGCGACGGAACCCGCCTGTAGTATCTCGTGAGAGCTTCTTCCCACAGCCGAATCCATCCATGGTAGATGTAAGCCAACACAAACTGGTTCCGGACCACACACTTCTCGACGAGGACGAGGTCGAGGAGGTACTGGAGGAGTACGACGTCAAGAAAGTAAACCTGCCGAAGATAAAACGTACCGACCCCGCGTTGCCCGACGGGGCCGAACCGGGCGACGTGATCGAAATCACTCGCGACTCTCGAACGACGGACACAGCAGTCGTCTACCGACTGGTGATCGAATGAACCGACAGGACCGACGCGCGATTTCACGCGAGTACTTCTCGCAGGAACGGCTCGCAGAACACCACTTTCGTTCGTTCAACGCCTTCCTGACCCGGGGGATGCAGGAGGTCGTCGACGAGAAAGAGACCATCGAGACCGACATCGGCGACAAGGAGGGACAGGAACCGGTCTACGTCGAACTCGGCGACGTCCGGGTGACGACGCCCCGCGTCCGCGAGGCCGACGGGAGCGAGGAACTGCTCTACCCCCAGGAGGCCCGTCTCCGGAACATCACCTACGCCGCGCCGGTGTTCATGGAGATGTCGATCATCCGCGGCGGGGAAGAAGAGGAAGAACAGGTCGTCGACTCGACCGAGACCAAGGTCGGCCGGATGCCCATCATGGTCGGCTCGGAGAAGTGCAACATCTCCGGGTTCTCCGAGGAGGAACTCGTCGAGATAGGCGAGGACCCCGTCGACCCCGGCGGCTACTTCATCGTCAACGGCTCCGAGCGGGTGCTCATGACCTCTGAGGACCTCGCGCCGAACAAGATCCTCGCGGAGTACGACACCAAGTACGGCGACGAGATTCAGGTCGCCAAGACCTTCTCCCAGCGCCGTGGCTACCGCGCGCTCGTGCTCTGTGAGCGCAACCGCGAGGGGCTGCTCGAAGTCTCGTTCCCCTCGGTCTCGGGGAGCGTGAACTTCGTCACGCTCGTCCGCGCGCTCGGACTCGAATCGGACGAGGAGATCGTCCACCGCGTCTCCGACGACCCGGAGATCGTGAAGTTCATGCTCGAGAATCTGGAGGAGGCGAGCGTCCAGACCGAGGAGGAGGCCATCGAGGAGCTCGGCAAACGCGTCGCCTCCGGGCAGGGCAAGAACTACCAGCTCAAGCGGGCCAACTACGTCATCGACCGCTATCTGCTGCCACACCTCCACGAAGAAGGCGTCGAGGAAGAGGAGGTCCGCATCAACAAGGCGTACTACCTCTGCCGGATGGCCGAGGCCTGCTTCGAACTCGCGCTCGACCGCCGCGAGTCCGACGACAAGGACCACTACGCGAACAAGCGCCTGAAGGTCTCGGGCGACCTGATGAAAGACCTGTTCCGGACCGCGCTCAACAAGCTCGCACGCGACGTGAAGTACCAGCTCGAGCGCGCGAACATGCGCAACCGGAACCTCACGGTCAACACCGTGGTTCGCTCGGACGTGCTCACAGAGCGTCTCGAACACCCCATCGCGACGGGGAACTGGGTCGGCGGCCGCTCCGGCGTCTCCCAGCTCGTCGACCGGACCGACTACATGGGCGTTCTCTCTCACCTGCGTCGCCTCCGGAGTCCGCTCTCCCGCTCCCAGCCGCACTTCGAGGCGCGTGACCTGCACGCGACCCAGTGGGGTCGTATCTGTCCCTCCGAGACGCCGGAGGGTCCCAACTGTGGGCTCGTGAAGAACTTCGCACAGGCGATGGAGCTCTCACAGAACATCGAAGACGAACAGTCGCTGAAGCGAGAACTGGCGTCGATGGGTGTCGAAGGCATCCCCGGCATCGAGGGCGTCGAACCAACCACGGCTGACGACTGAACAACATGGCACAGTCACGAGACGCGAAAGTATACGTCAACGGCAGTCTCGTCGGGACCCATCCCGACCCCGAACAGCTCGCAGAGAACATCCGAGAGGCCCGGCGTCGCGGCGACGTCAGCGAGATGGTGAACGTCTCCGTCAAGGGTCGCACCCAGGAGGTCATCATCAACGCCGACGCCGGCCGCGCGCGTCGACCGCTCATCGTCGTCGAGGAGGGCGAACCGCTCATCAGCGACGAGGAGGTCGAAGCGGTCAAGGACGGCGACCTCGAGTTCGAGGACCTGGTCGACCGCGGCTACATCGAGTTCATCGACGCCGAGGAAGAGGAGGACATCTACGTCGCCGTCGACGAAGACGAGATCACCGAGGACCACACCCACCTCGAAGTCGACCCACAGCTCATCTTCGGCATCGGTGCCGGTATGATCCCCTACCCCGAGCACAACGCCTCGCCCCGGATCACCATGGGCGCGGGGATGATGAAGCAGTCGCTCGGGCTCCCGTCGGCCAACTACCGCATCCGCCCCGACACCCGCCAGCACCTGCTGCACTACCCGCAGCTAGCGATGGTCAAGACCCAGACGACCGAGCAGATCGGCTTCGACGAGCGCCCGGCGGCACAGAACTTCGTCGTCGCCGTGATGTCCTACGAGGGGTTCAACATCGAGGACGCGCTCGTCATGAACAAGGGGTCGGTCGAACGCGCGCTCGCACGCTCGCACTTCTTCCGGACCTACGAGGGCGAGGAGCGCCGCTACCCCGGCGGACAGGAGGACCGCTTCGAGGTCCCGTCACAGGACGTCCGCGGCGCACGCGGCGAAGACGCGTACGCCCACCTCGACGAGGACGGCCTCGTCAACCCCGAGACGGTCGTCGACGAGAACAGCGTCCTACTGGGCAAGACCAGCCCGCCGCGCTTCCTCGAGGAGCCCGACGACATGGGCGGGCTCTCGCCACAGAAGCGCCGCGAGACCTCCGTGACGATGCGGTCCGGCGAGGACGGCGTCGTGGACACGGTGACGCTGATGGAGGGCGAGGACGGCTCGAAGCTCTCGAAGGTGAAAGTGCGCGACGAGCGCATCCCGGAGCTCGGCGACAAGTTCGCGTCCCGACACGGCCAGAAGGGGGTCGTCGGCCACCTCGCGCCCCAGGAAGACATGCCGTTCACCGAGGAGGGCGTCGTCCCCGACCTCGTGTTGAACCCGCACGCGCTGCCCTCGCGCATGACTGTCGGCCACGTGCTGGAGATGCTCGGCGGCAAGGTCGGCGCACTCGAAGGCCGTCGCGTCGACGGGACGGCGTTCCAGGGCGAAGACGAGGAGGACCTGCGCGGTGCGCTCGAGGAGAACGGCTTCAAGTCCTCCGGCAAGGAGGTCATGTACTCCGGCGTCACCGGCGAGAAGATCGAGGCCGAAATCTTCGTCGGGACCATCTTCTACCACAAGCTCTATCACATGGTCTCGAACAAGCTCCACGCCCGCTCCCGCGGCCCGGTGCAGGTGCTCACCCGACAGCCCACCGAGGGTCGCGCCCGCGAGGGCGGCCTGCGCGTGGGCGAGATGGAACGCGAGGTCCTCATCGGCCACGGTGCCGCGATGGCGCTCAAAGAGCGCCTGCTCGACTCCTCGGACCGCGAGGAGGTCTACGTCAGCGCCGACACCGGGATGGTGGCGGTCGAGGACGTCGACCAGCGCCGCATCTACGACCCGATCACCGGCGACGAGGACAACATCCACAGCATCGAGGTCAGCTACGCGTTCAAACTGCTGCTGGACGAGATGAAAGCGCTCGGCATTCGACCGAAACTCGAACTGGAGGACGCTGTATAAATGTCAATGCAGACACCCAAAGAGATCAGCGGCATCGACTTCGGGCTGATGGACCCGGAGACCTACCGGGACATGTCCGCGACGAAGGTCATCACCGCGGACACCTACGACGACGACGGCTACCCGATCGACATGGGACTGATGGATCCCCGGCTCGGCGTCATCGACCCCGGACTGGAGTGTCGGACCTGCGGACAGCACTCCGGGTCGTGTAACGGTCACTTCGGCCACATCGAACTGGCCGCCCCGGTCATCCACGTCGGCTTCACGAAGCTCATTCGCCGGCTCCTCCGCTCGACCTGTCGGGAGTGTGGACGGCTCACGCTCACCGAAGACGAGAAAGAGGAGTTCCGCGACCGGCTCGTTCGGTCGAAAGAACTCGGCGAGGACCCCAACGACGTGCTGAAAGCCGCCGTCCGACAGGCGCGCAAGGCGAGCAGTTGCCCGCACTGTGGCTCGCCCCAGCACGACATCAAACACGAGAAGCCCACCACCTACTACGAGGTGCAGGACGTCCTCTCGGGCGACTACTCCGAGCGCATCGCCTCGGCGATGCAGCCGGGCGAGGACGACGACGAGGGCACCTCGCCGCAGGAACTCGCAGACGAGACGGGCATCGCGCTCGACCGCGTCAACGACATCCTCTCCGGCGAGTTCCGCCCCGTCGACGACGACCGCCGAGCGATAGAGCGGGCGCTGGACGTCGATCTCACCGAGGAGGACATGAACAAGCTGATGCCCTCGGACATCCGCGACTGGTTCGAGGACGTCCCCGACGAGGACATCGAGGTGCTCGGCATCGACTCGGAGAAGGCCCGCCCCGAGTGGATGATCCTCACCGTCCTCCCGGTGCCGCCGGTGACGGCCCGACCGTCGATCACGCTGGACAACGGCCAGCGCTCCGAGGACGACCTCACCCACAAGCTGGTCGACATCATCCGCATCAACCAGCGGTTCATGGAGAACCGTGAGGCGGGTGCGCCCCAGCTCATCATCGAGGACCTGTGGGAGCTGCTCCAGTACCACGTCACCACGTTCATCGACAACGAAATATCGGGCACGCCGCCGGCCCGCCACCGCTCGGGTCGGCCGCTGAAGACGCTCAGCCAGCGCCTGAAGGGCAAGGAGGGTCGCTTCCGCGGCTCGCTGTCCGGCAAGCGCGTGAACTTCTCGGCCCGGACCGTCATCTCGCCGGACCCGACGCTGAGCCTCAACGAGGTCGGCGTCCCCGAGCGCGTGGCCCGGGAGATGACCCAGACGATGAACGTCACCGAGCGCAACATCGAGGAGGCAAAGCAGTACGTGCGCAACGGCCCCGAGGGTCACCCCGGCGCGAACTACGTGCGCCGACCCGACGGCCGCCGACTGAAGGTGACCGAGAAGAACTGCGAGGAGCTCGCGGAGAAGATAGACCTCGGCTGGGAGGTCAACCGTCACCTGATCGACGGCGACATCGTGATCTTCAACCGCCAGCCGTCGCTGCACCGGATGTCCATCATGGCCCACGAGGTCGTGGTGATGCCGTACAAGACCTTCCGGCTGAACACGACGGTNTGCCCGCCGTACAACGCCGACTTCGACGGCGACGAGATGAACATGCACGCGCTGCAAAACGAGGAGGCCCGGGCGGAGGCCCGCGTCCTCATGCGCGTCCAAGAGCAGATCCTGAGCCCGCGCTTCGGTGAGAACATCATCGGCGCGATCCAGGACCACATCTCCGGCACCTACCTCCTGACCAACGACAACCCGTCGTTCACCGAGACGCAGGCGCTCGACCTGCTGCGCGCGACGAGCGTCGACGAACTCCCCGAACCGGACGGCACGGACGAGAACGACGAGCCCTACTGGACCGGGCGGAGCCTCTTCTCGGAACTGCTCCCGGACGACCTCTCGCTTACGTTCCAGTCCTCGGCGGGCGACACCGTCGTCATCGAGAACGGTCAGCACCTCGAAGGCACCGTCGACGAGGACGCGGTCGGCGCGTTCGGCGGCGAGGTCGTCGACACCATCACGAAGGTCTACTCGAAGACCCGCGCCCGGAAGTTCATCAACGAGGTCTCCGCGCTCTCGGTGCGGACGATCATGCACTTCGGGTTCTCCATCGGGATCGACGACGAGTCGATCCCGGATGCGGCAAACGAGCAGGTCGACGAGGCCATCGAGAACGCCTACGACCGGGTCCAGGAGCTCATCCGCACCTACCAGGCCGGCGAACTCGAATCCCTCCCGGGACGGACCATCGACGAGACCCTCGAGATGAAGATCATGCAGACGCTCGGGAAGGCCCGCGACTCCGCGGGCGAGATCGCCGAGGACCACTTCCGCGAGGACAACCCGGCCGTCGTGATGGCGCGCTCGGGCGCCCGCGGGTCGATGCTGAACCTCACCCAGATGGCCGGCTGCGTCGGCCAGCAGGCGGTTCGCGGCGAGCGGATCAACCGCGGCTACGAGGACCGCACCCTGAGCCACTACCAGGAGAACGACCTCTCGGCGGAGGCCCACGGCTTCGTGGAGAACTCCTACCGCGGCGGACTGACCCCGCGGGAGTTCTTCTTCCACGCGATGGGTGGCCGCGAGGGGCTGGTCGACACCGCAGTCCGCACCTCGAAGTCCGGCTACCTCCAGCGCCGGCTCATCAACGCGCTCTCGGAACTGGAGGCCCAGTACGACGGGACGGTCCGGGACACCTCCGACACCATCGTGCAGTTCGAGTTCGGCGAGGACGGCACCAGTCCGGTGAAGGTCTCCTCGACCGAGGAGAACGCCATCGACGTCGACCAGATCGCAGACAGGGTCGTCGAAGCGGAGTTCGACTCCGAACTGGAAAAAGAGGAGTTCCTCGGCAGCAGAGAGCCGCCGACGAACCTCTCGGAGCGCCACGAACCGCGAGCGGCCCTCGAACGGGAGGTGGAGTCAGATGACTGAGACGGAGTACGACCACGTGACCGACGACGTCGAGGCCGTCGTCGAAGACACCGAACTGCCGCGACGCCTCAAGACCCGCGTGTACGACACCATCGAGGAGCGCGGGGGCGTCACCGTCGAGCAGGCAGACGAGATCGCGAAAGCGGTCGAGTCGCGGTATCTCGACACCCGCGTCGACCCGCTCGACCCCGTCGGCACCGTCTCCGCACAGAGCATCGGCGAACCGGGGACGCAGATGACGATGAACACGTTCCACTACGCCGGTGTGGCCGAGATCGACGTCACGCAGGGGCTGCCGCGGCTCATCGAACTGGTCGACGCCCGGAAGACCCCCGACACGCCGATGATGACCGTCCACCTCGAGGACGAGTACGCCACCGACCGCGAGCGCGCTCACGAGGTCGTCTGGGCCATCGAGGCGACGAAGATCCTCGCGCTCGGGGACGTCTCCACCAACGTCGCGGACATGCTGGTGCAGATCGACCTGAACGAGGACACGCTGATGGAGCGGTGGCCGACCGCGACCGACGTCCACGAGGTCGCCACCGAGATCGCAGACACCATCGAGGACGCGCTCGGGGTGAAGACCCGCCAGAGCGGCACGGTCATCGAGTTCGGCCCCGAACAGCCGAGCTACCGCGAACTGCTCCAGCACGTCGAGGAGCTTCGCGACATCGTCTTCAAGGGCATCGAGGACGTCACTCGCGTCGTCATCCGCAAGGAGGAGACCGAGAGCGGCGAGGAGTTCGTCCTCTACACCGAGGGGTCGGCCTTCGGCGACGTCCTCGAGATCGAGGGCGTCGACGCCTCCCGGACGACGTGTAACAACATCCACGAGATCTACCGCAACCTCGGCGTCGAGGCGGCCCGTGAGGCGATCATCGAGGAGACGATGGACACCCTGCGCGAACAGGGTCTCGACGACGTGAACGTCCGGCACATGATGCTGGTCGCGGACATCATGACCAACCGCGGGACCATCGAGTCCATCGGTCGTCACGGCATCTCCGGCTCGAAGGAGTCCGTGCTCGCGCGCGCCGCGTTCGAGGTGACGGTGAACCACCTGCTCGACGCCGCGATCCACGGTGAGAGCGACGATCTGGACGGCGTCATCGAGAACGTCATCGTCGGCAAACCCGTCTCCATCGGCACCGGCGACGTGAACCTGCGGATGGGCACCGGGAAGGCCGCCGGCGGCGTCTCCGGTGGCGAACAGCCGTCGGACGACTAGGCGATGCGCGTCACCCTATCGGACGTCGAGCGGCAGTTCATCGCCCTCTTCGAGGACGAGACCGGCGCGACCGCGAAAGACTGCGTCGTCTTCGAGGACGAGGACGGCGAGGAACGGGTCGTCATCCTCGTGACGGCCGGCGAGATGGGCAAGGCCATCGGTCCGGGCGGACAGCGGGTCGAGGCCGTCGAGGAGGCGATCGGCCGACCGGTCGAACTGGTCGAGGACGCCGACACGCCCGAGGCGTTCGTCGCGAACGCGCTCGCGCCCGCGGCAGTCAATCACGTGACCGTGAGCGAGCAGGACGACCGCGTCGCCTACGTCGAAGTCGTCGAGGAGGACCGCGGCGTCGCCATCGGCCGAGAGGGTCGCAACATCGAGACCGCGCGGGTGCTCGCCCGCCGGCACTACGACATCGACGACATCCAGTTGACCTGATCGGGCAGGTCCGACGTCTCTTCCGCCGGTCGACGGACGAGAGAGACCGTGTCCGAACGACGACCTCTGCTTGCCGTTCGGCGTCTCGGCGGCGCTGAGAGGTCGTCGTTCGAAATCCCGAGACGACCTCAGATTCCTCCTTAGTACCCGCTACGCGCTTCTGCGGCCGTTTCGTCGAATCCGAAAAGGGAGGCTTAAGTAGCTCCGTACGGAAGTTTCCGTCACCATGGCAAACGGCAAATACGGAGCCCGTAAACTCAAGAAGGACCGCCAGAAGCGACGGTGGTCCGACTCGGAGTACGCGCGACGGGAGCGCGGTCTCCGGAAGAAATCCGACCCGCTCGAGGGTGCCCCGCAGGCTCGCGGCATCGTCCTCGAGAAGGTCGGCATCGAGGCGAAACAGCCCAACTCCGCGATCCGAAAGTGCGTCCGGGTCCAGCTCATCAAGAACGGGAAGCAGGTCACCGCGTTCGCGCCCGGTGACGGTGCCATCTCGTTCATCGACGAGCACGACGAGGTCACCATCGCCGGCATCGGCGGTGCGAAGGGTCGTGCGATGGGCGACCTCTCGGGCGTCAACTACAAGGTCGAGAAGGTCAACGGCGTCTCGCTCATCGAACTGGTCCGCGGCAACGCAGAGAAACCGGTGCGCTGACCATGTCCGAGAGCGACGCCCCCGAACCCGACGCGCCCGCCGGCAGCGAAGAGCAGGACACCGACGCGCTCCTGTTCGGCGTCTGGGAGGTCGACGAGATCGAGTACGCCGACCCGAGCACCCAGCGCTACATCGCCGTGACGCCCATCGCCCACACGATGGGTCGCCACGCCGCAAAGCAGTTCCAGAAGTCCGAGATCAGCATCGTCGAGCGGCTCATCAACCGCCTGATGCAGAGCGAGGACAACACGGGCAAAAAGCAGAAGGCCCAGAAGATCGTCCGCGAGGCCTTCGAGATCGTCCACGAGCGCACCGAGGAGAACCCGGTGCAGGTGCTCGTCACCGCCGTCGAGAACGCCGCGCCCCGCGAGGAGACGGTGCGTCTGAAGTACGGCGGCATCTCGGTCCCGCAGGCCGTCGACGTCGCGCCCCAGCGCCGCGTCGACCAGGCGCTGAAGTTCATCGCCGACGGCACCGAGTCCGGCTCGTACAAGACCGAGACGAGCGCCGCCGAGGCGCTCGCCCAGCAGCTCGTCGGCGCCGCCGACTACGACGTGCAGACCTACGCCATCAACCAGAAAGAAGAGAAAGAGCGCGTCGCCGCGGCGGCACGCTAACCGGCTCTCTTCGTCTGTGGCTCTCCTCTCTCTTTCCGACCGACGAGCGGCCGCGCCGTCGATCGACCTATCGGCTCAGACCCGTCGCGCGCGAGGACGGCCGTCCCGTCAGTCGGCCGCCTGCGAAGCGGTCGCGGTGGCGTACTCGCGAGTCAGGTCCACGAGCGTCTTGCGGTAGTCGCTGGCGGTCGGATCCGCGGCGAGCGACCGGAACCGATCTTTGAAGCTGTCCAGCGAGACGCCGGGGGCGTCCTTCGCGGCCGCGTGTGCGAGGTCGTACAGGCGGTGGTTCGCGTCGACGAGGTCGTGTCGCTCGACCATCGCCAGTGCGAACGCCGCGTTGACGGCGGTGATGTCGGGGTCGGCGGCCGGCGAGGCGCGCACCGAGTCCGGCCGGGGCGCGGGCGCGGGCCGGTCCGCGAGCGACGACGCGACCTGCGACTCGAAGAACTGGACGAGCCGGTCGGCCGGCGCGACGTCGATGGTGATGTCGTCGGCGTAGATGTCCTTGAGGTGGTTGGCGATCTGATAGCAGTGGGCGATGCGTCGGCGCTCGACCGTCCGACCGGCCAGCGCGAGAAAGAGCGCCTCCTCGGTCGGCTGAGTGTGCGACGGGTGCGCTTCCTCGTTGCGGACCATGTGCGACAGTTCGTGGAGCGCGAACTGGCGCGCCATCGCGCTCGTCGCCGCCTGACGGGAGATGTTCAGCACGTGGTGGTCCTCGTAGTGTGCGGCCCACGTGCGCTCGTCGGGGTCCTCGCGGATCTCGACGTGCACCGGATACTCGAGGTCGTACTCGGTCGCGAGGAGATCCGCGGCGCTCAGAAACGGGTCGGCCGGGCCGTCACCCAGCACGCGTATATCCATGTGTGCCATTACCATGCGCTGGACGGCTATCACTCTTGTGCCCGTTCCCGTGGGATACAGAATCACACCGAAATCCGTGATTTCGGGCGTATCGGCACCCGGAAAACACTACCCTTTTGACCCTCCTTCCGGTACAGGTCAGTATAATGGGCCGACGAAAGAAAATCGTACAGGAATGTGAACGGCTGATGGACAAACCGGAGAACATCCGGAACATCGCCATCGCCGCTCACATCGACCACGGAAAGACGACCCTCACCGACAACCTGCTCGCCGGCGCGGGCATGATCTCCGAGGACCTCGCGGGCCAGCAGCTCGCGATGGACACCGAGGAAGACGAGCAAGAGCGCGGTATCACCATCGACGCGGCGAACGTGTCGATGACCCACGAGTGGAACGACGACAACCACCTCATCAACCTCATCGACACGCCGGGCCACGTCGACTTCGGTGGCGACGTCACCCGCGCGATGCGCGCGGTCGACGGCGCGCTCGTCGTCGTCGACGCCGTCGAGGGGACGATGCCCCAGACCGAGACGGTCGTCCGGCAGGCGCTCCGCGAGGGCGTGAAGCCGGCGCTGTTCATCAACAAGGTCGACCGCCTCATCAACGAGCTGCAGGAGGGTCCCGAGGAGATGCAGGAGCGTCTGCAGGACGTCATCGCCGACGTCAACGAGCTCATCCGCGGGATGGCCGAAGAGAAGTACGAGGAGGAAGGCTGGAAGGTCTCCGTGCAGGACGGGACCGTCGCCTTCGGGTCGGCGCTGTACAACTGGGCCGTCTCGCTCCCCTCGATGCAGGAGACCGGCATCGACTTCGGCGACATCATCGACTACAACCGCAACGACAACGTCGACGAGCTGAAAGAGAAGTCGCCGCTGTCGGACGTCGTGCTCGACATGGTCGCCGAGCACTTCCCGAACCCGCTGGAAGCCCAGCCCCGCCGTATTCCGACCATCTGGCGCGGTGACGCCGAGTCCGACCTCGCACACACGATGCGGGACGTCGACGACGAGGGCGAGGTCGTCTTCATGGTGACCGACATCGCGAACGACCCCCACGCGGGCGAGATCGCCACGGGTCGCGTCTTCTCGGGCACCATCAAGAAGGGACAGGAGCTCTACGTCTCCGGCGTCGCGGGCAAGAACCGCATCCAGTCGGTGGGTATCTTCATGGGCGGCGAGCGAGAGGAGCTCGACCGCGGCGTCCCCGCGGGGAACATCGCGTCGGTCACGGGGCTGAAAGACGCCATCGCCGGCTCGACCGTCTCCTCGACCGAGATGACGCCGTTCGAGTCCATCGAACACATCTCCGAGCCGGTCATCACGAAGTCCGTCGAGGCCAAGAACATGGACGACCTGCCGAAGCTCATCGAGACGCTCCAGCAGGTCTCCAAGGAGGACCCGACAATCAAGGTGGAGATCAACGAGGACACCGGCGAGCACCTCATCAGCGGACAGGGCGAGCTGCACCTCGAGGTCATCACCCAGCGCATCGAGCGCAAGCGCGGCATCCCCGTGACGACCGGTGAGCCGATCGTCGTCTACCGCGAGGCGCCGACCGNGGCCTCCGACGAGGTCGAGGGCATCTCNCCGAACCGCCACAACCGNTTCTACATCTCCNTCGAGCCGCTCGAGCAGGAGATCGTCGAGACGATCAAGCTCGGCGANGCGTCGATGGACATGCCCGAACTGGAGCGCCGCGAGGCGCTGCAGGAGGCCGGCATGGACAAGGACACNTCCCAGAACGTCGAGCACATCCACGGGACGAACGTCCTCATCGACGACACGAAGGGTATCCAGCACCTCAACGAGACGATGGAGCTCGTCATCGAGGGGCTCGAGGAGGC
>JGI1689J12820_1000139_pt1 | contig 12614 bp, 11 predicted proteins | sample PRCRCaboRojoPR_6_FD_12820 | JGI IMG/M metagenome (IMG submission 12820)
CCCGCCTCGACCATCCGGGCGCGCTCCTCGGGGGTCGTCCCGTGGCAGTGGGCCGCCAGCAGGTCCGGTCCGAGCACGCCGAGGTCGTCGAGCGCCGAGACCGTCGTCTCCTCCGCCCCGTAGCGCTCCTCGATCTGGATCGCCTCGCGCTCGCCCTGCGCGACGTGCATGTGGACCAGCGCCTCCCGCTCGCGGGCCGCCTCGTGGACGCGCTCGAGCAGCTCGGGCGAGATCATGTCCAGCGCCTGCGGGCCGTACATCGGCGTCACCAGCGGGTCGTCGCCGTGGTCATCGAACAGCGCGTTCGCCCGGGTCAGCGCTGCCTCGCCCCGTTCGCGGTCGAACTCGTAGAGGTCCCGGGGTCCGAGGTCCGAGCGGTCCTCGCGGACCTCGTTGATGGTCTCGATGGCGACCACGCGGGTCCCGAACGGTCGGTAGACCGACTCGACGAGGTCGCCGACGTGGTCCGCGTACTCGCCGACCGTGGTCGCGCCGGCGAGGGTCGCCTCGAGGACGCCCAGTCGCGCGCCGGCGACGCGGTCCTCCGGCGTGGCGGCGGCCGAGAGCGGCCCGAGCGCGCGGTTCATCCACTCGATCTCCGGGACGTCCTGTGCGCCGCCGCGAAGCAGCGTGTGCTTGCTGTGGACGTGCGCGTCGACCAGCCCCGGCATCGTCACCAGCCCGTCGCCGTCGATCACCTCCGCCGCGTCGCCGGGATCGAGGTCCGCCGCGGGTCCGACGTACGCCAGTTCGTCGTCCTCGATGCCGACCGCGCCCTCCTCCACGACGCCCGGCGAACCGTCCGCGAACGTCAGCAGCGTGGTGTCGACGATGGCCGTGTCCATGGGCGGGTCTGTCGGGGTGGCGTTATCAAACCCCGGTACGGGCGGGCCGTTCGGCCAATGGGGGACGGTCGCACNCCTCGCCCGCCCCCCGAGATGCTCTCCGAGCCGGCGGCCCCGAGGACGCGGGCCCTGAACGCTTTTGCCGGTGGAGCGGGTTGTGGACGAACGGTACGGAGTCCTCCCTGGAGGCCGTACAGTGCCTCGCGAACTCGGCGAACAGGGTGGAGGTCCCGACCACGCTCCTCGACGGGACGACCGGACGCCGGGAACTGCAGGAGAACGTGGAGGCCCCCCGGTCCACCGTCTCGCCCGTCCTCGACGAGGCCGAGACCCGAGGGTGGGTCGACTCGGAGGGGAGCCGGTACCGGATCACCCCNCTCGGGGAGTCGCTCGTCCTCGACTTCCGCTCGTAGCCGGAGTCCGTCGAGGGGCACCGACACCTCGGCGAGGCGGTCGACCACTTCCCCCCTCCGCTGTTCGAACTCGACTTCCGCCACCTCCGCGACGCCCGTCTCGTCGAATCGACGGTCGAGGACCCGGCCGCCCCGTTCACCAGGGCCCTCGACCTGTTCACCGGGGCCACGGAGTATCGGGGCCTCAACAGCACCTCCCTCCCCGGACACGAGCGGGTGCTCCTCGAGGGGGCGGCGGGCGACGTCGCGTTCGAGCAGGTGTTCGAGCGGGCCTTCGTCGAGACGCTCGGGGCCGACCCGGAACGGGCGTCCCGCTGGGAGTCCACGTCGGACCGGGTGTGTGTGTACGACGGGATCGTTCCGATCAACGTCCAGATCGTCGACGACACGGTGCTGGTCCGGCTGGGGGCGACCAGAGGGGAGGTCGCGGGCCTGCTGGAGACCCGGAACCCCGCCGCCCTCTCCTGGGCCGAGGGCGTCTACGGGGAGTACCGCCGCGGGGCCGAGCCGCTCTCCCGCGTCGACTGACGACCGGCCGTCCCGGACAGTCCCCCCGGGGCGGCGGTTCGGACACCGCACTGGCCGTCCTTGGCATGCTCGATCGGTCGTGCCCAGGCGAACGCGGCGGGGGGCGAGGGACCGGCGCCCTCGACCTCACTCCATCCGCGAGCGCGGATCGAGGATGTCCCGGAGGCCGTCGCCGATGAGGTTGAACCCCATCACGAGGACGAAGATGAACAGCCCGGGGAACACGGAGTACCACCAGTGGGTGGGCATGAACTCACGGCCGTTGGCGACCATCAGCCCCCACTCGGGGGTTGGCGAGGAGGCCCCGATGCCGATGAACGATAGCGAGGCCGCGACGAGGATGACCCAGCCCATGTCCATCGTCGCCTGGACGAGCAGGCTCGTGATGCTGTTCGGGAGCAGGTGCCGGAACATGATCCGGATCTTGCTCGCGCCGAGGCCCTCGACGGCCTGGACGTACTCGGCCTGTTTCACCTCCTTGACCTCGCTTCTGAGCAGCCGCACGTACCACGGCCACCAGGTGACGATGAGCGCGAGCATCACGTTCCGCAGGCTCGGCCCGAGCGCCCCGGCGACCGCGACCGGGAGTATGAGTCTGGGAACCGAGACGAACACGTCGGTCACGCGCATGATGAGCATCTCCGTCCGTCCCCCGACGTAGCCGGCCAGCAGGCCGAGCGGGATACCGATCGCCAGCGCCGACCCCACGACGAGGACGGCGATTCGGATGGAGATCTGCGCGCCGAACAGCACCCGCGAGAAGATGTCGCGCCCGAGCGCGTCGGTGCCGAACGGGTGCTCGGCCGAGGGCCCCTCGAGCCGCTGGTCGAGGTTCGTGACCGATCCGACGTCCTGGGGGTGGGGCGCGATCAGCGGCGCGGCGATCCCCACCGCCACCACGAACAGCACCATCAGGATCCCCGCGATGGTCAGGCGGTTCTTCCCGAGGATGTACGCGGCCTGGCGGAGCGCCTCGATGAGCCCGCGGTGGCGCTCGCGGAACGACTCGGTCCCGCCCGCGGCCGCGTCGCCGGTCGCCATCAGCCGCTCACCTCCACCTCGGGGTCGACGTAGGTGTGGAGCACGTCGACCAGGAAGTTCACGATGAGATAGCCCATCGCGAACACCACCGTGACGCCGAGGATGCCGTTGAAGTCGGTGGTGATCACCGCGTTGTAGAGGAACAGCCCGAGCCCGCGGATGTTGAAGACGATCTCGATGACGACCGAGCCGCCGAGCAGCAGCCCGTAGGACAGCCCGACGGCGGTGATCACGGGCATGATCGCGTTCCGGAGCGCGTGCCTGATCAGGATCACCTTGGCCTTGAACCCGTGGGCACGGGACCACTCGATGTAGTCCTGGTTCAGCGTCTCGATCATCGACGAGCGGGTGATGCGGGTGGTCTGGGCGAGCGTCCCCAGCGAGAGGACGATCACCGGCAGCGCGAGGTGTTCGAGCGACGCGAGGAAGGCGTCGAGCCGCAGCGACAGCAGGCTGTCGACCAGCATCAGCCCCGTCACCTCGGCCGGCTGGACCATCCCCTCGGGGAACCGTCCCCCGGAGGGGAGCCAGCCCAGGTAGTAGTAGAAGATCAGCTGGGCGATGATCGCCATCCAGAACTGCGGGACCGAGACGCCGCTGATCGCCATGAACCGCGAGCCGTGGTCGAGCGCCTCGTCCTTGTAGATGGCCGAACCGATCCCCAGCGGGATGCCGATCGCCAGCGCGAACAGGATGGCGCCCGTCGTCAGTTCGAACGTCGTCGGGAACCGGAGCGTCAGCTCCTGGACGACCGGCCGCTGTGTGGCCACCGACTGCCCGATCTCCTGGTTGACCACGAGGTTGTACATGAAGTCCACGTACTGCTCGGACAGCGGGTCGTTCAGCCCGTACTCCTCGCGGATCGCCTGTATCTGTTCCTCGGTCGCCTTCGCGCCGGCGATGACCGCTGCGGGGTTCCCCGGGACGATCCGGGAGATGCCGAACACGAGCGTCAGGATGCCCCAGAACGTCACGACCATCGCGACGAGCCGGCGTACCAGGTAACTCTTGAAATCCATCTGAACGGTGTGGGCGGTGGGTCGCTACCGGTTACCCGTTCTTCGTGAACTGGTGGGCCGGGACGTAGTTGAAGTCGCCGGGCGTGTAGCTGTAGTTCGGGATGTTCGCGTTGACCGCGCGCTGGTACTTCTCCTGGTAGAGCCAGATGATCGGCACCTCGTCCAGCAGGAGCCGCTGCATCTCCTGGTAGAGCTGCTTGCGCTCCTCCCGGTCGCCGGACTCGCGGGCCTGGATGTACATCTCGTCGTACTCGTCGTTGGCGTAGTAGGCCGTGTTCCAGCCGCTCGGCGGGTGGTACTCCCCCCAGTAGCGGACCGCCGGCCCGTCCGGGTCGGCCACGTCGGGCCAGCCGCTGTACATCAGCAGGTCCGGCATCGTCTCCGCGGATGTGAGCTGCTCGTAGAGGTTCGACCACGGGATGTCCTCGTGGTTCATGCTGACGCCGATCTCCTCGAAGTTGGCGACCAGCGCCGAGCCGACCTTGTCGTTCGTCGAGCCCTGGATCGAGCGGAACTGCAGCTCGCGGCCGTCGTAGTCGCTCTCTGCCAGGAACTCTTCTGCCTTCTCGAGGTTCCGTCGGTACTGGCCCTCGGTGACGCGGAACGGGATGCCCTGCGGCCACGGGGTCCCCCACGGGACGCCGATGCCGACGAGCTCCTCGGCGATCCCCCGGTAGTCGGCGGCGTACGCCAGCGCCTTCCGGAAGTTGACGTCGCTCGTCGGCTCGCGCTGGCACATCATGAACACGTACTTCGCGTAGAGGTCCGGGCCCCCGTCGTACAGCGTGACGTTCTCGTTGTTGTTGACGATCTCCTGGGTGTTGGTCCAGTTGATGTCCCGCGAGACGTCGATGTCACCCCTCGCCACCCGCTGTTTCTGGGTCAGCTGTTCGCGGACGATCTCCCCGCGGAAGGTCCCGACGTTCGCCTCCTCGGGGATGACGAGGTTCGCCGGCGGGTCGTCGATGTCGAACCGCCAGTTGTCCTCGTCCAGCGTGGCGACGAACCGGTTCCCCTTGTCCCACTCCTGGAAGTTGAACGCCCCCGTGCCGTGGACGTTGGTCTTGAAGTACTCGTGGCCCAGGTTCTCCTCGTCCTGGTGCTCGTCGAGCGCCGTCGGGTTCATGATCGACGTCGTGACGAACGTCAGCTGGGCCGGCGCCGGCCCGTAGGCCCCCGAGGCGTTGATCGTGATCTCGTGGTCGCCGGACTCGTCGATGCTCTCGATCCAGTCGTACGGCTTGGACTGGCCGGCCGTGAGGTTCTTGGCGCGTTCGAGCGACCGCTTCGCCGCGTAGGCGTCGAACGGCGTCCCGTCGTCGAACTCGACACCCTCCCGGAGCGTGAGGATCCACTGCTGGGCGCCGTTGGCCGACTCCCAGTCCGTCGCCAGCATCGGCTTGATGGTGGTCGGGTCCTCCTTGGCGTAGTCCAGCAGCGTGTCGTACACCGTCCCCAGCTCGATCATCGTCCCGTCGTTGATCGCCTGCGGGTCGAGGTGGGTCAGCGGCTGGTTCTTCGCCTTGATGAACACCTGCATGTCGCCCGAGGAGCCGTCCCCGGAGCTCTCGGTGTCGGTGCTCCCGCCGTCCCCGCCGTCGCTCCCGCTGCCGCCGTCGCTCCCGCCGTCACTGCCGCCGTCGCCACCCGACGTCGGGGTGCCCGACGGCTCGTTGCCGGTACAGCCCGCCAGCCCCACCAGCCCCCCCAACCCGACCGCCTTGAGGAACTGTCTCCGTTTGTCGTCGTACGGTCCGTCACCGTTTCCATCACGTGACATGAACCAACGTAGCACGGCCCGTACAGATAAATATTGGTGACACCGGCACCGATCCCTGCCGAACGACCGTCGAACCGACTGGCACGCCGCCCCGGTATAGTTATTTTATCCCGGACGCACACCGAGCGTATGTCGGACGCGACCGTCTGTGTGACCTACGACTTCGACGCCGTCTCCGCGTGGACGGCCAACGGGATGCCCGGCTACCACTCCTGGGGGGTGTACGGGGCAGACGTGGCCGCCCCCCGGCTGCTCGACCTGCACGACCGTCTCGGCGTCCCGGCGACCTGGTTCGTCCCCGGACACACCGCCGAGAGCTTCCCCGAGGTCTGTGGCGACGTCTGGGACCGCGGCTACGAGATCCAGCACCACGGGTGGAGCCACCGGTCGCTCCCCGGCTTCGAGAGCCGGGCGGCCGAGCGCCGCGACATCGAGCGGGGGATCGAGGCGATCCGCGACCTCACCGGCCGCCGGCCGCGGGGGTTCCGGACCCCCGACGGCGGGTTCTCCGAGCACACGATCGACCTGCTGGTCGATCTCGGGTTCGAGTGGGACTCGAGCGACACCGCCCACGACTTCCGGCCGTACCGGCTCCGCGGGACCCCCGAGACCCCGGTCGAGGAGCCGTACCGCCGGGGCGAGCCCACCGACCTCGTCGAGGTCCCGTACGTCTGGCACCGCGACGACTGGATGCAGCTGTTCCCGGTCGTCTCGGGGCCCGAGTGGGTGGCCTACAGCGAGGAGTCGGCGGTGTTCGACCGGTGGTCGACGGAGCTCGACTGGCTGGCCGAGAACGAGCCCGGCGGCGTCTACGTCCTCCTGCTCCACCCGCAGTGTGCGGGGCGGGCACCGTTCGTCGAGGCGCTCGAGGGCTTCCTGTCGGGACTGGTCGAGCGCGAAGACGTCGGGTTCGCCGAGGCCGGCGAGGTCGCGGCGTCGTTCGAGGGCTGAGCGACGCGCTCTCCCCGTCGTCGCCGGTACCCNNGCCGGGTAGGACCGCGACCGCCNTTACTCCGCGCCGGACGCCCGGCCGCCGTCGGCCGCCGCCTCCTGGCCATCGGTCGCCGGTGCCCCCTCGCCGGCGGGTTCGTAGAGGTGACAGGCGACGGTCCGGCCCTCGGCGTCCTCGCGCTCGGTCAGGGCCGGCTGCTCCGCGATACACTGCTGGCCGACCTCGTCCTGGCGGTGACAGCGGGGGTGGAACCGGCAGCCCTTGGGGGGGTCGATCGGCGAGGGCGGGTCGCCGATCAGCTCGACCCGCTCGCGGTCCTCGTCGGGATCGACGGGGTGCAGCGAGGAGAACAGCGCCCGCGTGTAGGGGTGGGCGGGCGAGGAGAACACCTCGCGGGTCGGCCCGCGCTCGACGATCTCGCCGAGGTACATCACGGCCGTCCGGTCACAGAGGTGGTTGACCACCGAGAGGTCGTGGCTGATGAACAGGAAGGTCAGGTTCATCTCCTCCTGGAGGTTCGAGAGGAGCTTGAGGATGCGCGCCTGGACGGAGACGTCGAGCGCGCTGGTCGGCTCGTCGAGGACGAGGAAGTCGGGTTCGAGCATCAGCGCCCGGCCCAAACCAACTCGCTGGCGCTGGCCGCCCGACAGTTCGTGGGGGAACCGCGACCGGTAGGTCGCCGGGTCGAGGTCCATCCGCTCCAGCATCCGGTTGACCTTCTCGTCCGCGTTCTCCGTCCGATCGTGTATCTCGAGGGGCTCGACCAGCGTCTTCTTCACCGTCCGCCGGGGGTTCAGGCTCGAGTCGGGGTCCTGGTAGACCATCTGTATCCGGCGGCGGAGCTCGTTGAGCCGCTCCCCGGAGACGTCGGTGACCTCCTCCCCGTCGACCCGGATGGAGCCGCCGGTCGGCTCGATGAGCCGCAGGAGCGTCTTCCCGAGGGNGGTCTTCCCGCAGCCCGACTCGCCCACCAGCCCGACGGCCTCCCCGCGCTCGATGTCGAGGTCGACACCGTCGACCGCCTTGACGCTCCCCACCTGGCGCTTGAGGATGCCCTCCTTGATCGGGAAGTGCTTCTCGAGCCCGCGGATGTGGACGAACGGCTCGCTCGACTCGCTCACGACGGGTCCACCTCGAAACAGGCCGCGTAGTGGTCGTGGTCCGGCCGCTTCTCCTCCATCGGGGGGTGGTTGGTCCGGCAGTGCTCGGTGGCCAGCGGACAGCGGTCGTAGAACCGACAGCCGTCGTTCGGATCGACGAGGTCCTGGACGGTCCCCTCGATCGACTCCAGCTCCCGGTCGGCCTCGTCGCCCATCCGCGGGATCGCCCGGACCAGCCCCTTCGTGTAGGGGTGGACGGGGTTGTTGATCACCTCGCGGGTCGGGCCGACCTCGGCCGTCTGGCCGGCGTACATCACGACCACCCGGTCACAGAGCCGCGAGATGACCCGGAGGTCGTGGGTGATGATCAGCACCGAGAGGCCGTACTCCTCGCACATCTCCTCGATGAGGTCGAGCAGCTGTGCCTCGGTCGTCTTGTCGAGCGCCGTCGTCGGCTCGTCGGCGATGAGGAGGCTCGGCTTACAGGCCAGCGACTTCGCGATGAGCACCCGCTGTTTCATCCCGCCGGAGAACTCGTGGGGGTAGTCGCCGTAGCGCTCCTCCGCCTCGGGGATCCCCACGTCGTCCATCAGCTCGACGGCCCGCGAACGGGCCTCCTCCCGGCTCAGCCCGCGCACCTCGCGGGCGACCTCGGCGATCTGTTCGCCGACCTTGAACGCCGGGTTCAGGGCGTTCGTCGGGTTCTGGAAGATCATCGCGATCTCCCGCCCCCTGATCTCCCTGCGGACCTTCCCCTCCGGGAGGTCGAGCAGGTCCTGGTCCTTGTACCGGACGGTCCCGTCGACGATGCGTCCCGGCTCGCGGACGAGACGGAGGACCGAGCGGGCGGTCACGCTCTTGCCACACCCGCTCTCGCCGACGATACCGACGATCTCGTCCTCCCCCACGCTCAACTCGACGCCGTCGAGCGCCTCGACGGTCCCGCGATAGGTCTCGAACTGCGTGACCAGCCCGGAGACCTCGAGGAGGGGCTCCTCCTCGGTCTCCGCCCCGGTGGCCGTACGTGAATGCACTGGGGGCGACTATCCGACCGCCGGTATTAAATCCCTGTGCCCCGCTGTCACGGGTCGCCCGCGGCAGGGCCCCCCGGCCGGGGCCCCTACTCGGCCTCGTAGACGACCTCGCCCCCGAGGACCGTCGCCTCGACCCGGCAGTCGGCGACCGCGTCCGGGCCGTCGTAGGGGTCGCGGTCGAGGACGACCGCGTCGCCGAACAGCCCCGGGACCAGTCGGCCCTTCTCGTCCTCGGCGAACTCGGCGTGTGCCGCCCCGCGGGTGTAGGCGGCCAGCGCCTCGTCGACGGTGGTTCGCTGTGTGTCGTGGTCGGCCGTCACCGCCTGGTGGATGCCGAACAGCGGCCCCGGGGGCATCTTGTCGCTCCCGAACGCGACCGACACCCCCGCGTCCAGCATCTCCGCGTAGCGGTTGTTCGCCGCGAGGGCGTCGACCCCCAGCCGCGACTCGTAGAGCCCGGCCGGCCGGGACCACTTGAGGAAGTTGGGCTGGACGCTCGCGACGACGCCCGCGTCGGCCATCCGCTCGATCGCCTCGTCGGTTGCGAGCTCGGCGTGTTCGATCCGCAGCCGCGGCTCGACGCCGTCGTCGTACTCCTCGCGGACGGCGTCGTAGCGGTCGAGCACCTCGTCGATAGCCGCGCCGCCGATGGCGTGAGTGGCGATCTGCTGGTCGGCCCGCGCGGCCTCGTGGAACCACGACTCGAGCCGGTCGCCGTCGTTGACCATCAGCCCGTCCTCGCCGGGCTCGTCGGCGTACTCGCCGTGGAGCTTCGCTGTCCGGGCCCCGAGCGAGCCGTCGGAGAAGGTCTTCAGCCCGCCGACCCGGAGCCGGTCGTCGCCGAACGCGCTCGACAGTTCGAGGTCCGACAGCGACCCCGCCTGCGAGGCGTGGGCGTAGTAGGTGACCCGCAGGTCGAGCTCGCCGGCACGCCGGGCGGCGTGGAGCGCCTCGTGCCGGACGTTGCCGTGATCGCGGACCGAGGTCAGCCCCGCCATCGTCTGTACGGACGTCACGCCGAGTTCGTGGTAGCGCTCGGCGGCGGCCGCCAGCGCCCGGCGGAGCTTCGCGGCGTCGGGGTGGGCGGCCACGCGGACCCGACCGACGGCCTCCTCGACGACGCGGCCGGTCCGGCGGTCGCCGGCGACGACGACGTCGTCCTCGACGCCGTCGAACGACACCCGCTCGAGCGCCGCGGTGTTGAGCCCGGCCGTGTGGCCGTCGACCCGGTAGGCCACGACGGGGTGGGACTCGCTGACCGCGTCGAGCTCCTCGCGGGTCAGGTACTCCCGGTCGCCCTCCGGCCAGGTGCTCTCGTCGTAGCCGAAGCCGAGCACCCACTCGCCGGGATCGGTGTCCTCCGCGTTGGCCGAGAGCCGCTCGAGCGCCTCCTCGCGGTCGACCGCGGTCGAGAGGTCCGTCTCGATCCGCTGGATCCCGACCGAGAAGACGTGGGTGTGGGCGTCGACGAACCCCGGGAGGACGACCCGTCCGTCGAGGTCGATCGTCTCGGGATCGGTCGCGACCGCCCGGCAGTCGGCCGCGTCGCCGACCGCCTCGACCAGCCCGTCGCGGAACAGGACCGCCCCGGCCGTCGTCCGGTCGTCGTCGAGGGTGTGAACGGTGCCGCCGTGCAGGAGGAGCTCCTCGTGCTCGCGCGTTCGTGTCACGCCGGGGGGTGCGGGGGCTCCGGATTAAGCCTGCCGGCGTCGATCGTGCCGACCCGCGGCGCCCGACCGACCGGGCGACCGGGCGTCCGTGCCCCGCGGGTCAGTCCCCCCCCATCGCCGACCGCGTCGCCCGGGCCAGTGCCTCGATACCCCGGTCCATCTCCTCGGGGGAGACGTGGCTGAACGAGAGCCGCAGGCAGTTCGACCCGCGGTCGTCGGGGAAGAACAGGTGGCCGGGCAGGTAGGTGACCCCTTCCTCGGCGGCCGCCGGGAGCAGCTCCTCGGCGTCGATCCCCCCGGGGAGCTCGACCCAGACGAAGAACCCGCCCGCCGGCTCCGTCCAGTCGGTCCCCGGTGGCATGTGGGCCTCGAGACAGTCGAGCATGTGCTCGCACCGCTCCTCGTAGCTGGCGCGCAGTTCCTCGACGTTCTCGTCGAACCGCCCCTCCGTACAGTACTTTCCGAGGACGCTCTGTGTGAACGTGTTGACGCCGCCGGCCCGCATCCGTGTGACCTCCTCGACGATCTCCGCCTCGCCGAGCACCCACCCCGAGCGCACGCCCGGCGCGACGGTCTTCGAGAACGTGTTGACCCGGACGACCCGGCCCGAGTCGTCCAGCGCCGCGAGTGGCGGCACGTCCTCCCCGCTGTACCGCAGTTCCCCGTAGGCGTCGTCCTCGAGGACGACGAAGTCGTACTCCTCGGCGAGCCCGAGGAGCCGCTCGCGGCGTTCCAGCGAGAGCGTCGTGCCCGTCGGGTTCTGGAACGTCGGGATCGTGTAGAGGAGCTTCGGGAGACCGTCGCCCGCCTCGCGTCGCGCCTCCAGTTCGGCCGCGACCGCGTCGACCCGGAGGCCGTCGGCGTCGTTCTCGAACCCCGTGACCTCGGCGCCGTAGTTGTTCAGCAGCTTCAGCGTGCCCATGAACGTCGGCGCCTCCACGAACACGCCGTCGCCCCGCTCGAGGAACGTCTGACAGACGACGTCGATGGCGTGTGTCGCCCCGTTGGTCAGCAGGACGTTCTCCGTCCCGCAGTCGATCCCCCGCCGGCGCTCGCGCTCGGCGACGGCCCCGACCAGCCGGTCGGCGTAGTCGCCGCCGCCGTACTGCAGCGCCGTGTCGCCCTCGGCCTCGAACACCGCCTCGGCGGCGTCGACCAGTTCGTCGTTCGGGAACGACGCCGGGTACGGGAAGCCGAAGCTCAGCGAGACCGCGCCGGGCGCGTCGATCGACCGCCAGCTACCGTACCCCTCCTCGCCGAGCCCCCGTCTGACCGTCTCCGTGAACAGGTGGTCGAACGCGCCGGACCGCCCGTCGTCCACGGTCGGGTCCCCGTCGGCGGGCACCCCCTCGTCGCTGTCGCTCACGAGGACCGTCCCCTCCCCCCGGAACGGGGCCACCGACCGATCGGGCGTCCCGGACCATCCCGGTCCGGGCGCCTCGCCCGACGTCGTCCCTGGTCCGTCGTACCCGTGGGCGGCTCCCGCCCCGGGTCGCTCGTCGGTCGGTCCGGCGACCGGTGCGGTGGATCGACCGGACCCCACTGGGCCCCATCAGCGCGAAACTCGAGATATGGTGGCGTGTTCATCCTTCGTATCGACCGTCGTACGACCGATGGGCGGGCGTCGTATATCAAATCTTGGAGGCCGGAGGCCACCGCCGGCTCCGTCGGGGGGCGTTTCGGGTCCCGAACGGCCGGCCGACACCCCGAGAGGGGGTCCGGAGCGTCGAGGGAGGGGACTACCTCCCACCTCGGGCCGGCCCCTCGTCGCCGTACCGCTCCTCGAGGAGGTCGTCGGTCTCCCGGATCATCTCCACGGGGTACCGCCCGTCGGGCGGCCACCCGACGGCGACCACCTCGCAGGGTTCGTCGTAGGGGTTGTGGAGCACGTGGACGCCGGCCTCGCCGGCCTCGAACGTCGCCACGTCCCCGGGGCCGAGGTCGTGGCCGCCGTCGTGGACCTCCACCCGGCACCGGCCGCGGGAGACGTAGCAGAGCTCGGCCTGGTTCTCGTGGTAGTGGTAGTGGTTCTTCGAGAGCCGCCCGCCCGGGTCGACGACGGCGACGTTGAGGTTGAACGGCTCGATGCCGAGTTCGGCGGAGAGCTCCCATCGGGTCCCCGGCCTGTCGGGTCGCGGCTCTAGCTCCTCTCGCGAGCGGACGGTGTAGCCCGACGACATGGACGGGTTTGCCCGCTGGGGGACTTATAGACACGCCCGGTCGATCGGACGG
>JGI1689J12820_1000142_pt1 | contig 12308 bp, 13 predicted proteins | sample PRCRCaboRojoPR_6_FD_12820 | JGI IMG/M metagenome (IMG submission 12820)
CCTCGCGCGGCTTCGCCGCGCTGCGGGAACCCTCCTCGAAAAAAAACGTCGGTTTTAGTAGATGAGTTCGTCGTCGTTCTCGACCATGTAGAGCGTCCGCGCGGCGATGTTGACGGCGTGGTCGCCGACCCGCTCCAGATCGCGGATCGTCAACAGAAGCCGCGAGACGTCCTGCATCAGCCCCTCGACGCTCTCGTCGGGGGAGAGTTCGCTCTCTATCAGGTCGCGAACCACGGTCTCGCTGGCGTCGGCACAGAGCTGATCGAGTTCGTCGTCGCGGTCGGCGACCTCGTAACACGCCTCGACCGCCTCGTTCGCGTAGGCCTCCATCGCGTCGTCGAGCATCTCCAGGGTGACGTCACCGAGGTGCTGGATGTCCACTTCGGGGAACATGTCGCGCTGGGCATCGGCGGTGTAGTCCGCGAGATTGACCGCGAGATCGCCGATGCGTTCGAGATCCGTGATGATCTTGAACGACGCGGCGATGAAGCGGAGGTCGCCGGCGACGGGCTGTTGGAGCGCGAGGAGGTCGATGCAGTCCTGCTCCAGACCGAGATACATCTCGTTTACNTCGTCGTCGCCGTCGACGATCTCCTGTGCCAGTTCCGCGTCCTTCTGTTCGAGAGCCGTCAGCGCCTGTCTGAGCCGGTCGGCGACGACTTCGCTCATGTAGAGCACGTCGTCGCGCAACTGCTGGAGTCGTTTGCGATACTCGTTTCTTGGCATGCCCGGGGGTTGTCTACCCTCTTACCTAAGGGTTACTCCGCGTCTCAATTGCCATATTTACCGCTCACTATTGCTATCCACTGGTATATATTGTACAATACCTCTATCTCGGTATTCGTCTGGCGCGTCGGCGTGCGGGACCGNCAGACGGGAACGCGCGCGTCGGCGTGAACGTCACGGGCGTCCGAGGCGACGGCCGACCGCCACGTATCGGTGGTCGATTACCCGAACTTNCCGGTGATGTAATCTTCGACGCGCTGGCTCTCGGGGTTCTCGAATATCTTGTCCGTGTCGTCGAACTCGACGAGCTCTCCCCCGGTGAGGAAGACGGCGGTCCTGTCCGAGATGCGGGCCGCCTGCTGCATGTTGTGCGTGACGATGACCACGGTGTACTTCTCGCGGAGGTCGGCGATGAGGTCCTCGATCTGCGAGGTCGCGACCGGGTCGAGCGCGCTCGCGGGCTCGTCCATCAGAATGACCTCCGGGTCGACGGCGATGGCCCGCGCGATGCAGAGACGCTGCTGCTGTCCGCCGGAGAGGTCGGTTCCGCGCTCGTCGAGGCGGTCTTTGACCTCGTCCCAGAGCGCCGCGTCCTTCAGGGCCTGTTCGACCTTCTCGTCGAGGTCGTCGGTCTTGCCCTGAATGCGCAGGCCGTAGGCGACGTTGTCGTAGATGCTCTTGGGGAACGGGTTCGGCTGCTGGAACACCATCCCGATGCGCCGCCTGAGCGCGACCGGGTCGACGTCGTCGTCGTAGACGTTCTTCCCCTCGAAGAGGAGTTCGCCCTCGACGCGNGCGATGTCGATGAGGTCGTTCATCCGGTTTATCGACCGGAGGAAGGTGGACTTCCCACAGCCGGAGGGACCGATCATCGCGGTCACCTGCTTGGCCGGGATCTCGATGTCGATGCCCTGGAGCGCCTGATCGTCGCCGTAGAACACGTCCAGGTCGCGGCTCTCGATGACGGTCTCCTCGTCGGTCAGGTTCGACGTGCTGTCGGTCTGTTCGTCCAGTCCGCCCCGTCCCGGGTCGGTCGTGATGAGCGATTCGTCGTCGACGTCCGGATCGGCCGAGGTGGTTGTGTCCTGTGACATTGTCANTGGCTCTGCTGGTACTTGTTCCGCACGTAGATCGCGATCGAGTTCACCGTCAGCAACACCGCNAGCAGCGTGACGACGCCGGCGGCGACGACGCCGTACCGGAACGCCTCCTGCGGGAACGTCGCCCACGCGTAGATCTGCATCGGCATCGCNGTCGCCTTGCTGAACAGNCCCTCCGGGGCGCTGAACATCGTCGTCGGGAAGCCGATCATGATCAGGGGNGCCGTCTCNCCGATNGCNCGACCGAGNGCGAGNATGGTGCCGGTGAGNANNCCGGGCATCGCGCGCGGCAGGACGACGTTNNNGACNGTCTGCCACTTGGTCGCGCCCATCCCGTAGGANGCCTGCCGCAGCGAGTCCGGAACCGACCGGATCGCCTCCTGCGACGAGATGATGGTGATGGGCAGGATGAGCAGCGAGAGCGTGATGGCCGCGACGACGACCGTCCCGATGCCCATCCCGACGAGGTTGATGAACAGCCCCAGTCCGAGCAGCCCGTAGACGACCGAGGGGACGCCGGCGAGATTGGAGATGTTCACCTGCACGATACGAGTGAGCGTCCCCTGCCAGCCCGAACTCGGCGCGTACTCCTCCAAGAAGATGGCCGTGCTGACGCCGAGCACGAACGACAGCAGCGCGACCAGCGAGATGACGAAGACCGAGCCGATGATGGCCGGGTAGAGACCGGCCTGCTCCGGGAAGCGCGACGGGGCGCTCGTGAGGAACTGCCAGTCGAGCCACGGCTCCGGCTGGCTCGCGCCGACCGCGCGGACGACGAACGCGCCCAGCAGCGCGCCGGCGACGACGACGGCGGGCGCGAACAGGCCGGCGATCCCGTCGCCCCGGTCGACCACGTGAACCACGAACGTGGTCATCGGGATCCCGAGCGTGACGAGGAAGATGGCGGCGACCCCGCGACCGACGCCGAGTCCCGCCAGGTCGACGGCGAGGCTCCCGACGACCACGGCGGCGAGCGCGACGCCGCCGACCAGTGCGCCGCGGCGCAGGTCGTCGGTGCGCTGCGCCGAGAAGTACGCGGCGACGGCCGCCGCGGGCACCGCGAGCGTCCAGAGGTAGATGATCCAGTCGGTCGGGAACGTGTCTATCGGTCCCTTGAGGTAGACGCCGAGCGCGGTCCCGACGACGAACAGCGCGTGCGGCGTCGGGAACGTCGCCCACTGCGCACCGCGTCTGGCGTAGACGGTGGCGACGATCGGCGGCAGGATCCCGAGCGTGTAGACGAGAAACCACGCCTGGACGTCGGCGATGACGAACAGCACGACGACGGCCGTTCCGCCCGCGACGCCGGCGAACAGGCGAAAGAGCGTGCCGCCGGCGACGTGGGCCACGTTCCTGTTCACGTATCCGTACCCCGCGAACGCGAGCACCGGCAGCACCAGCGTCAGGAAGTAGACGCCGAACCACTCGGCGTCCGCCGACTCCAGACCGAACGCGTCGATGGTGACGTAGCCCAGCAGGACCGCGAGGGCGACGATGCCAAAGAGCGACGCGGCGAGGGTGAGATACTCGAAGACGAGCCCCCGTATCCGACTGACCTGTCCGAACCCGCTCTGTCGTTCAGTGTCTGTTGCCATTCAGTACTCCTCCCGGTATCGAGACGCGATGACGTCGCTTATCACGTTCATGACGAGCGTGATGAAAAACAGCGTGAGTCCGATCGCGAACAGGCTGTGGTAGGCGGCCGTTCCGCCGGCCAGGTCGCTGAGCGCGACCTGCACCATGCCGACGGTCATCGTCATCCCCGGTTCGAGGAAGACGTCCGCCGGATGGACGTAGGGGATCTGCGCCGCGCCGAAGAGACTGAACTCCCGGACCGCCGGCAGGCGAGCGCTCGCACCCATCGCGACCACGACGATCATCGTCTCGCCGATGGCCCGCGAGACCGCGAGGATGAACGAGGAGACGATCCCCGAGATGGCCGCCGGGACGACGATGGTCGTCGAGACGTTGAACTTCGTCGCACCGAGCCCGTAGCCCGCGTTGCGGAGCGCGTCGGGCACCGCGCTCATCGCGTCCTCGCTGAGGGAGGCGACCATCGGAATGATCATGATCCCCATCATGAACGAGGCCGAGAACGCGTTGAAGGTGCTGATCGAGGGGAACAGATACTGCCTGACGAGCGGCGTCACGTACACGAGCGCGAAGTACCCGTAGACGACGGTCGGAACGCCGGCGAGCACCTCGAGCGCCGGTTTCAGGAGCGACCGCACGCGCGGGCTGGCGTACTCGCTCAGGTAGATCGCCGTCAGCAGGCCGACCGGAAGCGCGATGGCCGACGCCCCGATCGTGACGACGACGGTGCCGTAGACAAGCGGGAGGACACCGAACTCCTTGGGCGAGATGCCCGGGCTCCAGTCGAGTCCGGTCAGGAACTCCACGACCGACACCTCGTTGAAGAACAGGCCGGTGTCGCCGAGAAGCGCCAACACGATGGCGATCGTCGTCAGTACGGAGATGACCGCGCTGAGGAGGAAAAACCCCCCGTAGACCTTCTCGCGGACGGACTGGAGACCGCGGTCGCCACTCAGATCCGGCGGGCTCTCTGGCTCGCTCATCGTGCCTCCGTCGGTGTCTCGGTGTCTGTCCCCATGTGCTGTAGGCGTTTGTGGATATTCAAAAAGACGCGGATTTACGTTCGCGAACGTTTGACAGAGCGTCTCTCGGTTGCTCTACGACTGGGCTTCCTCGATGGCCGCCTCGAGCTCCTCCAGCTCGGCCTGCATGTCCTCTTCGGTGTTAGGCACGTAGCCGATCTGGTCGGCGATGAGCTCCGTGTTTGCGCTCTGCTCGACGAAGAAGCGCGCGAACTCGGCGACGTGCTCCTCGCCCAGCGAGGACTTCGAGGGGTAGGTGAACAGCGGCCGGGAGAGCGGCGAGTACTCGCCGGACTTGGCCGTCTCGAGGGAGGGTTCGACGGGACCGTCGCCGTCGTCGATGGCGACCGCCTTGACCGCGTCCTCGTTGTTGACGTAGAACGAGAAGCCGAAGTAGCCGATGGCGTACTCAGAGCCCGAGACGCCCTGGACGATGGTGTTGTCGTCCTCGGTCGCCTGGTAGTCTTTCGTGTGTGCGCCCTCCTCGCCGACGATGGCCTCGGTGAAGTAGTCGAAGGTCCCGGAGGTCTCCGCGGCGCCGTAGCGCTGGATCTCCTCGTCGGGCCAGTCGTCGCGGACGTCGCTCCACATCGTGGCCGCGTCGGGCTGCCAGATCTGGGCGAGTTCGTCGACGGTCATCTGGTCGACGAAGTCGGCCTCGTTGTTGACGACGACCGTCACCGCGTCCGTGGCGACGTTCAGTTCGACGTACTCGACGCCGTTCTCGCTACAGAGGTCCTCCTCTTCCTGCTTGATCGGCCGGGAGGCGTTGTTGAAGTCGGTCTCGCCCTTGCAGAAGAAGTTCTGGAAGCCGCCGCCGGAGCCGGTCGACTGAACGGAGATGTTCACGTCGGGGTGTTCCGCCTGGAACTCCTCGGCGACCGCCGAGGCGATGGGGAAGACCGTCGAACTGCCCGCGATGGCGACCTCGCCGGAGAGTGCCCCGTCGCCGGGCTCGCCGTCCCCGTTGCCCTCGCCGCCACCGTTCTCGCTCGTGGTGCAGCCGGCGAGCCCGGCGACGCCGAGCGCACCCGATGTCAGGAGGAACTTGCGACGCGTCGGGCCGTCGATTGACTTCTTCGTCATCGGCCGTAATTCCGCCACTATAGCATAAGTACCCTACTATGACAACTATATAGTGTTATCTATGGGAACCGATGACTAATCGGAGATCGGATCGTGAGGCGATGGGGCGAACCGGTGATGCCGGGGCACCCGGCGCCGTAGATGCGAAATTCGGCACCACTCCCGAGCGAGTATCGACGCTCGACAGTGTCCCATCGAATCTACAGAGTCAGTATCGTCGCGCGGCATCTCGGACGAAAATACCGTTCGACACGCCTGATCAGGAGCGGCGCGGTTTCGGTATATAGATTGAGGTAGATTTATTGTAGGTCGCCTCCGAGGGCCGGTATGGTCGAGACCCGAAAGGTCCAGGTCACGGGCGGATCGACGTACACCGTGTCGATTCCGAAGGAGTGGGCCAACGAGAACGGCATCTCTGCGGGGAGCGAAGTCGAGTTCTACCCCGAGAGCGACTCGCTGTTTCTGACGCCGCGCACGGAGGAAGATCGGACCGAGGGAACGCTCGACGTCACCGATCTCGAGGGCGAACAGCTCATGCGGGCGGTGATGACGATGTACGTCAGCGGGTTCGACATCATCGCGCTCGAGAGCGGTCGCATCACGACCGACCAGCGAAAGACGATCCGCGAGTCGACCCAGAGCCTCGTCGGGCTCGAAGTGCTCGAAGAGACGCGGGACCGGGTCGTCATCCGGGACCTGCTGGACTCCTCGGAGCTCTCGATCCACAACGCGGTCACGCGGATGCGCCTCATCGCGCTGTCGATGCTCGAAGACGCCGTCACGGCGCTCGCAGAGTTCGACAAGGACATGGCACGGGACGTAATCCAGCGCGACGACGACGTGGACCGACTCTGGATGGTCGTCTCGCGCATCTTCCGGTCGACGCTCCGCACCCCCAAGGCCGCCGAGGAGCTCGGGCTCCCGCGCGAGATCTGTTTCGACTACCAGTCCGCGGCCCGACAGCTCGAGCGGGTCGCCGACCACGCGACGAAGATCGCCCACCTCACGCTGAATCTGGACGAACCGGTCCCAGACGACGTGAGCGAGGCGATCGCGGAGCTCTTCGACGACGCGTCCGCAGTCATCGACGGCGGGATGGACGCGCTCTTTCTCGACGACTCCGACGAGGCGACGGCCCTCGCGAACGAGGCGCGAGAGGCGGTCCAGGAGATCGACGCCCACGCCCGCGAGATAGACGAACTGCTGCGCGACCTCGACCCGGCTCGCGCCCAGCTGCTCGGACTCATCGTCGACTCCGTCTCGCGGAGCGCCGACTACGGCGGCAACATCGCCGAGACCGCGCTCCAGAAGGCGGCTCCGACGCCGTAGACGCCACGGTACCGGCGCAGTCGCTCGAAGACCGGGAGAGAGAGAAAGGGGCCGGGAACCTTATTCGACGAGGACGGCGTTGACCTGCCCGGTCTGTCCCGGACGGGAGGTCACGCGTGCGCGCCCTTCGCTCGTCTCGATGATCGCGCCCTTCGTGATGATGTTCCGACGGACGTAGTTGATGTTCGACTCGTTCTCGACGACGCCCTCGATGGTCGCCTCGACGGTCTCTTCGCCCGTCGAAACCTGCGCGACGTTCGTCGAGAGCGCGCGCGTCTTCGACTCGTTGCCGCGGGAGTCGATGGTCTGCAGGCGCGTCTCGCCGACCGTCGTCTCGGCCGGTTCGCGACCGAGCTGGTGGCGACTCTTCTTGCTGGCGGGTTTGCGTCGGCCGCCGGTTCGCTTTCGCTTCGAGCGTCCCTGGTCTTTCATAGGCGTTGGAAGTACCGTCGAGTACTTGAATCGCTCGAACTTGAACCGCGTCCGACGGCTCGACGTCGAACGTTCACGTCTTCTGATACGGACGGAGAGCGGCTGACGCGCCGGACAAAAAGGATTTATCAACCCCCTTTGCAAAGAGCGCGTATGGAAACGGAACCGGGCACGAGCGACGTCGTGGAACTGAGACACCGCGGAGACGTCCACCTCGGCACGACCGTCGTCGAGGCGCTGTCGGAGGCGACCGACACCGAGATTTCGGAGATGGAGATCGAACTCAACAGCGTCCTCGATCCGGACGCGCTCGACACGCTGTTCGCGCCGCGACCGGACGGGACACCGCGGCACGGCGGATCGGTCGTCTTCGAACTGATGGGTCACACGGTCCACGTCGAAACCGGCGACGAGACCGTCGTCAGAGTCGAGTAGCGGTCGAGAGTGACGACGCTTCGATGAGCCTCGAGACGACTGTCGCGGTCCCGTACAGGCACCACGGGACCGACCGGCTGGACGAGGGCACGTTCGTCGTCGCGCTGTCGCTCGACCGCGACTGGTTCTCGCCGGATCAGGCGAAGCGTCTCATCGACGTCGCCACCGGCAGGGGACTGCTCAGTCGCGACGGGAACGACCTCGTCACGGAGTTCGATCCCTCGAGCGTCGACGTCCCGGACGACTTCGTCCCCGACGAGTCGGTCATCCGCGAGCAGTCGACGTTCGAGCGACTGCTGGCCGCGGTCGTCGACGACGGCGACGTCGAGAAGCAGGCGGCCGTCGCCGCGATCAACGAACTCCAGCGGGAGCTGGGCGTGACCATCGAGGCCGCCGCCGCGGTCTACGCCCACCGGCGGGGGGTCGACGTGCGCGACGTCGCCGCCGAGGCGCTCACCGAACTCGGGGACGCGGCGTGAACGTCTCCCGGCACGGCGGCGCGCGCCGCCGTCCGTCTCACTTATCCGGGGCGACCGGATAGCACGCACATGGTCGAGGACCGCCTCAACGACGGCGTTCGCATCGCACAGCTGCTCTCCTCGGAGATCACCGGTCTCGGCACGCTCGACGCGCTTTCCGTCGTCGACGCCGACGCCGACGTCGAACCGACCGTCGAGGGCCGACTCGCCTACCGCGTCGAGCGCGACGGCTCGCCGTTCGCGGAGGTCTACGTCCATCCCGACCGCGCGCGGATCGAACTGCGCGAGGAGCACGAGCGCGCCGTCGCCGCCGCGGAGGACCAGCGGCTCCGCGTGCGGCCGAAGGCCGTTCGCCCGCCCCGGACCATCGTCTTCGTCGAGGACGGGGCGCAGGTCAAGCGCGCGGCCCGACTTCTCGAAGCGCTCGTCTGAACCCCTGTCGGGTCCCCGACCGGAGGCTTTTCGCCGCCGGGCGCTCGTGAGTCCGGTATGACGCTCGACCCCGTCCACGTCGACGGCATCGCGGCGCTCGCCGGTGCCATCGCCCGCACGGTGGACGACTCGGACCATCCGGAGCTCGCCCGCACCGTCTGGGAGGAGTGGCTCGACCCGCTGGTCGGCGACGACGACCGGACGGTGCTCACGCCCCTCGGCGACCGGCGACTGCAGTCGGTCTCGATAGACGACGTCGCGCTCGCAGGTCGCCCCTTCGAGACGACCCACGGCCTCGATTCGGGGACGATCAACCCGACGACGTTCAAGAACGGGCTCGTCCTCGACGTGGCGCAGGCGGCGATGGCGGCCGACCCCTCGGACCTGGAACTGCACCGCTCGCGGAGCCTCGTCGCGACGGTGCACGCGAACGACACCACCCGCGACTTCTCGACCGACTGGACGATGTGGGACGAGGGCTACTCCCGCCGGAAGGTGGTGCAGGCCCCGCGGGTGAACCGGTACGCGGAGGGGGTCGTGCACGCGCTCTCGCTCTATCTCGCGGAGAGCACGCACGCGCTCACGCACGCGAACGTGGTCTCCGACCTCCTGATCCTCGACGGGCCGCTCTACCCCAAGGAGGTGCTGAACTGGCGGGACCGCGACGCCGAACTGCGCACGCTCACCGAGGAAGCCCGGCCCCGGAGCGTCGTGGAGAACTACCTCCGTCTCGTCGAGGTGTTCGCGGAGCGCGAGGTCCCGCTCGTGGGGTTCGTGAAGAATCCGACGACCAAGCGCATCACGGGTACGGTCAGGCGGCGGGGCGTCGAAGCGCCGTGGACCGACGACGCCTCGTTTTTCACGCGCCTCCTGGAGCGCCGGGACGGCGACCGGCGGCGCACCGACCGCCTCACGTTCACGAGCTGGTTCGTCGATCGGGGCGGCTCACTGCGCGAACTCGCCTCGGACGGCGACGCCTTCGGCGTCGACCGGAACCTCCCGCCCGAAGCGTACGAACTCACCTTCTTCGTGCTCTACGAACCCCGGACGGACGTGCTCTTTCGGGTGGAAGCACCCTACGTCGTCACCCGCGACGCCGACGTTCGCGACCGGATCACCCGGCAGGTCCTGCGGGACGTCGCGGCCGAACGAGGGCCGCCCACCGCCGTCGCCAAGGCCGACGAACTCGCGCGGGTCGGCGGCGGCGAGAAGGCCGCGCTCCGCCGGAAGTTCGAGGAGAAACTGGACTCGGAGTCGGTGCGCCGGTACGACGACGTGCGGTGGGGCCAAGAGCGGTAGTGCGGGCGTCAGACCTCGCCTTGCTCCGAACGGACGACCTCGATCCGGACTTCGTCTTCGGGGACGCCGACCCGGGCGAACTGGGTCCGGAGGTGCTCTTTCGCGGCCTCGGTGGCCTGTTCGAGGGTGTCGAACCCACGCGGCATCGGGGACTCGAAGGCGATCTGTATCTCCTCCCCGCCGACGGTCGTCGTCGTGCCGCCGCTCTCGACCTCGTAGAACTCGTCGCAGACCCACACGTAAGGGGCGTCCTCGTCGGGTGCACCCTTGAACGACGGCGGGCGTTCGCCGCGCTCGAAGATCGTCCCGGTCAGGTCGGTCCCCGCGGCGTGCCCTCGGACCAGTAGCATACCCGCTCCTAGGCGGCCGACCCGTAAAAGACCCGCGAGGGTGTGATTTTAGTCGGCCGGCGCCGATCAGGCTACCGTGACTCTCGAGGACTTCACCGAGTTCGGCGGCGACGACGACTCCGAGGCGGCAGACGCCGACGCGCGGGCGGGCGATCCCTCGAACGCCGAGGCGGAGGCGACCGAGACCGCGGCGTCGGAATCAGAGACGGCGGTCGACGACGCCGGAGCGGCGTTCGAGTCGTACGACGTCGACCCGGTCGGCACCGACCGGGGGATCGGTGCCGTGTCGGTGTCTCAGGGGCTCCGCGTCGCGGAGGACGGCGACGACACCTCGCTGAAGGCGTTCGTCACGGCGGGCAACCGCGACACCGTTCGGCTCGGGAAGTATCTCCTCGTCCCGTATCCCGACGACGAGCGACTGTTCTGTCGGATCACCGCACTGGAGTACGCACAGGAGTTCCAGTCCGACGACGCGACCGAGATCCACGCCCGCCGGGCGATGCGCCAGCACGGCGTCGAGGAGCGCGACTACAAGTTCGTCGCCGAGCTCGACCCCGTGGCCGTCCTCTTCGAGACCGACGACGGCGACCTCGAGCGCCGGATGACCGACCGCGTCCCCAAACCGGGCGCGATCGTCGCCGAGGCGACGGACGCCAGCGACATCAAGACCGGTCTCAAGATCCCCGAAGACGGCGTCTTCCTCGGGCACCTCTCGGTCGGCGGGGAGAAGGTTCGCACCGCGGCGGACCCGCCGACCATCGACTACCGCCTGAAAGACGACTACGAGGCCGGCGACCCGCTGGTCTTTCGTCACACGCTGGTGGCCGGCGGCACCGGGTCGGGCAAGACCCACGCCTCGAAGAACGTGCTCCGGCAGTATCTCGACGCGAGTTACGAGATGGACGACGGGCGCGAGGTCGACGCCGCGGTCGTCCAGTTCGACCCGCAGGACGAGTACGCCCAGATGCACGACGACAATCCCGAGTTGACCGACGCCGACCGCCGCCGACTGGAGCGCGAGGGGATCGCCCACGGCGGCCACGACGACACCGTCGCGCTCGTCCCCGAGGTCGGAAACGCCACCTACCCCGGCACGGGACACCGCGCCGAACAGGTCCCCTTCACCATCCCGTTCCGGATGGTCCACCGCTGGCCGTGGCTGGTCGCCGGGGCGAGCCTCAACGACAACCAGTACAACGCCCTGACGGAACTGCTCGAACGCTTTCGCGACCGCTACGGCGTCGGCGGGAGCTACGAGGAGTTCCTCGCCTTCCTCGACGACCCCGCGCTGCGCGAGGAGCTCGACGAGTCGGGACGCGTCCACGAAGCGACCTTCGACGCGGTGGTCCGCCGGGTCCGGGGCGTCCCCCGCGGCGTCTTCGACCAGGACGCCAGACCCATCACCGACCTCGTCCACGAACTCGTGCGTCCGGGCGGGCTGAGCGTGGTGCCGACCTACCACGTCAACGACTCCCGCGCGACTGAGATGGTCGTGCTCGCGGTCGCCAGCCTGCTGGTCGACGAGAAACTCTCGAACGACCCGGATTTCGACCGCATCAAGGAGACGCCGGTGATCCTCGGGATGGACGAGGCCCACAACTTCCTCGCGGACGCCGACAGCGTGCAGGCCCGCAAGGTCGTCAAGACGTTCACCGAGGCGGCAAAGCAGGGCCGCAAGGAGCGACTCGGGCTCTTTCTCATCACGCAGGACCCACAGGACGTGGCAGACGCCGTCTTCAAGCAGATAAACACCAAACTCGTGCTCAACCTCGGCGACGAGGACGCGATAAAGAGCGTGAACATCCCGCCGCATCTGGAGGACAAGGTCCCCTACATGGAGCAGGGGCAGATGGTGGTCTACTCGCCGGACAACTCCGATCCCGTCGAACTCGTGGGGCTCTCGACCTGCGTCACCCGCCACGGCGACTGAGCGCCGGTCGCTTCCCGGTCCGGGACGTCCTGCCGAATCGTTCCGACGTCCGTCGACGGCGGCGGGCCGGCAGGGGTGACAGTCAACAGTTAACT
>JGI1689J12820_1000143_pt1 | contig 12302 bp, 8 predicted proteins | sample PRCRCaboRojoPR_6_FD_12820 | JGI IMG/M metagenome (IMG submission 12820)
TAACTATTCACTCTCTTTTCGGCCCAAAAAATTTTATGCTAAGCGCTCAAAGCTAGCGGTATACTGAGTGTATATATTTAGTATATATTTATCTCGGCAAAATGCAAATAAAGCCGAGACTCTCCCGTCGCCGAAAAATTCGAGGAGGGATCCGCGACCCCTCCTCGAACTACTTATCTACAAACGACTGATTACGGTATCGATCTTTTCTTCTACTTCTTCGGGAAGAGGTTTGGGTTCGTGTTCTTCAAGTATCCGTTTAACCTTCTCGTTTAACCTCTCCTCCATGGATTTCGACCCTTTATCCATCCAGGTATCCGGTACGTCCCTGTCCATCAGCGTAGGACTCCAGGCTACTTCTTTGAAGTTATCCATGGTGTGTTTATGAGTCAGGTGGTCTCCTTCCGGACCAACTTCGTCAATTACGTCAAGTGCCAGCGTGTAATCGTTGACCTCTATTCCGTCCGTAAATTTCTTAACCATCCCAACTATTTCGTCCACCATGGCAATCTGTTCCAGAGAGCCCGTGGAAGCCGATTCCATATACCCCACGTCGTGGACCAGGTTGGCTCCGCTCAGTGCCGAAAACAGGACGGAGAGCGTGGATTCTATCCCGGATTGCTGGTCGATGATTTTCGAATCGGTGCAGCCCGCGGTACCCCAGGTCGGGAGTTCGTAATAATGAGCCATGTCCATGTAAGCCGCAGTTGCCAGTTCTTTCTCCGGAGCTCCGTAAGCAAGTACTGCCGTCTGCATGTCCATGATTGAAATAACTCCACCCACGAAGAACGGTAGTCCTTCGTTTACCAGCTGGGAGACGACAAGCGCGGATAAGTTCTCCGCGTTGCCCTGAGCGAGCTGCCCCGCCAGCGTAACGGGCGCACTTGCTCCAGCCTGAGGTATAGGAGTGTGAACTGTGGGAAGACCGTACTCAGCTGTCAGCAACAGCTTCTTTGAAGCGTCCTTGTCGTGGGTCAGGGGAGAAATGGGCTCGGAATAGGAGACGATAAACGGTTTGTGTAAGAGCTCCTCTTTGCTCCCTGCCACTGCGGATGCCATTTCTATGATATCCTCAACGCCCTCGTTGGTATAACTCCAGACTACTATCGGTTTCGTCGTGTTTTTTACCATCGCTTCGAATTCGTGCCTGTCCGAGTGCTCGTGAGGAACGTCATCTATGGTGCCCAGACCCATAACCCAGTCTATGTTGTCCAGAGCATCCACGAGTTTTGCGGCGTTGGCGGTATCCTGTTTTCTAAACGGTCTCCGTTCTCCCGTCTCGTGATCCCTCATATTCAACAGTGTCGGACCCAGCCCAAAAGTTACGTTATTTCCCCCTAGAGTAATTGGATTCTTACCTTCTCTGTCAAAGAGGTAAGTTTGAGAAGGGGCGGCGTCAATTGCCCATTCAACTAGACCCGGTGGGAAAAACACCCTGTCACCTTTGACGGTACAACCCGCCTCCTCCAGCAGGTCCCTGGTTTCCTTGAGATGAAAGTTGACCCCAGTTTCCTGCATTATCTCCAGCGAGGCTTCGTGGATATCCCTGATCTGAGATTCCGAAAGCACTTCAAAGCCGACTTTATCTTGAGAAGATTTGTTCGCAAAAAGTTGATTTTCTAACATTGTTCCTCCTTAATACTTTACATCTCTTTGTTCTCTTTCTTCCTCAATTATCTCGTCCAGTTTCTCTAATTTATCCTCTTCGAGAACGTCGGGTTCGTGGTTTTCCAGGATCTCGTCCCTCTTCTCGCTGATTCTGTCTCCCATGGATTTCTCGCCGTTGGCCTTCCAGTTATCGAAGTTGGTTCGGTCCATAAGCGACGGCTGCCAGTGCTCTTTCTTGAAGTTGTCCATAGTATGAGAGGTATTCAGGAAGTTCCCTTTCGGCCCAACTTCGTTTATCAGATCGAGGGGAATGTTGTCGCCGGAAGTATCTATTCCCTCCATGATACGTTTCACCATACCGATGATTTCGTTGCTCATGATAAGCTGGTCATAGGAATAGAGGAGTCCGGACGCGAGATATCCTACGTCGTGAATCAGGTTTGCCCCGACGAGAGACTGGGTAGCAATGTTGAACGTCGCCTCTATTGCCGCCTGTGTATCTACCAGCTTGGAGTCCGTTACTCCCGCGGTACCGAACATCGGCAAGTCAAGGTAATTACTCATTTCCGCCACGGCACCGTTCATGAGGACGAATTCGGGACCACCGTAGACGAATCCGGACGTCTTCATGTCCAGAATCGAGTAGATACCGCCCGTTACCATAGGCGCACCTTCGTTTACGAGCTGTGCCAGAGTAATTCCGGTCAGTGACTCGGCAATGCCCAGCGCTATGGAGCCCGCAAACGTCATCGGACTCACTGCACCGGCAGAGGGCATGGGAGTATATATAGTGGGCAGGTTGTTCTTCGCGCCAAAGATCGTCTGCGCCATAACTTCCTTGCTATGGCTCAGCGGAGTCACCGGCTCGATGTAGTGCATTATGTAGGGCTTTGCTCTCAACTGCTCCTTCCCGCCTACGGCAATCGATGCCATGTTGTAGATATCTTCAGTACCTCTCTCGTCCCAGGAACAGAACATGACAGGTTTGGAAGTATTAGCCATTACCTGTCTCGCTTCCAGTATGTCCTGGACGTTTTCCTTTTCCTTCCTCAGTAGTCCGATAGGAGAAGAGAAGTCAATATTATCGAGGGCGTCACACACTTTAGCCCACTTTTCGATATCTTCAGGAACCGTCTGTCTGATTTCACCGTCTTCATCCAGGGTTCTGGGTACGTCGGTTCCGGACCCAAAATAGGAATTTGTTCCCCCCAGCCTCATGGCTAAATCGCCATGTCTGTCGTAAATTAGAACTTTCTTCGGTGCCTTCTCCACCGCGTCGTTAACTAGATGGGGTGGGAGGTAAACCATGTCGTCTTCGACTCTGGCTCCCGCCCCGGCGAATATGGACCTGGCCTCTTCGTGATCTACCTTTACTCCAGTATTCTGGAGTATCTCAAGAGAGGCATCGTAAATTTGTTCTTTATCGTCCTCGGAAAGGATGTTATACCGAGGAGTTCTGTTCACAAATTTATTTGACTGTAACATAAAAACCTCCAGAACTTGTTTTTATTAGACCAATATACATTCAATATACTAACGTGAGGTAAAAAAATATGCAAACAACTACCGCCTCTTTCTTTTCCTCCTGAATGTTCGTAAATGTTCGTATTTATTTTGGACAGGAAGGGTAAAATCTCGAGATCAAGAACCACCCCCTAAATGGTTTCGTTTTGATGACCTGCACTGATAAATTGATTCTTTATCTCGTCGATGAAGTCCTCCATGTGAGAGGCAAGAATTCTGCCGCTCCTTTTCTCGTCGGCTTCTTCCAGCGCTTCTATCAGTTCGGAAAACTCGTTGGCAAACGTGCCCATGAACTTCTTTGTTCGGGGGAAAACCCATATCCTAACCGATTGCTGTCTGAGCTTACGCAAACTTTCAACCAGAACGGCATTTCTCGTGGACTTGTTGACCAATTCGTGTGCTTTGGAATCGAGCTTCATAAGTTCTTTCGGGTCCTTCTCCGCTTTCATCTCGGCAATTAGTTCCCTCAACTCTTCCAGCTCGCCCTCGTTTATCCTTCTTGCAGCCAGCTTGCCCGCCAGGCTTATAAGATAGCTCCTAACTTCAAATAGGTCACGGAGCTCGTGAAAACTCACAGTAGATACGTACGTTCCACTGTGGGGAACGGTAGTAATCAATCCTTCGCTTTCCAGCTTTATAAAAATCTCGCGCAGGGGAGTCCTGCCTATATCGAACTCCTCTCTTAGCTCCTTCTCCCGAAGTTGCTTGCCGGGCTCGTAGTCGAGATAGACGATCCTTTCTTTAATTATTTCCAGTACTTTATCTCTTTCCATTTAAGAATGCATTCCTCTATTTTAAATTTTGTTTAAAAAACTAACTAGCGCCGAAAACCCACCAATTTTCAACCGGAAAACTCAACACTCTAGAAGATAACTCCGATACAAAAATTAAACTGCAAAATTTCCCAGGAAAACTCTACGATCAACTCGAGTTAGAGAGTTTGCGAAAGCCCATAGCTCCTGCTACCCCCGGAACTTCTAGACTTAGCCTCCTATCCGTGACCAGTATTTTGAACTGATATTGCCGGTATATAATACCTAAGAATATATTATATGGTCTTACGCCAATTAGTCAAACTTTTTGGTTTTCGTTAACTCGGGAGATCCAACGGCCGTTACATGAACCCTACCTCGACCGTGGCTGATCGGCTCGCTTCGAAGGTAAATATCGATATCCTTTCCTCCGGCCTTTCGGACAACTTCTCTGGCTTCCTTCCTCGCCATCTCTTCGACTCTATCCATCACTATCTCTTCGTCTTCTTCATCTATCTTCCTTCTGTCGTCCGGTAAAAAGACCAAGAACTTATCCTCCTCGGGCTTTTCCGCAACGAGAACCTCTATTCTGCGAGACACCCTTCCTGTAACCGCGCCCACGGCGTTTCCAACCTCGTAGTTTTCCAGTTCCAGAAAGTCCGCCCCGAGCCTATCCGCGACGCGGGGTAAAAATACTCCTGCGGGAGCGCCGACGCCGATAACAGGAAGATTTAATTTGAAGTTGACGGAAAGGTCGCTATCCCGATTCGAAATACAATAGTTCCAGATAGAATTACTGGTGAATTCGCAGTCCGGATTCTCGTCCAGAACGAACTTCTTAATTACTTCGTGGGTTATCTCCCTCTCAAAAGACTCCTTTACTTCCGAGGCGAACTGAGCCGGGTCCTGGTTTTTCTCCCTTGCCAAAACGTCGGTCCCCAGTCTCGGCGCCTCCCTGTTGCCCGCGGTATATTCCCCGATAACGTGCAAAATGTCGGTCGGGGTCAGTGCCACCCGGCGAACCAGTCCCAACCTCTCGAACTTGCGCAAATAATAACGTCCTCTAAGCAATCCTTCTTCCCGGGCCCGGTCCAGCACCTTACTTCTGTTTACCATTTTATCGCCAATTAACCGGTAAAACTTAGCCTCCGATTCGGATAGCTGACTTAAGTCTCCGTCACGACTTTCCCTCTTAGTTACGAACGAAGCGTCCTCGTAGATATCGACCTGGCTCAGAGCCCGGTCGGACAGATCCCCAAAAGCCAGCGGTCTCGCGGTATTGGGGCCAAATACCAGGTTGCCTTCCTTGTCCAGTTGAACCTGGCTGTCTCCTCCCAGCCCCACGCTTCTAAGGTCCATGGATTGTACTTTGGTTCTCCATTTTCCCACCGACACACCGGACTTCGCCAGGGTCGGAAGTCCGTTCCTCAGAATTGCTACGTCGACCGTAGTACCACCTATATCGATTACGACTCCGTCGTCCTCTCCCGAAAGCCATCGGGCGCCAATCGCGCTCGCTGCGGGGCCGGAAAATATCGTTTCGATGGGTTTTTCCTTGACCTCTTCTGATTTCGCCAGTGTTCCATCACTCTTTACGACCAGCAGTGGTGCGTGGATTCCCCTATCTTCCAGAGCCGCCCGGGCGCTATCGATAAACGAATTTATTATCGGTACTACCTTGACGTTTAGCACTGCCGTAACCGCTCTCTCGTAGAATCCCAGCTCGGGCGAAAGTTCGTGGCCCGTGACTACGGGTTTATCAGTTCTGGACTCGATTATTTCCCGAACTTCGTTTTCGTGAGCCGGATTTCTCACGCCAAAATACCCCGAAACCGCGAAGCCGACGACCCGATCCTTCCATTCTTCAACCAGATCAATAGCCGCCCCCCTGTCGAGAGGTTCCAGTTCCTCGCCGCGGGGATTGAACTTGCCCGGAACGTAGCCTCGGTTCGACCTGGGAAACTCCTGATCCCCGTCGGGCTGCCAGCCCAGGGTCAACAGCCCGACCGGACCTCCCCTTCCTTCAACTATGGCGTTCGTGGCGAGCGTGGATGATAATGAAACCTGAATGACGTCCTCGGTATCGATCTCTCCCACGACCTCGTCAACCGCTTCCAGTATCCCGCGAGCGAGGTCCTGATGAGTCGTCCTTACCTTTGTTACGTCTTTAACCTGTTCCTGGGTCAGGTCGAATAAAACTGCATCCGTAAAAGTATCTCCTGCGTCAACGCCTACGGCGTAATCCATAAATACCTCCAGTTAATTGTTCGCTCATATACTTGTATTTTTCCGCAATGATAATTCGGTATAGTATTCCTTAACGACGGGATAAACCCGGTATTCAATCCCCGGGGCAGTTTGGCAATTTTATCGGTCGATTTTCTATAGACATCATCGATAAAAGCGAGTGCAAAAGTTCACTCAATTGCCCAGACATTGTTACTCCTTCTTCAAAACTTAATTCCCCGGCCCCTCAAACTCAAAGTCAATCGAAATATTTCCCGACCCGATCGAAGTTTTTGTCTTCTGTCAACAAGCCTGCTCCGTTTAGTAGCAACTCCCGGGGGAATTTCAAATTTAATTTGATCCCGCCTGACTTGTTCGGTAATATGAGACAAAATCTTCGGGGGGTAAAGATGGGGGACTTATGAAAATTGGCGAAATTAGCTGGACGGACTTCGACGAATCAGCACCGTCGCTAGCCCTACTCCCTACGGGAAGCACCGAACAACACGGACCTCACGGTCCTCTGGCAACGGACAGTATAATCGCTGAAGCAATGGCCGCGAGCTCGGCCGAAACCACTGAAACCCTGCTTCTTCCTTCCATCAGGGTGGGCGTTTCGCGAGAACACGCCAGTTTTCCCGGATCTCTATACTTACCTCCGGAAGTATTTCGGGCTCAATTAAGAGAAACCATCCTTTCAGCCCACCGTAGCGGGATAGATAAGTTTATCGTGGTCAACGGACACGGAGGAAACATCTCGTCGATTCAGGAAGTATGCAGGACTCTATACCACGACCACGAGGTCAGGACGCTCGAATGGACGTGGTTCAACGCCATTTCTCCCGGACCCATGGGGCATGCAGGCGAACTAGAAACTTCCCTTATAATGTACCTGAGAGAAGAGTTGATAAAAAACAGAATCGAAAAGGGAGCCGATTCGTGGGGTAAGAAAATCCACGGAGCCAGGATTGCTTACGACACCAGGGAATTCAGTAAAAACGGTATCGTCGGAGATCCAACAAAAGCTTCCAGCGAGAAGGGGAAAGAAATATTTCAGAATTCAACGGAAGAACTTACAAGTTTAATTAACGAATTCAAAAAATCTGAGCGATCTTTCTTTGACCTGGATTAATTCCTTTGAAAACTAGAATTATGGGAGGAAATCATGACTCAAGCACAAAAGGTTAGCACGGAAGAAGCCGGAGTAGACAGGTTTAAATTCATCGACGACATCATCGAAGAACACGGGAAGAGCCCGGAATCGTTGATTCCAGTTCTAATAGATATCCAGGAGGAGTCCGGTTACGTCGCCCCCGAAGTCCAGAAAAAGACGGCCGAAAAGCTGGNCGTGCCCGCAAGCAGAGTCCACAGCGTCGTTTCATTTTATTCTTATTTCTCTTCGGAACCTCAGGGTGACCACACCATCGGTCTCTGCATGGGAACGGCCTGTTACGCGAAAGGGGCAGGTGACGTCCTGGATGAGCTAAAGGACGAACTCGACGTCGAGGAAGGCGGAACAAGCGAGAACGGGACGTTTTCCCTCAGCGTAAGACGATGCCTCGGGGCCTGCGCGATGGCGCCCGTGATGATGGTTGACGACAAAGTCTACGGCAACCTGACTCCGGACGGATTGACAGAAATCCTGGACGAATATCGAGATTGAGGAGGAGATTGATGATGCCAGAAGATAGCGATAAGAATCCAGCGGGTAGCCCGAAGGACGATCAGGTAAAAATAATGGTCTGTGCCGGAACCGGCTGTAAGTCCTCGGGCTCCATGGATATATTTGATCAACTCAAGGAAGAAATCGAAGAACTGGACGGTGAAGTCAAGATAGGTTTGCTGAGCGACAACGGCCACGGGGACCTTGACGAAGTCGAAGTGGAGATAAGCGGCTGCCATGGGTTCTGCGACGAGGGGCCGCTGGTCCGGATAGATCCGATGGGAATCCTATACACGAACGTCGAAGTCGAAGACGTGGAATCGATCGTGAACATGACGGTGAAAAAAGGCGAACTCGCCGAGAACCTCTGTTACCGTTCCGCCGACGGAGAAGTCTTCCCCAAAGAAGAAGAGATACCCTTTTACAGGGGGCAACAGCGAATGGTCCTGGGGAACTGTGGTAAGATAGACCCCGAAAGCATAGAAAGTTACGAAGCCACCGGGGGATACAGCGCCCTGGAAAAGGCAATGACCGAAATGAGTCCGAAAGAGGTCTGGCGGGAAGTACTGGACGCCAACCTCCGCGGACGTGGCGGTGCCGGCTTTCCCACCGGACGTAAGTGGCAGTTCGCTTACGAGGAAGAAGCGGATCAGAAATACGTCATAGCCAACTGTGACGAAGGAGACCCGGGCGCATTCATGGACAGGAGTCTGACGGAAGGGGACCCCCACAGGGTAATCGAAGGCCTTGCAACCGCGGGGTACGCGACCGGAGCAAGTCAGGGATTTATCTACGTCAGGGCCGAGTACCCACTGGCGGTTAAAAGAATGAATAAGGCAATAGACGACGCCTACGAGGCCGGCTATCTCGGGGAGGACATATTTGGCAGCGGTTTCTCCTTCGACATGAAGGTAAAACGAGGCGCGGGAGCATTCGTCTGCGGCGAGGAGACGGCCCTGATATCCTCGCTCGAAGGGGAAGCGGGCCGACCACATCCCAGGCCACCCTATCCTGCCCATTCCGGGCTCTACGACAAACCGACGACGATAAATAACGTGGAGACGCTCGGCAACGTTCCGATGATAATTCAAAACGGAGCGGACTGGTTCCTGGACATAGGAAACGAAAACAGCCCGGGAACAAAGACTTTCGCCATAACAGGTGACGTCCAGAATACGGGGCTGATAGAGGTTCCCATGGGGCTAACCCTGAGAGAGATAATCTACGACGTAGCCGGGGGTATAGACAGCGAGAACGAATTCAAAGCCGTCCAGATCGGTGGCCCCTCCGGCGGGTGCCTGCCCGACAAGCACCTCGACATTCCGCTCGATTTTGACTCGCTCCAGGAAGTCGGNGCAATGGTGGGCTCCGGTGGACTGGTCGTAATGGACGAGGAAAGCTGCATGGTNGACGTGGCAAAGTTCTTTCTCAACTTCATCCAGGACGAGTCCTGCGGAAAATGCACTCCCTGCCGCGACGGAACCAAGAGAATGCTCGAGTTGCTGGAAAAGCTAACCGCGGGTGAAGGGGAAGACGGGGACATAGCCAAGCTGGAAGAGCTCTCCAATTACATCAAGGAAGCGTCAATCTGCGGACTGGGGCAGACTGCTCCAAATCCGGTCCTTTCGACGCTCAAGTACTTCAGGGACGAATACGAAGCTCACCTGAACGACGAGTGCCCGGCGGGCGTCTGTTTTGATTAGAAGACCAATACAGGAGGAACAATGCCAAAAACTACTGAAACCAAGACGATAGAGCTCGAAATAAATGGCGAAACCGTAGAGGGAGAGCAGGGCGATACAGTACTAGAGGTCGCCCGGAAGAACGGAATAGATATCCCAACGCTCTGCCAAATGGATCAGATAGAGCCGTCAGGTGCCTGCAGGATGTGCCTTGCGGAACTGGAGGACTCGGGAGAACTTATCACCTCCTGCACCCATCCGGCATCGAACGGAATGAAGGTTGAGACGGAAAACGAAAGGTTGCACGACCTGCGAAAGCTGAACCTCGAACTACAGCTGACAAATACCGACGTGGACCTGGACTGCACGGGGGATGAGACCAGGTGTGAACTGGCTAATTTGGTCCGGGAGTACGATCTCGATCCGGATCGGTTCGGAGGAGAGAGACGGAGCCACCCGAAAATGGACGACAACCCGTTCTTCGAGCTGGACCACGACAAATGTATCCTCTGTGGTCGCTGCGTTAGGGTCTGTGACGAAATTCGGGAAAGATCGGCCATCGAGCTGGTCGAACGAGGGTTCCAGACCAAGGTCGCGCCACCTCTGGACGAATCCCTCACCGAAGGGACCTGCCAGTTCTGCGGCCAGTGCGTCGACGCCTGTCCTTCCGGGGCACTGACGTCTAACATGCGTATAGACAAGGGAAACCCAAACGACGTAGAATCCACCTCAACCGTCTGTACTTACTGCGGCGTCGGCTGCCGGATGGACGTGAAGACCAGGGACGGCGAAGTCGTCGACGTAGCGCCCGATCCCGAAGCACCGGCGAACGACATCCGTCTCTGCAGCAAGGGCAGGTTCGGGTTTGACTTCGTTAACCGGGAAGACAGGCTTACGGAACCGTTGATTAAGGAGGACGGAGAATTCAGGGAGGCTTCCTGGGAGGAGGCACTCGACCTGGTAAGCGAGAAGCTCGGTGGAATCAAAGAGGAATACGGACCCGACGCCATAGCCGGACTTTCCTCTGCAACCTGTACGAACGAAGAGAACTACCTGTTCCAGAAGTTCATGCGAGCGACAATCGGCACCAACAGCGTCGATCACTGTGCCCGACTCTGCCATGCTTCCACGGTCGCCGGATTGGTTCGGGCTTTTGGCAGTGGTGCCATGACCAACTCCATAGGTGAGATCAGGGACGCCGATACGATCCTCGTGACGGGTTCAAATACTACGGAATCACATCCCGTAATCGGCCTGGAAGTCAAGAAAGCGGTCAAAAACGGGGCAAATCTGATCGTCGTCGATCCGCGAAAGATAGAGCTGGTTCAGGAAGGAGACGCCGATCTCCACCTCCAGCAGAATTCCGGCACGGACGTCGCCTGGCTCATGGGCATGATAAACGTAATCATCGAGGAGGGCCTGGTCGACGAGGAATTCGTCAGAGACAGGACGGAAAACTTCGAAGCGATGAAGGAAGCTGCCGCCGAATTTACGCCGGAAAAGGTCGAGGAAATAACCGGAATATCCGAAGACAAGCTAAGAGAAGCGGCCCTTATGTACGGCGAGGCTGATAAAGGTACTATCCTCTTTGCCATGGGGATTACCCAGCACAGCCACGGTACCGACAACGTCCTCTCGGTCGCCAACCTGGCAATGGTTACCGGAAACGTCGGAAGGGAGTCGACCGGAGTCAATCCGCTGAGAGGTCAGAATAACGTACAGGGTGCCTGTGACCTCGGGGCGCTACCCAACGTCTATCCGGGATACCAGAACGTGGACGAGGAAGAAAACCAGGAAAAGTTCGAGGAAGCCTGGGGTACAGAGCTTTCGCCGGAACCCGGCCTGACGGTTGTCGAGATGATGAACGCCGCCGGAGAAGGCGACGTGAAGGGTATGTACATAATGGGCGAAAACCCGATGGTCAGCGATCCCGACATCGGCCACGTGGAAAAAAGCCTGGAAAACCTTGACTTCCTGGCCGTCCAGGATATCTTCCTGACCGAGACGGCCCAGTATGCCGACGTCGTGCTACCCGCCGCCAGCTTCGTCGAAACCGAGGGTTCCTTCACGAATTCCGAACGACGGATTCAGAAGCTAAACAGGGCGATAGAACCGAAAGGTAATACAAAGACGGACTGGGAGATCATCTCCGAACTAAGCGCCCGGCTCGGAAACCCGATGGATTACGATTCTGCGATGGAATTGACGGATGAGATAACCGAAGTAACACCGATCTACGGGGGAATAACTGCAGAACGAATAAAAGACAAACAGGGTTTACAGTGGCCCTGCCGGGACCAAGACGACCCGGGAACGAAATTCCTCCACGAAGGCGAGTTCAGCAGGGGGCTGGGTAAGTTCCACGCCATCAGTTACCGCGATCCCGCCGAAACGCCCGACGAGGACTACCCGATGACCCTTACCACGGGCCGTATGTACTATCACTTCCACACTAGATCCATGACGGGAAGATCCAGGGGACTGGACGAACTGGTGCCGGAAGCCTACGTGGAAGTGAACCCCGCGGACGCGAGTTCGCTGGAAGTGGAAGAAGGCGAGAAGGTCAAGGTGAGCTCCCGCAGGGGAGAGATAGAGATAAAGACCAAGATCACGGACAGAGTGCCGGAAGGAACGGTCTTCATTCCCTTCCACTTCGCCGAAGCAGCAGCGAATAGACTGACCAATTCCGTACTCGACCCGATCGCCAAAATACCAGAACTGAAGGTAGCTGCGGTTGACGTAGAAAAGGTAAACTAAATTAGACTCATCCCTCCCCGGCACTCTATCCGGGGAGGGTAGTGTAGGGAAGACTATATAAAACCATATTATATACTTGGAAACCGCTCG
>JGI1689J12820_1000144_pt1 | contig 12296 bp, 10 predicted proteins | sample PRCRCaboRojoPR_6_FD_12820 | JGI IMG/M metagenome (IMG submission 12820)
AGCTCGTCGAAAAGGGCGAGGTAAGCGACGACATCATCAGGTTTATACTCAGCAACGTAAGAACTCCGGGGGAGCGGGAGGGCGATCTGAGAGCCCAGATCGCGGCGAACTTTACCGGCAGAAAGAGGCTGAAGGAAATAGTCGACGAACACGGGAAGGAAAAAATACTTCGGGTCTACGACGACGTATTGAGTTATAGCGAGAAGAGAATGAGGAAAAGCATCGGAGACCTCCCCCGGGGTGCGTACCGGGCACACGATTATTTGGACGACGACGGCCTGGGCAACGAGGACCTGCGCATAGAGGTCGAATTAACGATTGAAGATGAGGGGGTGACGGTCGATTTCTCCGGGACGTGCCGGCAGGTGGAGGGACCGGTCAACGCTCCCCTGGCGGTAACGGAAAGTGCCACCTATTATAGCTTGAGGGCGGCGACTGACCCTTCGATACCGCCGAATCAGGGTTGTTACAGGCCGATTTCCGTGGAAGTTCCCGATGAAAGTATGCTTAATCCTTCGAAACCGGCCCCGGTCGTCGGGGGGAATCTCGAGACTTCCCAGCGGATAGTCGACGTAATGCTTTCCGCCCTCGCCGAAGCCGGAATCCCTTTGATACCTGCCGGGTCAAACGGGTCGATGAACAACGTCACCTTCGGCAATTCCGCCGACGGATCGGCCCCGAATTATACTTTTTACGAGACCATCGGTGGGGGATCGGGAGCCCGCCCGGACAGGGACGGCGTGGACGGAATCCACTGCCACATGACGAACACCAGAAATACTCCTATCGAAGTGATTGAGAAAAACTATCCTTTGCGGGTCGAGCGATACGAGTTGAGACGAGACTCCGGCGGAGCCGGAAAGTACCGGGGAGGGCTGGGGATAGTAAGGGATATCAGGGTTCTGGATGACGGGACAGAATTTTCTCTGCTATCCGATAGAAGGAGGTATAAGCCCAGGGGGCTCCACGGTGGAATGCCCGGAAAATCCGGCGACGACAAAATTATCAGAAACGGGAACGAGAAGTCTATACCGGGAAAGACAGTACTGGAACTCAACAGAAACGACCTGGTGAGTATAAGAACTCCCGGGGGCGGTGGATACGGCAAACCGGGGGATCGGGGTCGAACGAGTATAGAACGTGATCTTCGAGAAGAAAGAATTAGCGGGAAGAAGGCACGAGAAGATTACCCGCAAAAATTTTAACACGAATTGACCGATTAACCGGCTTCTCTAGCTGAGTTTGAACCACGTTTTCTGTCCCTGCCGAACATCGGCCAGGGTGAGTCTGCCGGTCCGGAGCTTTCCGTTTCCAGAGAATATAGATTGGCATCCCCCGATCCGACGTAGACAGTGCCGTCGTCACCGATAACCGGTGAAGAATCTATCCAGCCCCCGGTCTTGTAACGCCAGCTCAGGGTTCCGTCCGGATTTATGGCGTAAATATGGCCGTCGTAAGATCCGACGTAGACAGTGCCGTCGCCACCTATTGCAGGGGAGGAATCCACGTAATCCCACCAGTCTCCACCGGTTTCGAACCGCCATTTTATCGTACCGTCGGGGTTAATCGCGTACAGGTTGTCGTCTTCGCAACCCACGTAAACAGTTCCATCCTCGGCGAGGGCTGGCGAGGAATAGACCTCGCCCTCCGTTTTGCATTTCCAGACTAATTCTCCGTCCGGATCCAAAGCATAGACATGGCCATCTTTTGAGCCAATAAATACCGTTCCATCTTTGCCAATTGCCGGGGAGGAATTGATCCACCAGTCCGTTTTATAACGCCATTTAAGGGACCCATCGGGATTTATCGCGTAGACGTAGTCGTCGTAGGCACCGACGTACACCGTTCCTTCACTTGAAACCGAAGGCGAGGACCGAACGATGAAACCAATTCCGTAGCGCCATTTAAGGCCCCCGTCAGGATTTACCGCGTAAAGTCCGCTATCTTCAGATCCGACGTATATCGTTCCGTCTTCTCCCAGGGCGGGAGAGGATCTAACGAGGAAGCCGGTTTCGTGCTTCCATTTGAGTTCCCCGCTCGGATCGATCGCGTACAGGTGATGATCGCCCGATCCTATGTAAATTACCCCGCTATCGTCCAGAGCCGGAGAAGACCTTATAAGGTAACCGGTCCTGTATTTCCAGCTTAAGCTCCCATCCGGGTTAATGGCGTAGAGAAAGCCGTCGTAAGATCCGACGTATACCGTGCCGTCGTCCCCGAGAGCGGGTGAGGAATAGATACGCTTTTTCGCTCCGTAACGCCAGTTCAACCGGGCACTTGTTTTTTTCTCATCGGTCATTCTTATCATCTCCCGGTCCTAAGGGACAATCCGACCGATTATAGCACAAGCTACGCCACTCCACACCCGGAGACGCCCGGTTAAAATAGACTCAACTACCGGTAAACTTGCGTCTAGGTGGACACGGCTATCACAAAACGAGATTGACGCCCAGACCTCTGTCTTTTAAAGTATGTCGACTTTAGCCTCCACGGTGTACTTAATTGTTATTTTCGGAAACACCTTTTGCCTTTTTTCTGAAGAGCTTCGCTTCTTCTTTGATTACGTCCACGATGGGTTCTACCGCGCCCATCTTCTTCTTGTTTCCTTCTTTTAACCCTTCCTGCCAGAGCCGGGCAGCCAGATACCAGTTTGATACCATATTGACCATCTTTGCGTGGAACGTCGAATCCGGCGCCGTCGGATTCAACCGAATCATATTCTTCAGCAGATTCAGTGCGTTTTCTTTGTGTTGATTGGCTTTTTCCAGGGTCTGGCTTTTGGATAGGTCTTCGTTTCCGTAGGACGTGGCTTCGTTTCCCAGCTGTGTCATATCTGAGGAAAGATCTTTAAGTATTGTTGACGCTTGATTCCAGTATCCCTCGTTCATCTCGGCCGTTGCTGAGATCGTCGCGACTGAGACCAGACCGACCACCAGACTTATAAAGATCGCGAGCTTTAGATTTAATTTACGCATAATTCCTCCGGAAATTAATTTAGGATTAAAATATTGTAGCTCAAAGGTTCAAATTTGATTGAGGATAAAAGTAAATTTGTTCTGGTTCAACCAAATTATCGAACCCTGGCAGGGACACCTGGTTCTGTTAGATAAAATAGATTCTTCATAATTCGTTCACACCTGGTTAATAAAATGATTGCTAAGTTAACGGTAATACTTAATCGATTGATTGAAATTTTATGAGGTGATTTTGGTGGATTTTTCCAGACGCGGTGCGTTGGTTACTTTACTGATTTCACTTCTGGTTTTCTCTTCTTTCGCGGCGATAGGACAGGAGAGCTCCAATCAGGCGAGTACTACGACTGTAGCAACGGTAAATGGTGAGAAAATAACTCGGAGAGAACTGACGGGAGCAGCTCAGGTCAGGCAGATAGTAATGTCAGTTTCAAGGCAATATAGATCTTTTGCCCAGTTTCTTATGTCGAGTCAGCCGGGCCAGGAGTTCCTTGGCGAGTACAGAAAATACGTGCTGGATCAGCTTGTCAAACAGGAACTAACTTCCCAGAAAATAGAAGAGCTAGGGGTAACCGTCTCCGACGAGGCTGTCCAGGCCGAGATAGCTAAAATCGTCGAGGGGAACAAACAGTTCCAGGATAAGAGTGACTTAGAAAATTACCTGAAGAAGAACCAGCAGATGACGATGGCCGACCTGAAATCCAGGATAAGACAGAACCTCAGGGCTAAAAAACTTCAGGAAGAAGTTACCGGAAAAGTAACCGTAAGCGAAGAAGAGATAAAATCCTTCTACGAGAGCAACAAGAAAAGTTATACTGGCGAGGACGGAAACGTAAAGCCGCTGGAGGAAGTTGAGGGTCAGATAAGAAGTACGTTGAAATCCCGAAAACAGAGCAAAGCTTATAGCCAGTGGCTGGAACAGGTAAGACAAAAGGCCGATATCGAGAAGAACACGGATCAGCTTTAACGTCTCTGCGGTTCCGATTCGGAAATTTGGAGATGGTTACTAAAACCCGTTCCAGTTCTCGGGTTTAGAACCGTCGGAGTTTTATATAGATATTTCACCTGCCAGATCTAACTGTACTACGCGAAGGTGGGCCGGAGATAGGACCTCCTCTTCGGGCCACCTTCGCCTATTAACGGAGAAATCTAAAGGTATATCTCTCAAAACCTGCTGACTTTTAGCGGAAAGAGGCAACGTTAGCCGTCGATTTCCACGTCTATTACCCCTCCGCGGCAGACTCCTTCGTAACTTATATTACCGGCCGTCCATCCGGCGTTCAGGAGGAGGATGACCAGGCTTGCCGGAAGGAAATACGGCCGGGCGGCCACCAGTCCCGCACTGAGCCCGGCAGCAAGCGACCCGCCGATGGCGATGAGAATCGTGGGGGCACAGCAGGCAAACCCGGTTAGCAAGCTGGGTATCGCGGCCGCAAGGCTGCGGACGGAATCCACGGACCGCAGGCCACCCTCACGAAAGAGTTCGAAGAACCCCATACTTAGATTGATGCCCAGCAAGCTTCCCAGCAACCCTCCGAGCAACAGGTTGGGAAGAGCCAGCTGGATCATCAGGTGTCGAGTGAGGTAAACAGCAGCTATCGGTTCCCAGATAAATGGAACCCTGGTTTTAAAGACCCGTGCGGTCCAGTTCGAAACCAACCTGACTGACGGTATCGATGCCTGATAAGAGAAGTCCACGTTCGGGAGATATACTATGTGCTGAATTGAGAACAGGTACAGCAAAAAGAAAGCCAGACCCAGAAGAAGGGCAAGGGTTCTGTACCGTCTCCTGGCGAGAACCGTTTTTATACCTTTCCATATCCTGTCTCTAAACCAGGTTACACCAGATTCGAGCCTGGCTAACATTGCTGGATCACCCCGGTACTCGGACTAAACTTCCAGGACCCTCGTGTCGGGATAGAAGCTGTACCAGGCGAACCACATTACGTCGAAAAAGGGCACCGGTGTTAACTTTTCTTCGTTAATCGGGCCTTCGATTTTGTTCCCGTCCACTGACCACGTGGTCCCGTCCGGCTGGCTTACCAGTTCGGATCCCTTGCGGGAGAATTTTCTCGCCGTACCTTCTACTTTGCGTGTGAAGGCCCTTACGGTATCCAGGGCTTCCTCGTAGACTATAACTATTGGTTCTCCTCCCAGTTCCGCGTTGACCAGGCCGGTCGACCTGAATTCGTCCTTGGGGACTGCAAGCGAACAGTCCTTGACTTTAATCCCGACGACCACTTTTTTGGGCTGAAAACGATCGCTTTTCGCCATCACTCCGAACATCGGACTACCCTGTTGGTAGTAAGTATTGCTTTTCTGGTACGACCCGTACGGGTCGCTTCCATAAGCCCTAATGTAACCCGTGTCGGTGGTTAGGACTTTCGTCTCCGGGTGTTTAGCTTTCCATCGACCCCAGGTCGTCCAGATTACGGGGAAGAAGTCCAGCCTGTCTCCGAAGTTAGGTCCCCGAACCGATCGCCCGAGAATCTGGGGCCAGTAGCTCTTTGTTCCCGACTTGCGATCGTACATGACCAGGTTGCTGTTCAACAGCCTGCCCGAAGTACCGAAGGTAGTTGAATTTTTACCGATATCTCCTTTGTATCCGACTGCCGATCCGGTCAAAGGGCAGTAAGAAATCGTTGCTTTCTGTCCATCTATTTCTTCGTTGACGATCTCGTGCCAGACCAGGACGAACTGGGGATATGCTTTCGTGGTATCCCCGTAGTCGACGCCGAACACAACCGTCTCGTCGGAGAGATTTGAACCCATGGCACTGCTCGCTTCCTCCGCGGAGACGTATTTGGGGTTCCCAATGGGTGGAATTCCGTCCGGCGGAACGCCGCCACTTCTGACTTTCTTTGAATAGGTTTCTAGCTTGTCTTCGCCGATTTTACAGAGGGCTCCCGAGGCACCTTCCTGGCCGAACCCGAGGAACCGGTTTGTAAGAAGGGCAGCACCGAGGACTCCTGAGGACTTTAGCAGGTCTCTTCTGGTTATTCTTTTAGTCATGGCACCTCCCTAAAAAAGTGGACTATATTACTCCACTTTACTATACGGCGGGGGTCGGCAAATATCAACAAAGGTTACCGGTATAACTTTTGGCCAACCGGTATTTTGGGGAAGCCAGCTGATGGGGCCGTAAAATTAGGTTTAAGAACTGCTCGCGATCTCCTTCTTCAGCGCGAGCATATCGTCGTGCATCTGGTCCTCGGGGCTTTTTGGGCTTCCGGAAGGGTTGCGAAGCAAGTAGCTCGGATGGAATGTGGGAAGTACTCTCACGCCGTCTCGCCAGGAGAAAAAACTTCCCCTTATCGACGTTATCCCTTCGCGGGTGTCGAGTATTTCCCTGGTGGCCGTGTTACCTAGCGTGAGAATAATTTTTTTGGAAGGGTCTATTGTGGAGATCTGTGCTTCGAGGAACGGACGACAGGCTCGAACCTCGTCGGACCTGGGATTTCGGTTATCCGGAGGGCGGTGTTTTACGACGTTGGTGATAAACACGGAGCCCCGCGACAACGAGGCCGACCGCATTATCTCGTCAAGCTTTTGCCCGCCCCTGCCGACAAAGGGCCTTCCCTGTTCGTCCTCCTCCTTGCCCGGACCTTCGCCGAGAACAATTACCTCGGCATCAGGGTTTCCTTCTCCGGGAACTCCCCGGGTCGCTTCGTCCGATAACCTGCATTTGGAACACGACCGGATTTCGTCCGCTATCTCGGATATCTCGCGCTTGGTATTCAAGTTCTCTGGATAAGTTTAGAAATAAGCAATTCTATTGACTCAGTCAACGTAGGGCCCGTGCATATTTATCGGTTCGTCGTGGGGTTTGCCAACTAAGGAAATAAATTTTACGCTCCCGGAGGTTTCTAGTTCCAGCTCGATCTCGCCCCGAAAGTCCTTTGCTACGGCTTTGCCCCCGGAAAGTTTTATTTCTCCGTCTCCCGTTTTGCACGTTCCCTCGCCGTCTATTACGTAAATAAAGCCCTGAAGGTCGCTTCGGACCGGCCAGCTGAAGCTGGCGTTCTCCAGTTCTATATATCTGTACTCGACGAAGGTCTTAATCTCCGGGCCGGTCGTCTCGTCGACCAGGGTTTTTATCTTCACACCGTCGTCAATTTCCGTTATGAGTTCGTCCTCGGGGACTATCTCGTAACCGGGCTCGGCGTTCTTCAGATCCTTCGGTAAGTTTACCCATAGCTGGATGCCGTGACTTTCCCCGTCTCCGACGGGGGATTCCGAGTGTTTGATTCCGCTTCCCATAGTTATCCGCTGTAATCCGCCTTTACCGACGGTGGCTCTGTTGCCGGCCGAATCCTCATGGGCAAACCCCCCTGATAGCATGTAAGTAATCGCTTCGAATCCTCTGTGGGGGTGCTCGGGGAATCCGGCTGAAGGATCGACGAAGAACTCGTCCATAAGGACGAACGGGTCCACGTGAGATAATTGACTTCCCGGAAACGGCCGCAGTACTCGAGCACCGCTTCCTTCGCTCTTTTCCTCCGCCGTTATTACCTTTACTTCTCTGGCTTCATTCATGGGTCTCACCTTCCTGAAAGACCGGCAAATTCGGGTTTCGCATCGTCAAAGAATCTCCAGTTCGATTATTTCTTAACTGTTCTAAGAAATAGTAGACGTGAAAATGAGGAAAATCAAAATTAGTTTAACTGAGGGATGAGAGATTCATGCCGGTAAGTTTCCGGACTTAAACTATTTGTTTTGAATACTTAAAGTGCTACAATTTTTTACTAGAGGTGAAATAAATGAGAGAAGTATCTGAAATGACCAAGTCACACCTGCGAAACGCTTTTTCCGGCGAGAGTCAGGCAAATATGAGATACCAAATTTATTCAGAGGTTGCCGAAAACGAAGGTTACCCGAACGTAGCACGCCTGTTTGGCGCGATATCATACGCGGAAAGGGTTCACGCTACCAACCACCTGAGAAGATCGCCCGAGGAGGCAGGGACCGCTGTTGCGGAAACTCCTTACGGCGTCGGTGATACCGTTGCCAACCTCCAGAAGGGAATTGACGGCGAAACTTTCGAAGTCGAGGAAATGTATCCCACTTATCTGGAAGTGGCGGAGATGCAGAACGAGGGCGCGGCAAAGAAGTCCTTTGAGTGGGCTCTCGAAGCGGAAAAGACGCACGCGAAGATGTACAAAGACGCAAAGAAAGTAGTCGAGAAAGGAGAAGACCCAGATATAGGCGATATTCAGGTTTGCAGCGTCTGCGGCCACACGGTTGAGGGCGAAGCCCCTGACGTATGCCCGGTCTGTGATACGAGAGATAACTACGTGGCATTTGAAGAATAAGTATCGTTTAAAGGATTAATCCTTTTTTCCGGAGTATATTCGACGGTTTTCGGGATTTACGTGTTAAAGCTATCAGTCAATTATTTAGGATCACGGGTTTTCAGCGTAAGTGCCGGACTGCGGGGGAATTAACGGAAAATCCGAATGGAAGATGTTGGGTAGTCTTAAAAAAATACTCGACAAGAACCAAAAATAACCGGACAAGAAAGGGTGATATGAGTGCAGTATAGAGAATTTGGCAAACTCGACTGGAAACCTTCGGCTCTTGGATTCGGCGCTATGCGGTTGCCGACCGAGGGTGAGGAGAGCGGTGATATCGACGAAGAAAGAGCGATTGAGATGATCAGGTACGCCATTGATCAAGGGGTTAACTACGTAGATACCGCCTGGCCCTATCACGACGAAAACAGCGAAGAATTGGTGGCGAAAGCGCTTAAGGACGGGTACCGGGAGAAAACACGAATAGCGACCAAGTTGCCTTCCTGGTTGATCGAAGAACCCGGGGATATGGACGAGTACCTGGACAAGCAACTGAACAGGTTGGAAGTCGACCAGATAGATTTTTACCTCCTTCACGCGCTGAACCAGAAGCATTGGAAGAACTACCGTGAACTAGGTGTTTTTGAATGGCTGGATAAAGTCCAGACTGAAGGGAAGATCGCCCATCCCGGATTTTCGTTTCACGACGACCTTGACGTTTTTAAGGATATCGTGGATTCCTACGACTGGACCTTCTGTCAGATTCAGTACAACTACCTCGACAGGGAGTTTCAGGCGGGAACGGAAGGGCTGAGATACGCGAGCTCCAAAGGTCTTGCCGTAGTGATTATGGAACCGCTCCGAGGGGGCAAGCTTGCAGCAAAACCCCCCGAAGAAATAGAGGAAATCTGGAGTAAAGCTGAGGAGCAAAGAGGCTCGGTAAGCTGGGCGCTGAACTGGCTCTGGGACCAGCCCGAGGTTTCAGTTGTTCTGAGCGGAATGAGCACCCTGGGTCAGGTTAAGGAAAACGTCGAGCTGGCCGATGGCTCGGGCGTTAATAAACTCAGCGAGAAAGAAATACGGCTGATGGAGGAGGCGGGAGAAAAGTACCACCAACTCACCCCCGTCGGTTGTACGGGATGTAACTACTGTACGCCCTGCCCGAACGACGTCGAGATTCCTACCAACTTCCAGCTCTATAACGAGGCGGAAGTCTACGACAGGTTTGAAGAGAACAAGGACAGGTACTACGAATTCCTGAACGAAGAACAGCGGGCAAGTGCCTGCGTCGCCTGCGGCCAGTGCGAGGAGGCATGTCCTCAGAATCTGGAGATTATCGATATGTTGAAAGAGGTGGCAGAATACTTCGGTGTAAAGCAGTAGTACAACTAATAGTTACTGCGATCAGTAGAGAGTCTTTGTTTAACGTTTGTAGTAACTCTAAAGGCAAGATGTTTCAGTCTGCTTTAGTATCAGTGTCAGCAGTCGCCAGAATATATCTGTTCTAATATAAATCACTAAAACCTGAGAAGGAAGCCCCAGCTTGCTGTGGGGCGGAATCGGCTGGTTTACTCCAGTGCTCAGTTGAGATAAGATGATTGGTCAGGAGTGGTAAGTTTATCAAATGGGCTAAGGTAACCGTGAAATCTGGACTTCAGCTTCAACCAAGTTAGTCTCCTCAACTGAGCGCTGGGTTAATTTTCGTCTTTAGGTTCCAGTTTGAATTAAGTTGTTTTTATACCATTTCCGTCGCTTGTGGAATTATTCTTGACTTTGTCTTTCGTATTTGGGATTGCTTAAGTTCTTGAAAATCTATATATGAGAGTTGACAGCTCATTCTTCTCGTTTGACAGGGACTTCTAGCAATTGAAGAACACTCATTTCCGAAGGATACATTCTTACTGTTTGTCTGGTTTATTAACAAGTTTTCCTTTTGACTAATATCATTTACTTGATATTTCAGATCTATCTAAGACTTTCTTGACAGTCATGCTAAAATGATATAGTATATTTTTATACTAGTCATTAGATGTCTGACAAGTAACAACAGAAGACAGAGGTTATATGACATATGAGACAAACAGAACTTGATACAAGACCTGTTAGCGATAAAATCGTTGAGTTTTTGGTAGACGAGATAAGAGATAAACGATTTGAGGCTGGAGACAAATTACCCTCAGAAGGGGTTTTGGCTGAAGAACTTGGCGTAAGTCGAGCATCCATTAGAGAAGCCCTTCAAAAATTAAAAGTGGCTGGAATAGTCGAGACGAAGCACGGAAAGGGTAGCTTCGTGATTGATGATTTCCCCCTTACTACACTGCAGAATATTGTTCCCTCCATTTTATTATCTGCGGATGCACGGGTGCTGGAGTTGTTGGAAGCAAGACGCTTTGTTGAAATTGGTACTGCCAAGTTGGCTGCAAAGAATGCAAGCACACTTCAATGTAATAAGATTCGAGAGACAGTTGATAGAATGGAAAAAGTTGCTAATTCTGGTGATTCTGACAGATTCTCGGAGATGGATTTAAATTTTCACCTAGAAATTGCGGAAAGCTGTGATAATGAAGTACTTTACCGAATACTTCAAATTTTGAAGGACCTTATGCTTGAACAACTACACGTAATATTAAAATTACCCGGCAGGATAGAATCCTCAATAGAACTCCACAACGATATTTGTAAAGCTATTGAATCAGGCGACCCGAAACTTGCTGGGAGATTGATGGATAACCACCTAAAAAATGCAGAAGAAGATTATCAAAACAATACCGGAAAAGTGAATGAAAAGCTCTCAAAATTGGAAGAAATTCAATCAGAATGAACTTTTATTTAATTGCAGAAGGAGGTGGTCAGCTAGCGGATAGAATATTTTTACTTTTAGGCGGAGCTGGACTCAGTGAATAGTTTTTTCAGGAGGTATTTATGAAATCCAAGATAGGGTGGAGGCTAGGAGTTGTCTCAAGTGTAGTTGTTTTGTTGATATTTGGATTGTTAGCAACTGGTTACGGAAAAGAAGTCCTCCGCGCAACCGGGGTGACTCCGGGAAAGCTAACACCTGGTAACATGGCAGGTTCCGCCGAAGCTCGATTAGCCGGTGCAGTTTACGATTGGTTAGTCAGAGTAAAGCCTGGAACGATGGCTATAAAACCAGAGTTGGCTAAATCCTGGGATGTGTCTTCCGATGGAAAGAAGTGGAAGATTAATTTACGAGAAGATGTAAAATTTCATGACGGGACCAAATTTGGTGCAGACGATGTTGTTTTCACCATCGAGCGTGCCTTGGATCCCGATGTGGGGCATGCTTTAAGGGAAAATTTTAGAATTATCGATAATATTGAAAAGCTCGGTGAATACACTGTTGAGGTTACTTTGAACGAGTCAAATGCCAAGTTTATGCATATGTTTACTGATTACAACGCAGCCGTTCTTAGCTCTGAATACGATTATGATGAGTTCGGAGAAACAAAACCCATGGGTACTGGTCCTTTTATGGTAGACCAGATAAGACCTCGCGAATCTGCGATCTTGGTTAAGAATCCCGAGTATTGGGTTGAAGATACTCCGAGAGTAGATGAAATACATTGGAGTTTTGTTCCCGATAAATCAACCCAGCTGCAGATGCTCAAGACTGGTTCAGTGGACATGGCAATGGAAATTACCCCACAAGACGTGGTTCTACTTCAGGGTGTAAGGGGAGTTGACGGAATGCATATGAAGGGTACTACGCAGATCGTATTGTTCATGCGGTCGGATAAAAAACCTTTTGAAGACAACCGGGTAAGACTCGCCTTGAAATACACCATTGACGATCAACAAATGCTTCAATCAAGCTATGGACTTCTTTATGACAAAATAAAGGATGACGTTACAGTGCAGGAGCATCCCATAGCGCCTGTATATCCAGAATATACGGAACTTGAGAAACGAGAAAGAGATATCCAAAAAGCGAAAGACCTACTTGCGGAAGCAGGTTATCCTGACGGGGTAGAGCTTGAACTCTATTATGCATCGAACTACAGAGTAGGGCCCCAAG
>JGI1689J12820_1000147_pt1 | contig 12197 bp, 8 predicted proteins | sample PRCRCaboRojoPR_6_FD_12820 | JGI IMG/M metagenome (IMG submission 12820)
GAGAAAAAGTGGCAAGGTTAGATTCAGATACTTTTGTGCCTATCACTTTCGTATTCCATCCTGACTGGTGGTACAAAAACCACGGAATAACGTTCGAAGAGGATTTCTTCTTCGATCCGGATACCAGGGTAGAGGCGGATTTGAAGATGAGAACGGTTCTGGACGATTACCTGGAGGAATTCGGGTTGGAGCAGGAAGAGGAGATCGAGCCCCGCCCTTCAGTAGGGGGAGTTCACCTTGCGGCTGGCTACCTAATATCTCAGATGTTCGGCTGTGACGTGAAATATAGCAAGGGTCGAGCTCCACAGGTTCACCCCAGGAAAATTTCCGATGAAGAAGCTGACAGCATAAGCCCTGTTGAACTGGAGAACAATCCCGTCTTCCAGCGGCTGGATAGGATGGTTCAAAAGTTAAAAGATAGGTTCGGTTACGTTGTTGGGGATATAAACTGGGGTGGAGTACTGAACGTGGCTCTCGACATTCGCGGCTCCAAGCTCCTGCTCGATTTAAATAGGAACCCCGACCGTGCGAACCGGATATTTGACGCCGTGACGACGACAATAATCGATTTTCTATCCTATATGAAAGAAAATACCGGCACTACGTCTATATCCGTAAACAGAGCTGTAAAATTCGTTAAGCCGGAATTAAACCTGCATTCCAACTGTTCCGTGACGATGATATCGCCGGATACGTATGAAGACATGCTACTTGAGTACGACGAGAGACTTTCACGAAACTTCCAGCCGTACGGAATTCACCATGATGGTAGCGATCTCCATAAACACGCAGACAATTACGCAAAGGTATCGGACGTATCTTTCTACGACGTGGGCTGGGGATCTGATATTAAGGCCTGCAGGGATAAATTACCCGAGGCTTTTTTCAACTTGAGGTACGACCCGAATAAAATGGGTCAGGCAGAACCTAAAGAAGTGAAGGGGGATGTAGCAAGGATGCTGGAAGAATCGGGAGATCCGGAAAAAACGGGTTTCTGTTGTATCAACATGATGGATGGGGACGCTCCCAAAAGTAATCTGGCAGCGGCAGTGGAGGCGGTGAAAGAATATCGGAATAAGTACTCCTGAGGAAATTATTCTGGGTTGACTGAAATTAAAAGGAGGTAACATGGCTTTTCTAGATGGTTCTTATCTACTCGAAAACGAGGTCGCCGGGGACCTGTACGCGGAATTGGAAGAGGTGCCAATCTATGATCCCCACACTCACGCGGACGTGGAAGAAATAGTTGAGAACGACGGATGGTCAGACATATGGGAAGTAGAGGCGGAGACCGACCATTACCTTTGGGAATTGATGAGGAAAAGGGGTGTCGAAGAGGAGTTAATAACCGGTACCGCTTCAAATAGGGACAAATGGTTTGCCCTGGCTGAAGTCTTCCCGGATTTTGCCGGTAATCCAACTTATGAATGGGTCCATCTGGACTTGAAGAGAAGGTTCGAAATAGATAAGAAGATTTCATCGGATACCGCTAAAACGATATGGGACGAGACCAGGTCTCAGCTTGCGGAGGAAACGTTTAGACCGAGACAGCTCCTGAGAGATATGAACGTTGAAGCACTCTGCAGCACGGACGACCCGACGGTAGAGCTCAAGAACCATGAAAGAGCCCGGGAAGAAATGGATAGCCCGAAAGTGCTCCCCACCTGGCGTCCGGACAAGTTCATGAAGCCGAACCATGATTCCTGGAAGGACTGGGTCGACCAGCTGGGTCGCGAGACGAAAGTAGACGTTTCTTCGTTCGACGGCTTTCAAAAAGCGCTGAAGGCTACACACGATTACTTCGACGAGATGGGCTGTCTCGCCAGCGATCACGGCCTTGAACGGGCAATAACCAGGCCGGTGGGAAAAGACAGGGCTTCTGAAATATACAGTAAGGCGTTAACGAAGGGTGAGGTTGACGAGGAGGAAATGATAGACTTCAGGGCTTACCTGATTGACTGGTTTGGCGAGCTGAATAAGGAAACGGGCTGGGTGACTCAGCTCCACATCGGTGCCGTTCGCGATTACCGGAATAGTCTTTACCGGGATCTCGGGCCGGACTCCGGTGGTGACGTGGGAACTCAACGGATAGACTTTACCTCAAATCTGAAGCATTTCCTGAATCGGTTTGACGGAGAACTTGACGTAGTGCTTTACTATCTCGACCCCTCTCACCTTTATCAGGTGGCAACCCTTACAAGAGCCTTTCCAAATGTTAGCATTGGTGCACCTTGGTGGTTCAACGATAGCCCATATGGAATCGAGAGTCAGCTTGAATACCTGAGCACCGTTGATTTGCTCGCCAACCACGCCGGTATGGTTAGCGATTCGAGAAAACTCATGTCCTACGGTTCCAGAATAGAGGTTTTTCGCAGGTCTCTGGCGAACGTCCTTGGGAAAATGGTCGAGAAGGGCCAGATGCCGGAAGACTTAGCCGTTGACCTGGCGAAGAAGATAGCTCTGGGGAGAAAAAAGGAACTGTACGGATTTTAGGTGTCGATCTGAACTAAACAATTAGAAGGTGAAATCGTGTCTATACTCGAAGAAATCAAGAAGAACCTGGATGGCGACTACCGAGTTTACGAACGTTCTGTTCGGGAATCCGGGGGTTCCAAATATGCCCTGGTAAAGGACTATGACGAAGAAAAGTTCTTACATGTAAGCGGTCCCGCGATGGAAAAATTTTCCGGCGATGAAGAGGGCAACGGGGTCAAGATTTGCCCCTTAACCTGGGATAACGCTCAGGAATTGATGGATGAATTCAGCTGGTTGAGGCCCTCACTTCCTTCCGCGCAACCCTCGTTTGGGTTTGGCGATAGGCTGGGTCTTGCAACTCCAGGTCATGTAAGGGCTCTGGATGGGCAAGGGATGTTCCCTGTATTTGCCCAGCAGTCTATCCGGGAAATGGAGAGAACCGGTCGTTCGCCAGAGGACGTAATGAATACCGCCATATGGGGCGTGTTCGAGGAAGGCTACCAGAAAGGTTTTGCCGCGGACGCGGATCATTTAAAGACACGGGAGGCAATCGAGGAGACGGCTAGAGTCGGTTTTAATATGTTTACCTGTGACCCCAGCGAACACGTCCGGGCAAATGCCGACGATCTATCATCCGGAGAACTGGAATCCGAGTTTCGCCAGCTGACGGACGGCGAAGAGCTGCTCAGAAAATATGCCGGTCGGGAATTCAGGGCTCGGCTTCCCGGCAGTGAATACGAATTTTTGGATAAATTCCGCGACAGGGAAGTGAAACGTGCGGCAATAAAGTATTATCAGGCGGTCAAATTTGCCGCGAAGTCTTATCAATGGGTATCCGAAGCGGCTAACGGCGATTTCATATTTGAAGTTTCCGTCGACGAGACCGAGACTCCTACTACCCCGCTCGAACACGTCTTTGTCGCAAAAGAGCTTCAGGAAAGAGGGGTTGAGCTATTCAGTCTTGCGCCCCGGTTTGTCGGAAATATTCAGAAGGGGATAGACTACATAGGAGATCTTGGGGTTTTCGAAGACCAACTAAAAGCTCATGCGGCGATTGCAAACTCGTTTGGCGGGTACAGGCTTTCGCTCCATTCTGGTTCCGATAAATTCAGCATCTATCCCTATTTTGCCGATTACCTCGACGAACTGGTCCATGTAAAAACCGCAGGTACCAGTTACCTCGAAGCCATAAGGCTTGTTGGGGAAAAGAATCCCGAACTCTTCAGGAGGATTCACGAATTTGCTCTGGACAGGTTCGATGAGGATAGGGCGACTTATCACGTTGAGACCGATCTCTCGAACGTTCCCGGTCCGGAAGAACTCCCGGACGAAGAGTTACCCGGCTTGCTTGACGAGGACGACTCCAGACAGGTATTTCACGTTACCTATGGTTCCGTCCTAACCGAGAAAAATAATGGACGGTACGTGTTTAAGGACGAAATCAACGAAACTTTAAAGGAGTACGAGGAGAGACACTATCAGTTGCTGGAATCGCACCTCGGGCATCACCTCGAACTTCTAACCTAAAAGGTGGTATAAATGGGAAATTTAGAAAATTACGACTTAGCTGATAAAGTTGTGGTTTTGACTGGCGGTGCCGGAGTTCTCTGTTCCGAGATGGCCAGGGCGTTAGCTGAAGCAGGAGCAAAGGTCGCAGTTCTGGATATAGACGAGGGTAGTATGGCCGAACTTGAAAACGAGGTGGAGGTCCGGGAAGAGAAGTTCATGACGATAAAGACGAACGTCCTGGATAAGGAGAGCCTCAGACAGGCCGCCGAGAAAGTAAAAGCCAATTGGGGTCGAGTCGACGTTCTTGTAAACGGTGCTGGTGGTAACAGTCCCGAAGCTACGACGGGCGAGGACCAGAGCTTCTTCGATCTGCCCGAGGAAGGAGTTCAGCAGGTCTTTAACTTGAACTTCCTCGGTACGTTTCTGGCTTCGCAGGTATTTGGCGAGGAGTTCGTCGAGCAGGGAGAAGGGATTATACTCAACATATCATCTATGAATGCCTTTACCCCTCTCACCAAGATACCGGCCTATTCGGCAGCAAAGGCCGCGGTTAGTAACTTCACCCAGTGGCTCGCTGTTCACATGTCCCAGAATTACTCCCCGGATATCAGGGTTAACGCCATAGCTCCGGGATTCTTGCTGACCGAACAGAACCGGTACCTGCTGATAGACGAGGAAACGGGAGAGCTAACCGAGCGAGGCCAGACCATAATCGACCACACCCCAATGGGTGAATTTGGCGACCCCGAGGACTTGCTGTCGACTGTTTTCTGGTTACTGGATGATGGTTCCGAATTTGTTCATGGCACAGTTATCCCGATAGATGGTGGTTTCTCGGCTTTCAGTGGCGTTTAGGAGGTAAATATGTCCTCGGAAAAATCCGAATTTGGAATTATCGGCATGGCGGTTATGGGGCAGAACCTGGCCCTGAATATCGAGGAAAGCGGCTATCAGGTTTCCGTTTACAACCGAACTGACTCAAAGACCAGGGATTTCAAGCAACGGCGAGCCCGTGACAGGAACGTAGTTGCCACATATGACCTGGAGGAGTTTGTCTCCTCCCTTGAGGAGCCACGTAAGGTGCTCATACTCGTTAAAGCCGGGAAACCGGTGGACATGGTGATAGATCAGTTACTACCGCTAATGGAAGAAGGGGACATAATCATAGATGGAGGAAATTCGCACTTTCAGGATACGAACCGCAGGGTCGAAAAGATAGGACAAGAAGGTTTGTATTACCTTGGTACAGGAATTAGTGGCGGTGAATACGGCGCTTTGCACGGTCCATCGATCATGCCCGGTGGCCATCGGGAAGCTTATGAGGAAGTCTCGGAAATATTGCGATCCGCGGCGGCCCAGACTCCAGAGGGACCCACTTGCAAATACCTAGGTCCAGGATCCGCCGGTCATTACGTCAAGATGGTCCACAACGGTATCGAGTACGCGGTGATGCAGTCCATAGCTGAGGCTTACTGGGCTATGGAGAACTTGCTTGATCTGACACACGACAGGATGGCAGACCATTTTGAAGCCTGGAATAGCCGACTCGATGCTTATCTGATGGAGATAACTGTTGAAATTCTCCGTCGGGAGGACGAAAAGACTGGTAGGCCTTTACTCGAAATGATACTCGACACGGCAAAACAAAAAGGCACGGGTAAATGGACGTCGCAGAGTGCGCTGGATCTGGGTGTCCCGACCCCTACGATTACAGCCGCCGTTGACGGTCGCCTGCTTTCCGCTCGGAAAGATCAACGAGGCCGGCTTGAAGAAATGTACGGAGAAACCGGTGATTTGGAAGTCTACGATGGTTTCGTTGAAGATCTGGAAGAAGCCCTCTATTTATCGATTGTAACTGCCTACGCTCAGGGCCTGGACTTGCTCACGGTAGCCTCGGAGGAATACGATTACGGGCTCGATCTCCGGGACGTGGCGCAAATATGGAAGGACGGCTGCATTATCAGGTCCGATCTACTTGACCCGATCTCGAAAAGTTACTCTACCGAAGATCTTGACACTTTACTGGCTTCAAAAGAGTTCCAGGAGGATTTTCGTAAAGGCTTGCCTGCCCTCCGTAAGGTCGTTATAGCCCTATCGAAAACTGGTTTAATCCGTTCTGCTCTGAGTTCCAGTCTGAACTACTTTGATTCTCTGACGTCAGGGAGACTACCGGCAAATATGATTCAGGCGCAACGGGATTATTTCGGCGCACACACATATGAAAGGATAGACGAAAAAGGGACTTTTCACACCGAATGGCAGGATATCAAAAACGTTTGAATAGAGGTGAAGGAGATTAACTCTTCAGAAGACCGTACTCTCCGGACTGCTATAGTAAATTCCAGTACCTTTGGCCAGAACTTCGACGACCTGATGGAGCGGCTCCGATCGCTCGGGTCGGTAGAGAGCTTCCAGTTCGATCCGGACGTAGAAGGAGATAAGTTGGCCAGTGAACTGGAGGGTTTTCAGTACGTAATTGCGAGCGTATCGCCCGATTTTCCGGAAGTATTCTTCCGGAAAAACGAGGACGTGAAGCTAATTGCCAGGCACGGCATCGGCTGTGATAATGTCGACCTGGAGGCGGCGACGACGGCAGGGGTAATCGTTACCCGGGTGGACCACGAGTCCGAACGGGATGCGGTGGCCGAACTTACACTTTCATTGATTATGGTCTGTATCCGGGACGTGATACCGGCGAACAAGGCGGTCGATGATAATCAGTGGGAACGAAGAAAAGAATTTGTCGGCAGGGAACTGTCCGGAATGAAAGTTGGGGTTATCGGCTACGGAAACATCGGCAGTCGGGTTGGCGAGATAATTAACGAAGGATTTGGGGCTGAAGTTTCCGCTTACGATCCGAACATAGCTGACGCGGTAATAGAGAAGACCGGAGTGAAGCCGGCGGGTTTTGAAGAAGTTTTACGGAACTCCGATCTTTTGAGCTTCAACGCTTCGTTGAACGAAGATAACTATCACTTCATTGGAAAAGAAGAATTTGAAATCATGAAGGACGGAGTGGTAATTGTTAATACGGCACGAGGCGAATTGATCGAGGAATCCGCATTTCTCAGTGCTCTTGAATCCGATAAAGTACGTTGCGCTGGTGTTGACGTGCTGGAAAACGAACCGCCGGATTCTGGCAGTCGGTTACGACAAGTGGACAACCTGCATATCCTGCCTCACGTCGGGAGTTATACGGAAAGGTCCCTGAGAGCGATGGACGAGAAAATGGTCGAGGACGTCGAAAAGCTGGTTGGGGGAGAAATCCCTGAAGAAGTTGTAAATCCCAAGGTTCTCAGAGAGGGCAATCGTGCCGGGGTTAAAAAATGAGTTTGGCGCTAGTGGTTGATGTAGGTACTACCAATATAAAGGCCGGACTGGTCGATCCGAAAGGGCGAGTGGTCTCCCAGGCTAGCCGGGGACTGGAAGTTCACAGGCCTGAAAAGGGCGCGGCAGAGCACGACCCGCAGGAGGTCCTCGCGTCCTTTAAAAATATAGTTAGAAAAACAGTTAATGGGAGCGATGAAGAAGTCAAAGTCCTGGGGCTGACCGGTTACCAGTTCGGCTTCCTCCCGCTGGATAAGGATGGTGAGCCACTTACCGGGATAATGACCCTGATGGATGAACGCCCCAAGTCCGTAATGGGGAAGTTCCAGAACCGGAGCGATCTCTCTGAGATTTACAGGAGAACGGGCTGTCCGCCACTGTTTGCCTACCAGTTACCAAAACTTCTCTGGCTCAGGGAAGAGAAACCGGAAATCTTCGATAAGAGCAGATACTTTGCCGACGTCAAGAGTTATTTGCTAAAAGAACTCGTTGGTAAATTCGTGACTGATTCGGGAATTGCCTCTTCCAGTCAGCTTTTTAATATAAATGACCGCACGTGGGACGATCAGTTAATGGAACTGGCGGGGGTCAACAGAGATCAACTTCCCGAAGTTGGTGGCGGTGAAGAAATCCTGGGAACAATTCGGGACGGACTGGACGAAGAATTGGGAATAGATGGCTCAGCAGAAGTCGTACTTGGCGTTTACGACGGAGGGGCAATGGTTTTGGGATTGGGTGGAGTGGACGGGCAAGACGGGGTTTGTAATCTGGGTACTACCGCGATGATGAGAACTTGCTCAGAAAAGCCAGTAATGGACGAACCGGAGAGACGACGGCTTCAGACTTATTCCCTGTTACCGGGAAAATGGGCTATAGGTGGGGCAATAAACAATGCGGGGGTCGGCCTTCGCTGGTTCAGAGATAATTTCCAATCCTCACGAGATTATTCCAGGGTCATTGCTGAGGCCTCCGGAGTGGAGCCAGGATCGGGAGGAGTGTTTAGTCTACCTTACTTTACTGGTGAACGGGATCCGAGGATCGGCAACCTGGCAAGCGGGTCGTTCTTTGGTTTAAAGGATTATCACGAAAAAGCACATATGGTTAGAGCTATCCTGGAGGGCGTCGCGTATAGCCTAAATTTCGTTAGGGAAGCAATGGTGGACAACAATATTGAGTATAGCCGAATAAGGATAGGAGGCTCCGGGGCCCGCTCGGACCTCTGGCCTCAGATCATAGCGGACGTGACAGAACTTCCCGTACGGAAAACCATTACGGAGGATACTACCTTGATAGGAGGGGCCATGATTGGTTATAAAGCTATAGGATTCTACGATAGTTTACTGGAAGCCAGCCAGGCAATGGTACAAACAGGAAAAGAGTTCGTGCCTGTTGATAATAACGTGAAACGCTACGAGCAAGGGTATGAATTCTTCAAAAAACTGGTAAGGGAGTTCAGTAAACTTTATCCTCTGCATGACGAGAAGTTTTCACCTGGAAGTTGATCTTTTTGTTTAGATAGAAGGAGGTTATTTTGTCAAAGTTAGTTGAATCCAGAGATGAAAAGGTAAAGATCAGGGATGCCTACGGAGAAATTCTGCCGGAGATCGGGAAGGAAGACGAAGATATAGTTGTATTGACTGCCGATCTTGCTGGTTCCACGAGAACCAAATACTTTGGTCAGGAGTTCCCCGATCGGTTCTTCAACGTTGGGATAACTGAAGCCAACATGATGGGTATGGCGGCCGGTCTGGCAATGGAGGGCAAGAAGCCGTTTACGAGTACTTTTGCCGTGTTTGCCACCGGTAAACCGTGGGAGCAGATCAGACAGACTATTGCCTACCAGTCGGCACCTGTAAGGATTGTGGCGACCCATTCCGGAGTTACGGTGGGCGAGGACGGAGCGTCTCACCAGATCCTGGAGGACGTTTCCAATATGAGGGTCTTGCCCAACATGAAAGTGGTCGTACCGGCGGACGCGGTTCAGACAAAAGAAGTGATCAAAACCGTCGGCGGCGAAATGGACGGTCCCGTATACGTCAGGCTGGCAAGGGCTGCTTTTCCCGTGATTTACGAGGAATGTGACTTCGAACTGGGGAAAGCCGAAGTTCTGCGGGAAGGAGACGACGTCACTCTGTTTGCTATGGGACTGATGGTCGCTAACTCACTGGATGCGGCGGATATCCTTGCGGAAAAGGGTATATCCGCAGAGGTAATAAACGTATCCACGGTCAAACCGCTCGATACCGAGACGATTCTCGAGTCGGTTGGAAAGACCGGCGCCGCCGTTACGGCGGAGGAGCACAACATTATAGGTGGATTGGGGTCGGCCGTTTCCGAGGGGGTGTCGGAGCATAACCCGGTACCGGTAAAACGGGTGGGGGTGGAGGATACCTTCGGAGAGTCCGGTCCCGCTTACGAGCTGATAGAACACTTTGGGCTTACCCCGGAAGATATTGCCAGTAAAGCCGAGAGCCTTTTGAGTTAAGAATCCAGTTTGTGTTTGGTTAAGGAAGAGAAGTGTCTCCAATTATAGCTTTTGGTAACTGTTCGATAAAACCGCAGGTGAATTCCCCAGCGTGGAATTCACTGCTTCCGATCTCGGCCTCGCTCTCCAGCACTTAGATTGATATCGAGGTCGAAATGGTTGGTGATTTTCAGCTAAGATTAAAGTCGTAAGTTTTCTTTAAATTCTATTTGTCAATATCAATCTAAGTGCTGGAACCGTGCCCGCTCGGCCTCCGATAGGATTTTCCTGAACAGTAACCAAAAGCTAAATATACTATGGCCTATAGAGGGAAGTTTTTGGGGTTATCAATGATTAAATTTAGTTCAAACAAACAATTAAACGGGTAGCAGTTTAAAGTAATTTTGTGAGGAGGAAAAATGGAAACAAATGAGTTAAAAGAAAAAGCGAATCAGTTGCGAGCTGACGTGTTAAAGATGGTAACAAACGCCAACTCCGGTCATCCCGGTGGAGCCCTGGGTATGGCGGATACCTGGACTGTGCTTCATTACGAGTTTATCAACGACAAACCCGATAATCCGGAGTGGGAAGACAGAGATCGGTTTATACTTTCCAACGGCCATACCTGTCCGCTGCTCTACTCGGTACTTGCAGACAAGGGATATTTCCCCAAAGAGGAACTCAATCACTTTAGAAAGCTGGGAGCGTTACTTCAGGGCCATCCCTCCACTGCAAAGGGAACGCCGGGTGTGGAGTTTTCGTCCGGTTCACTCGGACACGGTCTGTCTTTCAGTGCTGGCGTCGCCCTGTCGGGTCGGTTAAACGGTCAGGGATACAAGACTTACTGTTCTATTTCCGACGCGGAATGTCAGGAAGGACAAACCTGGGAAGCCGCCGCAGTGGCGAAGGACAAGGAGCTGGGAAATTTATGTGCGGTTCTCGACTATAACGATAGCCAGATCGACGGCAAAGTCAGCGATATCATGGACGTAGCGCCAGTTGTCGAAAAGTGGGAGAGCTTTGGCTGGAGAGTAATCGAGATCGACGGTCACGATTACGGGCAGATTATCAACGCTTTCCGGACCTTTCAGGAAGAAAGTTCCCGGCGGGGCAAGCCGACGGTTATCGTTTCGAACAATATACTGGGCAAGGGAGTCTCGTTCATGGAGGACGATCCAGCGTGGCACCACGGGGCTCTTTCTTCCGATCAAATGGAACAGGCCCTCGCGGAGCTGGGAGTAGAATAGTAGTTATCCGGTAAGTTGAGTTGTAAAAGTAAAAGAGGGCGGCCGGTTTTCGGTCGCCCTCTTTGTTATTGTCTGCTTTAGACTAGTTTTCGTTGGAAATCTCGAATTGAATCGGACCCTGGCCCGGAGCGTCGTAGATCAATCTGTAATAGTCCGACGACTTGCGAGCTTCAAAGGCTATCCTTCCCCGGGAAATCTGACCTTCCTCGAGAACGTTGCTCCTGAAGTAGTCGTCCAGTGCAGACGTGGCGAGACTGACTGTCTGGGTCCTTCCGTTGCTCTCCTCAAGGCTAAAGTTGAGAGACTTCGAGGGGTACTGGTCGTCTTCGAGCGCTCGGACAGTTACTTGCACTACCACGAATTGGTTGCCCGCGCCGGCCTCCCAGCCGTTTATGGTTTCGACCAGTTCGGCGTTTTGGAGTGTCATCCTGATTGAGCCGTTACTTGCCGATTCCCCGACGTAGTAAGTTGCCGGATCTATCGTTACGGACTGTTCGGCCGTGGCCTTTCCTCCGCGGTCGTCCGTTACGGTCAGGGTAACAGTAAAGTCTCCTGCCCGTTCGTACCTGTGGCTGACTTCGGATCCACGACTTGTCGTGCCGTCGCCGAACTCCCACCTGTAGGACTCGATGTTTCCGTCTGGGTCGCTGGAATCTCCAGCGGAGAACTCCAGAGTGACCGGAGCCGTGCCCGTCTGGGAATCGAGGGCAATCGAAGCCGTCGGCATTTTATTCTCCGGTGGCGGTTCGTTTACCGTTACGGTAGTCGACGTAGAGCTGGTCAGTCCGTCGTCGTCCGTTACCTCCAGGGTTGCCGAGTACTCTCCCGCAGTCTTGTATTCGTGTTCTACTACGTCAAGTATGTCGGTTCCGGAGGTAGACGTCCCGTCTCCGAATTGCAGCGAATATTCTTCTATCACGCCGTCGGGGTCTTCGGAACCCGAGAGGTCGAAGGTTACGGCCATCGGAGCTTCACCTTCCTGTGGGTCCGCCCCTAAACTTGCCGAAGGACCGCTTTCCTCTACGGTAACGGTACCCGTGGCCGTGTCGGTTGATCCGTCGTTGTCGGTGACCGTCAGGGTAATTGTATATTCGCCGGGACTTGAGTAGGTATGTTCTGCTACTCTACCTCCACCCGAGTTACCGTCGCCGAATTCCCAGCTGAAACTATCTATA
>JGI1689J12820_1000150_pt1 | contig 12036 bp, 11 predicted proteins | sample PRCRCaboRojoPR_6_FD_12820 | JGI IMG/M metagenome (IMG submission 12820)
ATGGCGGGAGTGGGCCTGCTGACAACCCTGGGCTATTTATTTGCCGGCATTCCCGGCCCATTGGCCCTGGGGTTGCTAGCCGGATTTCTGTCTTTCGTACCTTTTCTGGGCCCTATAATTGCGGTAGTTCCTGCGGCTCTCGTCGCCCTTATTGAAAGCCCCTTCCTGCTGATTCCGGTCGCTATAATCTTCGTCGTAGTCCATTCAGTAGAGGGATACCTGGTTACGCCCTTGATCCAGCAGAGGACCGTATCTCTTTCTCCCGTCGTATTGCTCACCTCCCAGGTAATAATCGGTACCGTTCTAGGAATTCCGGGAATAATTATTGCCACTCCCCTTACTATAACTGTAATAGTAATTATTCAGAGGACCTACATCGAAGATTTTCTGGGGGACTCCGTTAAGGTACTCGGAGAAACCTAAAATCCAGTTCAGATTTGGTTTATTGTGGCTCCCGGGCAAATTACCTATAATTGGTTTTGATTTTTACAAATATGATACCGGCGTTTTAACGCTAAGGGAGGCGAATGATGACCAAGATAATCGACTACGCTCTGCCGTTCTTGTTAATCCTATCGCTCGTGTTGACCGCTCCGGCTGTTCAGTCTTCTGAAGGGAAATCACTTGGCAGGCTTAGACCAGTCAACCTGAGCGCGTCATGTGACGACTTCCGGTTTAAAAACCGTATCAAAAAGTCCGTCAAAATATCGGTCCACGGCCGATTGGAGGTTACACTTTGTTCTAACCCGTCTACTGGGTATTCCTGGTCTGACTCGGCTATGATCTCTAACCATACGGTAATATGGCAGACCAGCCACACGAAACTACCGAGCACCAGCAGCGCCCTGGGTGCCCCCGGCAAGCAGAAGTGGACGTTCCAGGGGCTCAGAGCCGGTAAGGCGGAAATCTCCCTCAAATACAGTAGAGGGGGATCTAGCGGTTCTGATAACTGGACCTACAAAATTAACGTTACCGTAATAGACCCCGATAAGAAGACCGACAGGTCTAAAACAGGCGAAAAACTTGTGAGGGAGATATTCAAAAACGCAAGCAACTCTAATATTTCTTACCTGGAATCCCTCGTCTCTAAAGAGTTTCAGGCCATCCACGATTCCGAACTCCGGAACCGCGAGACGCTGTTGCAGTCACTCGAAAAAGCAAGCTTAGGTAGTTACAGCCTGGAAAAGTTTAAGACGACCGGCACGGAGAAAACGCTGGTAGTTACTTATACGGTAAAAGCGGATGAAACCCTCTGGGGCAAAACTTCCGACGGACCGGAAGTCCAGATGAGCGTTTTTGAGAAGACGGATTCCGGCTGGAAGTGGATAGCCCAGTCCAGTTCGTCTTAANAATNNTTCTGCCTTTGACGAGAATTAAATTCACGCACAGGAGTTAAAGCGAAGCTTGTTAGATTTTTACGATTTGACTCAGACAAAGCGTAAACCAAGGAGGCAAAAATGAGTGAAGTAAACTCGGAGAAACCCACCGATCTCTCAATCGACTATCCCGATCGGAAATTAAATAGACTTACGACATTTTTCCGGTTTATTACTGCAATTCCCGTCCTGATTATACTGGGTTCTTTATTTGGTGCACCGTTCTTCTGGGAGCAGGGTATGTGGCACTGGAAACTTCCCGCCATTCCGGCTTTTATAGTTGGACCTACTGCGTTGATGATTCTATTCAAGCAGAAATACCCTGATTGGTGGTTCGACTGGAACCTGAACATGACTAGATTCAGCACCAGGGTGTTCTCATATCTGGCCCTGCTTACTGACGTTTACCCATCCACGGACGACCCTCAGGCCGTAGACCTGGATCTTTATTACCCCGATCCGTCTGAAGACCTCAACAGGTGGATGCCCTACGTTAAGTGGTTTCTTGCGATCCCACACTATATAGTACTTTTCTTCCTCAATATAGCGGGCACCATGGCTATGATTCTCGCCTGGTTTTCTATTTTATTTACGGGAAGGTATCCGAAAAAGCTATTTAATTTCGTTGTCGAGGTTTATCACTGGAATATACGAGTGATTTCCTACGCTTTCCTGTTCATTACAGACAAATATCCGGCCTTCAGCTTTGACGGCTGGCGATAATTAGCTCTTTATAGAAAAAAGGAGGACATCAATCGACATGAGTAAAGGAAGGTTATTTCTTATAGCGCTCTACGCGCTGGTTTTGTTAGTCGGAGTTGGTCTGATCATCGGCGGTGGTTCGATTTTATGGGCGAATACTTTTATGAAAGACGCCGACGGGTTTTATACAACCAGACCTGTCGAAGTACAGCGTGATTCTCACGCAATAACGAGTTACCCGGCCGATATAGATATCGAATCCCTGCCGGTCCTCAACTGGTTGAAGTCTATTGAGGTAAAAGTAACTGCAAATAACAACAAGGACAAAGGCGTCTTCGTCGGGATAGCGCCCGAGGACGACCTCAAAAACTATCTCAACGGAGTACACCACGACCAGATAGACGAGATGGATTTAAACCATCCGATCGGGAAACCGGAGATAGAATATAAGAACTTCCCGGGGACGAGCACACCGGCTAGCCCAACGGACAAGGACTTCTGGGAAGCTTCCTCATCCGGCACCGGCGAGCAAATCCTCAAGTGGGGGATAGAAAGCGGCACTTATTCGGTCGTACTGATGAACCAGGACGGTTCCAGCGGAATCGACCTGAACGCCTCTGTCGGCGCCAACGTGCCAATCGCTTCCGGCATAGGTCTCGGGCTGACCGTAGCCGGGCTAATACTTATTTTACTGTCCTTTTTCCTTCTTTACGTAACCGTCACGAGGTCGAGTATCTAAGCGGAAACTCGAGAGCTTTTCGTCTGGCTCGAGTTCGTTGATGTGTTTTTGAGAAAGCCCGCCAGAGGTTCTTCAAAGGACGTCTTCTGGCGGGTCCAATTTAAAGCACCCCTGTCCAGGTGAGAGCTCCGTACACTTTACCCTACAATAGGCACGAACATGCCGGGTTTAAACTGTCGTAAGGAGGCAAAATGAAACTCAAATTAAGTGAAAAAGAATTTAGCAGACACAGAAAGAACCTGCGGATGAAGATGGAAGAAGAGGAACTCGACGCAGTATGTCTTTTTAGCTCCCGAGGGATATTTTACCTGACCGGAATCTACCTGATCCAGACGGAACGGCCGGTCGGCCTTATCTACGATGGCAGCAAGACCAGAATATTCGTCCCAACCCTCGAGAAGGAGCACGTCGACCAGCTGGGTGGAGTTGACGAGATACTGAGCTATCGGGAATATCCCGGAAGCAGTCATCCGATGGAACAACTCGGCGAGGAAATAGAGAACCTCCCGATCAAGAAACTTGGCTTGGACAGTGACGGCTACCCCGGAGGTCACGGATACGACGGGCCCGCTTTATCCGGCCTCATCGACGTTGAAACTTTGGAAATCCCTAAAACCATTGAAGAGATGATGCAGGTAAAAAGCGACGAGGAGGTCGAACTAATACGGGAAAGTTGCCGCTGGGGCAATCTGGCTCACCGCTACCTCCAGGACTACACTGAACCCGGTAAATCGGAAAACGACATATCTACTCTTGCTTCTCTTGACGCATCTCGGGCAATGTTAAAGACTCTGGGAGGCGATTATTACTCACCTAAAGGTGCCACCACCCCCGCCACGGCGGGTTTTCGCGGTCAGATAGGTGCCGGAAGCGCGATTCCCCACGCCCTGACGACGAACGAAACGATAAACAAGGGGGACGTGCTCGTAACCGGTGCCTCTGCAAACGTCGGCGGTTACGTAAGCGAGCTGGAGCGGACAATGATCGTTGGCAAACCGTCGGAAAAACAGGAAAGGTTCTTCGAACTGATGCTGAAAGCGGGAGATGTAGCCCTTGAGTCAATCGAAGCCGGCGTCGAGTTCTCCGAGGTCGACGAGAGCGTATGGTCCTTCTATAAAGACAACGACCTCGAACAGTACTGGAGGCACCACACGGGTCATTCGATCGGGTTTGCGGGCCACGAAGCACCTTATTTCGATCGGGGAGACGACAGAATTCTCGAGGAAAACATGGTGGTAACGGTCGAGCCCGGTATCTACGTTCCGGGATTCGCCGGGTTCAGGCATTCGGATACGGTTCTTGTTACTGAAGACGGCTACGAATTACTTACCTATTATCCAAGAGATCTCGACAGCCTGACGGTATCCGTCGGGTGAAGGCACGTAAGAGTTAATTTACCAGTTCCAAACCTAACTCATTTCTGTATACCCTCCAACTGCCATTTCAATTATGGAGTTCTATATTGCCGGACTATAGGGAAATATAGCTCTAGCGGTTAAGATCTCGTTTTTCCAAACTCCCCNGAAATTAATNTTATTAACCTATAGATTAAATATCTTAAGTTAAAACTTGACATATTTAATATTTAGCTATATAATACCTCCATAAGTTAAGACGCGGGAGCGTGGTCTACAATGTCTGAAAAAGTTCTCGGCCAGTGTCCGGTTTGCGGTTCGGACATGAAGGTAACGGAACTAGAATGTTCGAGCTGCCACACCAGGGTCAGCGGTAACTTCAAACTGGGTAAGTTTTCAAGATTGAACCAGGAACAGCTGGAGTTCGTCGAGGTTTTCGTGAAATTGCGCGGCAATATAAAGGAAGTCGAGGAGGAGCTGGGTATTTCCTACCCAACGGTTAGAAAAAAACTCGACAAGGTAATAGAAACTCTCGGGTTTAGTCCGGAGGAGAGCCCGGAAGATACGAAGTCGGAAGAGCGAGCTGAAGTTCTGGACGCTCTTGACAGCGGTGACATTAACTTCAACGAGGCCGTAAAGAAACTAGAAAATCTTTAAGAGGTGATTCAGATGAACGAAGAAAGGAAGAAGATATTGAAAATGTTGGAAGAGGGTAGGATAGACGTTAAGGAAGCAGAAGAACTTCTCTCAACCCTGGATGAGAAAGATGAATCTACGAGTAAGGTAATTTCTGGAGAGAAAGGAACGGATAGAGCTTCCTTTTTAAAAATATACGTGACGGAGAACGGTAAGGAACAGGTCAACATCTCGATTCCGATCCAGCTGGTTAAACTGCTGAAAAAACTAATTCCCGGTAGTGCCAAAGATAAGCTCAGCGAAGAAGGAATAGATATTGAGGAGTTGATGACTCAGGTTGAGGAAAGAACTTTCGATGGAAAGCTGGTGGACATAGAAGACGGGAATACTCACGTAGAAATAAAGATGGTAAAGTAATCATTCCGGGCGACCTTCGACCCGTAAACCTATTCTTGAGATTTGACCTGCCCGGTTGAGCCGGTCTATTTTACGAGGGCGGGGTTAAAGGGGGCAATATGCTAAAAACATTAAAGAACCGTGATTTCCTGAATCTCTGGCTCGGTCAGCTAGTATCCCGTCTGGGGGACGGTATCCACGAAATAGCGCTCGCCTGGCTCGTCCTCGACCTTACGGGTTCCGCCCTATCGATGGGAGCGATTCTGGCGGTCAGCGTAACGCCGAATATCCTATTTGGCCTGCCCGCCGGTGTATTCGTCGATAGATTCAACAGAAAAAAGATAATGGTGTTGTCCGATCTTGCCCGGACGGTAATCGTACTTATCATCCCCATCACTTACGCCATGGGGGTCCTCCAGATATGGATGATATTCGGCGTCGCCTTTCTAACCAGCACCGCCGAAGCTTTTTTTGGCCCGTCCCAGCACGCCAGCATTCCTAACCTGGTAAAGGAAGAGAACCTGGATCCGGCAAATTCCCTTGTCCAGATAACCAGAGCCGTTTCTTCCCTGTTTGGCCTGTCGCTGGGCGGTGCCGTGGTCGCTTTTCTCGGGCCCGCCAACTCGTTTTACCTGGATTCGTTCTCCTTCTTCCTCTCAATGGTCTTCATATCGTTGATCTCTTACGGCAGCGTAACGAGAGAAGGCGCCGAGGGACTCTGGAACGATGTAAAGATCAAAGTCAAAGGAGGGCTCCGCTACGTCGCAAACGACCCGTTCATCAGACAGCTAATAGTTATCGCGGCGGGGATCAACTTCGTCGTCGCACCGGTAAATATTATTATTCCTTTCCAGGTAAAAGAAGTTATGGGGTTGAACGCGGGGGTCTACGGGTCGATGATGGCCTGTCTTTCTCTGGGAATAATTGTCGGCAGCATGATAATCGGGACTGTGACGGTTCACAGGGGGAAAAGCCTAGGCTACGGGATACTGGGCGGGGGCTTGTCTCTTGCTCTGTTTCCCACCTTCTACCTCCTGGGAAAAGGATTGCTATTACCAACGCTCCTGGTTGTCGGGCTTTTAAGTATTTCACTGGCGGGCGTCGGCGTCGCGACCTCGTTCGTCAACGTTCCCATAGATACACTCCTTCAGAGAACGACGGAGGATTCGAAGCGAGGCAGGGTCATGAGCATAATAAGTATGGGCACTACGGCCGCAATGCCTATAGGATACGGTGTCAGCGGATTTCTTCTTGAAAAAGTGGGATCCATACCAATTTTATTCGCCATTGGAAGCCTCACGCTTTTTGCCGCGCTTGCCTGCTTTAGGTCTCCGGAGCTGATGAAGGCCCGATAGTTGATTTTGGTTGAGATCGATCCCGGCCTTTTTGTTCTTGAACCGAAGGCAAATACGGGTCAGAATTTGGTGAGAAAGAATTTATTTAACGAACTCGCCAACTACACTGAACACTCCAGTTTCTCTAAAGAAAACGAGAAGGCGGTAAAGGACATGAGGTTTCCTGGCGAATCCACGGGATTGTTTGTAATACTTCTAGCGCTGGTAGTTATTGCTCCTTCAGTACTCGGTCACAGGTACCTCGAAACCGGAGATGCCGAAGGGAGGGACAATCCAGTAGTAGTTGAGGACCACCGGATATCCTGGGCTGCTTACGGTTCCCTATCAACGGCAGAAGAAGTGGACTACTACAGGTTCGACGCAAATACGGGAGAAGAGATCTACGCCTCCATATTGATCCCGGAGATCAAACGACTGAAGGATTTCGATCCAGAATTGGCGCTAATCGGACCAGGGCTCGGTGGTAACGAGGACGTCATCCGCGGGTTGAANAATTATCTGGACATTAGAGGCAACGAAGGTCTGGTTGCAAAAAGCTACTCCAACGGCGGTAACGAGGTTTTCTTCGAGCCTTTCACCCAGACCAGTTACTGGGAGCGTCAGGAGCTAAGGCTTCAGGCACCACAAACCGGAACGTATTATGTAGCGGTTTTCCACACCGAAGACCGTACGGGAAAATACGTACTTGCAATCGGCGAGAAGGAAGTCTTCGGGGCAGGTGACATCCTGAGTCTACCCGGAACCTGGTGGAAAGTAAGTACCTTTGCCGAGAAACCACTCTCCACGTACCTAATTACCGCCGGAGTACTCGGAGGAATCGTCGTCGGATCGTATTTCCTAGTAAAAACACTTTTTTAAAAAACTTCGCCAGAGGTAATAAGAAAGCAAGAAGGCAGGAGTGGTATTAAAACCGGAATCCCTCGCCGAGCATGTCCTTGCGGTATGCATAGAACGAGCTGTCGCCCGCTTTTGCTCTATAGGCAACGAGACTTCCGTCTTTGATAATTAACTCCCTCTCCCTTCCGGACTCGTCTTCCCAGTACTTGTAGCCCGTAACCGTCTCTTCTNGCCCGTTTATTTTCATAGTGAACTCGTCCTTTGACACAAACTCGACCCGAGCAAGCGCCTCATCGTCGTCGCCACCGCTGGGTCCGGTCCCCCCCGACCTGATCTCGGTTAGTCTGGTTATCTTGCCCTGCCGAGCTAGCACTATTGCGAATAATGCTCCCGAGCTGGTAGTCCCCGAAAAATAATATTGCTCTGATTCCAGACTTATGGTCTGGCTGTCCTTGCCCCGGTTTAGTTCCAGCGTATCCCCGTTGACGGATGCCGTAATCTTCTTGTTGCCTATTCCGAGCGGTCCTTTGTATTGAAGCGATAGAAAAACGGGTTCCAGATTATTATCGATCTCCACGGTCTGGTTGAACTTTATCCTCGGTTTAACGAACGGAATAGGTATGGGTGGAGTTACCACTCCTTCCGAATTAAGCACCAGTCCGCCGTCGTCTTCTTTTCTTATTTCGTACGTTTCGTTTCCCAGCTCTTTACCGTCGTTTATGTAGACCAGCTCTCCGGTCTCCACTACTCCGCTTTCAGTGCTTTCTAACCGTTCCAGAAGTGAACTGGAGCCCTCTACTGCCAGACCGGACTGTCTATAACCAAAACCAGCAACGATCGTAAACAGCGCCAGTGCCAAAATTAGAACCGGGAACCGCCTGGACCGCGAGTAAACACTTCCCGTTAAATTCATTTAATTATCACCGATTAGAACGAATATTAATTAATATCCAATCGTACTCTTTTCACTAAAATCTATCAGCCACCCATAGGTTTTTCAAACGCGATAATTATCATGCGAAATTAAGCTAGCAGGACCAAGGGGGGCTTGTTTACTGAATAGTTCGGGGAGACACTATAATGGTGAGGTTACCGACTTAGCGTTATTCAGGGATTTAGATAAAGGCGGAATATTCTTTAATTATTAATAAATGACCCAGAAAGGNAGGTGAGTTATTACATTGAGCAACGANAACGAACTTAGAGGAGTACTGATCACCGGAGCGTCTCGCGGGATCGGCTATGAACTCTCCAGGCTGGCGTCAAAAGACGGCTATAACCCCGTACTCGTAAGCAGGACCAGAGAGGACCTGCTCGAAGTGAAAGACGAGCTCGAAACCGAGTTCGGCGTTCGAGCTAAAGTTATCACTGGAGACCTCAGTCAGCCGAAAACTCCCGGTAATATTTATGAAGAGCTGACGGATACCGATTACAGGATCGATCTACTGTTCAACAACGCTGGTCGGGGACAGATGGGCGAGTTTACCGCTACTGACTGGGAGATCGACCGCGAAATGATGCACCTGAACATGGACGCACTTGTCCACCTGACCAAACTGTTTCTCCCTGAGATGAAAGAAAGGGGCGAAGGCGGCATCTTAAACGTCTCCTCCCTGGCCGCATTCCAGCCGGGACCGATGATGGCACTCTACTACGCCTCGAAGGCCTTCGTTCAATCTTTTTCCGAAGCTCTTGCCGAGGAAGTCAACAGTCACGGCGTCAACGTCACGGCGCTTTCTCCCGGGCCGGTGGAGACCGATTTTAAGATAAAGGGCAGTACTCCTGAGACCAAACAATCGGATCGCACTGTAGCCCTCGACCCGGAATACGTGGCGAGGGCCGGGTACGAGGGGTTAAAGGCGGGCAAAAGGGTCGTTGTCCCCGGCAACCTCACTTCCATAGCGCCACAACTCGTCCGGTTTCTTCCCCGCAAGACCGTCGCAAAATTCGTGAGGATGTTAAACGGACGCCGACTTCCATAGGAAGACTTATTAGGGGCGATCGATACTCCGAACTGTCCGTGATACAGGGAAGGAGGAACCTGCCTCCAGAATAGCACCCCGGTCGGAAATGCCTGTTATATTGCCCTTAAAAAGACTTCGACGATCTCCGGATCAAATCGAGTACCTGACTCGCGTTCGACTTTTTCGATCGCCTCTTTTTTGTCTACCCTCTCGCTGTAATTGCAGTGAGGATTTACCAGGAAGTCGTAATAGTTCGCGACTGCAATTATCCGTGAATTTAAAGATACTTCGTTTTTTGACTTACCCTGTGGATAACCCTGCCCGTTCCACCACTCGTGATGCTGTAAAATGGGTCGGGCATAGTCACTGATGTCGTGTATTTCCTTTGCTATCTGGTATCCTATGCTGCTGTGGCCTCTAACCTCTTCCTTTTCCTCTTCGCTCATCTCGCTGTAGTCCTTGGTTAGAACTTCCCGATCTATCGAAACTCGGCCTATATCGTGGTACCTCGCAGCGGCCCCCAGTCTCTCCAGCTGTTCGCTCTCGAGTCCCAGTTTTTTTCCGATCTTTACAGCAAATCCCCTGACTCTTTTCTCGTGACTTATCACGCACGGAGCCTTGTTCTCGATCTTATCTTCGATGATCGCGAGTATCTCTCGGGTCACCTCTACCTGCTTTTCCATTTTGTTTTCGTACATCTTCTCTTCTGCCTCTTTTAGCAGATGGCTCAAGTCCAGACTCTCCCGGGACTTTTCCGCCGAAGCGCGACCAAGCGATATCCGCAGGCCGATCGGTTCAAAGTCAGCCTTTTGACAATTTTTCCTTACCCTGGAAGCTATCTTCCCGCTTACCTTCTCCGAAGTCTCCGGCAGGAGGATTACTATCTCGTCCCCACCCCACCTAAAGACGAAATCATCGTCCCTGCAGGAATCACTTATTACCTCCGCCACCCTCTTCAAAAGCCGGTCCCCCGTCTGGTGCCCAAAAGCGTCGTTTACCAGCTTTAGCTTGTCAACATCTATGAAAATAACGCTAAAAGGATAACTATCCCTGCAATCAAAAATTTCCGCTTTTCGTTGGAAAAAAGAGCGGTTATATAGATCCGTAAGGTCGTCGTGATAGGAAATGTACTCTATCTTATCTTCAGCTCGCTTCCGTTCGGTTATATCCCTGAAGGCAATTATGATATCGCGAGGGGTTCTTTCTTTTTTCGGAATCAACTCCACGCTAAATTCGACCCATACTTTCTCGTTCCAGGGGAATTCGAGCAGTGCTTCTCTGTTCTCGACCGGTTTAAGGTTATCACCTTCAATACCGAGAAGCTCAAATATCTTCAACCCCCTTAATTTCCCCTCCGGAGGTTCGCCGGCCAGTTTGAGCATTTCTCGATTTACGTTTCTTACCGTGCCTTTCGTGTTACAACGAACCAGTCCTATAGGAGAGTCTTCGAAGAGCTGCTCGTACTCTTCTTGAGCCAGGTGTTTGGACCGACTCAAGAAGTAAGAAATAGAACTTATCGAAATTACGGCGACGACAAAGCCCGCTCCAGTGTAGGAAAAGCCCTGCACCAGGAAAACCGAAACAGCTACGCCCAGGCTAACTATCCGGTTGAACCACTTCAGTTTTATGTCCCCTTTAAACAAAAAGTTAAGTACGATGATTACCACAAGGATGCTCAGTGCGTAGTTAAGCGAGTAGCCATCACTGTAAGCAAAATAAGCCAGATGGGCAAAAGCCCCAGAAGCAGCAAGATACATTAAGACTTCCACGTGTCGCCTTGCCCAGCTGCTGACGTAGGTCAGAAAAGTAATGGTAATAAAGAAGCTTGCCGCTCCCAATCTATGGGACAGCGACATCGGTATCTCTCCCGCAACGTAGATTCTGTATACGAGGCCAAATAATAGATACGCCGCGGCTGTTGATCCCAGGACCAACCGGAAATACGTCAATTCGTTTTTTTCGGAAAAGCTACTGATGTGGAAACGTTCTAGTGCTTTCATCGTGACTTCTACACCGGGAGTCAAAACCGGGTCTTCGGGAAAGGACCTTTGACCTTTCAATCCGGATACTGCTTTTTCAAAAAATAACTACCGGATAATCCCCGATTTCAAATATATTTCATTAAATCTAAGGCATTTTGACGTCTAAATAAAGGCGGAGACCGCAAAATAAGTCCTGCCGCTAAGCTCCTTTTAAACTACGGATTTATCCTTCTGATTCTTCCCTGCTCGCCTCACTGTAGCGAAGTCAGGCGCTCCCGGGCAAAGAAAAACACTCCCACCAGAAATAAGACAACCGTTAACCCCACGAGAAAGACTAGTTCGAGCAGAATGTCTCCGATGTTGCCTCCGTAAATCAACAGGGTACGCAGCGCCTCGGCGGCGTGGGTCCAGGGAAGGACGTCGTAAATCTCGAAAGCGCTGCCCAGCAACCTTCCAATTGGGAGTTTCGGCAGCGGGAAGAATGCGCCAACGATAAAGCTCAGCGGCACTGCAATCAACGTCCCGAGGTTACTCGCGTGCTGTTCGTTGTCGGCAAATGCAGCTATAAGCAGTCCCAGTGAAACCGAGGCAATACCGGCAATAACGGCTACCAAAACGGCCAGAAGCAGAGAAGTAAACCCGCCAGCCCAGCTGAACCCAATCAGAAGGGCAACGGCAAACAGGATTATAACCT
>JGI1689J12820_1000151_pt1 | contig 12007 bp, 11 predicted proteins | sample PRCRCaboRojoPR_6_FD_12820 | JGI IMG/M metagenome (IMG submission 12820)
GGTCTCGACACCGGCTGCGTCTACGGCGGGGAGCTGACGGCCTACGACTGGCGGGACGACGACCTCGTCTCCGTGAGTCTCGACCGGACCGTCAAGGACCGCCCAGACCGGAAGTTCGTCACGCCCGACCCCGTCGCTCGACACGTCTGAGCAACCATTTCTGATAGCCGAGGCTACCGCCGGGAGTGCGTCGCCGCCGACTACAGCGCCCCCGTCACGACCGCCATCCCGACTTCGCCGGTCAGGGCGACCACCGCGCCCCCGACCCCGCCCCAGAGCACGACCGTGCGCAGTCGGCGGACGGCGTCGCGCCGCGACCCCGGGACGATCAGAAACTCGCGACCGTCGTCGACGACGACGTCGGAGCCCTCGCGGGACGCGCTTCCGAGGACGAACGCGTCGTCGCCGGGTTCGAGGGTCGCCTCCTCGCAGAGCAGTATCGACCCCGTTCGGTCGACGTCCTCGCGGTCGAGGAACGCAGCGAACGAGGCGGGCATCTCGTCGTCGGGTTCGATGCGCCGCTCGTCGTCGCCCGAGATCCGGAGTTGCGCGTCCGTCGGGTCGACGCGGACCGCGCCGGTGTCGTCGCGGACGGCGAACGCCCGGGCGCGTTCGACGTTCGCCTCGGTCGTGCGCTGCCGTTCGCGGTCGTCGTCGGTCGCGTCGGCGGGCATCGCGTCGACCTTCAGGCGGTACGCGACGGTCGTCGCGCCGGAGAGCGGTGCCTCGGCGGTCGCGTCGGCCGCGTCGCCGCCGTCAGCGCGCACCGTCCCCTCGACCCCCAGACGACCGGGCGTGGCGTCGCTGGCGTGGACGACCGGCGTCAGTTCGACCAGGAGAAGGGCGCGGAGATTCCCGACGCTCCGCGCGATCATGACGCTGCCGCCGACGAAGAGGAGCCCGCCGACGAAGTACGCCACGTTCGCCCGCCCGGGAGAGTTCGGCCCGAAGGCCAGGGGCAGCCACAGGCCACCGACGACGAGCACGTAGAGAAAGGCGATGGTCGGCCAGCCGACGCCGAACCGGGAGTGCCACCACCGCCGCCCGTCTGAGCCCTGTACGCCGACGAGGATCGCGAAGAAGAACGCGACGACGCACACGACGCCGAGCAGGAGGACGACGTCGTAATCCGAGATAGCAGGATACATTCGTTCTCTCGAACCATACTGGGACCGTAAAGAAGATTTCGTCGAGGTCGCCGCCCTCAGTCGTCGCTCTCGGCGACGCTCGTCTGCATCCCGTCCGAGTTGAACGCGCTCCCGGCCCCGCGCTCGTCGAGGACGATGACGCCGGCAGAGGAGCCGGTCAGTTCGCCGAACTCCTCGATGGCGAGGTCCGCGGCCGCCTGCGCGTCCATCCCTCGCTCGAGGTGTCGCACCGCCCGCCGGGAGAGCGTCACCTTGGCGATGTCCTCGCCCGCGCCCGTCGCGCTCGCGCCGCCGGCCGGGGCGCAGTAGAACCCGGAGCCGATCTGCGGGACGTCGCCGACGCGCCCCGCGAGCGCGAAGAAGCGGCCGCCGGTGGAGGTCGCCGCCGCGAACTCGTCGCCGTCGTACGCGACCGCGCCGACGGTGTCGTGGCCGCCGAACCGCTCTTCGAGCCACGCGAGATGGTCGCTCGGACTGCCCGAGGGCGGGTCGGCGTCCTCGAACCGCGTCCGGGTCGTCTCGGTGAGCAGGTCGACGTCGGTCTCGACGCCGAAGTCGGCCGCGAGCTCGACGGCGTGCTCGCCGGCCACGAAGACGTGGGGCGTCTCCTCCATGACGACCCGCGCGGCCGAGACCGCGTGTTCGACGCCGGCCATGCTCGCGGCAGCGCCGGCCTCGCGGTCGGAGGTCATCACGCCCGCGTCGGTCCGCACGACGCCGTCTGACTGGACCGCCCCGCCGACGCCGGCGTTGAATCGCTCGCTCGACTCCAGCACGTGGATGGCCGCCTCCACCGCGTCGAGGGGCGTCGCCGCGTCCGCGCCCGTCTCGGCCGCCTCGTCGAGCACCGCCTGTCGCGGTTCGGGTTCGTCCGGTTCGCCGCCAGCGCCGCCGTGTACGATGACTCGCATACCACGGCCATCCCCCGGTGACGCCTTGAACCTCCCGCAAGCGGCGAGTCGGAGCGGTTCGGTGCCCCAAAGGCACAATTTTTGCGGCTTGCGCGGAGACCGGCAGGCACTTTACGCTGGTGAGAGAAGCACCGGCTGTTTATGAGCTACGACCAGGTCGAGGTCCCCGCAGACGGGGAGAAGATCACGCTCGCCGACGAGGAGACCGGTGAGCTGGAAGTCCCGGACAACCCGATCGTACCGATCATCTACGGTGACGGCATCGGCGTCGACGTCGGCCCGGCCGCCCAGCAGGTGCTCGACGCGGCCGCCGAGGCAACCGGCCGTTCGATCTCGTGGATGCGCATCTACGCCGGGGAGTCGGCCCGCGAGAAGTACGACGAGAACCTGCCCGAGGACACGGTCGACGCGATCCGCGAGTTCCGCGTCGCCATCAAGGGGCCGCTGACGACGCCGGTGGGTGCCGGCTTCCGCTCGCTGAACGTCGCGCTCCGCAAGAAGCTCGACCTCTACGCGAACGTCCGTCCGACCTACCACCTCGACGGCGTCCCCTCGCCCGTCAAAGAGCCCGAGAAGATGGACATGGTGAACTTCCGGGAGAACACCGAGGACGTCTACGCCGGCATCGAGTGGGAGGCCGGCACCGACGAGGTCCAGCAGGTCAAGGAGTTCGTCGAAGAGGAGATGGGTTTCGACCAGACCATCCACGACGGTCCGGTCGGCATCGGCGTCAAGCCGATCACGGAGTTCGGCACGAAGCGGCTCGTCCGGCAGGCCATCGAGTACGCGCTCGACAACGACCGTGACTCGGTGACGCTCGTCCACAAGGGCAACATCATGAAGTTCACCGAGGGCGCGTTCCGCGACTGGGGCTACGAACTCGCCGAGGAGGAGTTCGCCGAGGAGACGATCACCGAGGACGAACTCTGGGAGGAGTACGACGGCGAGGCCCCCGAGGACGTGGTCGTCGTCAAGGACCGCATCGCCGACAACATGCTCCAGCAGCTGCTGACCCGCACCGACCAGTACGACGTGCTGGCGATGCCCAACCTCAACGGCGACTACCTCTCGGACGCCGCCGGCGCCCAGATCGGCGGCCTCGGCATCGCGCCCGGCGCCAACTTCGGTGACGGACGCGTGCTCGCCGAACCCGTCCACGGCTCCGCCCCCAAGTACGCCGGCGAGGACAAGGTCAACCCCACGGCGATGATCCTCTCCGGGCGGCTGATGCTCGAGTACATGGGCTGGGACGACGCGGCGCTGCTCGTGCGCGACGCCGTCGAGGAGACCATCTCCTCGGGCGACGTCACCTACGACCTCCACCGCCAGATCGAGGGCGGCACCAAACTCGCCACCAGCGAGTTCGCCGAGAAGGTCGTCGCGAACATCGAGAAACTCTCCTGACGCCGCCGCCGAACGCGCATTTTTGCCGCCGGTCGCCGACGACTCGAAAGCGGGTATCGAGAGCGACGCGCTCGCCGACCGCTCAGGCCGGTTCGATCCGCGCCAGCGGCTCGCCCCGGGTGAACTCCGCGCCCTCGCCGACGAGAATCTCCGTCAGCTCCCCCGACCGTGGTGCCGGCACGTCGACGCTCACCTTCTCGACCTGCATCTCACAGACCGTCTCGCCCTCCTCGACCGTCGCCCCCTCGCGGACGAACCAGTTGGCGACGATGGCCTCCGCGACGTCCTGCTGGTCTTCCGGCCAGACGCTCGTCGCGTCCACGTCGACGGTCATTCGGCGACCGCCCGGACCGCGTCGACGATGGCGTCGGCGTCCGGATTCACCTCCTCTTCGAGCGGACGCGCGTACGGGATCGGCACGTCGGGCATGGCGACCCGCTCGACGGCCGCGAGGTCGTCGAGGGCGTTCTCCGCCGCCAGCGCCGTTATCTCGCCGGTCACACCGAACGAGCGGTAGTCCTCGTCGACGACCACGAGCCGTCCGGTCTTCCGGACCGATTCGAGGACAGTCTCCTCGTCGAGCGGGACGAGCGTCCGGAGGTCGACGACTTCGACGTCGACGCCCTCGTCTGCGAGCGTCTCGGCGGCGTCGAGCGCGCGGTGGACGTGCAGGCCGAGCGTGACGACGGTGACGTCTGCCCCCTCGCGTTTCACGTCGGCCTCGCCGAAGGGGATCACGTAGTCCTCGTCGGGGACGGCCGTCTTCGGCCCCGCCGGGGCGGGCATCCACGCAAGGCCCATCAGCCGTTTGTGGAACATGTAGACGACCGGGTCGTCGTCGCGGACGGCGTTGTGCATCAGCCCCTTGGCGTCGTAGGCGGTCGAGGGGACGACCACCTTCATCCCCGGCAGGTGGGCGAAGGTGCCGTAGAGGGTCTGTGAGTGCTGGGCGGCGTCGTTGTAGGTGCCGCCCACGGCGGTCGTGAGCACCATCGGAACCTCGACCGACCCGCCGCTCATGTAGGTGTTCTTCGCCATGTTGTTGTAGATCTGGTCCATCGCGACGCCGAAGAAGTCGGCGAACATCAGCTCGACGATGGGTCGCATCCCCTCCATGGCGGCACCCACGCCCGCGCCGATGAAGCCCGTCTCGCTGATCGGTACGTCCATGATGCGGTCCCGGCCGAACTCCTCTAAGAGCCCCTGCGTGGAGTCGAAGATGCCGCCGTAGTCGGCGACGTCCTCGCCCATGTAGAAGACCTCCTCGTTCTCGCGCATCTCGTGGGCGATGGCGTCGACCATCGCGCGACTCATCGTGAGTTCGCGCTCGGAGTCGGCCATCAGCGCTCACCTCCCTCGACCGCCCCGCTCGCCGGGTTCGAGAACACGTCCTCGTAGGCCTCCTCCGGGTCGGGTTCCGGTTGCTCTTTGGCCCACTCGATTGCCTCCTCGACGCGGGCTTCGGCCCGTTCGCGGATCGATTCGAGTTCCGACTCGTCGACGTCGTAGTCGCGCATGCGGGCTTCGAGACGCTCGATCGAGTCGTGCTCGTGAGCCAGTTCGGCGTCGACGTCCGGGCGGTAGCCCTCCGGGTCGCCCATGAAGTGTCCCATCCGCCGGTGGACCTGCAGTTCGAGCAGGGTCGGCCCGTTGCCGTCGCGCGCACGCATGACCGCCTCCTCGGCCGCGTCGTAGACGGCCACGGCGTCGTCGTAGTCGACGCGCTCGCCCGGCATGTGGTGGCCCTCGGCGCGTTCGGCGCCGTTCTCGACGTCGGTCACGCGCTCTTTGGGCATGCTGATGGCCCACTCGTTGTCCTCGACGACGAACACCACCGGGAGGTCGTGGACGCTCGCGAGGTTGAGCGACTCGAAGAACCCGCCCTGGTCGATCGCTCCCTCTCCGAGGAACGCGACGGCGACGCTGTCCTCGTTGCGCTTCTGGGCGGACAGTGCCGCGCCGACGGCCGGCGGGACGCCCTGGGCGATGATGCCCGAACAGGCGAAGTTGACGTCCGGGTCGAACAGGTGCATGTGCCCGCCTTTCCCCTTGGAGAGTCCCGTCTTGCGGCCGAAGATCTCGGCGGTCATCCGCTTCAGGTCGACCCCTTTCGCGATGGCGACGTGGTGTGGCCGGTGTGGGGCGGTCACGGTGTCCTCGTCGCGCAGGTGGGCACAGACGCCCGCCGCCGAGGCTTCGTGGCCCGCCGCGAGGTGCAGTTCCCCCGGGATGGGGCCGGCGGAGATGTCGAACGCCGGCTGTTTGCCCTCGAGATACTCCTCGCGCAGTCGCTCCTCGTAGTGACGCGCCGTCACCATCTGCTCGTACATCCACTCTAGTTTGTTAACACCGATCATGGAACTCCCACACGTATTGGTCGCGTGACTGGACAATAAACGTTCACTCGCAGTATCAGAGCTCGTCGCGGTCGTCTCGCCGTCGTGTCCGACCGGCGGTCACGGGCTCGACGACCGATCCCCCGGCGGGAGTGGCACGGACTCGGCGGCTACTCCTCCCAGTCCGGGTTCACGCGGGGCGGGCTGAAGATGTCGACGCCCTCCACGGGGACGTCGCCGCGGTTCTCGGCGGCGTGGGGTTCGTCGCCGGGGATGACGTAGGAGTCGCCCTCCTGTACGAGCAGTTCCTCGCCGTCCGCAAGGACGAACGTCAGCGCCCCCTGCGTGATGTAGCCGGCCTGCTCGTGTTCGTGTTCGTGTTCGGGGACCGTCTCGCCCGGCTCGACGAAGAAGTGCTGGACGCTCATTCGGTCGCCGGCCGCGAGCTGGGAGAGGTGGACGCCCGGGACGGCCTCGGTCGCTTCGACCTCTGCACGCGTGACGCGTTTCATGTTCGAGTCCGCGACGTGGACCGGCATAAATCCACGGGCGGAGGATTCAAACGCCGGAGGACGCAACGCCAGTGTATGTACGCGGTGGTGGGGTGCACGGAGTGTGGCACCCTCTGGCTGCTGTCGGACCCCGACGAGAGCGAGACGGCGACGTGTCCGGGCTGTGGGCGTCGCCACCAGACGCGGAAACTCAGGCGATTCGCGGAGACCGACAACCGCGAGGAGGCCCGACAGGTACGGTCTGCGATCCTCGCGCGAAAGCGCGGCGAGGGCGACGCGCTAGACGATCTCGACACCGTCGCCGAGATGGAGCGACAGGTCGAGGACGCCGGCGTCGACGACCGCGAGTACCTCGAAGCGTCGGGTCTCGACGCCGCCGAGGTCGAAGCGGCCGGTGACGTGAGCGACCGGTCCGGGTCGTCACGGAGTCGCGTCGAGATCGTTCGCGGGGCTCTCGAGGAGCTCGAACGGCCGACCGAGGAGGAAGTGGTCGCCTACGCGGCGAGACACGGCGTGTCGGGCGACAGCGCCCGCGACCTCCTGACGAAGCTGAGGCGCCGCGGCGACGTGAGCGAGAGCGGCGGCGAGTACCGACTGCTCTGAGTCGTCGGGCGGTCCAGAAACGGCGACCCGGGACCTGCCACGGACAGCCAGCCACTCACGCGCTGCTGCACGTGATACTGACCGAGCGCGACATCCTGACCGACAGGCTCCCGTCGTCGCTGGCGGCGCGCAACTCGACTGTCACCGTGTAGGTCTGATCCGGTGTGTCACACGTCACCTGCGCGGAGAGGTCGGCCGACTCGCCGACCGACAGCGTGTTCCGGTCCAGCCCCTGCGTCTTTATGACGTCCGTGTCGCCCGTGACGTCGGTGACGTCGACGTCGACCTCTCTCCCGAGCTGGTTCTCGACCCTGAGGATCGTCGCCGTCTCGCCGTTCGTCACGTCGGTGGTCGGCAGCGAGACGGCGAGGTACGCGTCGGCGTCGCTGGCGGTCCCCACGTCGACGGACCGGTCAGTCTGGACGACGTCGTAGCCCGCGGTGGCGACGATGAGCCCGGCGACGACGAACAGGCCGAGGACGACGCGCCGATGATTCACTCTTCGGCCTCCGGAGGGCGGACCGTCTTCCCGACGTATCGCTCACGACTGGTGTAGGCGTGTGCGGTCGTGGAAACGAGGAGGGCGACGACGACGAAAGAGGCCCACGCGAGGTCCGAGAGAGCGGTGAACGGCGCGGCGTCGGTCCAGAGTGCGACCAGCAGGGCGAGGCTGACGGCACCGAGACCGACGTAGTACTCGTGCCACGGCACCTCGTTACCGCGGACGATCTCTACGTAGACGTCCAGTTCGTCCGCCGCGGGCGTCGTGTCTATCGTCCCGCTTCGCTTGTCGAACCGGACGACGTCGGCGTCGTCCATCATCGGGAGATGCGTCTGCTGGAGGGAGGTGTAGACGGATTTTCGCTCCGCGGCCGAGATCTCGTCTCGTCCGACCCCTTTCTCCCACGCGGCGACGCGTTCAGCAAGCGCTCCGAGTTCCATCTTCGACCCCTGCTCTCGGAGCGCGTGCAGCGCAAACCGGCGCCGACGGTTCGAGAGGATGGAGAACGCTTCATCCGTCGATAGGGCGGTGTCGGAGGTAGCCCCCCACTTGTTGAGTACTGACATGTCCCCCGATCGGATGTGCTCGGTCTAATTAATAAATGTTTACGATAGTGAGTGTATAGCCGGTTCGTCGTGCGAATTCAATTTCGAATGCTCCGTTAAATTGGGCATTAATCGAGTCGATAGGGCCGATTGAACCGGTTCAACGGCGCGTGGACCAAATTCTATCAGATGAATACAATGTGGGTGGCTCTGCTGCATCTAGGCGTATGCGACGACGGAAGCTACTCATCAGCATCGGAGCGCTCGCCGGTGGCGGTACGGCGGCCTTCGGTACGGAAGCGTTCACGAGCATCCAGGCGGAGCGCAGCGTCGACGTCTCGGTCGCGGGCGACCAGAGCGCATATCTCGCGCTCACGCCCGCCGACGGACAGAACGCGGCGGAGTACGTCAGCACCAGCGGTGGGACGCTCTCGGTCACGCTCGACAGCGTCAACCAGAACGCGGTGACGACAGTCGACGACCTGTTCACGCTGGTAAACCAGGGGAGCCAGCCCGTCTACGTCTACTTCGAGGACGCCTCGGACGTGGTTTCGTTCCGCAAGTCCGGGACGGCCCAGTCGCTCGAAGGCACGGCGAACGCGGTCGAACTCACGGTCGGGGGAACGCTCACGGTCGGTCTCGAAGTCGACACGACCAGCGGGTCGTTCGACGACGGCGACAGCCTGCTCGACCGCGTCCAGCTCTACGCGACGAGCACCGACCCGGTGGTCGAGGCGCCCACGCAGGCGCTCCCCGACCTCATCGTCGACGGCGTCGGGGACAGCCCGAGTACGTTCGCGACGGTCTCGGCGGCGCTCTCGTCGGCCAGCGCGGGAGACAAGATCGGCGTCGATCCGGCCGGTGGCCCCTACGACGTGACCAGCGCCATCTCGGTCGACACCCCGGTGACGCTCACCGGCTACAAGGGGCGGCCGACGATCGACGGCAGCGGCGTCACGCCGTCCGGGGGGCTAATCCAGGTCGCGACCACCGGCGTGACGCTGCAGAACTTCGAACTCAAGTACAGCGGCGCCAACGGTGTTAACGCCATCGAGGCGAACCAGCCGTCGGTCAGGGACCTGACCGTCGACGACCTCCGGGTCGTGAACGAGGGGACGATCTCGGGCTCGCCGGCGATCAACCTCGAGAAGATCGACGAGTTCGCGGTCACGAACAACGACATCGAGGGCGGCGCCATCGGCGTCTACTACACCAGCACGGACGAGACCGCCGGGGTCATCACTGGCAACTACATCAACGCCAATCCCACAAGCGGGAGCGTCACCGAAGGCATCTTCGTCTTCGACGGGAGCGACCAACTCCAGTACAAGGACCTCACGATCCGGGACAACACGGTCGAGAACTCCGGCAGTGATTCCCGCGACATTAAAGTCGGACCGAGCAATACGCTCCCGAACAGCCTCAACGGGGTCGGTTCGGGCGCTGGTGCGGAGGACCAGCTCGACGCTCTGTTGAACGACAACGACGTCTACTCCGCGAAGCTCCTCGACAACTTCGCCTCGAAGGTCTCTGCGGACTCCACCTACGCCACCACGATCCAGGGCGCCATCGACGCGGCCGAGATCGGCGAGTACGTCTTCGTGGAGCCGGGTACGTACGAGGAGAGTCTGGACATCAGCAAGAGCGACTTCACGTTGCGCGGTGCCGGGGAAACCGAAGTCGTCGTCGACGCGAGCGACGCGGGCGAGTACGGACTGGACGTCAGCGCCGACGGCGTCACGCTGGAAGAGTTCACTCTCAAAGGTCCGATCAATCCGAGCGGCGGCTACGCGTCGGGTTACTTCGGCGTGAAGATCAGCGACGTCACTGGGATTCACCTGGCGAACGTCACCGTCGAAGGCTCGGCGACGTCGGAGATCGACCTCAACGGCGTCACCGACGCCGTGCTCGAGAACGTCACGGCCGATGGGCAGAACCCGAACGAGCCCACGACCTCCGGGACTGGCCTGTTCCTCACCAACTGTCGAAACGTTCGTCTCGAGAACGTCACGACCCTCAACAACGAGTGGGCTGGCATCGCTGTCTCCGCGTGGGACAAGAGTTCCTACCCGACCCAGCCGAGAGCGAGAGAGATCGAACTCGTGGGCGATGCGAACACCATCCGCGAAGACCTGCCCCTCTACACCGAGGAACAACCCGGCGGTACCGAGTTCCATCTGTCGACAGGAGCGCGCGACAGCACAGTCGACACTGGAGGGACGAGCGACTGGGACGTTCGCTTCCCGCTGGACGGGAGCGAATCCGGTCACGACGTGACCGAGGGGACGGTCGACCGTGGCAGTGGAGTCAGCGGTAATCTCACTCACACCGCCGTGATCAGACGGTACCCGGTCGTTTCCGACGGTGCTGGTGGATACGAACTTGGTTCACCTGGCCAGCTCACAGAGCAGTACTTCGCCTCCTCGAGCGATCGGAGCAACGTCATCAGTTCGCCGCGGTTCGTCCAGTCGGCGGCGGTGGGTGACTCTCCCCCGGACGGTATCACCGGTGGGTTCGTCTACGAGGTCGTCAACACCTACGACGGTATCTAGAGAGCGATAGATGGCATGCGTGCAAAAGTCGGACTCGGCTGTCGATCTGCGTCGGCGTATCGGGATAGCCGACGGACCAACGAAGTACGACAGGTGACTCTCGCGAGCTAACACGTCATAAATAATGTCTACGCACCACCGCCCACTCGTCGTCGTGATAGCCGTCCTAGCCGTCGTCGCCGCCCTCGGCGGCCCACTCGGCACCAGCGCCGAGCCCATCGGCGACGGTATCGTCGTCGAGCAGTCGAACAGCCCCAACGGCGAGTACGTCACGACGTCGGGTGGCGAGATAGCCGTCGACCTGACCGACGGGACCGGTGTGGTCGGCGGCGGCGTGCCGGCGCGAGCCACGACGCGGTTCGACGACGTCTTCCGGGTGCTGAACACCAACGACCAGCTCGCGTACGTCTGGATCACCGACGACAGCGACGTCGTCGGCTTCTACGCGTCCCGGTCGGGGCGACCGTCCATCGAGGGGCAGGCGAACGAGATCCGTCTCGGAGACGACGGGCGCGTCGCCGTCGGCCTCCTCGTGGACACGACGGCCGCGACGCCCGGGACCGGACTGACGGCCGACCCCACGATCCACGTGCGCCTGCTCGACGGCGTCGAGGCGCTGCTCGAGCACACCTCGCCGATTCGCATCGAAGACGACGTCCCCGTCTCGTTCGACGCCGCCGGGAGCCGGGGGTACTCGCCGCTCTCGTACCAGTGGACGTTCGGAGACGGCGCGACGAGCAGCGCCGGCGGGGCGCTCACGCACGTCTACGACGAACCGGGCGTCTACGACGTGACGGTCACGGTGACAGACGACACCGGCGACACCGGGAGCGTGACTCGACCGGTCGTCGTGGGCTACGACAGCGTCAGCCGGGCAGTCGACGGCGACGACCCGACGACCGTGACGTTCGGCGACGCGGCGTCGCCGGTTCGCCAGATCGTCGTCGACTCGAGCGTCGCCGGGTCGGGCGAGGTCCGGGCCGGGTCGCTCCCGGTCAGCGGCCTGTCGGTGCTGGCAGAGGGGCACTCCGTTCCGGCGGACGAGACCCTGACCGGCGTCAACGTCACCGTGCCGTCGGCACAGGAGGACGCACCTGCGACGGTCTCGCTCACCGTCGACAGCGACGTCGTCGGTGGGGCGTCGCCGTCCTCGCTCACCGTCTACCGATACGACGAGGCCACCGAGCAGTGGTCGTCGCTGCCCACCTCGGTCGGCAGCGTCTCGGAGGAGACGGTGACGCTGAACGCGGAGACGCCCGGCTTCTCCCTGTTCGCCGTCGGTGCAGGCGAAACCGACGACACGGGCGACGGCGATACCGGCGACGGCGACACGGGCGACGGCGATACCGGCGACGGCGACACGGGCGGTGGCGGTGCCCCGCCGGGCGGTGGATCCGGCGGTGCTCCCCCGGGTGGGGGAACCGTCGACGACGTGGAGAGTCCGACCACGACGACGTCGACTCCGACCACGCCGACCACGACGACCCCGACGAC
>JGI1689J12820_1000152_pt1 | contig 11978 bp, 8 predicted proteins | sample PRCRCaboRojoPR_6_FD_12820 | JGI IMG/M metagenome (IMG submission 12820)
GGGAAAGTGAAGGAGAGAGAAGCGGCGTTGGTACTCCCGAACCAGCTTTTCTCGGACGGACCACCGGGAATAGACCGGGGAACTGTTTACCTGGTTGAATCAGCCAGGTACTTTTCCGATTTCCGATTTCACAAGAAGAAAATCCTGTTTCACAGAGCTTCCATGCAGTCGTACCGGGAGGCGCTGGAGAGAAACTTCGACGTAGAGTACGTTCGATTTCCGGAGAATACAGAGCTAAGCCCCTTATTGAAAAAACTTAACCGGGAGGAATTCGAACGGCTCCACTACTACGATCCCGTAGACCACGACCTAAGGCTCGAATTGGAAGAGCTCCAACCGAAAGTTTCTTGTACCCTTGTCCAGCACGAAAATCCCAACTTTCTCACGGAAGTAGACTGGTTTTCAAAAAACTTTCCTCAGAAAAATTACAGGATGACGCAATTCTATCGGAAACAGCGGAAGCGCCTGGACATAATGGTCGAAAACGGAAAACCGAAGGGGGGAAAATGGAGTTTCGATACAAAGAACCGGGAGAGCTTGCCCGATAACCTTGAGGTTTTCGACCTTCCATCGGTTTCCGGGTCCCTTTCTCGGCCTCTGGAAACTGATATAGACTACGTCCAGCGGTTCTTTCCCGAAAACCCTGGTACGACGGAGGATTTCATTTATCCCGTCAGTCGAGACGGGGCCAAATCCTGGTACGAAGACTTTCTCGAGAAGAGATTTGCCGGTTTTGGACCTTATCAGGACGCAATATCCCGGGAGGAACCCTTCCTCTTCCATTCGCTGATTTCGCCGCTATTAAACGTGGGCCTGCTGAACCCCCGGCAAGTGGTGGAGCAGGCTATCAACGCAGCTAAAAGCGACGAGAAGATAGAGTTGAACTCGCTGGAGGGCTTCGTTCGTCAGATCATCGGCTGGCGCGAGTACGTCAGGCTTATTTACGAACTCGAAGGGAAGCGACAGAAGGAGTCAAACCACTGGAATAATACGAACCCCATGCCCCATTCCTTCTACACGGCTTCAACGGGGATCCCTCCTGTCGACCGGGCAATTGACCGAATTCGTCGTTTCGGCTACCTTCACCATATAGAAAGGCTGATGGTGATAGGCAACTTTGCTCTTTTATGCGAAATCGACCCCGACGAGGTTTACCGTTGGTTTATGGAGATGTCAATTGACTCCTACGACTGGGTAATGACGCCCAACGTATACGGGATGAGTCAATTCGCCGACGGTGGTTTGATTACCACGAAGCCCTATATAAGCTCGTCGAACTACGTAAGGAAGATGAGTGACTACCCGGAGGGAGACTGGTGTGACGTCTGGGACGGGCTCTTCTGGAGGTTTGTCGACAGACACTCGAAGGAACTCCGCAACATTCCCCGGGCTTCCGTGATGGTTTCGAATTTAAGCAGGCTTAAGGACGGGACTCGCTCTAACCACTTTAAAGCTGCAGAATCCTTCCTAAATAATCTCTTTAGCTGAATTACGCTAATTTTGCTCCCTGTCCGTATTCCGAAAACAACCCTGTACGCCGTTATTACCGGAGATCTAGCAGGGTAAGGACATCCTTCGCTTGTCAAAACCGCTGAAATAAGTATAATCCTCGTTGTGTCCTGACCTGTGAAGGGAGAAGATATGTCAAAGTACGCATGGGTCGTCGTCGGATTGAGCCTCCTATTGATAACGGGTTCGGTAGGCCTAAAAGTAGTCGAACGAACGGTTTTTCCGGTATGGGGGCCTAATTACTTTGAGCAAAATCCGGCGACTCTGGGACCCTACGAGGTCCGGGAAGATCAAGTTGCCAACAAATTTGAAATCGACGGACGAAAGTTCGACATTTCACTATTTTATCCTGAGGACCCGGAGAATGCCTTACCTGTATTTATCTGGCTAATGGGTTCCAATATTCAGGTTTATTATCATCAGAGCCTGCACGAAGCTCTATCCAGTTACGGGTACCTGGTAATCGTTCCAGATACTCCGAGGTTTAGCTTTACGGATCTTACTTACCACAGAGATCTACTTGCCCTTGCGAACGAGGCTTTGAATATGGCACTTGACGGCAATTTTGGCCTGGAGGTAGACGAAAAAAGAATAGCTGCCGGTGGTTATAGCGTTGGTGCCTCACTAGCCGCTTTTCTTGCGGGAAAGCGATCCGAAATAAACGGACTCGTATTCTGGGCACCTTCGGGATCCCCGTATTGGCTTGGGATTGACGATAGTTCCCTCTATTCAAGAGTTGACGTGCCGTCACTTTACGTGCTGGGTGAGAAAGACGACGGGGCTCCGCCCGAAGGGGGCTACCCCGAGAAAATGCAGGAACTGACCCCGGACTCTTCCGCGCGTGTAGAAGTGATTGAAAACGGAAACCATCATTATTTTCAACAACCAACAGAAGCCGACAGGTTTTCTGTTAAAACCAGTATAACCCGGTATGAACAACAGAGGAAGGCGATAAACATAACCAGAGAATGGTTGAACAAGCTTTTGGGGCTTGACTGAATAGCTTTAGAAACGCACTTCGATATCCTTGTTTTCAACTTACGGAGCTCTCATTTTCCGATAAACTGCCAGTTCGGTCAATAGTCAAACCGTTTGCCTAGCTCTCGCAAGATGTATATCGCAGCCTGTTTGTCCAGTGGGTCATTGTCGTTGCCGCACTTGGGTGAGTAAATACAGGACGGACAGCCTTCCTCGCAGTCGCAATCCAGCAAGAGTTCGTAAGTCCGTTCCAGCAGGTCATCCAGGAGCTCATAAACTTCCTCCGCAATGCCAATTCCGCCCTCGTAGGCATCGTAGATAAATATCGATCCGCCTTCCTCCAGCGGATCGCGGGACGAAAAGCCTCCGATATCCCACCTGTCACACATGGCGTAAAACGGGGTAAGTGCTATCATCGCGTGCTCGATAGCGTGCAAACCACCCCGGGCCCCCAGACCCTTCTTCTCCACGCTGGTAAGAATTGATTCCGGCACGTGAAACCAGCTACACTCCGTATCGAACTCGAGCGGGGGAAGCTCCAGAGGGTGGACGTCGAGGACTCGATCGTATTTCTTTTCCTTGTAATGGGAGTAGTGTTCGGAGACCGACACCTTACCAAATGAAACAGCTACGCCTCCGGTCTTCTTCTCGGCGAGCTTTTCGGTTATCTCAAGACTTGACTCGGAGATAGCCTGGGTGAAATAATCCACTTCCTTCCACCTAACTTCCGCTACCCCCTGCTCCAGGTCGAGATCTTTTACTATGTACGTCTTACCCTGGTGTAAAAGCGTGGCGTTCTCGTGAGCCTCCCTGTAAGCCTGGGCTAAATCCATGGTTTCGAGAAGCTCCCCGTTGTGAATGATTTTTACCGTGGTTTCGTTAATATTGTCCAGCTTCACCGCTTCGCTGGCCCGGTAAGTTCCGGAGAATACCGACCCGTTTGGAGTATCCAGTAGTACGTCTTTATCGATCAGAGCTTTTATTTCGTCCGAGTACTTTTGGCCCAGTTCTTCCTCGTCATTTATCGGCAGCTCGGTCGCGGCACAGGCGAGGTGACCCATTGTTATATTGGGGTTATCGAGGTCCACAATTGCGTGTTCGTGATCCCGGTCGAAGAATTCCCTGGGGTGGTTGAGAAAGAACTGATCGAGAGGATTCTCAAACCCGACGAGAACGACCAGGGAATCGTTCCTCCCCCGACCGGCGCGTCCGGCCTGCTGCCAGCTAGAGGTTATCGTCCCGGGATAGCCGGAAATTATAACCGCGTCCAGCCCTCCTATATCCACGCCGAGCTCAAGAGCGTTCGTCGCCGATACCCCTCTTATCTCTCCTGTTCTGAGCCCCTTCTCTATTTCCCGACGTTCCTCGGGACGGTAACCTGCCCTATAGGCCCTCACGGGCTGGTCGGTGCGCCCCGAACACCACTCAGATATGAGCTCGGCTAGCCTTCGAGACAGGGTGAAGCAGAGCGTCTGGAGGTCGTGATTTACGAAATGGGCCATCAGTTTGCTCGTCTGGTTGTGAGCGGAATTGTCGGGATTGGTCAGCGGGTTCCAGAAAAGAAATTTTTTCCGTCCCCGGAAGGACGAGTCCTCCGAAACCAGAGAAAATTCCCGCCCCACGAGTTTCCTGGAGTGTTCCAGGGGGTTGGCGATCGTCGCGGAAGACAGTACGAACTGGGGATCCGACCCGTAATGGTCGAATATCCTCTCCATCCTCCTGACGAGCAGGGCCACGTTGGACCCGAAGACGCCCCTGTAGCTGTGAACCTCGTCCATAATGACGAAATCCAGGTTTCTGAAGAAGTCCTTCCACTTGTGGTGCCATTCTAGGTAGTGGTGCAGGCCGTACGGGTTGGTTAAGACGATTCTCGACCTTTTCCTTATTCCGGGCCTTCGCTCTCGCGGCGTATCGCCGTCGTAGACTCGGGGTTCGAGGTTCAGGCCCAGCTCGACCTCCATATCTTTTATCGTCTCGAGCTGATCCTGAGAAAGTGCCTTGGTCGGATATATGTAAAGAGCTCTACTATCCGAATCCTCCAGCATTCGATCGAGGACGGGAACGTTAAACGCCAGCGTCTTGCCCGAAGCGGTCGGAGTTGTAATTATGACGTCCTTACCTTCCCTAATGAGGTTTATCGCCCTCGACTGGTGGGAGAACAGATCCAGGCCTCTCCTTTCCAGGAAATCTTTTATCCTCCGGTCGAAATCAGCCCGGCCGTACTCGGCCTTTCGCTCGGGGAGAAGTTCCAGGTGTTCTATCTGGCCCTCGTACCAGTCCTGCTTTTTCAGACTTTCAACTATTCTACTTATTTCCATTCAGGGCTTCCTCGACTAGCTCTCGATAAAGGTCCGCGAGGCTCAGCAGATCCTGGCGGTTGTGGGCGAGGATCGGCATCAGCGGTCCCGGGTTCTTGTCTTTCCGGTAAGTGCTGTAGAAATCCGGAACCCTCGAGCTGGGCACGTCCAACTCCCTTTTGACTCCGAGGATTGACCGCTCGATGGTACCGAGCTTACAGTTTCTCGTTCTTTCCCCGATAACCTTTCTCGTAAAGAGGTAGAGGTCGAGATGAGGGTGAGAAAATTTCTTCCTCTCTCCGTAATAGCCTAGCCGTCTCTCTATATAGGGGATATCGAAGTTCTTTCCGTTATAAGTTACGATTACTTCTCGCTCTTCCAGGTGTCTGGTAAAGTTCATAAGCGTGGCCAGTTCCTGGTCGAGGTCCTCGGCTAAGAACTGGTGAACGACAATTCCGGAACCGTGTGGATGGGCCAAACCTAATAAAAACACAGGCTGGTTAGACAGTCCGAGGGTTTCGATATCGACGATTGCAAACTGTTGCCGGTCGAATAAGCCTGATAGCTTCAGAAAAGATGGGTGGGAAAGCGACTTCCACCTACGTAAAAGATAGTACGCATCGGTAAGTTTCCCCTGAAAGGCCGATTGAACCGATTGGGCTTCTTCGCCCCATTTATCGTGATCCATGAGGTCGGTCACCGTCTCGAATCCTTGTTCCTTTAACTCCTTTTCCCGCACCGACCCTATTCCGTAGACCAACTTGAGATCGGAAAGAATATCGGCGGAAGTAGTGTTGGGGGGATCAAAAGCTTGATCCACGGACTCTTCGAGATGAAGCGTCTCTCCGTATTCCGTCGAGACTAGCTCAAAGTCCGTTTCGGAAAGCAGATCCGTTCCGTTATATTCACGCAACAGGTCTTTTTTTAGCCTTTCGGCGGTTGAACGCCGGTTATCGTATTTACGATCTCCGGTCCCCCAATTCCCGTCTCCAAAGCGATTCGACCCCCGATTTCGCCTACCGCTTCGGAGTTTTTCGGCAATCCTTTCCAGCTTCCCCATTGTCACCACCAAGACAAGTGCTTTTAAAGCCCGACAGCCCCGTTAATCCGGTTAACAACGATCAAGTCACAACAATGATAAGCCCGTTTGCCCGATATGACAATAAATTTCCTGGCCTTGATCGGCAACGACATAATGTTAAGAATGGTCTGGTTCAGGAAGAGAAGAAGGAGCAGCCGGGACCTCTTAATAAGGTCCCTAAGGAGAAGATTTTATCCTGTGTATGCCATGAAAGACCAGGTAGCCGACGAGAGCCACTGAGACCGCGGCGGCCGCAGCGTAAAACGTATTGGCAATCCCCATCAGGTCCTTTATCCAACCGCCGAGCAGCGGGCCGGCGAGTAATCCCGGCCGCCAGGCAAGCATACGAAATGAAAACGAAGTTGCCGGACCGGTGTCTATCCCGTGGTCTGCAAATATTCCCCAGCTGGCAGGAACCCTGATCGAGTCCCCGATACCGATCAGCGCAGCCGCAAATAACAACCCCCAGAAGGTCTTCTGGAGCGGAAGAATAAATGCAGCAACGGTAAACACCACCCCACCACCGACGACCAGCGGAGCTCTCCCGACTTTATCGGACAGCTTGCCGGCAGGTCCCTGACCCAGAGCAAAGGCCAAATACCTCGCAGCTACCACGGCGCCCAGCTGTGCCTCGGAAAGGCCTATCACCGCATAAGCGTACACGGGTATAAAGACGATAATTATTGCCTTGGCAAAGGCAAAGAAAAGCTCAAACCCCATCTGTATTCTGAACTCGTGACCCGAAAACAGCTCCGAAAGGTGAAGGCCACCGCCGGCTCTTTTTTCTCTGCTTTCCGAGGACTCCGGAGGAACCATAATGAATATTACGGCGAAACTCAGAGCGTAAAGAGAAGCCAGAACCATATAAGGAACTCCAAACCCGAACCTGGCGACGAGGAACCCTCCTCCGAGCGCGCCGATTGTCTGACCTGCAGCCCTGAGCGAGTTATAAGTTCCCAGGTTTCTGCCCCGGTTCGCCTCCCGACTCCGAATGCTTATAAAAGAAAGCCCCACGGCAGTAGTAAGGGCAATAGAAATCCCCTGGAGAAGTCGAGCCCCGAACAGGGACTCGAATCCGCCAATCTGCCAGAACAACAAGTAGGTGGGCACTCCCAGAAAAAGACCGCTTAGCAAAAGAACCTTACGGTGACCAAGATCCGCGTATCGGCCTACGGGATAGAGAATGATCAGCTGGGTAAGCGAGTAGGCTGCCCCTACTAGCCCAACCTGGACGCCACTAAGTCCGTAAATCTTCGAATATATCCCGATAAAGGTGGAAACCATTGCCACGCCGAGGCCGCTGGAAAACCTTACCGTCGACAGCGATATGAATTGTCTCTTATCGATTGGAAATCACGCCTGTGTTTGTAAATAATTACCGTATTATATTATCATCTTTCCAGAAGTCCTCAACCCCGAATCAAAAACCGACAGGGTCCCGAGGGCGGCATTTAACCAACCGTACGGGAGGTAAGTATGACGACTATCGGCGTCGTATATCACTCTGAAACCGGCAACACCAAAAAAATGGCGGAGGAAGTCGTTAAAGGGATCGAAAAGTCCGAAAACGAAGTAAACGTGGCGTTAAAAACCGCGGAGGAAACCGACGAGGACGAGTTGCTCGGCTGGGACGGAATAATCGTTGGGTCACCCACTTACTACGGACTTCCCTCTGCCCAGATCAAAGACCTGTTCGACCGTTCCGTCAAACATCACGGCGAACTGGAGGGAAAAGTGGGTGGCGCGTTTACCTCGGCTGCCAACAGGGGCGGTGGAAACGAAACGACCATCGTGGGGATACTGGAAATGATGCTGATCCACGGAATGATAATCCAGGGAACCTCGAAAAAGGACCACTACGGTCCCGTAGCCCTTGGAAAACCTGACAATAGGGCACTTGAAGGTTCAAGGGAACTGGGAAGGCGAGTTGCGGAACTCTGTGATAGGCTGTTTGGTTGATATTTATCTCTTTGAATCCCTTGCCCTATCGGCGGATAATTTTAAGTAGGGACCGGCTGCAAGGAGGTAATTATGAAAAGGGTAACTCTGTCCCGGGTGGCTAAGTCGCTTGGGAACGAAAAAATTATATTCGACGTGGACCTCGAAGTGGAATCCGGGGAATTCTTCGTGATAATTGGTCCCACGGGCTGCGGTAAGACCACGTTGTTGAAGCTCGTCGCCGGCCTGTTAAAACCGGATGAGGGAGAGATACGATTTGACGGAGAAGTGGTCAACGACCTCAGCCCTTCGGAAAGACTCGTCAGGATGGTGTTCGAGGATCACGCCCTTTATCCACATTTAAAGGTCCACTCCGAACGGGGTTATTCGAACCTCAACTTTCCGCTGAAAATTAAGAAGCTGAGCCTGGAAAACATTAAAGACCAGGTAATGAAAGTAGTGGATAGGTTGGGTATAGCCGAGAAACTATTCGACCGAAAACCGGGAGAACTCTCGGAGGGCCAGAAACAACAGGTGGCTCTCGGACGGGCAATAAGCGTGCCCCCGGAGGTCATCTTGTTCGACGAGCCGCTCAGGGACATGGACCCCCAAACTAGAAAGGAGGCGAGAGAAGAAGTGCTAAGAACGCACGAGGACTTTAACTCAACCTCCATCTACGTAACGCACGACCTTGCGGAGGGGTTTGCGCTTGGGGAAAGGGTAGCGATAATGAAAGACGGAAAGTTCGTTCAAATCGGAATACCCGACGAGATACTCACAAATCCGGCCAACGATTTCGTCAGGTCGTTTACGGAAAGCTATAAATCGACCTACAGGGAAGCCTTCGGGGAATAGAGTCTGATCATTCCAGAATTAGTTCAATCGTGAAATCCGGCAACAACGCCAGCAGGGCTCGGGAAAACTTACCGGAATACGCTTAACTACTTTTCTAAGTTAACTCCGACCGTCTCTTCGTTTTGCTCGATCCTTGTAATCGTGTCGGATATTATCGTATCGATCGCCAGAGTCAGGTCCGAATTCTCCAGAACCTTGACGTTTCTCTTCCTGGCTACGTCCAGTATATATTCGTGAATCCTGTTTATCCTGTCGAAATTATCCAGGTACCTTTCCGGGTCGCGCAGGCTATCCTTCTCCCTGGAATAGAAGTGTCTTCTGTGTGTTTCCGGGTCCGGCACGTCTATCACGTACTGAAACATGTAATCGGGGATTTCCGAGAGTACGGATTCCAGATAGCCGGGGACTATATGAACGCCGTCGACTATCATATCCAGGCCTTCTTTTATTCCCCTGTCAATAACCGATCCGATCCCTTTATTTACCAGGGAGACCTGCTGGCTAAAGGCATAAATTAGTTTGTCCGTTATGTAGGGGGTCTTAAGTCTATCCATGGCGTTGTAGGTCGACTCGTGCAGGGTGGGAACCAGCTCCGGCGATAGGATTCCGCGCATGATCTCGCGAACGGTGTCGGTACCTACAATTCTATCTATTCCAAGTCGCCGGCCCACTTCGGTCGCCAGGGTAGTCTTTCCGACTCCGGAGCCCCCGCCCAGCAGAATAAACACGGGACTGTTTAGCTCCGCCAGGGCGTCCCTCAATCGGTAATAGCGCTCTTCCTCCTTCCACCCCCGCTCGATCAGCTCCTCCGAAGCATGCTTTTTCAGGTCTTTCGAAGTTATTTCCCCGGCTTCATCGGGTATACTATCGAGAATATCCCTGACTATGTCGTAGGCTTCTTCCAGGGGGACGCCCGTCTGGTATAAAGATTTCGCAAGAATTCCCTTGGAGAAAGGGTATCTCTTATCGTCGTTAACTACGTACATCGTCCCCCCTTTTTTTTCAAATTTACAATCAAAGACCCCGATTCCGTACCGGGCGCCAAACTACCTCCATCATTTTATTTCCATTTTGGATTTATGCAAGCCATAAGGGTCTTCTGGTGAAAGACCCGGAAATATTCTGCTCGACGAAGGATGACCGATGGCTCTAAGAGATCCTCTCCATTAACCCGTGATAGCCGACGTCCAATTAGAATGAGTCCGTTGATACAGAAGACGTTCAACCGTTACCAGCGATATTACCTCCACCAATTAGCTTGCCCCGGGGATAGGCAAAGTAATATCATTGAGCCGGGTGGATAGAAGAAACCTTTCGATCCACGAGTGAAGGGCAGGCGCTTGATACCGCAAGAAGACTTGCGGATTGGAGATTGGGCTACGACACTGGAGGTAATATGACCGAAAACGAACACTTACCCCGGTTCTACGATACGGAACTCCCGATCAGTGCCTTCATTACGAAGAAACTGGTCGGAATCGATAACGACTCTTCCGTCCAGGAAGCGGCGAAGAAGATGAACGATTTCAACATCAGCTCCCTGGTCGTCATGGAGGAAGGAGACATAGTCGGTTTCCTCACGGAAGGAGACATTCGGACAAAAGTAGTCGCTCAGGGGATAAAACCCGATATTCCCGTAAAAGATATAATGAGCCGGGACCTAATCACCGTCGATCTGGGTACTTCGGTAGAAGATGCCGCGATGAAAATGGCTGACCACGGCATTAAGCACCTGCTGGTAACGGAAGAGGACGAAATTTCCGGTATTCTGTCATTTCGCGACCTTATTGACATAGAACGACAGAACATCGAAACGCATATTTCCCGAGAATAGAAATGAAAATCCTTCACGTCTCCGACAGCCACGTAACGAACTCGGAACAGTTCAACCTTGACTCGCTTCAGTACGCTCTGCGGGAGTTAGAAGAGGACGATTTCGACCTTTTCATTCACTCCGGAGACGTTACCAATAGAGCCAAGCGCGAGCAGTTCGACAGAGCCGCCGAGCTGTTTTCATCAGTTGACGTACCCAGGGTTATCATACCCGGAAATCACGACAAGCGAAGCGGTGGGTTGCCGATGTTCAAGCAAAAATTTGGCTCTCCCAAGGGAGTTAAGAGGATCGACGATACGCTGGTTGTGTTTCTGGATAGTGGCGTGAACGATCAGGACGACGGACGCGTCGGAAAGTTACAGTTCAACATGCTCAAAGAAAACTTGAGTCGGCACGATGGAATATCGACCAAGATCGTCGTCCTCCACCACCACATCATACCGATTCCCTGGACGGGGAAGGAGAGAAACGTGCTCTCCAATGCGGGCGACCTGCTCGAGTTATTCTTGAGAACCGACGTAGACCTCGTCCTTTCCGGCCACAAGCATTTTCCCAACTCCTATAAAATCGAGGGAACTGTTTTCGTGAACGCTGGAACCGTATCCGACAAGAAAACGAGGTACGGGGATACGAACTCCTACAACGTAATAGAAATCGACAGGGACAGGACCAGGGTCAAGGTGAAGCGGGATAACGGTCACGAGAAGACCGAGAGGTACGAACGTTCCGAAAAGAGGGTCTTCACGGATTTTGGCAGTAAAATCTCCAGACTGGCTCAAATTTCAAATACTTTCATTTCTGACACCTATCGGTTCAGGTCTACTACCTTTACGGACGGGGTTTCCCATCTGAACGAGTTAAACCCGGATCTGGTAGTACACGCCGGAGGAGTAGTAGAAGAAGCCATACCGAAAAACTATCGCCTCGCTCGTTCCCTGCTTGACAAAATAAGCCCTCCGATCGTCTTTACCCCGGCAAGCAGGGATATCAATTACCTGGGTTACCAGTTATTTAAGGAGAACTTTGGGGAAATGGATCAGGAATACAGTCTCGAGGGCGTTTACCTGAAGGGGATTTCTTCCGCCCAGTACGACTCCGAAGAGGGAATAGTTGGAGAAACCGAGAGAGCAAGATTGTTTCAGGAGATGAACGAAATAGGGTCAAAGATGAAAATTCTCTTCCTCCACCACAACGTCCTGCCCATACCCCACTCAAGGGAAAAGGGTTTGCTCGAAGACGGCGGCGATCTGCTCCGGGGTTCGGTCGAAAGCGAAGTTGACCTGGTCCTTACCGGAACCTCGTCCCATCCGTTTGCCACGAAAATCAACGATACTATAGTTTCAAACGCAAATTCGTTCAGCAGCGTATATCAGAGGAGTTTGAACGGGAATTCCTTCAACCTGATAGATATTTACGAAAAGGCGGTCGTCATATTCGAAATCAACTGCCTCTGGGGCACTCAAAAAATACTCGGTATCTGGGAGAG
>JGI1689J12820_1000154_pt1 | contig 11953 bp, 10 predicted proteins | sample PRCRCaboRojoPR_6_FD_12820 | JGI IMG/M metagenome (IMG submission 12820)
ATGAAGCTCAGGACGGGATTGGAAGATGTCCACTGTCACCTCCCCGGCTTTTTCCGTACCCGGCGCAGCCCAGGGCGCGACGGGAATGGGCGCGCCGCACATCATGAGTTCGATATTGGTCAGGGGCACATCCTCCTGGAGGTGAGCCTGGATCATGCCGTACCTGGAATGAGTGTGGCAGATGCCCTTGGCCCGGGATATATGCCGGTAAATCGCGGTATGCATGGGCGTTTCCGAGGAAGGGGGTGGGCCATCGATCGGCTCGCCCTCCAGATCCACCACAGAGATATCCTTCACCGTCATATTCCGGTACTTGATCCCGCTTGGCGTGATGACGACCATGTCGTCCTCCGTCCGCAGGCTGATATTCCCCGCTGACATGCGGATCAGGTCCGCTTGGTAAGCCAGATGGACCGTTTCCAGCACCTGTTCCCGCTGCTCTTTATAACGCATACATCCTCCTCCTCAAATTCCATTTCAACCCCATTCCTGACCCCCCTTCTGCCAACTGGACACTAACGGCCATCAAACAGCCCCTCCAGGTCCCGGACCTCAGCCATCACCCTTTCCTCATCCAGCCGGGTGAGCTCCCCCCCTTCCAGATGGACCTTACCGTCAATGATCACCGTGTCAACATCCGACTTGGCAGCGGAATAGATGAGATTTGTGACCGGGTCAAAGGAGGGCGTCAGGTGCGGCTGCTGAAAATCGACCAGCACCACATCTGCCTTTTTACCCGCCTCCAGGGACCCAATCATGTGATCCAGGTGGTAGGCTTTTGCCCCGTTGATAGTGGCCATTTCCAGGGCCTGATCCGTGGTCAGCACTTCCGGAGCATGGTTGACCCCTTTCTGCAGCAGAGCCGCTGTGCGCATCTCTCCCAACACATTCAGGTCATTGTTGGAAGCTGCCCCGTCTGTGCCCAGGCAGACATTGATGCCTTTTTCAAGCATATCAACCACGGGAGCGATCCCCGAACCCAATTTGAGGTTGCTCTCAGGACAGTGGGCTACGTGAGTTCCCGTTGCTGCCAACAAGTCGATCTCCCCCTCATCCACTTTCACGCAATGGGCCAGGACGGTACGTTCATCGAGCAGGTCATAAGAAGATAACAGCTCGATGGGTGATTTCTGGTACTGCTCGCGGACGTTATCCACTTCGTCCTGATTCTCGGAGGCATGGGTGGTGAAGGAAATGCCGTATTCTTCTTTGAATGCCCGCACGGTGCGCATCATCCGCGGCGTGGTGGTATACGTGCTGTGTGCCTGCAGCACGGGATAGACGAAGTCCAAATCCTCCATCCAGGTCAACGTTTCCCGGGCAACCTGAAACATCTCATCAAAGTCTTGATCCCCCAGCCCTGTGATGGGCGGACCGGAAATCAAGCGCACGCCGATTTCTTCAGCCAGTCCCATCGTTTCTTTAAAATGCCAGTACATATCATGGGCACAGGTGATCCCGCCTTTGATCATTTCCACAAAGGCCAGCCTGGAACCGGCCCGGACCGCCTTTTCATCCACCACACTCAGCTCATATTCCCAGACTTTATTCAGCCACTTGTCCAGGATTAAGTCTTCCACAAAGCCGCGGAAAAGGGTCATCGCCAGATGGCTGTGGGCATTGATCAAGCCCGGGAGGAGAACTTTGCCCCTGGCAGAGATCACCTTCTCTGCTGTGAGATCCTCCGGGACCTGGTCATCTGCCAATACCGCCTGGATGCGTCCGCCTTTGATGAGTAAATTTCCTTCCTCCAGGATCCGGCGGTTCTCATCCATGGTAATGATGGTCCCCCCCTCGATCATTAAATCCACATGACTACCCTGTTTGATGTCCATTGTACCTTCCTAGATTGAGAGCTTTCAGCCCAAATGATTTCCAAACGAGGCGGAGAGCATTGTCCGGTTCTTCCCTTACCGCCCCGCGTTGTGCGAATGCCTTTATTCTGGATATGGAAAACGGGACGGATCCCCCTGCCACCGTCCCGATCTTCCTGCCACGTTAAGAGTCGGCCGTGCTTACAGGGTCTCCTCGACGAACTGCTCCCGACCCGAGAGCATAATGGATGCCACGATGATGAGGATGATGAAGGGCAGAACTGCCAGCCAAACGCTGGTTTGACCAGAGGAACCCGCGGCGAAGCCGTACAGCTCCTGACCCGCGGTGCCGGTGGCGACCAGGATGCCGACAATCAACCCACCCAGCGAACCTACGATCATCAGGATGGAGCCAATATTACGGGCAAACCCTTTCCCGACGTCCTCTTTCTCCATGATGTCCGTCCACAGCAGCCCCCAACGCTTGACCCGCGGATAAAGAAGGGCGATGAGGATGGGGCCAACCACCACGGCGGCCGCGAAGTTATTAACGGTAATGGTGATGCCCAAGAAGGCGAAGGGGACTATGCCGGCAAGATCCAGGTACCAGGCAATAATGATGGCGCAGGCTGCAGAAGAGACCAACGAAACAAGCTCGAAGGCCGCGATTTTCTTCCAGTTACCCATATTCATGGACATGTCGTCCTTCTTCACCAGCCCAAAGGTGGCACCCCACATCTTATAGGGAACGAACCCCAAATAGAAATTGCCGAAAAAGCCGAAGATGGAGCCCACGCCCAGCGTGCCGCCAAAGATATCGCCGATCAGGTTGCCGATGGCTGATCCCCAGGCTCCTGCGGGGCCAAACAAAAGCCCGAACACGGGCGGGAAGACGTTGGCAGGTCGGACTTCCGTGATGCCGGGGACCAGGACAATGCCGCCTTTGAAGACGATCAAAAAAGCGGCATAAATGGCAGCCGAAAGAGCTACCAGGATTACCATTCGTGTGTTCTTCCACATGGTAACGGTTTCTTTCATCTTATACTCCTTATGATTCTTAGTCTCAGCAATCTAAAAAATGTCAACGAATCCAATCAAATGATAAGCAAGTTATGTCCGATAGGCCCTCCTTCACGCGGTGGCTCCCGCTGTGATTATCCTGTTTCGAAGATACGAATCTACCTCTATGTATGACAACACTCAGCATCCGATGTGGTTACAATCACTTCCAGGAGGAGATCGAGGAGATCATCCTTCATCCTCTGCAGGCCTTCTCCGTCCTCTGTAAATTCTATTGTATCCTGAAAACCAGCCGCCCAGTTAATGGAAAAACCCACAGACGCATAGCAAATATTGGCTTCCCTGGCTAATACGGCTTCGGGCAATCCGGTCATGCCCACCACATCGCCGCCCAATTGGGCAAACATCTTGATTTCCGCGGGGGATTCCAGCCGGGGACCGTTGGTACAAACATAGACACCCCGAGGATGAATGGTCGATGCATAGCTGGGCGCGGCCTCCAATAGATGTTCTCGCAGATAAGGGCAGTAGGGTTCACTCATATCCACATGTGTGACACCTCGCTCTCCGCCGTCAAAAAAGGTCGCCTCGCGGCCGGAAGTGAAATCCAGGAAATCGCTCAAGACGACCATATCCAGGGGCGGAACCTCCTGGTTGATTGAGCCCACCGCATTGACGGCCAGGGCCCGCTTCACGCCCAGCATCTCCAGGGCTTTGATGTTCGCCCGGTAGTTGATCTTGTGGGGCGGCGTGTCGTGCGACAACCCGTGGCGGGGCAGGAAGACGATCTCGGACTCCGCTCCCCGGATATCATACAGGAGAGTTTCTCCGAAGGGCGTATCCACTGATCTTTCTTCCAGAGTAACACCAGGCAGATCATAAATGAGCGTGCCAGCGATCAAGGCGGCAGGCATGATTACTCCTCCTCTTCGCGCGCCCGCTCAAAATGAGGGCGGAGATCGTAGGGGCTGAGGATCCCGTGTTTGGTGATGACCCCTGCCACCAAGTGCGGCGGTGTGATGTCAAAGGCCGGATAATAAGCCTCTATATCCTCCAGCGTCGTCCGGGTTCCCCGGCAGGCACGGATTTCCGCAGGGTCCCGGTACTCGATTTCCACCGAGGCCCGATCCGGACTTTCAAAATCAGGCCCCCACATGAAGACAAAGTAAGGGATGCCATGGTGGTGGGCCGCCAGGGCGTTCTGGAACGTGCCTATTTTATTGATCACGTGGCCGTCCATGGTGATTAAATCAGCTGCTGTGAAATATTTTTGGATTTTGCCCTGNGACATGACAAAGGCCGGCATGTTATCCGTGATGAGCTTGACAGGGATGTCCAACTCATGCAGGCTGGGCGCNGTCAAACGGGCGCCCTGCAGGTAGGGCCGCGTCTCCGGGACAAAGACCTGTATTTCCTTGCCGTCCTGTTTGGCCATGGACATGGCCAGGATAAAGGCCGTCTCCGCAAAGCACATAGTCAGGATNCCATCCCCATCCTCNATCAGGTTGGCACCCAGCCGGGAGCGCACGGCATAACTCTCATAGGTTTGGTCACGCAGGGTTTCGACCCAATCCAGCAGCGCCTCTTCCATCGACCGGCCTTCCACCCGGGCCTTTTTTGCCACCTCCAGGCTGTCCTCCAGGCGCCTTGCCATGGCGGTGTTGGTGGGACGGGTATTTATCAATCGCTCCTTCGCTTGCGCCAGGGCCTCCAGGGCCTCCTGTTCCGGTTTGCTTTCCACGTTTCTCGCCGCCATGACCATGCCAAGGGCCGCTGCCTGCCATGGTCCCCCGCCCTGGGTGACCATCTTTTCAATGGCCCGGGCCACACTCTCCACGTCCTCACACCTTACAAACGTCTCTTCGAAGGGATACTTGCGGCGGTCGCCAATCCACACCACCCCTTCTTCATAACGGGCCACATTATCCCGGCGCAGCACAAAGGGCAACATCTCATTCATCGCTCTGACATCCATCACACAAGCTCCTTTTTACTTTCTGGCACCCACGATTAAAATTTTGTCAGCCCGGGGATACTCCCCAGACCTAAGATTTTCAGATAAATGCTGGCCATCACCACCAGGAAACTTAAAGCCAGTATCAGGTAGTCGTTCCTGCCCATGCCCATTTGCAAGTAGAAGGAGCGTTCTTCCTTGGCACCAAATCCTTTGGATTCCAAAGCCATCCCAAACACATTGGTATCTCGGATGGTGGAGATGAAGACCGGGATGAGAATGGGGATAAATTTCCGCAGCCTTTCCAGAATATTTCCACTATCCAGGTCGAGCCCCCTGCTGCGCTGTGCCTGAGAAATGGTTTGGATGCTGGAAGCGATGGTGGGCACCATGCGCAGCGCGGTGGAGATGGCAAAGCCCACCCGGTAGGGCAGGCCGAGTTTGATCATGGACAGCACTAACTCCTCGTTGCGGGTGGTGCTGATCAGGTTCAGCCCACTGATGATCATTAATAACATGAGCATGGTCCGGGACAGGCTGTAAAGCAAGGATTCCAAATCAAAGAACCAGAATAAATCCGTCTCCCCGCTGGTGAAGATATTCCACATCAGCATACCGGTCACCGTGAGGACAAATAACAGGAAGCGGATGCGCCAGATGTTAACCAATGCCCCGGCCAGGACATTTTGAAGCAGGATCAGGAAAGCAATAGGGAGGATGAAGAGCGGGTTTTCGAAGAAAACTAAGGCGATGAAAGATGCCAGAAAAAGCATGATCTTCGTGCGCCCGTCGAGACGGTGGATCAACGTATCTGCGTCAATATAAAAATCGATATCCATAAGCTACTTCCCTTCTAAACAAGAGAGCATTTCTTCAGGATAAAGAAATGTGTTCCCGAGTAGATTACTGAAATGCACAAAATGTGGGGGGCGCAGAGAGGAATCATTGAGAACCTCTTCCTGGGAGAAGACATCTCGCGTCAACCCCTCGAGGATGATCTGGCCGTCTTTGACCACATACACACGTTGAGCGTATTCCGCTACCACCCACATATGATGGGTGATGAAGATGATCGTACTGCCCTGGTCATTTAAATCCATGACCATATCCATCATGCTTCGCTGGCCCCTGTAATCCAATCCCGTGGTCGGTTCATCAAGGATGAGCACATCGGGATGTATGGCCAGCACGGATGCCACCGCCACCCGCTGCCGCCCGCTCTTGGTCAGGCTGAACGGGTCTTCCTTTTCAAATCCTTCCAGCCCTACCGCTCGCAGGGCGTCTTTCACCCGCTGATCCACTTCTTCCTTGGATAGATCCCGCAGGCGGGGGCCAAAGGCCACCTCTTCATATACCACCTCAGAGAAGATCTGGTGGTCAGGATTCTGAAAGACATAGCCTACTTTTTGGCCGATTTTAAATATCCCCTGCTCTTCCGTAGGCGCGCCAAAGACTTCGACTGAGCCTTCCGTGGGCATCAAAAGGGCATTGAGGTGCTTTGCCAGAGTGGTTTTTCCACTTCCGTTTTGGCCGACGATGGCAACTACCTCTCCCTGGTTGATATCCAGATTCACCCCTTTTAAGGCTTCCACACCGTTGGGATAGGTGTGAGAAAGACCCCGGATGTGGATGATCGGTTCTGCTTCCTTTTCCTCCGATCCCGTCCGTTCCCGGTTCACAAGGTCAGCGTATTTCTCTTCCGAGATGGCCAGATTCTGGCGCTTGAAGACCGCTGCGCCTTCCTCCGGGGTCAGGGGCAGCTGTTCGCTTCCCACAGCCTCAAAGAAACGAGGAATACCCAGGGGCATGACGCCCATCTCCGAGAGCAGGTCACTGTCCCGCAAGATATCCTGAGCGGGTCCCACCTGGGCCAATTTGCCATCCTTGATCAAGGCAATACGGTCCGCTTCCAGGACTTCTTCGGTATCATGCTCAACGACAACCAAGGTCATGTCCTCTCGTTTGCGCAGTTTGTTGGTAATTTCATAGATCCCCATTTTGCTGATGGGGTCCAGGTCGGTGGTCGCTTCATCCATGACGAGGATATTGGGTTCCATGGCCAGAACCGAGGCAATGGCCAGTTTTTGCTTCTGCCCCCCTGAGAGGGTGACCGGCGAGCGTTTCCGAAAAGCCTCTAAGCCCACAAATCGCAGGTTTTCCTCGATCCGGCGCTTGATTTCCTCCCGCTCAATGGCGAAATTTTCCGGCCCAAAGGCCACTTCTAACTCAACATTGGTGGAAAACAATTGGGCCTCAAAATCTTGAAAGACGATTCCCACATCCTCGGCAAGTTCAGGGACGCTGAAATCCCGGGTATTTCTGCCGTTGACCACTACATCCCCCTCCCAGGCCCCCCGCATGTAATGGGGAATTAAGCCGTTCAAGAAAGAAACCAGTGTGCTCTTTCCAGCCTCATTGGCCCCCATGATTACCAGAAACTCCCCCTCACCTATCTCCAGATTGACACCGTCGAGCACCAACTCATCCAGCCCGCGGTAGCGAAAACGGAGATTTTGGATCGAAACAGCTGACTCTGACATGGACACTCCTGCGTTTGTTAGATATCTTTATTCTGGAAAAAAGGTTGATCCATAACCGCATCCCATATTAAGCGGTCCTTAGCCACAGCCCCCTCCAGATCCTTCATCATCAACCCCATAAAAAGGGCATGCGTCAGTGCATACTGGGCAATCCGGGAACTCATGGACTCAATCCTGGATTCATGGGAGACCGAAAGCAAAAGGACATCAGCATACTCGGTCAGCGCGGACCCCCTATTTCCTGTCATGGCAATCACCGCACAGCCCTGCTCTTTAGCGGTTGCTGTAGCACGGATGGGGTCCGTGGAATCCCCTGATTGGGAGATGACGATGACCACATCCTGGGGTGTGAGAAGGGCAGCCTCCATGACCTGCAAGTATGAATCCGTCTGAACACGGCAGTGCAGCCCCAGACGGAAAAGCCGGTTATACATTTCCTGGGCGATCGGGCCGGAGGTGCCCACGCCTATGATGACGATCGTCTCCGCCTCAGAGATTAAGGTGAGCGCTTTCTTGAATTCCCCTGCATCCAAAACAGCGCTGGTATCATTGAGGGCCTGGATGCTGCTTTGAAATACTTTTTTCGCCAAAACCTCCGCGGGGTCCTCCTCACTGATCTCATCCAGGAGCTGTTCCGAGGGATGGGGAAGCGATTGCGCCAGTTCAATTTTGAATTCCAACCAGCGCTGGTAGCCAATGGAACGACAGAAACGCAGCACGGTGGCATCACTCACACCGCTTTCGGAGGCCACATCCGCCAACGTCATTCGGACCGCATCCTGGATATGGTTTAAAATAAAATGTCCCACCTTTTTTTCTGAGGGCGTCAACGATGGCAGATATCCCCTGATCGTTGACCCTATATCCTGGGTGGGAGATTGGTTTTGGTTCATAGCCAATGTAGTATTACAACATTTTTTAATCTGGCTTGTGAATTTTTTTTCATTATAAAGAACGGAGGTCCCCCTGTCAAGTTCTGAACGCGAGCCCAGGGTATAAAAACAAATCCTTCTCCGGGAGAACGTAAGAAGTCTCCAGCCACCCCGACGGGTGCTGGAAGAAGCATTCACCGCCACGCAGTGGGGAGGCTCTACGTAGAGCGGGAACGCGATCTCCGCTCCTCTGGGCGTTGCGGAGGGCTCGATCACCCCCGCTCCCCAGCCTGCAACCTCATTGCCATATTTCAGATTATGATCAGCGGGGGCTTGACCGGCTCCGTTTTTAGCAGGGACCCCTCCGCGCCCAGCACCGCGGGCGCTGCAGCCTGGGCCAGCCATATCGCCAGGGCAGGGGCCACCGGCCACATACTCATCTGCTTCTTCACCGGGTTCTCCACATCCGGGACGCGATAGAGCGATGATGAGGACCGGGGATGGCATCGTCCTTCGTTGTCCGTTTGCCCCCTTCCGGGACGGCACCCGCCATCCTCGGGGAGGGTATTTTCAGCATCCAACGTCCCCTACCCCTTGTCAAGACCTTTTCAGGAGTCTTGCAGCCCTTGAATATATAAAAATTAGGACGTTGGAAGGTTGCATACATCCGCTGATTTATTTTATATTTCTTTTCAGGGACAAGGTAGATCCCAATCCTTGAAAAAATTTTTCCCACAACCAGCACCGGATAGGGTATACTCCAAAAAACGGAGACAGCATCCTCTTACCCGCGCGGCCAGTCTGGATGCATCCTGGACGCTTCTCTGATATTGGCCAATTCAAAAAATCTACAGATCTTGAAAGGACGTGCGCCTTCCCCGCGATATAAGGAGATAGACGATGAAATTCTCCCATCCCCGGACCCCCCTTTCTTTGTTCACGCTGATCTTCCTCTTCACACTCCCCTTTGCCCCCCTTTCCAGCGCCCAAGCTCACCCAAACCCATCAGCATCTGCTCAGGATGTCGTCTGGGTGCTGGTCAAGACCGAGGTCAACCCTGATCAGGCCGAAACCCATTTTATCGGCGGCGAGGGAACGGGGGATTGGTACCCCGAGGAGCGGTATAAGGGCTCAGAGCTCATATACGACCCTAAGGAAACGGTGATGACTGTCTCTGAGCGCAGGGTAGACGGCGGCCTCCCTCCTCTAACCGATCTCAGCTACACGGTGAACTTTGAACGGCCACCACAAACCCTGCAGCCGGGCGAGACGATCGAACTCAAGGGTACGTTTAGCGGCGGCGGTGAAATAAATGAGATCGTCGGCCCCACAGCCCGCTTCTGGTACACCATCGACAAAGGGGATGCTTCGCCTGGGCATCCGGTTACCTTCGCCCCCTGGAAAGACATCGGGGATTCTTCCGATCAAGAAAAAACCTTCAGCTATCAGCTCACTATCCCCAAGAGTTCATATCTGGAGGAGTTCACGGTCACTGCCCAGGTCTGGAACGCTCCGCCCTGCAGGGTGGAATGGACGTATCAGAGGGAGGAAGCAGGCGAAGAAGTGGAGGTCGAGGAACCGGGTGAGGAAGACTGGACCTGGTCCAGCCCCGATTACAGCGCGAAACAATGCCGAGAATTTAAAGAAGACCGGGAAGATCACGAGGGATATTTTAATATGGAGCCCCCTTATGTTGCCATCGCCATTGCCGCCATGGGAGATGTCCGGGTCAGGAGCTGCGAGGGCGACGTGGAACCAGTTCTAAAAGGCAGAAAAATAACTATTGGGGACTGCATAAAAACAGGCCCCAACGGGCGGGTAAGGGTGCAGATGGCGGACCGGGATGAAGCAAGAAATGCCGGCCCAACCGTGATCAACATCGCCAAAAATTCCGAAATGTGTTTCGGCGGGTTTTTATTCATGCGTGATAAAGATAAGACAGTCTATGAACTCTTCAAAGGCACGATCAGGACGTTTTTCAGGGGCTGGCGGAGAGACTCCCAGGTCAGCGTGCGGACCGGGGTCACCATCTGCGGCATGCGGGGGACTGATTTCGCGGTCACGTACGATCCGGCGTCGCAAATTTCCGAAACCTTTGTCCGGGAAGGGATCGTGGATGTCACCAACCTGGAAACCGGAGAAACCAAAACCGTCAACGCCGGTCAGATGATGATCACGGACGGAAACACATCCAGCGCGGTCGAGCCTTTCGGCCCGGATCAGTGGGATCAATTCGTCGAGAGCTACGGCATCGCGGAATCCTCAACCGATCCCGAGTATTATGGGGGTTCTGCGGATGAGTCTGGTTTAACAGAAAATTTTTCGGCAGATGAAGATGACCTCTTTGAGCAAGACTGGCTCTACAGCGCGATCGGCTGCCTGTGCTGCGGGGGCGGATTGGCGGCGGCAGCCGCCGCGGTGGGGATGCTGGTGATCAGCCGGAGAAAGAACAAGAAAGGGGGCGAAGATGAGGGGGCAGAAGCTCCGGGGCCCGGGGGTGCGTAGAGGGAGACCGCCGCGCCGCCCTTCGGGCTCCTCGCGGTGACAACAAGGATAACTGTCCTCAACATGCTCCCTGGCGCCCGGGTTTCGAGAGCCAACCAGAGGCCTGCGCCTCAACCCACAGGCGGGCCGCTTCAGCGGATCTGTCGCGGGCGGGGTCCCCGAGGGTGTCTCCTTTATCGAAGCAGCTGCCACAGTATTCGATCAGAATCAGGGCAGGGTCGCGGCCGTGAAATACGCGCCCGCAGATCTGGAGACGCTGACTTTTGAGAACCTGTTTATTCTGCCGGAAGCGTATCCGGAGCTGACGCTGAATCTGGAAGTCCAGGTAAAAGCTTACGGTTATTGATCCGGCGGACTGGGCCGAGAAACCTCAGAGGTCAAGGACCCCGGGGACCCGGCGGATCAGCCTGGGGTGCAGGAGATATGGGAAATTAATCCAGCAGGAGGAGAAATCCAGCCGGGGGGAGAATCTGCACCCCCTGGTATTCCCCCAGCTCGATCAAATGGTGATCGCCGGAAACAAGGTAGGCCGCTCCGGAACGCAGGGCACACTCCAGGACCCGGTCATCCTCCGGGTCTTCCTCGATGACCCGAAGGGTAGGCTCCGAATCCACAACGACCGCAGTTTCACGAAGACCCTTGATCAGGTCCTCAATCACCATCCCGGAACGCTCCAGATAAGGTTTGATCCGGCCATAACCCAGGGCCCGCTCCAGCTCCTCCAGCAGGGATTCTGAAACTGCGGCATCAAAAGCCCCCTGCTCCCACTTCTTGATAATCCGGGCCGGAGCGCCCTGCGGTGAAAGCAGCGCGCTGATGATCACGTTGGTATCAAGGACTGCGAGCATGCCCCCTACTCCAGGCGGGTCCTGGCGTGGACCACCGCTTCTTGGGCCAGCTGTTCAGCCCGGCCGGGATCTAGATCCGCTTCCCTCCCGGAGCCAATTGTGCCCGATTGGGATCCCGCACCAGGGTTCCCCGGGACACAACCAACTGGCGCTTCCACGCCCGCCGGAGAACAAAAATCACCAACCGAACTCCCTCCAGGGGATACAGATTCGTCCGGAGAGACAAAGGAACCCGCTGCTAGCTCAAAGGAGCAGGGCTCAGTGGAAAAATGCCCCTCAGCAGCCTCCACCTCACCACCTAAGAAACGCAGCAGAATCATCCTCCTGGCTGCCCTCATTTTCTTCGCTGTCACCTGCTCGTGCTGTGGTGTCCTGGCCTTGATCGGAATCTTTAATTCCT
>JGI1689J12820_1000155_pt1 | contig 11934 bp, 11 predicted proteins | sample PRCRCaboRojoPR_6_FD_12820 | JGI IMG/M metagenome (IMG submission 12820)
TACGTCGATAGACTCATTTACCTCTCCCCTGACGACGAGTCCGTACTAAGCGGCTCACCGCGACAGGTCTTGAGACAGATCGAGTTGAACCCACCGTTGGTGGCGCTGGGAAAAGCGCTGGGATGGGAACCTCTTCCCCTCACCGTGAAGGAGGGACGCCGCCATGCGGCCCAGGTACAGGCCGCAACAGACCCGAGCTTGCCATCGTCCCGGGAGCGACACAGGACTCGCGGTTCGTCCAGATGGAGCGGCGAACGGAGAAGGCCCGACACCCGCGATCCGCAGTTCTTGGTCCAAGACCTCCATTTCGCTTACAACGGGAAATCCATCCTACGGGGGGTCGATCTCCAGATCGCGCCCGGCGAACTGGTTGCCTTGATGGGCCGCAACGGCTCGGGCAAGACGACGCTGCTCAGATGCGTGGTCGGGCTTCTAGAGCCGAGAAAAGGGAAGATCAAGATGGAAGGCAAATCCCTAGTCGGGCGGCGGACGGCGGAAATCTCACAGGACGTGGGCTACCTTCCGCAGGATCCCGGCGACCTACTCTTCGCTGACAGCGTTCGCGAGGAACTGATCGTNACACTCCGCAATCACGACCTGCTGGATCACCCTCCTGTCACCCCGGAGGATCTCCTGACTCGGCTGGGTCTGGAGACACTCGAGAGATCGTACCCCCGCGATCTCAGCGCCGGCCAAAGGCAGCGTGTAGCGCTCGGTGCCGTCACCGTTACCAAACCTGGCCTCTTGCTTCTTGACGAGCCGACACGCGGCCTCGACTACCAGGCCAAGCGAGAGTTAGTGCGCCTTCTACGAGAGTGGCAGACGGACGGAGCCAGCATTCTGCTGGTGACCCACGACGTCGAGTTGGTGGCCCAGGCCGCCGATCGAGTGGCGTTGCTGAGCCAGGGGCAGATCATCGCCGACGCAGCGCCGGAACTGCTGTCCACCTCTCCGCTCTTTGCCCCCCAGGTAGCGCGATTGTTCCCCGGCACCGGCTGGCTCACGGTCGACGAGGCACTGGAGGGACTGGACACACAACGGGACCGAAACTGACGTGCCGTGAGGGGACGAGCATTGGCGACCGATGTCGTGCAGACCGTGGGGAGCAAAGCCGCGACACGTGGGGGAGGCCACTTGCCAGCGTGCCAGAGCCCTACGATGAACGCCACGAGTGACTAGGAGATAAGGGTGAAAGAGAGGAAGCTGTCAAAGGGCTATGTCCAGCTGTATACGGGCGACGGGAAGGGGAAGACGACCGCTGCGCTGGGCTTGGCGCTGCGCGCATCGGGCCACGGCCTACACACCTACATTGGCCAGTTCATGAAAGGCCAGCGCTACGGAGAGATTGAGGCCTTGCGCGACCACCCGTTCATCACGCTGGAACAGTACGGGAACCCCCGCTGCATTCGCCGCGAGGAGGTAACGGTTCAGCACGTGAACGAGGCAGAACTGGGTCTCCAACGAGCGCAAGATGCCATGCTGTCCGGCGACTACGACCTGGTCGTGCTCGATGAGGTCAATGTGTCGATCTGGTTCGGACTACTGACGGTGGAAAGCGTCCTGGCGTTCCTCGACCAGAAGCCGGCGCAGGTCGAGATCGTGCTGACCGGCCGGCGGGCGCCGCAGGCGCTCATCGAGCGCGCTGACCTGGTGACGGAGATGCGAGAGATCAAGCATTACTACCGCGCAGGCGTGACGGCACGCGTGGGAATCGAGCGGTGAGCAGGCCGGCGACTCACGGAGATCGAAGCCCNCTCCTCTACTCCCGTCGCTCGNCCTTCGGTGGAGCGATCACTCTCTCGGGAACCGAGCATAGGCTCTCCCCCTCAACTAGTGGCGGAAAGCACGTCTGATGGTATCATGGCCTCAGTGCTGACCGGNCGTTACCATCTACCGGCCGACTCATACCACACGACATTGAGTCTGCCGAGGCTTGCCGCGCGTCGTCTTGGACGTGAAGCTAGGAGAAGGCTGATCGCAGGAACACTGAATGACGAGACTGCTTCTGATCCGACACGGCAGCACCGCTTGGAACGCTGAGAGGCGTTACCAGGGTCAGACCGACATCCCTCTGAGCGAAGATGGCCGTGATCAGGTAAAGCGCCTGGCCCAACGTCTCTCGACAGAGCGGATCGACGCCGTGTACGCCAGCGACCTACGGCGGGCGTGGGAGACCTCCAAGGAGATTGCCGCCAGCCATGGTTTGACCGTTCGACCTGACCCGCGTCTGCGAGAGATCTGTTTTGGTCAGTGGGAGGGCAAGACCCGTGAGCAGATCGAGGCAGACGACGCAGAACTGCTCGCTCGCTGGTACGCGAGTCCGATGGATAACTCCCCACCAGGCGGAGAGACACTGCGAGCAGTGGTCAAGCGCGTAGGGGCGGCCTACCAAAGCATAGCAAACTGTCATCCCGAGGAGACAGTGGCCATCGTGGCCCACGGGGGTACGCTCCGTGTACTGGTCTGTCTCGCCCTGAAGCTGTCCCCGCACAACTACTGGCGATTTAGGTTTGACAGAGCATCCCTGTCCCAGCTGATCGCCCGCGACGATGGCGCAATCCTGAGCAGCTTGAATGACGTTGCGCATCTACGCTCATGGGAAGGACTCTCGCCGGGAAGCTGGGAGTCATCCTCAAGGTCTCCTCAAGGCGANATCTGATGCCAATACGTCTCCGAAAGCTTATGGACCGGACCAGTCAACCCTTGGTCAAGGAGCAGTCATGATTCTGGTCACGGGTGCCACGAACTTCGTCGGACGAGAGGTCGTACGTCAATTGACGGCGAAGGAGTACGAGGTCTGTTGTCTGGTGCAGACGTCGCGGTTCGAGCAGCAGCTACCAACCGACGTGACTTTCTCCATCATGTCCGCCAGCTTGGGAGACATCTCGGCGCTTCGTCAGGCGATTCAGGGGGTCACAGTCGTCATTCACTTGGCTCGGGAAGAGGATGGCGTCCAAGAACGATCCCCAGTGAGTCACGTCCAGGGGACGAAGAATCTGGTTGAGGCAGCCCAGAAAGCGGGTGTACCGCGGTTCATCTATCTGAGTCGGCTTGGGGCAACCCCAGCCTCCGCCTACCCGATCTTCCGCACCAGAGGCGAGGCAGAGATCCTCGTGGCCGAGAGCGGGTTGGATCACACAGCCCTCCGGTCAGCCGTCATCTACGGACCGGACGACGTCTTCACCACCCGACTGGTCATGCTGGCGAAGATGTGCCCCTTGCTGCTGCCTATTCCCGAGGCGGGCATGTCGCGGTTCCAGCCGGTCTGGGTGGAGGATCTAGCGCGATGTATTGTGGCAACCGTCGCCCGTGACGATCTCATCGGCCGGATGGTCCCTCTCGGCGGACCGGAGCATTTCACGCTTGAGCAGTTGATCCGCCGGGTGCTGGAGGGTGCCGGCATGCGCAGGGGGTTGGTCCACGTCAGTATGCCCTTGATGCGAACAGGCGTGGGAGCCCTAGAAAGCCTGCTAGCTCGCAGCCCGACGCCGGAGTGGTGGCTCGATCTAGCGGCCGCGGGGAGTGCAACGGAGCTGGGGACGATTCCGAAGCACTTCAACTTCGAACCTTGCCGCCTGGCTCATTGCCTCAACTACCTGCGTCGCAGCCGGCCGTGGCGCCGTGCACTCATTCGGCACGTTCTGGGGTATTGACCAGACTTGCTCCGTCACGTGCGAATCGGTGTTTCACCAGCGTCCAAATCGCTATCAAGCCATCTCGCCAGCTGATCTTCTTCCCTTCGTCGACCCCTCGCGGCTGATACGATATGGGGACTTCGTGGATCTCTACATCCCGCATGAGCAGTTTGCTCGTCACCTCGGGGCAGAACTCGAAGCCGTCAGACTGCAAGTCCAGACTGTGCAGTAGGTCTGTGCGAAACAGCTTGTAGCCGGTCGCTTCGTCCGTCAGATCAGAGCCATAGAGCAGATTGGCAACCCAGCTGACCAGACGGCCGCCCCAGTAGAAGGACCAAGACGATCGAGGATTGTTCCGAAGATTCCGCGATCCGTACACAACCTGTACAGAGGGGTCCTCGAAGAGCGCCAATAGTACAGGGTATTCCTCCGGGTCGTACTCGAGATCAGCATCCTGAGTGATGACGACGTCCCCCGTGACGTGCTCCAGGGCTGTGCGGACGGCCGCACCTTTTCCTCGGTTCCGCTCGTGATGGTAGACCTTAACCAACTCGGGCCACTGAGCACGAATGCCTTCCAGCACGTCACGGCTCCGATCGGTCGACCCATCGTTCACGAGGATGATCTCTCGCTCCACGCCCTCAAGCTCCACAGCCAACACGCGTTCAACCAGACGCCTTAGGGTATCAGCTTCGTTATAAACAGGGACAAGTATCGATAACTTCATGGTGTAAGCAAGTCCGCCTCTCTACGGTCAAGCACGGTCACTGCCAGCCTCCAACTCCTCTGCCAGGAGTCCTGTGATGCGCGCGGCTACCATCTCGATGGCCACCTCGTTGAATCCGCCCTCAGGTATGATGACGTCCGCGTAGCGTTTGCTCGGCTCCACGAACTCCAGATGCATCGGCCGAACCGTCGATAGGTACTGTTCGCAGACCGACTCGACGCTGCGCCCGCGTTCCTCTATGTCTCGTCGCAGACGGCGGATGAAGCGTACGTCAGCATCGGTGTCGATGTAGATCTTAACGTCGAAAAGCCTTCGCAGCTCTGGCTCGACGAAGACGAGGATGCCCTCGACGATGACCACCGGTGCAACGTCAATCTGTCGCTTCCGCTCCGTGCGAACATGGGCTGTGAAGTCGTATATCGGAATCTCTACAGGGTGTCCCTCACGGAGCTGCTTCAAGTGCTCCACCAATAGCTCAGTCTCCAGCGCGTCTGGATGGTCAAAGTTCACCTGGGCCCTGAGACGCTCGGGGAGATGACTGAGATCGCGATAGTACGCATCGTGCGCTATGTAAGTGATGTGTTCGGTTCCCACCCGGTCTAGAATACGGCTGGCCACGGTCGTCTTGCCCGATCCTGTCCCACCGGCTACGCCAATGACAATTGGCTGCACCCTTGCCTCCTCTTAGGCCGACCTCACGGCTGCCAGGATGAGCAAAACGGCAGCCACAACCACCAGCACCGCACGCAATCTTGAATAGCGACGCGGGGTCAGCCAGCTGGCGCTCCACGCCAACCACGCTCCTGTGATTCCGCCGCGCAGGACAGAATCGGCACCCATCCACAGCATGCCCCGCTGCCAAAGATTGACCAGTGCCGCCGCGCCAAAGACAAGTGTCGTCAGTCCGTAGGCTAGGGTCCCGGGCCATTCTGCGTCATGGACACTGCCCGTCATTACCTGCAACGATCGCCCTACGGCCCGCGCGCCAAGCCCGCCGCACACCGCCAGGGAGAATCGAATCGGGGTAACCCAGTCGGCATCCGGCACACTGACTCCGGAAGCGACGGTTCGAACCAGAGCCATCGAAGCAAGCAGCCCCGCCGGGAGATAGAGCATCCCACAGCCCCAAGGAGCGCTCTTGGGGGTGTCCAGCCTTAACGGGATAGCCAAGGCAGCCATCAGGATCAGTGACAGGGCCGGTCCTTCCAGAGCTTGTCGATCAACCACCCCGATGAGCGCTTCCAGAGCAGGAAGCCCGCTTCCCCATACCAGCAACGCTGCTACCACCAGGATACTCGCCGCAGCCCAGGCAGCGGCATGCGCGCCACGACAGAGGCCGTGAGGTTCCTGCAAACTGCTCCAGAGCCCGAAGCTCATCGCCGCCAGGAGCATACCGCAGCCTAACCCGACGAGAATCGCCACGAGCGACACCTTAGGCCACCTCCTCTTCGGGTTGGAGCCAGAAGGGTAGCGAACCCGCGGCCTCGATCGCGGCCTCCTCCTCTCGGAGCCAGAAGCACTGTTCTGACCACACTAGGCCGCCCACCGTTCCCACCACGAGCATCATCACGCCCAGTCCCGCTGGGATGCGACCCGGATTATGGGCGGCCACTACGCGTGAGTAGGGAGCAGAGAGAAACGTCAGCGAGATGTCCCGCACTGTGAACGCTGTATGACCGCCTTCGTCCGTCAACCTCTCCGAGATAACCTCTCCCGTAGGACTGCTGTATACCTGAACGTCAACCCGGGTATAGGCATCCTCAGACTGGGGGACCAGATGAACGATCAACTCGGCCCCTGGTATGGCGAAGTAGGTGTCCTCGGTGAGCGCGACGTTAAGCTCGGTCGCGGGCTCGGCATCCGGCGATAGGAGGAGTCCCAGGGATTCGCCCGCTCCATTGGTCGCAGAGACTTGCACACCGGGCCCCGTCCCCTGGACAAAGGCTACCACACCGGAACTCTGACGGAGGCCGCCGTCGCTATCCCTTAGCGTGACCCAGTTCTCATCTCCCGGCAGCGATTCTCTTTCCCCCTCCTGGAGAACCAGACCTCGGACCTGCCATCCGTAAAGGTGAGAGAGAAGTAAGCCAATCAACAAGAGCAGACCGCCTAGATGGATCAGCACGGCAAGCACGCCAGACCAGGGCCAGCGATCAACCTGAAACAGAGACGACGTACTGATGACGCGATAACCGCGACGACGAAGGCCGTCCAGCAGCTCCGAGAACTCCTGACCCGAGATGTGTCTCCACACTCCACGCGGCTCGTTCGGCTCATAGCCTCGCCATAGTCGATCGACTCCTTCTATCAATCGCAGGAGCAGAGACCCAGAGAGCAACGCCAGCAGCACGCGGAAGCCCGGCGAAGACGTGACGTTGAACAGCCCCAACACACGCATCACGGAGGTGGCTTGGCCGAAGCGCGCTTGCATCTCAGAGAACCATCGGGCATAGGCTTCGTCGGCGGGAGGTTGCTGAGGGATCCAAGCGGTGAGCGTCACACTGGCGGCAACGGCTAGCAGGAGAGCGACCAGCACAACGTCGCTGGTCGCAGATCGCCACACAAGTCGCCAGGGGTCTGGTGATTGGTCAGCCATTCAGCTCCTGATGAGGTCAAAAGCCCTATAACAAGAAGGCCCCGGATGGGGCCCAATCAGAGAGCCACCCTTGGGAATCGAACCCAAAACCTACCACTTACGAAGCGGTTGCTCTACCGATTGAGCTAGGGTGGCTCGCAGCGAGGTATTATACCAATAAACACGCCCTTGGCAAATCATCGCGTGATACGCCCACAAGCAGTTCACTCAGGCGTTGGTCTTGCCAGGACATGGCGCTGTGTTATGATTACGCCGATGTCTACGACAGGCACTAACTCAGTATCCTGGCAGCAGAATCTACGCGCCATCTGGTTTGCGGAACTGGTCGCTATCGTCGGCTTCGCCGTTGCCATTCCCATCCTTCCCCTGTATGTTAGAGAACTGGGCGTGCAGGGTGAAAGGCAGATTAGGCTCTGGTCCGGGGTGATCATCTCAGCTCAGGCGGTCACGATGGCTATCTTTGGTCCCATCTGGGGCGCGCTTAGTGATCGCTTTGGTCGCAAGCTCATGGTGGAGCGTGCTATGTTCGCCGGCGCGGTCATTATGACGCTTATGGGCTTCGCTCAAAGCCCCCAACAGCTAGCGCTCTTGCGAACGCTGCAGGGATGCCTCACCGGTACTGTCACGGCTGCGACCGCCCTTGTCGCCACCTCAGCCCCGGAGGAACGAGCCGGATATGCTCTCGGTACGCTTCAGATGGCGATCTACATCGGAGCCTCCGCAGGCCCTCTACTCGGAGGCGTCGTGGCTGACACACTGGGTTACCGAGCTGCGTTCTTTGTTACGGGAATACTGCTTCTGGCCGCTGCACTGGGCGTGCTCGTTTTTGTTGAGGAGCCGCCTCGGACGAAAGATGATCCAGGCGAATCGGCTTCGGACAGCGGTGCTGGAGCAAGCTTGCGAAGGCGCATCTTGAGTCACGTAGCTCCGGTGTTGGCCTCGGCCCCGCTGCTGGCTATCCTCGGGGTGCGCCTGGTGATGCGGTTGGCATCTCGTTTGGTAACCCCCACGTTGCCCCTCTTTGTCGAGACCATTGCCCCTCCCAACACGCGAGTGGCCACGCTGACGGGCTTGATCACCGGAGCGAACGCCCTCGGCGGCGCCATCGGGGGGCGTCAGCTTGGTCAGCTGGGAGATCGCGTGGGCTATCGCTCGATTCTGGCGATCTGCGCCCTCGTCTCCACGCTCTTTTATCTGCCTCAGTCTATGGTCGGTCGCTCCATCTGGCTCATCCCCCTTCAGGCTGGTGCCGGACTGGCCATGGGCGGCATCCTGGCCTCCGTCAGCGCCTCATTGGCGGCACTGTCCCCGCGAGGACGCGAAGGCATCGTCTACGGGGTGGACGCTAGCGTGGTGTCGATTGCCAACGCCATTGGGCCCATGACGGGCAGCTCACTGGCCGCCTGGATGGGTCTCCGTGCTCCTTTCCTGGCCGCAGCAATCGTCTTCGGGCTGGGAGGCATCGTCGTCCTACGACTCCTTCCCAAACCGGAGCCCTCTCGTCCTTGACCTGTTCAAGGCCCGGAGTATAATCAAGCTGTAGTAGCTAAGCCGGACGGCATCAGCGGACGACCCCCAAGATGAAGACATTCAGCGGTTTCCCATCGGGAAAAGTGCCTATCGTCGGCATTCCTAGGTCCGTGTTCACCGATCTAGTGCCCCTTATCGACGACTTGGGCGAGCTGAAATTGACCCTGCACGTCCTGTGGCGGTTGAGACAGCAGCGGGGGAAGATGCGCTACCTTCGCTTCGACGACCTGGCATCCGACGAGGTGCTGCTTTCCAGCCTGCGGGAGACGGCGCATGAGAAAGGGTCGATGGGAGCGCTCCGATCCGCCTTGGCTCGAGCCGTAGAGCGCGGGACCCTCCTGCGCGTCGAATCCCCAAGGAAAGCGGGTAGTGAGGTTCTCTACTTCGCCAATACGCCGAAGGGACGCGCTGCGGTGGAGGCTGTTGCAGGAGGAACGTGGCCCGACGAGGTCGAAGCAGGCGGACGTCCCAACATCTTCACGCTCTACGAGCAGAACATAGGCGTCCTAACCCCTCTCATCGCCGACGAGCTGCGCGAAGCTGAGCAGGCTTATCCTGTTTCCTGGATTGAGGAAGCCTTTCGCGAAGCCGTCCGCTTGAACAAACGGAGTTGGAAGTACATCCAGGCCATCCTGGAACGCTGGAGCACCGAAGGCAAGGACGAAGATCGGGATAAGCGCTCCCCCGAAAACGACCGACGCCGATACCTCGAGTGGAAGCATGGATAGAGATAGATCAGAGGCAGCGGAAGAGCAAGCACAGGAGGCGTGCTCCATTTGCCAGGGCCTGGGCTACGTCCGAGCGGACGTGCCGCTGGGACACCCCGACTTCGGCAAGCTCGTTCCCTGCACATGCCGACTGGAAGAACTGGCCGAACAGCGTGTCTCTGCACTCCGTACGTTGAGCGAGCTGAAGGTCTTGGAGCGTATGACCTTCGATTCATTCGCCCCACAAGGCCACGGACTGCCCCCGGACAAGCAAGCCAACCTCCGCTGGGCTTACAATGAGGCGCGGGCGTTCGCCGAAAACCCTGAAGGTTGGTTGGTGTTCAAGGGAGGCTACGGCTGCGGCAAGACGCACCTGGCGGCGTCCATCGCCAACGAGTGCGTTCAGCGAGGCCAGCCGGTTCTCTTCATCACGGTGCCCGACCTCCTAGATCATCTGCGTGCCGCCTTCGCCCCCTCCAGCCCCGGTCACCATACCCCGCCTTTTGAGGCCCGGTTTCACGAGATACGGACGGCCCCCGTGTTGATCCTCGATGATCTCGGCACCGAATCATCAACGTCGTGGGCTCAGGAGAAGCTCTATCAGATCCTCAACTACCGCTACAACGCTCAACTCCCTACGGTGATCACCACAAACCATGAGCTCGAGGACATCCCCGTCCGACTTCGCTCGCGCATCGTAGACCCCGATCTCACGAAGATCGTCTCCATCACGGTGCCGGACTATCGACGCGCCGGCGTGGCCCAGGATCAGTCCGATCTGAGTAGCCTGAATCTCCATCGGGATCAGACGTTCGAGGCTTTCGATATGCGGAAGGGAGAGCTGGCACCTGAAGAGGAAACCAGCCTCCAGGAAGCGTACGACAAGGCACGCGCCTTTGCCGAGGACCCTCGAGATTGGCTGCTCTTCACCGGAACCTATGGATGCGGCAAGACCCACCTGGCGGCCGCCATCGCGAACTACCGTGTCGAGGAGGGGTATCCAGCCCTCTTTGTTGTCGTGCCGGACCTCCTGGACCACCTGCGGGCCACGTTCAACCCGAAGAGCACCATCTCCTTCGATAAACGGTTCGAGGAAGTGCGCCGTACAAACCTCCTGATCCTGGACGATCTCGGGACGGAGTCCGCCACGCCGTGGGCACGCGAGAAGCTGTATCAGATCTTCGACTACCGCTACAACGCCCGTCTACCCACCGTGATCACCACGGCAAGCTTGGTGGAAGAGATAGACCCACGCCTGGCGACCCGTATGCTGGACGTCAGCCGCTGCACCCCGGCCCCCATTCTGGCTCCCCCCTATCGCGGCGGCGCGCCGCGACGGAAGGGGAAACGCTGATCTCTCTTAAGGGAGGGCCCGTTGATTTGTTTTCAGCCGTGACAGCGTATGCTACTGACGTCCATAGGAGAGATTGATGTCTGAAACCTTTGTCCTCTTGGCCACGGATGATCAGGCTCGCGCCGGGGTGGTCAGCACGCCCCACGGCGACGTCCCCACACCCGTCTTCTGTCCCGTGGGCACGCACGCCACCGTGAAAGCCGTGTCTCCCCGTGATCTACACGATCTGGGCACGACACAGATCCTGGCCAACGCGTATCATCTCCACCTGCGCCCCGGTGATGACCTTATCGCCAGGTTGGGAGGGCTCCACACGTTCATGGGCTGGGATCGGCCAATCCTTACCGACTCCGGGGGGTACCAGATCTTCAGCCTGGCCGACCGTCGTGAGGTCGACGCCGATGGTGTCACGTTCCGCTCGCATATCGACGGCTCCGAGCAGCGTTTCACGCCGGAATCTGTCATTGCCATCCAGGAGAACCTCGGGGCGGACTTCATCACCTGCCTCGATGAATGCGCCGAGCCGTTTGAGAGGGAGTACAACCTGGAGGCGATGGCGCGCACCCACGCCTGGGCAGAGCGGTGCAAGGCAGCCAAGAGTCGGTCGGATCAGGAGCTCTTCGGTATCGTCCAGGGTGGCATCTTCCCTGACCTTCGAGAGCGTTCAGCGGAGTTCTTGACCGACCTCGGCTTCGATCACTATGCCATTGGCGGGCTCAGCGTGGGCGAGACGAAGGAACAGATGCACGCCATCCTGGAGCTGCTGAACGAGATCCTGCCGCGCAGCAAGGTGCGCTACCTAATGGGCGTGGGCACGCCGCAGGACCTCGTGGAGTGCACGGCGCGCGGGGTCGACATGTTCGATTGCGTACTCCCCACCCGCATGGCGCGCAACGGGGGAGTGCTGTTGCGGACGGGCCGGCTCAATATCAGTAATGCTCAGTTCACCGATGACCCGCGCCCGCTGGAACCGGGGTGCACGTGCTACGCCTGCAGTCACTTCAGCCGGGCCTACCTGCGGCATCTCAACTGGGCCGACGAGATCCTAGGTCACCAGTTGATCACCATCCACAACCTCCACGTGATGTTGACCATCGCACGCGAGATTCGTGATGCTATCCTAGATGGACGCTTTCAGGCCTATCGAGAGGCGTTCTGGGAGGCACGGAACGCGGCCGACTGACGGACCGGAACCCACCCGCTAGACGAGCAAGAAGGGCAGCGTATTCAACACGCCCGTCAAGATCACCACCATCTCAGCCGCAGGTTTCAGAGAGAAGACCCCGTCGAACTCCTCTTTCAGGGCCATAGACGTCACGGTGGCGTCCGTGCCGAGCTCCACGCGAAGCTGCTGGTTCTCGAACGTCATCCCCGTCTCGCCCTCC
>JGI1689J12820_1000156_pt1 | contig 11868 bp, 5 predicted proteins | sample PRCRCaboRojoPR_6_FD_12820 | JGI IMG/M metagenome (IMG submission 12820)
CCAATAAACCCGCTTTTGTAAGGCTGTATAAAATTTTGGCGATTTTGAATTCATCTTTACCCAGTATTTTTGATAAATCCTCTATACTTCGCCTTCCATTCACTTGAGCCAAAACCTGCCATTCTTCCGGTTCCAAACTGACAGTTTCTGGAGAACCCGCAGGAGAAAGTTTAAAAACGACATCACTGTTGGGGACCATCTTTTTGATATTTTTCCATTCCTCGTTTTTTCGAGCAGCCTCCAGCATGATTTGTTCCGTGGCCAACTCCACCGATTCTTCCGGTGGTTCGACATCAGGGATAAAACTGAAATCGCCATTCAACCACCCCATCATCGTGTAAACAGCACGTTCTCCAATTTGAGCTCCCGTGGCTGCATGGACCAAACTCCCTTCCTTAAGATAAATTTCCCCCTGAATCCTTCCCTGGGAAAGTTTTAATCTGCCCGACCGTCCGTTTGAACTTAACATCTTTAAGATGTCAATCAAAGGTAGTTGATCTAATTTTCCCCTGAGTACTTCCGCCATTCTTCTCCTCCTGCATGATTATAAATCGTAGATATTTAAAAGTTCCAAAGTTAAGAAAAATTACTTCTTTGATGAATGACTTTCGTTGATTTATGGTCACGTGCCTTATCCGAATATAAGTTCCCCATCACGCCTCTGAGTATGATGGTCCTTAAAAAAACGCTGTACTTTTGGGTTTTCTTTCCACCGGTTGATAACCACGTTTAGGGTTAGCCTTAATAGAGCAACATCCAGTTCGGGATCACAAATCACGACAAGAACCGCTTTTTCCAAATCCCGCAGCACCAAACGCTTATCCGTAAAATATATATCCAGATCCGTAAACTTCTTGTATCCTGATTCCAAAGTCGCCAGGGTTTGAACGAGCACCTCACCTGCCTGATCCCATTCATTCTGGCTGTGAGAAATCGCCCCCTCCCTCCTCAAAAGCTGCCCCTGGTTGTCAAACAGCAGACAACCTTCCACTTCAGATATCGCTAGGATTTCACGCAATCCCTCTTCCATACACTTCCCACCTTCTATGATCACCCGGGAATATGATCACCAATCCCCAGGTTCGTAATCATCCCCATATTTTCCTCTTTCACCTCAATCAACCTTTCGAAAGTGAGATCATGAATCGCTTTCTCAGGGTTTTCTTTTTCCAATCGCTCAATGGTTTCCCGTAAACATATCCCCACCCCCTGACTGAGCCGTTTTTCTGGTCCCCCACGATACTCAATCTCTCCCTGGTGGTATTGAAATTTTGCCGCAAAAGGGTCCAGAAAAGGATATTCTTCTGCATGATCAATCATGACCTCTTTGAAAACATTTAAAAATTCCCCTTCCTCCACAAGCTCGTCCACCTGCGTTTCAACTGCTTGAATGACAAATCCCCAGATTTCTAATACCTGGGGAAATTGATCACTGATCCTGATTTCTTCCCCTTCTGCAAATGATTCTTCAATTGCTGCTTTATAAACATTAAAAGTTGCGCCTTGAGAGGAAGCGGCGTCCATAATTCGTGGCAAAATATTTAAACCTGATACTTCTTGTCCTCCATTGGTGAGGAGACAATTGATGATTTCCCCGGACAAAATATAAATAAAACCTTTTTTGGAATCATCTCCGATGACCACTTCTACGTATCCGGTCTGATCTTCTTTCCGTAATTTATTTATGAGACCCTGGATGCTTGTGAATTCTGTGGAGAGGTCTCCAAAAAGCAGTTCGCTCTGAACAACGCTGGATAAAACAGTGACCATATTCTCCTTCAAGGCGTAAACGCTGATGGATCCACCCTTCTCCTTTGCTTTTTCCATTAATCTTTTTACTGCTTTTTTCCCGGTTGCTCTTTCACCATCAATCTCCTCCACGGCGTTAACGACATTACCGTTATCAATAAAGAGGTTCCCCTCGTACTCCCAGAAACTGATTTGCACGGAACCGGTGAATGAATTTTGTTTCAAGTCTGAGAGCAGCTCACCAAAATTTGTAAACGAGGTATTCATATTTTCATAGACGATTTCCTCTTTTGGATAAATCATGGTGGATCTCCTTGAAATTAAGATCGGTATCTTTGAACCCTCGCCAACGCTTCTCTAGCCAACATATCCGCTTGTGTTCGTTTAGAAAACCGGAAATAGATCACAGTCTCTTCACACCAGAGAAGCATTTCCTTACCCGCTTGATCCCTCAACAGCACTCTCTGGATTTGACCGGCTGAAAGTATTTCAGCTAATGTTTTCGATTGACTGATCAGATAGGAAGCTGCCTTATCCACTTTTTTCCCATCCCCATTAGATTCTTTGGCTGTGACTTCCCCATTCTGAGAATAAATAAAAACTTCATCTACACCCTTTATGCTGGATAATGCCCTCAATATACGTTCGGAATGATCCTCTTCTATCTCCCCCTTCTCTTCCCCAACCAGCCCTGCTTCTTGCCATTCTAATTCCGGACCTGATTGACCTTCATCAATGCGCCGCATCCCTTCTAAAATCAGGCCGGACCAGTCAGAATGTATCGTTTCCTGTGGTGGCGTGACTTCCATCTTCAAGGTAAACACCCCCTGATCCCAGCGCAACATCTTGTATACTGCTTCCTCCCCTTTCAANCCNTGCGTTTCAGCATGAACGATACGACCTTGATCAAAATATATTCTACCCTCTTGACCGGGACGTTGGAGATGAAGAAGTCCCACGATACGCTCTTCACAATTCATTTGGATGATGCTCGCCAGGCTCATAGTGCGCAAATCGCCCTGAAATGCTTTTGGGGCGGATTCCTTTGTGAGGAGTTGCCGCAGAGTAGCGACCAGCTTCTCAATCTCGAAAGGTTTTTCCATAAACTCAGATGCCCCCATTCGTAAAGCCCGCATCACATTCCCTTTTGTGCCTACATCTGTATAGAGGATGACTTTTGCTTCCGGATCATACGATTTCAAGGCATCGAGGATATCAAAACCACTGGAATCATTTCTCTGCAGAGAAACTAAAACGATATCGATATCTCCCGTTTTATAAAGCTTGATAGCTCTATCGAACTCATTTAACCCATAAACCTGAAAATGGTTCTTCTCCAGAACATGTACGAGAGACCGCAATGAATTCAAATCCTCATCCACAATGAGAATACTGCCTTCTGACACGTCATCACTCCAGGATGTTATTTCTTAAAAAAATACCGGAATTACGAGGTAATTATACCCCAAGGGAATACTTGATCCGCTTAGGAATACTTTTCAAATATGTAACCTGCGATCTGACAACCGACTGGAATCTTATCACTTTAGTTTAGAGATCTTTTTTCACCAGGCATCCTGAACCAGATGTACATTCCCCTTGTAATTCAAGAAACAAAGCACAGGTTGAGGTCGTTGGTTTAACATCACCTCCACCGCTTTTATATATCTTTCTACTTGATTTATATAATCGCCTTGCTGCAGCAATTCATCCAGGTGATGTCGATCGACCACTTTATCCGTTTTGTATTCAACCAATACCCACGTTTCTCCCTCCTGGTACAGGGCATCGATCACACCTTGTTCGAAATCTCCCCCCTTTCCGGGAACACTGAATGGAATTTCGTGAATCCTTTTTTCCGCTTCGTTCATCTTTCGATACAGAACAGACTCTTGAAACCTCTTTAAGATATCTCTTGTGTTTTGGACAGCGATGTCGACAATTGATTCTTCAATAAGTCCGCTGTTATAAGCCTTTTCCCTCGCCCAAGCACCGAAATCCTTTCCCTGATGATCAGGAAAAAACCACGCTGCCAACGCCCAATGGACAAGGTTTCCCACCAGCCAGGACGGGGCTCTTTTGTATACCTGATCGGGGACCACACGCCAGACCTGCCTTTCGCGTTCCTTTTCATCAGGGAAAATAATTCTTTTAAAGCCGGGAACCGGCTCACACAGCGGAAGCTCATTGGGCAGAGTTTCGTCCGGGAGATATTGTTTCTGTGTTACTTTAAATTCTTGTCCCGCCTCCGGTTCATATAGGTAACAAGCGATGGATTGCGAAACGTCATGGAGCGGAATTTCTTTTATCCCAGCCCCATCCTCATCGTACTCTATCTCACACTCATGCAGGCCCAGTGGGCGCCCAATTTTTCCCAACCACCCAGATAACCGGTACGGCGTGTGATCCTTTTTCAGCCCCCGCAGGATCCCAGAAAAAAGAAGTTTTTCCTGGGCTCGGGTAGCTGCCACATAGAGCAAGCGGTCCGATTCCGCACTTTCTTCGTCCTCCTCGCGCTGCTTCGCCAAACGATACGCAGCAGAACCGGCGTCCAGGACATGTTTTTCCCCGTTTTGTCCCGATATTATTTTTTCCTCTGATATTGGTAGGACGACCTGGAATAGATCATCCAGAATCATGCCTCTTACGTGAGGGTCCCGTCGTGATACATCACCGATGACCACGACAGGAAATTCCAGGCCCTTTGCCTGGTGGACAGTCATAATTTGAACTGCTCCGGAGGAAATCGTCGGTCCTCCTCCTTCTCGTATAGAAACACTCTGCAGCTCCTCGATATACGCTAAAAATCGACTCACGTTGACCATTCCGCTTTGATGGGCATCCGCCAACAATTTGGCGACATTGGCTATGCTCCGATTTTGTCCTGACCGCAGTAAAGCAGCCAAATAATGACTGCGATCTAAGTATCGCTTCAAAACCTGGGCCACAGTTAACCTGCCGATCTGCTCATGGAAGTTATGCAGCATGGTTCTAATCCGATACGCTCGATCTTCTTCATTCCCTAAAAAAGAAAGCGAATCCTGTTTCAAGAGATCAAATAACGCTTGATGACCGCTTTCTTGCTGTTTTTCCCGCAATGCATATAAAGCGAAATCCGACAATCCAGCGACTGGAGAACGCAACAAACCTGCAAGAGCAAGATCATCATAAGGATCAGCGAAAGCCCTTAAGGCATTCAGCAGGTCCCGAACCTCAGGTCTTTCATAAAATCCCCTCCCGGAAACAGTGAGAAAGGGAATACCGGCGCTTTCAAAGGCGCTCTCATATGCTGGGAAAGAACTTGACGCACGACACAATACAGCCATGTCCCCATACCCCAACGCTGGCTGGCTTTTTGAGGTTAACCTTTCACCATCTCCCTCTACTAAACTCCTCAAGCGTTCTGCGATTGCTCCAGCTGATCGTTCCAATGCCCCTTCCGCTTTGCTTCCCACACTGAGATGAAATTCAATAAAAGGGGGTTTAATACCCGGCCTGGGCTGTTTTCTGTAAGGTTGTAGGGGCTCAAAAGGCGCGACATATGCTTTGTCCGATTCGGATCCACCCAAAACGGGTTCTAGAATCCTATTCAAAGCTGCGATCAACCCTTCGTGTGCTCGATAGGAGGTGGCCAGATGGAAACCCTCTCCCAGGCTGTGAACCCTTTCCTTTTCATTGTAAAAAACCCCCACATCAGCCCCTCTGAAGCGATAAATGGATTGTTTTCCATCACCTACAATGAACAACTTGCCTTGATTGCCGTTGAGTAAGCCAAGCAGGTCACGCTGTCTGCGATTGGTGTCCTGAAATTCATCCACAAGCAGCGCTTGAACCTCTTTCTGCCAGTAAGAACGGACTTCCCGATTTTCCTCCAACAAAGATAAAACTTTTTCCTCTAAATCGTCAAAATCCAGTGCTCCATTTTGGACCTTTTTATCTTTGTACACATTTAACGCTTTTTGATACAGCTGGAATAAAGCGGGAAGGATTTCTTGAGCCATCCTGCGATCCAGGCTTAAATCCATTCCCTTATCTACAAGCGAATCCAGGTTTTGATCATAAACTTCCTGAATCTGCCCGATCCATTTTCTGGGATGAGCGGGGGCCCAATTTTCCTTGCGCCCCTTTTGCTTCAGCGATCCCTGTAATGGCGCTAAATACCAGGATACTCGATCCCAATCGTGATTATCTTTCGCCTTTTGAATTCGCCCCCAATAAACTAACGCTCGTTCCAAGTCGGGGGCAAGATTGTCTCCCGACGCTTTTGCGTCCTGTAGTGTTCCATCCCATTTTAATTGGCTGAGCCTATGAAAGTTTTCAAGCACCACCGGGTCTTCCAAAAACCTTTTAACAGGATCAAGAATGGTTTTCTTCCAAACTGGCCATAAATTATGAATTCCCTCCCTCACAGTCTGGTTCAGATCCAATCTCTTTTCTATCAAGGAACGTAAAATATTCCGCAGCTCTCGTGCCCCAAATTCGGTAAACAAAGTTACCGTTTGGGGATTGTCTACGGCCCATCCCATGGCTTCCTCAACTGCCCGGGACCTCAATAAAGCCATTTCCCCTTCTTCCAGCATTTCAAAAGCTGGATCCACAACACTTTCCGCAGGATGATGGCGGAGAATGTCTGCGGACAGGGTATGAATAGTGCTGATCCGGGCTGCGTCCAGGTTGTCGTACACCTCATACCATTTTTTTGCCCGCACTTCATCCAAATCTTCACTCTCCAGGTATGTCCGGATCTCCTTGCGAACCCTATTTCGCATTTCTCGGGCAGCTTTTTTCGTAAAAGTGATCGCCACAATGGAGCGCATTGGCAGTCCCTCCACGAGCAGGGACAGATACCGGGCTACCAGTGTTCGCGTTTTACCTGTCCCAGCACCAGCCGTTACCACCACATCACTCCCGCGTGACATAATCGGATCCCACTGTTCCGGGCTGGGTTTCATTTGTTTCAAGATCGGGTGTGCATCTCTCTTCATGAAAGGAGTGTCCTTACCAGTGTCGAGGTGAATAATGCCAACAGTATTCAGCTGCCGGGCAGTATGAAGGGCAGTTCGTATCCGGTACGCGGGGGATAAAATGTCCCTGACGAGCGCCATAAATGGCTTTCCAAGCTTCCTGCACGGAAACCTTCATCGCTTCCCGCGGCCCCTTCTTACCTTGATGATGAAAATTCCTCAGGCGCAACCTGCTCGCTTCCGCATGCCGGACATGAAAATAAAATCCATCCTTGACCGGACCCACATTTAAAGCCTGCTCCGCAGCCAATGCGTAAAGGGGAAGCTGTAGTTTCTGTCCTTTTCTTACGGCTTGATTATGAAATTCATAAGGAGCGCTGGTCTTATAATCGATGATCCGCACCCTTCCCTTCGAATCTCGGTCCACTCGATCAATATATCCCCTAAGCTGAAAATAATCTTCCCCAGGTCCCTCCACGACCAATACCGGGCCTTTCCTCCCTGTTATCCCAAAGGTTTGTTCAGCTCGGAAAAATCCAAAAGAAGGATCCATGGTTTCTAAGATAGAGATCGAACGGGCGATATTTTCTTTGATCTCCTGCCGGGTTTGCTGCCACCAGCCTGTTTCCCGGAACCCTTCCCGTTGGGGAGCCGCATCCAGAACTGAATCCGCAATCCGGGGCATGCTCTCCAGCAGCTGATCCAAAGCTGGGTCTTCTCCAACTGATCGATATAGCCTTTCGAAGATATGATGGTAAATATTCCCCAGTTGTCGCGCATCTAACCCTTCTTGCGGAGGTTTACGCTGTTCTAACAACAATACGTGACGTGTATAAAATAAGAATGGACACTTTTTATAACTTTCTAAGCGGCTTGCACTCCAGATATATTCACAATCAAAAAGCTCGCTGAATTCTGCGCTCTTACTCATCAAATTCCCATCAAAGAGTCCTGCCCCAGATTGGGAGGTGCGATATCGTTGACAAAAGACATCGCTAGTGAATTGAACTGTACTCACGATCTCCGGTTTCCTGTCTTCAAATTCTCGCCACAAGTCTTTCGCGGCAGGATAAGAAGCCAGCGTTCTGGAAACCTCTCCCCAGGAGGCAGAATCCTTAACAGCAGGCCTATTCTGCGTGGATAATATCTCCGGCTCTACATTAACATGCCGGCGGATCTCCTCCCAATACGGGGAGGGCTGCCACAATGCGCCGTTATCCGCAATCCTGGACCTGGTGAAAAGTAAATAATGGCTGGCCCTGGTTATTGTTTCGTAAAAATACTCAGCTTCCCAACTCCAGGTGGATAGGGGAACAGGGAGGTCGTATTCCTCCTGCAATTTTTTCCGCTCATTGTCCCTCAAAAAAGGGTCTTCATCTACGGTAGCTGGAAATTCTCCTTCCCCTAAACCAAGGACAGCTACAGCTTTAAAGTGAAGTCCCCTTGCTGCTACCACATCTGCTGCCAGAATCCCCTGCTCTTTTTTCCACTGGGATGGATGATACCTTTCTTCTTCAATGCTTTGTCTTAATTCCTGGATAAATGTTCGATAAGAAACTGAAGAAGTTTCAACTGTCCTCTCTGCCCATACAAAACCACGCAGCACCTGTTTCAGCTTGATTAAGGCCTCAAGATCACGCTCCTGAAACGCCTCAGGCCCGCCTGAAACGCGACGCACCATGTTCAAATCCGTTTTCCGGCCCTCTTCCAGGCTTCGATTGCCGATGATGCCTTCCACCCAGGCGACCAATGTCCTGTAAGATACTTTCCCTTCTGGCGGCTGGAGTCTTTGAACAAAACATCGAAATTTGCGCCATATTACCTCAATTTCTTTACTGCTGGTTGTCGTGCCAGGGAATGCAGTCCGGAGATCCCCTTGATTTTCTTCTTCCCCTTCATGGGAAAGTAAAACACGAAAGGCTTCCTCCCATTGATCTCTGCCCTGAATCACATTTCCCCACCGGGCGATCCAGTTCAACGTTTCCGCATCGGATGCTTCAATACCTATGGGAATTTTTGCGTCCTCATTGTGAAAGGCTTCTTCCCAGGCGAAATAAGGTGATCTCCAGGCTTCTATTACCTCTCGCCAAGCCAGATATTCGTCCCCGGGTTTTGCAATTTGCAAAACGTTGATCAGGGCAGCCACCGCAGGATTTTCTATAAGGGGACGACCTTCTTCCAGATAGATAGGAAGACCGTACTCCTCTGCCGTTTGATACAGAAAAGACCTGTAAGGTTCCATATCTCGAAATAAAACAGCTGTTTGATGAGGTTCCCAATTCTTCTTGATGATCCATTTCTTCAACCATCTCAGTGCATTTCGAACCTCTCCCTCCCTATCGGGGGCAGCGACCAGGGAAATAGAATCAGCGTCACTTTTTTTTCGGATGTCCTTTTCGAATAATTCCCTTTCCAAATCTCTAATCGATTGAGTTAGAAATCCCCTTGGAGATGGGTCCAGGTGGATTTCCTCATCGAATGTTATCGCGTCCTTTAACTCTTTTCTGGTGCGCAGGAACCGCTTATGGACCATTGGCCTTACATGGTCATCCGGTTCTCCAGTGAGCGTGACGGTCAGCTCTGGGATCTGAGCCGCTGCTCGACCCAAAATTCGAATTTGAACCGGCGTGAAATCATCAAAACCATCCACAATCAATGGAGACCAGTAATCAGGGATCACAGTTCCTTCTTGCATCGAAATTAATGCTGACCAGGCGGCTCCTAGATAATCCACTAAATTCTCTTTCTTTAAGTACCTTTCATACTCCCGGTATATTTCCCCGATCTCCATCAGCCGTGGCCCGCTTTCCATTTTATTAATTGCGGAATGAAACACCTCTGGTGATATTCCGCCAGCCTTTAATTCCTGAATGAGTTCAGTCACTTTTTGGATGAAACCCGGTTTGAGACGGATGTTTTGATAGTAATTTAGAGAGGCATCCCCCACGAGGCTTTTCAGGACACGCTTTTGGACTGGTTCTGACAACTTAATGCTTACAAATCCAGCCTGAAATAAGATGTCCGTGTAAAAATCATCGAATGTCCCCACATATATACCCAAAGCACCACCTGCCTGGGCTGCCCTTTTCTCCCAAAAACTTTCCTGTAAACGCGTAGGAACGATGACATGGGGGGTATATTTTAATCCCCGGGCGTAATCACGGGCATATTCCAGAACGAATTCTGATTTACCAGCAGCAGCTGGACCAACAATTAATCTCTTGATAAGCTCCCCTTTGGTCAGAAGGCCTCATGCAATTATCTCCCAACCTGTGATTTTAGAGCCAATTACGATTTCAATTCAAAGATCCTCTGGATATCTCCAATCTACCCTAATCATAACATCTGCAAAAGATGTTAAAATAACTTATAATAATCTGGGTATGAGGTATTCCATAAGATAAGGATCATCTGTATAGATTAGTGTTCATGCAAAGATGAGTATTCCTGTTACCCGCACCCGAATCATCCTCCCCCGGAGGCGTCCAGATTTGGTCTCCAGGGAACGATTGTTGGAAATGCTGGATGATTTGCTTGAGTATAAATTAATATTGGTTTCCGCACCCGCCGGGTACGGGAAAACATCCCTGCTAGTGGATCTTGCCCACCAGGTTGAATATCCCGTATGTTGGTATTCTCTGGACTCTCTTGATAAGGATTTCCAAAGATTTCTGGCCCATTTCATTTCTGCAATCCAACACCGGTTTCCGGATTTTGGACATAACTCGCTGTCTGTCTTGGAAAACGCATCCCTCAGCAAAAACGACCGCAGCCGCCTTGTGAGGACAATTGTCAATGACGCTTTTGAACACATTGATGAGCACTTCACAATGGTTTTGGACGATTATCACCTGGTAGAGGACAATGACGACATCAATCTCTTTTTGAACCGATTAATTAAAGAGATGGATGAGAACTATCACCTGATCATTTCCTCCCGGACCTTACTCAACTTGCCTGATTTGCCGCTTATGGTGGGTAGATCCCAGGTTAAGGGTCTCAGTTTTGAAGAGTTGGCTTTCCGCCCTCAAGAGATCCAAACCCTAATGCAAGAAAAATATCACCAGGTTATCTCTGAGAAACAAGCCCGGAACATTGCAGAACGTACCGATGGCTGGATCACCGGCCTGCTGCTTTCTGCAGAAACCATGTGGAAAGGCCTGACAGGGCATGCCCGTGTTTCCCAGGCCTCAGGTGTCGATTTATACGATTACCTGGCTCAACAGGTCCTGGATCAACAACTGCCCGAATTTCGGTCCTTCCTGCTGCGATCCTCCCTCCTGGATGAGTTTAACGCCTCTTTATGTGAAGCGGTTCTTGGTGACCCTCCGGAAGGTGAAACATGGTCGAGTTTGATCGCCAAAGTCATGCAATACAATCTCTTCGTACAGCCATTGGAAAGCGAAGGTACATGGCTGCGTTACAACCATCTCTTCCGGGACTTTTTACAGGAACGCCTGACCATTGAACGCCCGGAGGAAAAAGATCGCTTATTGCACAAGATGATTGAAGTGTTCTCTGAGTGGAAGGAATGGGAAAAAGCTTATTCAATCTGCCAGCAACTCGGCAAAGATGAAATCACAGCTCAATTGATAACATCCGCTGGTGAAGAAATGATCAAAAAGGGGCAATTGAATACTCTGGCAAGGTGGACGGATGCCCTCCCGGAGCNGGTAATAGACGAACATCCGTTGCTGCTCGCTCGACGGGGAGCTGTAGCCATGATGCTCGGGGATGTCAAAAAGGGACTGCCTTTGTTGAACGAAGCTGAAAGCATACAAAGGTCAAATAATGATATCCCGGATCTAATTAAAACTTTGGTTTGGCAAGCCAGTGCAAATCGGTTTTTAGGAAATTATTCTAAGTCATTGAAATACTCCGAAGAAGCTGTGATTCTTTCCGAGAACAAGAAACCATTCTTAAGAAGCTACGCAGAAGCACTGAAAACAAAAGGGTTGACAACTTATCGATTAGGGAATCCCAAAAAAGCCTTTAAATCCTTATCAAAAGCTAAAGAAACTTTTTTATCAATAAATGACACATTGAACGCCGCCCAAGTCAACATGGATCTGGGTATGATCTACATGCAGCTCGGTCAATACTCCCAGGCCAATAACCACAACCGGGAAGCGCTCCAGGAATGGGAGCGGGAAAA
>JGI1689J12820_1000157_pt1 | contig 11794 bp, 7 predicted proteins | sample PRCRCaboRojoPR_6_FD_12820 | JGI IMG/M metagenome (IMG submission 12820)
AACAAACGAGAGCAAAGGCCCAGTTTTTAGGGTTGAAGATCCAGATGCTGTCCCCGTTGATGGATATTGATACCGGTCGCGACTGGAAAATGCACCAAAACTAAAATTTTGGAGAAATGTAGTCGTTAAACGTTGGGGAATCGGAGGCCATAGAGAGGGGTTTAGTGCACACAATCTGTCAGGGGTAAACATATTTGACGAAGTACCGGGATTGGTGGGAGATTTTTTCGACCTAAGCACAGAGCAACCCCTATCATCCGCGACGATCCAGATCTCATACAGGGGTAAGGATGTTGCGATATGAAAAGCAGAGCCATGGTTTAGGATTTGGGGGATGTGCTTAAAAGTATAAGCACGGCTACAGATTTGTTCAGGTTGACCACAAACACTTCTTCCCTCGAAAAGAAAACAAGCTAATTAATATCCTCTCGGGACATCGGTGATGGGTTTTGTCTGCGACATCACTCGCTTCCAGGGTGCATGCCCCAGCAGGTGGTGCATCTTGTAATCCGCCGTGTTACGCCAGATCTTTCGCAGAGGTGCAACCCCGCCATGCTTGATGTAGGGCAGAGCGCCGGGTTTGTGAGAAAATCGCTCCCACCACGGATCATCCTTATCCAATCGTAGGCGTTCAACCAGCACCGTCCACCCATTGACCCCGGCTGCCTCCAGCATCTCCAGGATCTCCTTTTCCCGCCAGGGTGAGCCATCGATGACCCAGACCTGGGCCGGGTTCCCGGACAGCCCGCGCCAGATTTTCCCGTATTTCTGGATGCGCTCCTCGAGCCGCGTGATGGGGTTGGTAGCCCGGTCAATCTCTAAAAAGAGCTGAGCATAGGAAAAATAGTTTTTGTCCTCGTGCACTTTTCCATCCCGCCACATCCGCCGCCAGAAAGAAAGGTTGATCACGGCATCGGGAATCACAAAGTCATACTCCCCGGAAGAGAGATCTTTGAAATAAATCCGCCTGCCAATGATCGTCTCGAGATAGACATCCACCCCGCCGTAGGGTTGGGCCAGCCGCCAGGCGTTGTCCAGCAAACCAAAGACGAACTGCTGCACGCCCCGGGTGTGCTGGCTGATATGGTTCAACGCTCGTCCGGAGTAGATCACCTCACCCCCCTTTCTTTTCTGCGGCCAGGGGTGAAAACGGCGCATGCTTTCCTGGTTGATGCCCCAGTATTTGGCCAGCATTTCCAGACCCAGAGCGGACACTTTCAACCCCAGCAGGGGGGCATTCGCCCGCTTGATCAGCCCCTTCTTCTGCAGAACTGAAAACCGCTTCTCTGCCTTCTCTTTTACAAGTTGCGGGGTGAGATTTGGATCNTTTCCTCCCGTGACTGAGCGGGATAAAAGTATGGCCAGATCGNCGACGCTGAAATGAGGGTTGTCCCCAACATATTTTAGAAGCTCAAAATCCACCTTGTGGAGCTCGGTGAACACCCTGCCGATGACCTGCTCGTGGCGCACATTTTCCAGCCGCTTCCGGCGCTGTTTGGCGATCTGGCCTGAGACCTCTTTCGAGCTCAAAAGCCTTCCCCGCGGGGGCTGCTGGTATTTATCAATCCTGAGGTAACGCCCCTCGTCTTGATGGTGGATCAGGACGTTTCTCTTTCCCCGTTTCCAGTGAGAGAGGATCTGGCGCTTGATCAGTTCCGCTCTTTCCATGTCGGTCGTGATCACCATGTCCACCATGTTGGGTGCGAACCGGGCCGGCGGAGGGTGGAGAAACGGCAGCGCCTCCACGGCGACAGCGCCGCTGTCGACCCAGATACGGATCCAGTATTTGTGTTGCTGACCTACCAGGGCCAGCGCGTCTGAGCGCCAACCCCCCGGGGATCCACCGCGCCAGGCGATTTCGTCTCCATACTTCTCGAGCAGGAAGCGCTTGGCCCGTTCTCGCCGGCGAACACCGGGTACCGAGGACAATTTTTCACGCTTGACGCCGCAGCAGGTTCCAACACCGGGAACCGTGACCGTCCTGGTTTTAGAAGGCAGGGACATTTGCTTGAAGACTGCGCCAAAGATGGCTTCCAGCAGGCGTTCGCTTGTCCAGGGGTGATCGTATAGAAAAGGGATTAACGGGTTGTTACTCATGATTGTTGGAATGCCAAAAAGGGCCGCTGTGGACCCCCTTTTTATGACACCCCTGGATCCGTGACCGCGATTAGAACCCATCCTCGTCAAACATGTTCAGGATGGATTCTTCCAGCTCCTTGGAGGCCTCATCGACTTTTTTTGCTGCCCTATCTGGGTTTGATGACTCATCCGGGTCGTTGTCTGACATAAGCGACCGGACGAGATTTTCACCGCCCTTGATGCTCCTCCTTCGGGGCGCATCCTCCCCTTTCGCTCTTCCTCCGCGCCCTGAGCCGTCGCTGAGGATCTTTCCGAAGCTGTCCCGGATATAAGTCAGGGACTGTCTGCCTTCCCTGGCCGCGATGCTGGCATGTGTGCTGTATGTGCCGCGGGCATCGAGCGCGGCCTGGATCTGTTCCTCGGAGACCTTGGCCGGGGGCCGGACCCGCATCGAGAAAGGGGGAATTTTTCTCCCATCCCGGCCCACCATGGAGGCCCAGACGTGATAGGGCGGAAGCTGAGTCAATGTGGTGGGATCCACGCCGCCTTCCTCTGTCCGGAACTCCTCCTCGGCCAATTTCTCCGCGTCTTCCCCGTTGACGCGGAATGAGATCAGGGTGTGCGATCCGCCCAGGATGATGCCTGGCATGTTGTCGCCCATGTTCTCGCGGATGCTGGCCAGGGATTGGGTGCCAATCACGAGGTTGAATCCGTGCTTGCGCATCTGCCCCAGAATCGTGTCCCAGCGCACTCCTTTGATGGTCTGCATCTCGTCCACCACAAAGGTGATGGGCACCCGGTCTTTGACGCGATCGGCGATCTGGTGCATGACGATCTTGACCACGGCATTTATGAACAAGGCCCCTGTGAAGGCTGCCATATCTTCACCGATGATCCCCGAGCGGGTGTTGATGACCAGAATTTTTCTGTTCTTGATCACCTCCCAGAGGTCGAGATCGGACTCCGCCGGGTTGTACAGGCTGTTGGCCGGCTCCTCCGCGAAGCGGTCGGCCTTGGAGAGCACGGGCATGATCACCTGCTGCTTCAGGTGCCGGTTGATGTGGGCCAGCTGGCCCTGGTAGTACATGGACAGCAGGTCGGTCAGCTCCTCCTCATCTCCAATTTCCTGGCGGATGAACTCGGCCCAAAGCTCTTCGTCGGCCATCAAAAAGGGCGTGATCAGGTTGGGGCCGAACATATTACCGCGGCCGCGCTTTTTGTTGGCCAGGGCCACGGCCAGGATGGTGCGTTTGTAGGGGATCTGCATCCGTGGGCCCCAGTATTTGCCGAACAAGGCCTGTCCGATGTCCATGAAGATCTGGGCGATGGCCTGCGGATCCAAGCCTCGCTGAGTGGGGTCTAGGGGGTTGTAGGTCATGATGTAGTCTTTGGCGGCTACGTCCAGATAATAGACGCGGTCTTTCACCACCTCCGGGGAGAGCACCCCCAGCAGTCTCTCGGCCAGATCTCCGTGGGGGTCCACCACGACCACTGCCGGCTGTTCGGGGTCGTCCTCCGCCGCCAGACGGACGATGTGCTCCATGAGGACCGACTTTCCCATCCCCGGTTTTCCCACCATGGTGATCCCCCGCCGTAGGGCCTGGGCGCTGAGGTGGACGGGGAACTCCTTGCCGCCGGGTAAGCGGGTATCTCCGATGGGGGAGAGGCCTCCGACGTCGTCCGGGGACGGGGCGCGGAAGGCGATGGGGTTGACCCGGACCCCGTCCAGGCTGGCCCGGTTTGCGGACAGAGGCGGGTGCCACAGGCCGGCGATCTCGCTTGGGCTGAGCCATAAGAGGGGAACGACATTTTTAATTTCGCGGGGAGAAGGCCAGAGCCGAACGCCTTCCAGCTCGCAGGCCTTTTTCGTGACCAGGGCATTTCCCCCGCTGATGCTGTATTGGTGCAGGGAAGCGGCGAGTCTGCGCAGCAGGGAGACCGACCGTTCGGGCCGAGCGGACACCGCAAAGAGGCGCATGTGGCCCTGGATGAGCATGTGGCTGTTGATCACCTTTTCCCGCACAAGGCGCAAATCAGTCCGGTCCCAGGCGTCTTCTCCCCAGCTGTCCATGGACCGCAGTAGAACGGCAGTCCCACCGACTACCAGCGATGCCATGCCCCCGGCCAACACGTGGAGCCCGGCCAGCAAGAGCACCACCGCCAGGCCGAGCCCAAGCGCGGCAGCGCTGATCAGCCCCGCGGCCTGGTAGTTGACCTCCTGCGGCCGACGGACCTGGACGGGAGAGCTCACCGCGGTGGCGCTTTCGTCGACCAGATAACCACGCTGGGATTCCACCTTCAAACGCTTTTGAACATCCCCTTCCCAGGGTGGTGTATCCTCGCCGGCTAGGATGAGCTGCAGCCAGACGGCCTCGTTTTCCGACAGCCCTGAAAAGGAGGAGGCCAGGTTCAGGACCGGATCGCTGCCGCCGCGGAAGGACTCCCAGGTTTTGATCGGCAGCCACCCGGGTTTAGAAAAGCCAACCCAGGCTCCCATCGGGGTTCTTTCCCCAGACGAGAAACACGCCCGAACGGGATCATCATGGGTGATGTCCGCCTGCAGTTTGGGGTATGCGGACTCCAGGCGTTCGGCGGCAGAGGACAGGATCTCCCGGCTGCCGCGGAGGAGGAACATACGCCTGTCCCCTCTGGCAAACAGCTCCAGGCTGAGCGGGAACGGGAGGCTGCGGATCAGGTCCGCCACGCTCTCCATGTCGTTTTCGTTCCGGGAGGGAAGGGTGATCACCGCCACCTCAACGGGTGAGGGGATGTCCTTGCTGGGCCTCGGGAAACCTCTACTTTTTGTGCTGCCTGATCCGAGTTTTTCCACCGCCCAGGCTGCATCCATTCTCCGCAGGGACCCTTCACAGACGGGGCAGGTCATCCCCAGGCGGGTTGCTTCCGCCAGTTCGTACGTGGATCCACAGCCGCAGGTAAAGAGGATGTTTTGCACCATGTCAATTTTGTTTCGTTGTTTCCCCTTTTCCCAAATAAAGGGTAGGGTGTAAGCGGCGAAATAATATTTGTTCTATATGACCTTCTCAATGCCGGGTGCTGGTCAGGGTGTGCAGGCCACTTTTTTATAAGGAGCCCCGTCAAAAGTTCCCAGCGGGTCCATCCACACGGCACCCTGTTTCATTTTGACCTTGATCCCGTAGTGCAGGTGGGGCCCGGTGGAGTTGCCCGTGCTGCCTTCTTTTCCGATCTCAGCGCCGTAGGTTATGACCTCTCCTTTCACCACAGAAAACGAACGCAAGTGTGCGTAGTAAGTCTGGTGCCCGCTGTTCTCCACCACCACCAGGTTCCCCCAGGGACCGTTCGCTGCCGCCCACACCACCTTCCCGGCCATGGTGGCGGTGATGGGGGTGTCCAGGGCCTCCGGAAAGTCCACCCCGGTGTGCGTGGGATAGTGGGGATCCTGGAAGAGGCAGTTGAGCTCCGGCTCAAACGTGAACGGGATCCCGCGGGGAGGGGCGGGGTCTTCGGGGTCCGTGTACCCCTCCCAGTCCACGCCTGTCCCTGCATTGATATATCCGTTATCCTGCAGCTCGCTGGCCACGGGCTGGGGCGTGCCCAGCATCCAGGCCCGGACCTGCGTTTGCCCGAAAGGCAGCTGCTGGCGGGTGAGTTCGACGAGGGTGGTGGCGAGGGTGACGAAGGCGACCACCAGGCCTACGGCGCCAAGCATGCTGCCACATATGACCTTTCCGGGTTTGAGCATACGCCTCCCTGGGAATGGATATCGTTCCCTCTTGTCCGGGCTGGGACATTGCCCGCGGGGGCGGGAATAAGATTACAGAATCCCGCGGACATCCTCGGGCACGTAGTTGCGGACCACCTTGGTCCCCACCGGGAGCTTGATGACAGCTTTTCCGGTGGGCATCTCTACCAGCAGNGACCGGATATAGTCGGAGAAGTGCAGCAGGTCCTGCAGGCCGTCCGCCGCGTAGTCCGTCTGGGACATCAAAATCGTGCTGCCCACGATCTTCAGGATGCGCTGGCCGACCTGATCGTGGAGGAACTCGTCCACCTCCTGGGTGGCCATCCATAAGATCCCGTGCCGTTTGCGGTAGCGGCGGGACATGTTTTCGATCGCCTCCCCGCCGCCCGGTGCCTGGAGCAGGGCCCATACCTCGTCCAGAAAAACATCGGTGATCTGGCATGGGTTTTCCCGGTGCCGGCGGACGGTTTCAGCCCAGATGATGCTCATCACCTGCCAGAGGTAGGCGCGGACGCGAATCTCCGGGGCCGAGGAGGTGTGCACATCGCCCAGGCCAAACACGACCAGCTGTTCATGGGACGCGTCCAGCGTGGAGGGTGCGTTGAAGAACTGAGCGTACACCCCGCTTACATACGGCTTCAGGGCCGCGGCCAGCGACTGCCCCACCTCTCCCATGGTCTCCAGGTTCTTCGCGATATCGGACAGGATGGGCGCTTTTTTCGGCGACCAGTCCTCGGCCCGCAGGCTGCCGATGCGGTCCCTGACCGCGCTTTCATAGGCTTCGGCGAGCGCGTTCCACTGGCGGCCGTGATCGATTTTATGATTCAGCACGGTGGAGGTGAACGTCACCAGCTGCTCCACGCCGGCGACCAGCGGCTGCTCCTCGCCGAGAGGCACCTCGAGCACGTTGATGCGGTCCCCGGAGCTCACGCCCACATGTATGTAGCGACCGCCGTAGGCCTCAACGAAGGATTTCATTTCTCCTTCCAGGTCGACAGCGAACACGGAGTGGCCGCGCAGGAGCCCGATGAGCATGTTGGTCCGCAGCCAGACGCTTTTTCCGCTCCCCATCATGCCCACGGCCAGCAGCGTTGGCGAACGGTCGTCATATCGCCCCAGGGGGTTGAAATAAAGCGGAGTACCGCTGTTGAGGTCGATCCCCATATAACGACCCCCCTCTTCCATTAAACGCCGCCTGGGAGGCCAGAAGAAAGTTTGCAGGGCGCCGGGGGTCATGTTGCGCTTCTTCTGCTGGACCGCGACATGGGCCAGGGGAAGGGCAGTCTGCCAGGCATGCAGTTGGTTGTGGGTGGTGGGGAAAAAGTTGGCCCCCAGCGTGGCCAGCACGTTCTCAAGTTTTTGGGCCCGTTTCTCCAGCTCCTCCGGGGAAGGGGCCGCAACTAGAATGAAGAAGCGGATGGAGATCGGGTTTTCCAGGCCCATCTCCATCTTGGCCCGGGTCTGCTCCACGGCGCCGGCTTCCTGTTCGGTGTGGAAGCTGGAGATGAATCCTTTTGAGCGCCAGAGGTGGGACTTCCCTTTCAGGGAGGTCTCTTTGCTGCGCAGCTTGCCGGCGATTTCCGCGGGGTCTTCGATGTGGATGAAAAGCGAACCCAGAAAGCCGCCCGGCAGGGCGGTGAGCTGGTGCAGGTGGACCATGCTCCCCGGGTTGTAGTCATAGACCGAATACCCCCTGAGGTAAACGCCGTCGACGAACAGCTGGGTGGGGTCTTCACGGACGTTGTCCGGCGCCAGGCGTTCGGCGATGGCTTCGGGCGGCAGCCCGGGGGATAACGGAGGAGAATCAGAGCTGCCCCGGGGAGGATATTTTGTGCTGCCGCGCTGGTTCAGCACGTTTTGTAAGGCCGATTCCGCGGTGGTGTCAGGTGTCCCGGTGGTGGCGGGATTCAGGACGCGCTGGACGATGTGGGCCATCTCGGGGCCGGAAAGAGGGGTCAGGCTGAGTCCCTGATTCTCGAAGGCCTGCAGGAGCATCCCGCCCTGCTGGTTGAAGTAGGAGCGGGCCGTTTTGGCCTTTTTTGCCAGGTCGCCCGCCCGGACGCTGTCACCTCCGCCCAGGCCCAGGAAACCCCCGCGGTCCTGGAACGGGGGCATATAAGAAAGCGTGATCACCAACCGCCAGGTCACGGGGGTGACGCGCTCATACCAGTTCGTGATCAGGGCCATGAAACTCCGGGCAGCTTCCTCGAGGCTGCTGTGATCGAGGTTTGCGAAGGGGTCCCACGCCTCGTTCGTGTGGGCCGCATGAGCTTTGCTCCACCGCTGCTGAAAGTCGAAAAAGTGCGCCAGATCGGGGGTTGGATCAATGGGTTCCGGAACCACGGTGAGCTGGAACTTGGTCTTGGGAGGGAGGCTGGCCAGCACGTTGGCATAGCGGCGTTGCGCTTCCCCAGCTTCTTCCCCGCTGGCCTCCGCGGTGACAGGAGGGAACTCAAACATTCTCACGAACTTCCCGTGCTTGGTGATCAGCATGTCCGGCAGAATCCTGAGCACGGGCACCAGACCCAGCGTGTCAGCCTGCGGTTTTGGAACCTGCTGGCGCCACCGGTCCGCATCCGGCGCCCTTGCCTGTTGATTGTATTTTTGGGTGTGTCCAAACAAGTTTTTCATGGATTCCTAAAACCCCGACCATCGCAGCCATGCCGTTTCCAGCCCTCCCATCCACACCCAAGCCAGCAAGCCGATCAGGAGCGCGATCCCCAGGATGTTCAGCAGCATCGGCGCGGTGAGAGGCATGGGTTTCACTTTGAACCAACCCTTCTTCCGGGAGAGCGTATCCAGCTCCGGAAGCTGGCTAACATCCCAGTCAGCCTTCGCTTCCCCTTCGCTTTTCTGTGGGGGCGGCCGTTCACCGCGGAGATCCTGAGGGTGTTCCGTTGCTGCAGGGACACCAGATGGCCGCTCGCCTTCAGTGTGTGTCTCTTTGTCCAGCGTGAAGGAAGGTTTTTCTTCCTGCAGCTCATAGCCCCGCTCGATATCACGGATCATGTCGGGAGCGGCGAAAGGATCATCATCCGGGGTGGGTTGGTAGTGCCGCTGGTGGACCCTGGGTCGCCGCTGGAAGCGGATGAAATCAAGGAAAACGTCCTCAAAGGTGCGGTTGGAGCCCGGCTCACGGCCGATGGCCAGCCACACGCCGAAGGCGCAGAGCAGTGTCCCCGCGCCGATCTTGATCGGCCAACCCAGGGGGATGGCCAGGCCAGCCAGGATCCCCAGGATCAGCCCGCTGCCCACAATGGCCACCTCGCGGCCGCCGACCCCGACGAAGGAGACGAAGCTGCTTTCTTCCAGGTCAAAGGAGGGAGGGACCGTGTGGTTCATTTGACAAGCCCCCTTGAGAGGTCAATCCATTCCTGCAGGTTGGGGTCTTCTGCGGCCTGGTTGATGATGCTGCCGTAGGAATCCATCCCTGACAGGCGCCGGGCGTGCACGGCCCGGGCCACAGCTTGCATTTTGGTAGGGGATATATCCTGGAATGGTCTGTATCTTGTTCGCTGGCGCTGCTGGACGATGCGCTGGGCGGCCAGATAATCCCGGGAATGAAGCTGTCTGGTTCTTGGGGTCCGGTCCACGATGTCCGTTTGCTGATATCTGCTCTTGTCAGCGAAGGCGTAGGAACCAGCCTCGGCCCGGATGTACTCCCGCCCGGCCATTTTTACGCTCGTCCTCCCCGGGTGCAGGTAATGGGTGTCGTGGAGAAAATCTTTGGCGGAAAGCCCGTCTTCTTCCAGTGCCGCCAGGGTGGCCTCTGAGGTTGCCACGCCCTGGTGCACACGCCCCGCCAGGGTTTCGCGGTCGCTGCCGATGGCCGCTGCTTTTTGGTCAGAGTCGATCTGCTGCATCAAGTCCGCCAGCCCCTCTTTTCCGCCCGGGATCCCGTGCTCAGCTATGTTCAGCTTTGGGGAGGAGGGGGCTCCTAATTGCAGTTGATGATCTTTGTATGCGTCTCCGACCAGCAATCCTTTCCCGAAGCCGCTGACCATGGAGCTGCTCGAAGTGCCCAATACCCGTCCAATGGAGGAAGTTAACTTGCTGGTGCCTGTGAAGGAACCACCCGTTTGGGCAGCAGCCAGCGCTCTGCCCCCAGCGCCGCTTCCGCCGCCACCCAGGGTTCCTACGGCGCCAGATACTCCCTCTGCGCCCCCCAGTAACCCCCCGAAAGCGCCTGCTCCCGCAGCACCTGCTGCAAGCCCGGCAGCCATGGTGGCTATGGACGCCATCGTCTTTCCCACCGCTTTGGTGACCTGGATGGCCGCCCCGTAGACCAGCTTTCCCAACATCGCGTTGATCGAAATCAAGACGCTCAGCGTCCCAGCAATGATCAGCATGCACAGCAGCGCAGCCAGAGGGCCGGTGGCCAGATCCAGGGCTAAGATGTGCAGCCGCACGGCGATTCCCAACGTGAGCACGTTGATGGGCAGCAGGAGCAGGAACACGAAAAAAGCCTTGGTCCACAGCCCCCGTAGCCAGCCCAGCGGCCGCACCGCGCCCAGCATGATCATCACAGGCGCCAGGGCCACTGTCATGACCAGGACCAGCTCCCGGGCCAGGAAGGCCAGCATGACCGAGCCCATGAAAACTAGAATAAAGATGAAGGCCAGGATGTTGAAGATCATGGACAGGATCGGCCGGGTCAGCCCCAACACCATCGGCTTTACCAGCAGCCCCGCGAACACGCTGGTGGTGATGTCCACATCCAGCGTGTCGGCGATGGCCAGGGTCATGATCTCCGCCAGGTGGATGGCCTGCTCCATGAGCCAGTAGGACGCCAGGGTCAGGGAGATGGAGACCACGAACTCCGTGACCGCCTCAAACGTGTTGGCGTAGCCGGTGACGGAATACAGGCCTTCCTTCAGGGAGGCCCAGATGGTCAGCGCCGCGGTCAGGGGCAGGAGGGCGAAGGCCACCTTGCGCATCTGAATCCAGGAATCCAGCCGGATCTCTTGGAGCTCCGGGGTCCCAAAGACGAACCTGGAAATCTGTCCTCCCAGCTGGTAAAAGGGCGAGGAGGGATCCGTCAGTCCGCCTAAGGCATCCTCGAAGATGGAATGGAGGACGTTGACGATGGCTTCCTTCAAGGTGGAGGCGTCAAACATGACCTTGAAGATGTTGGTCATCACGCCGCTATCGTCTTCGGGGGTGGGCGTGGGCTGAGGGGTGGGGGAGGGAGGCGGCGGGGTGGTCTCCTCCGGAAAGGGGGCGCCGCCCGGGGCGGCAGAAGCCTTGCTGGCGCCCGAGAGGATCAGGACAGCCAAGAATAGTATGATCGCGGATAGGAAGGCAGCCTTTGTTTTCATGGTGAGTCTTTTGTTGTGCAGTGTCCTCCGGTGATCGGGGCGAGTCTCGTGCGGCAAACGGGATTCCGGGTGTGCTCCTCGCAGGGGAAGAGGACACGGTGTCCTGCTGCGTTGAGCTGTTCCACAAGCGAAAGTTCCCCGTTGATTAACCCCAGCGGGGGGTGTAGATATTGATGTTATCCGGTACCAGATGGGTGACGTTGTTGATCACCAGGTTCAGGATGGGCAAGGTGGCTAAAAAGAGCACAAAGACCACGATGCCCATGATGAAGTTCCAGGTGTGCCGGGAGGCCATGTTGGCCACGCCGATCTGCTGGGCAACGTTGATGGCGAACCCGTTTTTCACGCCGCCCACGACCACGACGATAAACGACAGCGTGTACATGAATTTAATGGCTAAAACGCCCAGGTTTTTGAACGTGTTTTCCAGCACGCGGAGGGCTTCGCCGGTCTCCCCGTCGCCGTCCTGAGCGAACGCCGGGTCGGGCGCGGTCAGGGCAGCCCCGAATACGAAGAGGGCAATAAGTGTGAGCAAGATTGCTTTACGCATAGTCTATTCCTTGAGCTAAAACACAGCCGCGATCATGCTGTTGGCGAAGAGCACAGACATCAGGGTCAGAACCCCGCCGCCGGCCAGGATCAAGCCGTTGGAGATCGTCCGCGAGATACCGGCGGG
>JGI1689J12820_1000159_pt1 | contig 11625 bp, 9 predicted proteins | sample PRCRCaboRojoPR_6_FD_12820 | JGI IMG/M metagenome (IMG submission 12820)
AAATCCTATCACTTATAAGTGCGTTCTGAAGAAGATCGTTTCCTGAATCACCTCCGCATGAACACTTTTATTTTTGCTTTATGGTGTTAATGAGGCTTGATCGTTGCCAGTACCTCGTCAAGTGCAACTTCTTCGCCGGGCTCCACGAATACCTCTTCCAGCAATCCGGTTGCCGGAGCGTCGACGGAAAAGGTGGATTTCATAGTCTCTATTTCCGCTACCTCCATCCCTTCAGTTACTTCGTCCCCCGGCGAGACCTTCCACTCGATCAGGTTTACCTCGTCGACCTTTCCCAGTTCCGGAACCCTGACTTCAAATTTATCGGGCAAAGCAATCACCAAATTTAATGGTATCTATGTTGTCGGGAACCTTCTCACCTTTTCATTTTACGTAAGTCGTGAACGGAAGATCAAGTATGAATATCGTACCCAAAACGCGGAGTTAGATCAATCAAATAAGATCCGGGCCAGTCTCGACGAGGTCCCAGACACTAAAAGAGCCTGTTGACGCCAGGGAATTAATTAAAAAAACGAGCAACATCATTTCTTGGCCTTCCGAATCCAAGATGTGAATATATCTATAATCGGGTCGGGATATTACGTATCGAAATTGGAACGAATATCTTCTTTCAGCTCTTTTATTTCTTCGTAGAGCAGAGGAGTGTCCTCTATCATGCTATCGATCTTTTTGTGAGAGTGCATAACAGTGCTGTGGTCCCGCCCGCCGAACTTTTTTCCCAGCGCCGGGAAGGAGTTGTCGGTGAGTTCCCGGGCGAGGTAGATTGCAATATGTCTGGCACGAGCTATTTCCTTCTTTCGGCTCTTGCCTTCGAGATCGCTCGGAGATAGGTCGTAGTTCGTCGCGACAACTTCTTTTATGCCCGATACTGTTAGCTCTTTCGGTTCGTTCGGTTCGTCGGGAAGAAAGTCTTTAACCTCTTCTATCTGCAGCTTCCCTCCGGCAAGATTCGCGTGAGCGACGGCTTTTATTAAAGCACCCTCCAGAGCTCGCACGTTGGTCGATATCCTGGTAGCGATAAGTTCCAGGACCTTTTCGTCCACCTTTAGTCCCTTCTGGGCTGCCTTTTTCCGGAGGATAGCGACCCTCGTTTCAAAATTGGGCGGCTGGATGTCCGCGACAAGGCCCCACCGGAATCTCGATACCAGTCTGTCCTGGAGGTCCGAGAACTCCTGGGGCGATCTATCGGAGGTCAAAACTATCTGCTTGCCGTTTCCGTAGAGTTCGTTAAAGGTATGGAAGAGCTCCTCCTGGGTCCCTTCTTTGTTTTCCAAAAACTGGACGTCGTCCAGGAGAAACGCCTGAACAGAGCGGTATTTTTTTCTGAATTCGTCCGTATTGTTCTGCCTTATCGCCTGGATCATCTCGATGGCGAACCTCTCCGACGAGGTGTAAATTACTTCGCCCCTGGGGTTCTGTTTCTTCAGGTAGTTCCCGATGGAATGTAGGAGGTGTGTCTTGCCCAACCCCACGTTGGAGTAGAGAAACAGTGGGTTGTAGGAGTTGGCTGGTGACTCCGCCACCGCCCGGCTTGCCGCACTCGCGAGTTGATTGCTCTTGCTCTGAACGAAGTTTTCAAAGGTGTATTCCCTGTTGAGCGCCATTTCTCCGTTTTTTGAAGGTTCGTCTCCGGGTTCTGTGGAGTTAGAACTGACCTCCCGGGAGGCCGGACCGGAAGCTTTTCCGGTTGATTCACTACCGGAACTGACTGGGGGAGGCTGAAGGCCCGTTTCGTGGTGGTTGTTATCGCTTTCGGCGGTCTTCACGTCATCCCGCGATTCCGCCACCTGAACGCTGACCTCTTTCTCCTCGCCGGTCAGCTGCTCTGCCTTGGACTTTATTAGGTCCAGATAGCGTTCTTCGAGACCACGTTTTATGAAACCACTAGGAGCTGCTAGCTCAATCCGGCCGTCCTGGAGGTCGATGGGTTCTAAATTATTGACCCAGGTTTCGAAACTTGCCTCCGGTAGCTCCTTTTCTAGATTTTTTTTGATCTCCTGCCAAAGAGTAAGTGTTTGTTCATTCATTTTATATATCCCGGAAAATAATAATACATTTTTTGGAGTCTCATTTACAAATCATATTTTTCTCGTAACCTTCATCTATTATTACCATTTCATGGGGAACAAGACAGGATTTTTATCGGAAGCTTCCTCCCACGGGCTCGTTGAACTGGCCTGAAAAATTTAGGAATTTGGTGAGTCCCGTCCTCCCGTAATTCGAGAAGATTGTCCGATTTAGAAGGTCGGAATTTTGGCGCCGGATCGGAGTCGGTTTCGTCGTTATCGCCTTGAGAAGGGGATAAAACAGAATAACGGTTTTTATCAAANATTTTAGAGTGGCGATATCCTCGGTAGATAGGGGATTTTTATTATTGGATTTTGTCCAGGTGGANCGAATTTTATTTTTTTTGGTAAAAAGTATCAAATTTCATAAGTTCCTCGACCTTTTTTCGAGAGCTGGCTCGAATATTTTGGGATAATTCGTTTAAAAATTAGAGCTCGCCCCAGTTGTCTCCCGCCGCCACGTCTACCTTCAGGGGGATTTTGAGCTGCAGGGAATCCTCCATTATACTTCTAAGTTTCGATTTTACGTCCTCGACCACGAACCAGGGAACCTCCAGTATCAATTCGTCGTGAATCTGGAGGAGCATCTTGCCCTCAAGTTCGTCTTCTTTTATTGCCTCGTTTACGTCCAGCATGGCGACCTTCATCAGGTCGGCCGCGCTACCCTGGATCGGTGTATTTATCGCGTTTCGCCTATCGTAGTTCCGCCTCTGCCAGTTGTTGCTGTTGATGTTTGGGAGGTACCTCCGGCGATTGAATATCGTCGAAGCGTAGTGCCTTTTTTCGGCCATGCGAACGAGGTGATCCATGAACTCTTTCGTTCGCGGGTAGAGATTGAAGAACCTGTCGATGTACTTTTCGGCCTCGTCCCGCGATATCCCGAGATCCCGGGATAGCCCGTATTCGGTAATCCCGTAAACTATGCCGAAGTTCACCCGTTTTGCTCTATCCCGCATCTTACCGTCTACCTGATTCCGGTCCACGTCGAAGATCTCCGCTGCCGTCTTTGCGTGAAGGTCTTCGCCCCGCCTGAAAGTATTCAAGAGCTCTTCGTCCTCGGAAAGGTGAGCCAGTATCCTGAGCTCGACCTGGGAGTAGTCGGCTCCTATCAGCTTTTTACCTTCCGGAGCCACGAAAGCCTTCCTCAATTCGCTTCCCAGCTGGGACCCCTTTGGTATGTTCTGAAGATTGGGATCGGAGGACGATAACCTGCCCGTGGCGGTAGCGGTCTGGTTAAAGGAAGTGTGGATTCTTCCGGTCCGGTTGTTGACTGTATCCGGAAGCGTTTCCACGTAAGTGTTAAGGAGTTTGCTGAGTTCCCGGAACTCGATTATCTTTTCGGGAAGAGGATGTTTGTCCGAAAGCTCTTCGAGGACTCTTGCGTTGGTTGAAGGACCCGTCTTGGTCTTTTCGATAACCGGGAGTTCCAGTTTTTCGAACAGGACCTCCCTTACCTGTTTTGGTGAGTTGGGATTTAGCTCCTCTCCGGCAAGGTCATTTATTTCTCCCTGAAGTGAGTCGATCCTTTCCCCGAGTCTTTTTTCGCCTTCGGCGAGTTTTTCTCGGTCCAGCTTTACCCCGTGATATTCCATATCTCGCAGGACGTTAATCAGGGGNAGCTCCATCTCACGAAATAGATCCATCTGGTTTCGCTCTCCCAGCTTTTCTTCGAGTTCNGGTTTGAGTGACCAGATAATCGTGGCGTCGCTCGCTGCGTAAGGTCCGGCTTTCTCGAGGGGTAAATCTCTGAAGTCCTTTTTCTCACCCTCCGCGAACAGGTCACCGAACTCCTCCACTTCCCTGCCGAGGTAGGTTTGGACTATTTCCTTCAAGTTGTGTTGTCGTTTCGTCGGCTTTAACAGGTAGGAGGCAATCATTGAATCGAAAGTTATTCCGTCGAGTTCTACGCCCGCTCTTTTAAGCACCAGGCCGTCGAATTTTAGGTTCTGTCCGAGTTTTCCCAGATCCGGATCCTCGAGCAGGGGTTTCAGCTTTTCAATAACCGTCGATTCGGGGAGCGTATCCTCTTCTCTGTGGGTTATTGGCACGTAGTACCCGAATTGCTCGTTGAAAGCTACTGAAACACCAACGAGGTTTGCCTCGATCGGGTCCAGGTCGTCGGTTTCGACGTCGAAGGCAAATTCAGCCCTGGATTCCATCTCATTAGCTAAAGAATCCAGTTCATCCTCCGTGTCGACGATTTGCCAGGAAATTTCCGACCGTTCAGCCGCCAGGTCATTCAGGAACGAGGCGAGCTCCAGGTTCCGGAAAAGCTCCTGGATCCGCGACAGGTCCGGCTGGCGAGTTCGTAAGTCCTCGAAATCGTAGTCCAGATCGAAGTCTTCCCTGAGTGCAACCAGGCCTTTTCCCTCTCGTGCTTTATCCCCGTGGTCTATCAGGTTGTTTTTGACCCGCGTTGAACTCACGTCCTCTACTCCTTCCAGAATTTCCTCCAGCGAATCGAACTGCGACAGCAACTTTTGGGCGCGAACCTCTCCAACCTGAGGCACTCCGGGAATGTTGTCCGAGGTGTCGCCCGTCAGGGCAAGGAAGTCCTGGATCTTCTCCGGCGGTACGCCGTACTTTTCCTCTACCCCTTCCGGCCCCAGAACCTCCAGGTCGTTGTTGTCCGCGGTATCAACCAGTTTGACCCTTTCGTCGACCAGCTGGGCGAGATCCTTGTCACCGGAGAAAACGAGCGTGTCTACCTCCAGATCTCTTGCGATGTTTGCCAGTTTCGCTATTACGTCGTCCGCTTCGTAACCTTCCTTTCTAATCACCCTGTAACCCAAACAGTCGGTAATTTCTTCGATTTTTGGGATCTGCTGGGCCAGCTCCTCGGGCATTTCGGGGCGATTTGCCTTGTATTCCTCGAATTCCTCGTGTCGCACTGTTTTGCCCCTGGAATCCATGGCGAGAACTACATGGGAAGAGGGGTAAGCTTCCATTACTTTTTCGAGCGACTGTAAAAAGCCGTAGATCGCGTTCGTAGGAAAGCCATTACTGGTCGCCAGACCCCGAATTGCGTAGAATGATCGGTACATTATGGCGTGACCGTCTATCAGCAATAACCGATCTTGCTCTGGTTCCTCGGGAACGAGGGTCATTTAATTGCGTCCTCCCACTGTTGGTTGACGGCTGATTTTACGTCGAGGCCGCAACATAAAGAAACCCCGATGGCGTCTGCCGCATCTGCCGGAGAAGGTAATTCNTGGAGTCCCAGCAGACGTTGAACCATGGTCTGGACCTGTTTTTTATTTGCCTTTCCGTATCCGGTTATGGTCTTTTTTATTTCCAGGGGTGAATAGCTCACTACCTCCCTTCCGTGTGCGGCCAGGATAATTACTCCCCGAGCCTGGGCTACCAGTACCGCGGTCTTCTGGTTGTTGCTGAAAAATATTTTCTCGACCGCGACCGTTTGCGGCTCGTACTCTCTGGCAAGATCACCTACGGCGGAGTAGATGGACTTCAATCTGGCATCCATCGGTTCGTCGGAGGAAGTCCGGATTGCTCCGCTTTCCCTCAACGTAAACGATCTCTGGCCCGTTACTTCTATAATGCCGTATCCGCAGGTGGCCAGGCCGGGATCGATCCCCATTATCACTTCCCGGTTGCTCACAGTAATTCAGCCAGTTTTTCCATCCGCGGGTCCTTTGCTTTACCTTCGTCTTCCGATTCACAGGAATGGTCTTCTTCCTCGTTTAGATTGGCTCCACAATTGGGGCACAACCCTTTGCAGTCCTCGTCACAGAGTGGGTAGGGTTCCAGATCAAGTTTCAGAAACCGTATTATATATGGTAAAAGATCGATGGTTCCGCTGTTGCTTTCGTATCGGTATATAGAAAGGTCTCCTTCGCTTTTTACCTCGGAATCCATTTCGGGACGGAACTCGATCTCTTCGTGTCTATCGATTCTGGTCTCGATCGGGTCCAGGCATCTTCGGCAGTGTTCGACTACGGTCGTCGAAAAATCCACCGAGACGTTTATTACTTCTTCTTCGGAGGTATACGTAGCGCCTCCGGTCACGACAAGGTCTTCAACGACGTCCAGTTCGTCCCTGTGAAAGCTTATTTTGTCGAGTGACGTCCGCTCGTCGATCGAAACCAGCTGTCCTTCTTTACTCTTTAATTTACTTATCTGTAGTTCCATTTTGATCTCCTCCAGGTGAGGATTAATTGTACCTTAATCCTGCGAATCTTTACAGTTCAACACCGCACCTACAAAACAAAGCACGGACCTTGTTTTATATAGTGCGAATCAAAACGACAATCGGATTTTTGGTTTGAAAAACTGTCTGGCTGTAACTAATGGGGCTCAATAACTTGTCCCGTTGGTTTTTATCCCCTTAATTCAACCTCGTCGAGTGCGATCGTGCTGAGGCAAGTGTCGGGCATTCTTGATTATCACCCCGATAGAAAGGAGAACCGTTTTTAATAAAAAGTTCACTAAGTCAAGTCGGAAGTCCTGAATAGTACACAAAACAATTCTATTCGAACTCCTACTGAAGTATATATTACCGAGAATTGGGAATCAATTAGACTGACTTGTTTTTGTGAACTTTCGCATTCATTACCCGCTGGAGGTTGGAGTATTCTACCCGTGTTAATAAAATATTTGGCTTCGCCGGACATGGGGGCATTTGTTATCAAATCAAACCTTAGAACCGTTGCATAGAGCAAAGCGAGGTGTTTAGGCCGGAGCCTTTAAATCTCCTACTCTTACCTTGGCTGGCTAACAGAAGAAAAAGACGGCCCTATAAGGTCCTGCTTTGGAGGCAGGGGGTCCCCTCTGTTTGAGAATAACCAATCCGGGTTTTCGTTTAGGAGGTCGATCGAGACGATGGAGAGACGGGGTTTTGGTGTTTAACTTCTCGTGAGATATAATTTTTCCGGAGTCAACTAAATTATTAATTGAAGCCATTAAATTAAAATACTCGAGAGGTCACGATGGGACTAATATTAGGTTTAGTACTGGTTCTAGTAATGCTGGTTTTCGCTTCCAGGTATCTCTATACCAAGTTCTGGCTGGAACGGTCCGAAAAATATCACAAGTGCAGGCACTGTGGCAAACACTACGAGGACCACCCGTTCTATTGCCCCCATTGCGGAGAGGTTGTCGACGACAGGGAGTAGAGTACTGCTTGTAGTCGGGTGGCTCTGTCAGCCCTCCAGCTTGAACGTCTCGGGCAGGAGATCTTTTAACTCCACTATTTTATAATTTCCTTCGGGGTTTGCCATTATTATTTCCAGGTTTGGAGCATGTTCTATAAGCGTCTGTCTGCAGGCTCCGCAGGGTTTACAGTAATCGCCTTCGCAAACCACGGCAAGTCTCTCGAAATCCCTTACACCCTCGGATATTGCATTAAAAAGGGCTACCCTTTCTGCACATATTGATAAATCGTTTACCCCGTTTTCTATGTTTGTTCCCGTGAAGACCTGACCATCCGACCCCCGCAAGGCTGCACCGACTGGGTAATTGGAATAAGGAGCGTAAGCGTTTTCTCTCGCTTCTCTGGCCGATTCGATCAAACTTTTTAGTCTGTTCATGGTTACTCCTCCAGCAACTGGGATTATTTGTTTGAATAAATTACCGGGACCATTCTAGGAATTAAAAGAGCCCATTACCAATTCTTTTACCGTCGGTAGAAGGGTTTAAATAGGTAAAAATGGCCGAAAAATACGGATTTAAACCATCTGGCTCCCCTGAACCAGAAAGATGTCCGGTCTAGGTAAGTGATATCGGAAGGTGCTAGGGGAAGCCCGTGCTGGATTATCTAACCGGCAGAAATTAAAATTTGGTGAAATATTGGAAGAGAAACCTGTGTTACCCTTAGATAGTGGTATAACCGGGGGTTTTAGGTTATGACAATAACGGGGACTGTGGCTAATCAATATAATATTAAGTTGCAGTCCCGGGTTTAGAGGTAACTATTGTTCTCAATTCTTGACAAAAAACCGTTGCAACCTGTACTCTAGTAAAGAGTTGGCCTTGTTAATTACGGAAGTTGCTGCGTGGAGATGTTAAATGAAATTTTCACAAGCTGTAATAAATTGTAGGCGTTCTCATTAGGAGGTGGCAAAATGCGCCGAGTGTGGAGTCCTGTACTGGTTGTCCTGGCTCTGCTTCTTGCCCTGCTTTATACTGTTGTCCCGTTGTCTCAGACTCAGGACCAGGATATCAGGTATAGTTACAGATATGGCTGTCCTTTGCCGGAAAACTACGATTACTGTCCGGCAAGATATGAATCCCTGAGCACGGACAAAACCGTTTACAATAAAGGCGAAGCGGTGGAGCTGACACTGTCCAATCTGGCGGATTTCGAGTATCTGGTTGAGAAGGTCGAAGTTCATTTCAAACCTCTATTCGAAACCCAATTTAATCTATATTACATCGAGGAAGAAGTAGGTCCTATACCCCGATCAAAAGACGAATGGGTGTGGGTCTGGGATCAGAAAAACGCAAACGGTGAACAGGTGGGTGCGGGAAGGTTTTACATTAGAATAACTTTAAACTGCTGCAGGAACTACAGGACATACTTCCGAATAAGTCGTACGGGCGGGGGAGAGTTTACAATACCCGAAGAAGAGGAGGAGACTGTAACGGTTCGTGCGCCCAACCGTCCGGGTAATTTCAACTCCGAGATTATTTCTCCCACGGAGGTTCGTCTCACCTGGGATGACAACTCCGACAACGAAGACGGTTACCGAATCTTCCGGAACGGGGAAGTAATAGCTAACTTGGGTCCGAACAGTACCTCTTATACCGATACCGATGTCGGCCGGGGAGAGACTTACAACTATCGAGTTGCTGCCTACAACGAAGGCGGTGAGTCTTCCTCTTCACGAAGTCTTTCGGTACAATTACCCGTGGAAATTTCGGGAACTCCCGGAGGGTTATCGTCCAGGGTGCTCTCACCGACGAAGATAAGGCTGACATGGGATGACAACTCCGACAACGAAGACGGGTTCAGGATTTACCGAAACGGAAAGGAAATTGCGACGGTAGGGCCGAACATAACGGAATTTACCGACACGGGTCTTCAGGACAATACGGAATACACCTATAGAGTTTCTTCCTATAACGAAGGAGGAGAGTCGAATCTGTCCGATGGCCTGATGGTTCGAACTCCGGTCGAAGTTTCTGCATCCCCTGGCAGTCTTTCGTCAGAAGTTCTCTCGCCGACCGAAGTCAGGCTGACCTGGGTCGACAACTCTGACAACGAAGACGGGTTCCGGATTTACCGGAACGGCAGAGAGATCGCCGACCTGCCTCCAAACACAACGGAGTACGTGGATACCGGACTGGAGGAGGATACTAGCTATACTTACCGCGTTTCGTCTTACAACGAAGCGGGGGAGTCTTCTTTCTCGACGTCTCTGGACTTAACTACTCCCGTCGGGATCCCTTCGTCTCCCGGAAGACTGCGCACTGAAACGCTTTCTCCCTCGAGAATTGAATTAACCTGGAGGGATAATTCCGACAACGAAGAAGGCTTCCGGATTTACCGGAACGGCCAGAGTATTTCGACAGTGGGGCCGAATGCTACCAGTTTCGTCCACGAAGGCCTCCAGGGAGAAACTCGATACTGCTACGAAGTAGTGGCTTACAACAGGAGTGGAGAATCGGGGTCGACCAACCGCAATTGCGCCATGACTCTCAAGGCTATACCCGGTGTACCGAGAAACGTGAGAGCTAACTCCCTTTCCACTACCGAGATAAGACTCAGGTGGAACGACAACTCCGACAACGAAGACGGATTCAGGATTTACCGGAACGGAGTGGAGATTGCTACCCTGGGTCCGAATACGACAACGTATATGGATACGGGACTCAACCCTGGTAGTTCATATTCGTACGAAGTTTCGGCTTATAATAGTTCCGGCGAGTCAGGGTTGTCCAGTTCTGGAGCAGTTACTACCCCGGAACCCGAGCCAGAGCCGGAACCAGAACCGGAACCCGAGCCAGAGCCGGAACCGCGGGAAGAACCGACAATTAGCCAGACACAGTTGCTGGCCGGAATCGGGATAGTTCTGATGGTGATGGGTTATATCTACACGGAACTAGGCTAAATTCGTAAAGGATAACTGTTACTGTTCAAGTTTCGAGAATTTGCAAGTAAGCCGGGAAGCGGCTGGAGCCAAATACAGTGGTTCCGGTCGGTTCCCGGCTTTATTCGATGTCGGGTTCAACCTTATTTTCTCCCACCACGGTATGTGTTAAGAATAATTACCCCGTACCCAATATCTCCCCTGGGGTCTAGCGTGCCTATTCGACGTTGTCCAGAAGCTTAAAAATTCTTAATATTGGTTTGTTATCTAGCCGATAAGACTGCTTGTTTCACGGTAAGCCCATCTCGGTTGGGAATAATTGATTCGATTACAGGTTGATCATTTACCCTGTCGGGTAAAGCAATGAATCCATACTATTAATAAGTGGAATTTGGGTAGATTCTTAGTTAATAACTGGAGAAAAGTTAGGAAAATTTTACGCCCGTTTAATATTGATAATAAAAACCCTAGGAGGTAAACACCTTGCGTAAACCTATTATTGCAGCTAACTGGAAGTTACACAAGACTCAGGAAGAAGCCAGTAAATTTCTAAATAGTTTCAGGGAAAAGGTTAAGTACGTTTCGGACGTAGAAATGGCGCTGGGCCCGACTTTTACGTCGCTTGACGTGGTCGCCCAGGGAACTCAGGGTACGGGAATTAAAGTCTGTGCCCAGAACGTATACTTTGAAGACGAAGGTGCTTATACGGGAGAAATTTCTCCCGAGATGCTGGTGGAGATTGGAACCGATTACGTAATCGTCGGGCACTCGGAGAGGCGGCAGATTTTTGGGGAAACTGATAGAGAGATCAACAAGAAAATCCACGCCGTATTTGACCACGGGATGAAGCCAATTCTCTGCATCGGTGAAACCGAGGAACAGAGGGCTCAAGGCAATACTGAGTCGGTTCTACGAGATCAATTAAAGAGCGATCTTCGGGGATTGACCGAGGGACAGGCCGGTGAAATGATAATTGCCTACGAACCAATCTGGGCTATAGGTACTGGAGAATCGGCATCTCCCGAGGACGCCCAGGCGGGCTGCAAATTTTCGAGGGATCAGGTAAAGGACATAGTCGGAGAAGAAGCCGGAAACGAAGTCAGGCTTCAGTACGGAGGTAGCATAAAACCGCACAATGCCGAGGAATTAATGAGTCAACCCGACATCGACGGCGGGTTAATCGGAAGCGCTTCTCTGGAACCTGGTTCATTTGCGGAGATCATTTCGATTACCGAGGAATTGTATCAGTAGCCGTTATAATGTAACTAACTCTACGTGGCTTATCCTGAATGACGCATGAAGCTTAGCATATAAAAACTCGCCCTGGAACAGTTCGAAAAATCCCGTTCAGTTAGAGCTTAAGGTCGAGTTGAACGGGTACGGTTCCATGTTTGCAAATATTATAGCAGGGCGGGATCCCATACCCGCCCGGATGGTTTATTACTAACGGGAGCGCGGGGAATCCCTCTACTGTGATTTGATTAACAACCATA
>JGI1689J12820_1000160_pt1 | contig 11599 bp, 9 predicted proteins | sample PRCRCaboRojoPR_6_FD_12820 | JGI IMG/M metagenome (IMG submission 12820)
CCGGTAATTCCCAGTGAGGGATATTTCCATAAGCGGATAAGTCCAGTTGTTTTAGAGTGTATAGTTACTATAGTAAAACTCACTACCATGAAGGCATCAGTTTGAGCACGCGAGTCGGAAATTTCCCGGGCCGGAAGCCCGGATTTCTGTTGGCTCCAAGGCAATATAAGGTTAAATGGTGAGATCGAGAAATGAATCCCGCACTGGGAAATTAACCTGCGGTTTTATCGAATGAAGTCGTCGATACCGTAATGCATTTGTTTAATAGGCTGTTCCAGGCAATCCACGTGTTCTAGGAACCATCCTGGTCTGGGGTTTTTCGGGGTTTTACGGTAAAATCACGAGGGTTAACCCGTTCGAGCATTTATCGTATTTTTAGTTTAGGCTTTTCGATAACTTGAAATGGAAGCAAGATTTACGGTCTTAGGTAGTCAATAACCTCGCCTGGAGCTTGCTCCGGGGCTTTCTCGGCAAGTGTTGGTAAGTTGGTAACTCGGGTGATAATCAAATGGAGAAAGTGATTCCCTTTCTAAAGGGTCATATGGGTGGTAACGAGATCGTCCTCGTTCCCCGTGAGGAGTTTTCTCGCAGTTCCGAGCTAAAAGCGGGGTTGAGAATTCTCGAGCGACCTCAGGTAAGGGGCGACCAGCTCGGGCTTCTCTACGAAGGTACGGAAGAGTCCGACCTGAGGGCAAAGATAGTCGACATAAATTCGCGAGGTTACCTGCCGATGTGCGGGGGACTGACACAAGTTCTCGGAAAGGCTTACAGACGTTTCGACCTTTCTGATCTGTTCGGGTTGGACCTCCCGAACCGCAGGGACCGACTCGTGCTGGAGACGGAGATCGGTCCATTTCCGCTGGAAATAGACGAAGAAGGCAGGACTTTGACCGTAATGGATTCGTTTGTAACATCGATCTCCGAAGCAGGGATCGAGGCAGGAGAAGTAAACGGCGTTAAAAGTTTCCGGGTCGGGGATTTTTTCGTAACTTTCGAGTCCGAGATAAGAAAAGAGTATCCTCGCTCTACCTTCTGTCCGATAGACGAGGAAACGAAAAGACTCTTAATAGATCTCCAGGAAGCGTTCAGAGAAAAGTTTTCCACGGGGAAGGACAACCGGGACTTCGCGATAGTGGGTGAACCGCGGGACGACGAAGGGAATCGGAGGTTGGTCTTTCCCCACAACCTCTCGGAAGATCTGGTGGAGCCCTCGTGTGGTACGGGTACGGTGGCCGTGGCAATGGCCCTGGTGGAGCACGGCTCACTGCCGGGAGACGGGAGGGTAGGACTGGACTTCGAGTCAGGGGGCGACGGCTATTCCATCGGCGGTCCCGACCTCACACACGTAACCCTCGAGGTAGAGTCCGGTAGAGTCCGGAGCGCCGAGTTCTCGCACGATAACGTAGAAATAGTTGCTGTCGGGAAGTTATACCTCTGAGCTGGACTTCTTACAGCGTAAGTGCCCTTGCTATTGCCCCGTATAGGACGTTTTCCTCTTCCAGGGGGGTTATTATTATTTCGGGTACTTCGTTTTGAGTGTGGTTTGCGATCTTTTCCTTCATCGGTTCCAGAATAAGTTCCGGGTTGTTAAGGGCGACGCCACCGCCGACCGTTATTAGTTCGGGGTCGTAGGCCTCCGTTACCGTGGCAAACCCTATCGCGTTCAACCGGCCGATTTCTTCGACCAGTTCGAGTGCCAGATCGTCCCCTGCTCTGGCGTATTCGAACAGGTCCCTGGGATGAAAATCACGAAAATCGTTCTTTTTATCGGCTTTTAAGGGGCTATTGATATCGCTTAAATCGATATCCCTTAATTTCATCTCTACGAACCCGGGAATGTTGGACCCTGAGCAGAAAGCCTCCCAGTGGCCTCTTCGACCGCAGCCACACTTTAGCTTTTCCGCCTCGTCAATTGTGAAGTGTCCTACTTCGGCGGCGTTCCCGTTCTTTCCGATCAGCAGGTTTCCGTCCACTATCACCCCGCCACCTATTCCCGTGCTTATTGTAATGTAGACCAGGTTATCGTAGTCCTCCCCGGCACCGTATTTACTTTCCGCCAGTACGGCGGAGACTCCGTCGTTAATTAGTTCGACTCCGGTGTTGAAGGATTTCTCGAGCGGGTCGGCGAGCGGTACCTCGTCCAGAGGGATGTTTGACGGACTGACCAGCTTGCCTTTCTTCCGGTTCATCGGTCCCGCCGACGCTATACCTATACCGGACAGGTCTTCGATCCCGCAGCCGGTTTGTCTGCACAGTTTCTTACCAATGGTTTCTATCTGGGTGCTTATTCCCATACTGGACGATGTGTCTATTGGCTCCTTGTCTTTTGCCAGAACTTTTCCGGACGAGTCAGAAATAGCAACCCTGACCCAGGTGGCACCTACGTCGGCTCCAAGTACGGAAGTATTCTTCATCGGTTCCTCCAGGTTGAACTTTTCGGGTTATCTCTCTCAGTTTAAGGTAAATGGAAAGGTTCTTAAACTCCGGAAGTAACCGGTTGAGTTTAGGGGACCCTCCGGTCGACGAATTCGTCGTCTAGGGTGCTATCTCAGTATCTTGCCTGGTAGAGCCGTGCCCTGAATAAGGGGGCGGTCCTCGTCCTTGCAGTTGTTACTGGTAATATGGCCGGCTAAAATTTATCGTTATGAAATTCGTGAGAAGCGATAGGCTTTATCTCAGCATGCTGCCGTTTATAATCCTGCTGGCGTTGCTCGGAACGGGCAGGGCCCTTTACGATATTAGCGTAGCTATCAACGGACAGGTTTACAATACGCCAAGGGGGCAAGTAGGGAAGTTAACGCCGGGTGATTGGGACCTTCCATTTGAAGACGTTTCGTTTAAGACGAACGAGGATCTCACGATCAAAGGGTGGTTTGTCGACAAGAAAGGGACTTCGAGAGCCGTGATTCTTGCCCCCGGACGAGGGACAAACAGGTGGGATATCCTGAGGGATGCGCCCGTCCGGCACCTGTACGAAAACGATTTTGACGTACTTCTGTTCGACCCCAGGAGTACGGGAGAAAGCGAAGGTAGCAGGTACGGATTCGGCTACTTCGAAAGCCAGGACATAGCCAACGCCGTGAAATTCCTAAAGGAAGAAAAAGGCGAAACAACCGTAGGGGTCTGGGGTGGGTCCGCGGGAGCATCCGCCGCAATTATTGCCGGGGTGGAGTCTTCGGGCATAGACGCGATCGTTGCGGATAGTCCGTACGCTAATTTAAAAATCGCTGCTTCGAGGTACGGGAAGGAGGAAGAGGATAAGCTGATGCAGATATTTTTTCCGTTCTACATGGGTGTGGCAAGATTCACGCTTAATTTTGACGTCTACGAAAAGACGGACATCTCGACCAGGGTGAAAAACCTGGACGTTCCTCTCTTCCTGATTCATGGCCTGGAAGACAAGGCACTCGACCCGGTTAATTCTCAGTTGATTTACGAAAACGCCGAGGGTCCTAAACGGTTATGGTTGGTCGAGGGAGCGTGGCACGTGGGTGCTCACGAGATATATCCCGAGGAATACCAGAGGCGGGTATCCTCGTTCTTCGAAAGCTACCTGGGTAAGGGTTCGGAGTCGAGCCAAGAGTGAGCTTTGATAGATGAAAATTAACCGACTGAAGATAACGAATTACAGGAATATAGAAGAACTCGAAGTGGAGCCCAACTCGCGATTGAATCTGATATTTGGGCCGAACGGATCGGGTAAGACGAATTTATGCGAGGCCATTCACTTCGTATCCACCGGAGACAACATAAAGGGCTCGAGACAGAGGGAGTTGATCAACTGGAACTCAGATTACGCACTGGTCAGACTGGGGCTGACGAATGACGACCAGGTCGTAGTCTACCTGAAGGAAGGAGAGGGGAAAGAGATAAAGATCAACTCAAAGACCGGCAAGCAATCGGAGCTTACTTCTCTGGTTCAGACTCATACGTTTGTTCCCGAGGATCTCTACATTTCCAAGGGGCCGCCCCGAAGAAGGAGATCCCTGTTGAACCGACATTTGAGCCAGCTGAGCGAGGGTTACGGACAATTACTATCCGAGTACAATGCGGAATTGAAGAAGAAAAACACGCTCCTGAAAAAGGACGAGATAAACGAGGAATTTCTCGAAGTTCTGAGTACCAGACTGGTCGATCTTGGAGCCCGGATCATCGTCCGGAGAGTTGATTACCTCGACGAGCTTAACGGGCTCCTTCCCGATATCTACGGGAAATTCGTCGGAACCGATCAGGAACTCAGTTTGAGTTATTCGGAGGACGGACTTGCCGGAACCTCGGAAGAAGAAGTAAAGAATAACCTGTCGGAAAAACTGGAACGAAACAGGGAGAAAGAACTGGACCGGGAAACTTCCGTGGTCGGTCCTCACAGGGACAAGTTCGAGTTCTTTCTTGACGGCAAGAGGCTTCGGACTTTCGGATCCCAGGGAGAGTTGAGGACGGCGGTTATCGCGACTTATCTCGCTTATCTAGAATTATACGAAAGAAAATACGACGACTTTCCGATCCTCGTTCTGGACGATATTCTCAGCGAACTCGACAGGAGGAGAGGAGAGGCTTTTCTGGAAAACCTGCCGGAGGAACCCCAGGTGTTTATGACCACTGCCACCAGATCGCCATCCTTCAGGAAACTTTCCGGAGAATTCACGGTATTGAAGGTAGACGGGGGCGGTGTAGAAAAACAATGACACTGGACAGGGGGTCACTCGCGGCCATATTTAAGAAAAACAATCTGCTTTCCGAGTACGAAGAACAGGAACCCGTCTTTGTCTGGACCGAGATAGCCGGCGAACTAGGAAAGGTCGCCAGACCGAAGAAAGTACAGGGCGGTAGTCTCGTTCTCGAAGTTCCGTCGGCCGCGGCAAAGCAGGAACTGTCCTTCCTGGAAGAAGAATTTCTGGAAAAGTTAAACGAGAACCTTAACCATTCTAAGGTCGACAACTTGAAGTTTAAGATGGGTCAGTTTTCGGAAGAACCAGGATCGGACGACGAGGGAGTTGATTTAGAGGAAATTAGCCTGTCGGACGAGGAGATGAGTAAAATCGAAGGTGCTCTGGAAGAAACCGACCTGGAGGAATCGACTCGCCAGAGCTTGAGATCGCTCCTGATCACCCAGCAGAAAAAGAGAAAAGCCAGGTTGAATCAGGGCTGGCACGAATGTCCGGCCTGCGGGGGAGTATTTCCCGACTTCAAGTGCTCATATTGCGGGTTCGATAGAAGGGAAGTTGATACTGCCTAACCAAGTCGGTAAACTTCTACAACCCGGATTGAACAGTAGACAATAAGGTTTCACTGAACGTGATTATTCATTAATTGACTGGATTAGTTCTTAATTTTTAACGGGGTATTATCATGTTGAAGAACAAAAACGACGATCGTTCGAATCGGGACGGGATAGAGAGCACCACNATAATTGCGATCAGATCTCCCGACGACCGAAATGCCGTGGTCGCCTCCGACGGTCAGGCTACCATGGAAGATACAGTTGTAAAAAACAACACCAACAAGGTCCGCGTGCTCTACGGCGGTGACGTACTGGCCGGTTTTGCCGGATCGACCGCCGACGCGATGACACTGTTTGATAAATTTGAGGGGAAGCTGGAACAGTACAGTGGGAAGCTTGAGAGGGCCGCGGTGGAACTCACAAAAGAGTGGCGGACGGACAAGATTCTGAGGAAACTGGAGGCGTTGATGGTAGTGGTAAACTCCGAATCGTTGCTACTTATATCCGGAGCGGGTGACGTGCTGCGTCCCGACCACAACGTAATCGGTATCGGTTCCGGTGGCTCCTACGCCCTGGCGGCGGCCAGAGCCCTGCTGGAACATTCCCAGCTCAACCCGGAGGAGGTTGCCCGGGAATCGCTACTTCTGACGTCCACCATAGACGTATACACGAACGACCAGCTTTCTGTGGAAACAATTGAATGGTAGGAAACAATGGAGGAAGAATGGTTAACTTGCCAACGATACTGGATTCCGACAAATCCGAGCTGACTCCACAACAGATCGTCGAAAGCCTGGACGAATATATTATCGGCCAGGACGACGCCAAACGATCCGTGGCAATTGCTTTGCGAAACAGGGTCAGAAGACAGCAGGTCGAGGGCGAGATCAGAGACGAGATTAAGCCGAAAAACATACTGATGATCGGTCCCACGGGAGTGGGAAAGTCCGAGATATCTCGTCGCCTCGCAAATATAGCCCAGGCACCGTTTCTCAAGGTCGAAGCTACCAAGTTTACCGAGGTCGGATACATGGGGCGAGACGTCGAATCGATGATCAGGGACCTGATGAGTCGGGGTATCGAGATGGTCCGACAGCACGAGGTGGAAAAGGTAGAGGAAGAAGCCCGGGGCATGGTGGAAGACAGGATACTGGATAAATTGCTACCTGCGGAAGACGCGAAAGAAGAGCGGAGCAAAAGCCTGGAGCGGACCCGGGATAAGCTAAAGCGAAAACTGCGTCAGGGGGACCTGGACGAACGCTACATAGAAGTCTCGATAAAGCAGTCAAGTACCCCTCAGGTAGAGGTATTTTCCGATCAGGGAATGGATCAGATGGGTATAAACATGGGAGATATGCTGGGGAATATCTTCCCGTCAAAGAAAGAGACGAAGCGAATAAAGATAAAAGAAGCGAGGGACGTACTGTTTGACGAAGAGGTAGACAAGCTGCTGAACGAACAGGAGATAAAGCGGCGCGGGATAGAACTTGCCGAGGAATCCGGAATTATTTTTCTCGATGAAATAGATAAAATAGCCGGCGACCGGCCGGGAGAGTCGGGTGGAGGTGGACCCGGAGTTTCAAGGCAGGGTGTCCAGAGAGATATTCTGCCGCTGCTCGAGGGCTCCACGGTCCGGAGTCAGCAGGGTACGATAAACACGGAAAATATACTGTTCATTACTGCCGGAGCGTTTAACGTCTCCAGTCCTTCCGATCTAATTCCGGAATTACAGGGGAGGTTGCCGATAAGGGTGGAGCTGGATAGCCTTGATGCTCCCGAATTCAAAAGGATCCTGACGGAACCGAAGGACGCCCTGGTAAAACAGTACCAGGCGTTACTTGACGTGGAGGGTCTCGAGCTTGAATTTACCGAGGGAGCAATTGACGAAATCGCCCGGGCTTCGGCTCAGTTAAACGAAACCACGGAGAACATAGGAGCCAGACGGCTTGAGACGGTAATGGAGAAGCTCATGGAAGAGATCTCGTTCGACGCGCCGTCGATGGAACCGGGTACCGAAAAAATCGACCGGGATTACGTAAAAGACAAGCTGGAGAAAATAATTGAAGACAGGGATCTTTCCCGATATATTCTGTAGTTCTTCTAGAAAAGAAAATTCTTTAAAGAGGTGTAAAATATGAAACTTACCCTGCCGGACGGAGACGAATTAGAGGTCGAAGAAGGAAAAAGAGTAATTGATATTGCCTACGACATAGGTCCAGGACTGGGCGACGCTACGGTGGGGGCTACGCTGGACGGTGAATTGCTTGACTTAAGGGACGAAGTTCACGAAGAAGGTGAGTTTGAGATAATAACTATAGATTCACCCCAGGCGGTAGAGATATTAAGGCATACTGCTTCTCACGTCATGGCGCAGGCCGTGAAGCGATTGTACGATGACGTAAAACTGGCAATTGGGCCGGCGATAGAGGACGGTTTTTACTACGATTTCGACCTTTCGGAAACCCTGTCCGAAGACGACTTCGACGAGATCCGGGACGAGATGAGAAAAATCGTCGACGAAGGTTACGAGATAGAGAGATTTGCCCTGGACGCCGACGAGGCGGAGGAGTACCTCGCGGAACAGAACGAGGAATACAAGCTTGAACTTCTCGACGAGTTCGTCTCCGAGGGAGAGGAGTCCGTTACCTTTTACAGGCAGGACGGGTTTACGGATCTCTGTGAGGGTCCTCATCTCCGGAATACCGAGCAGCTCAAGCACTTCGAACTTCTCGACGTTGCAGGGGCGTACTGGCGGGGAGACGAAACCAACGTGATGCTCCAGCGCGTGTACGGAACCGCCTTTACAGAGGAGAAAGAGTTAAAGGAATACATAGAGCGCCAGGAAGAGGCAAAGGAACGCGATCACAGAAAGCTGGGCCCCGAACTGGATCTTTTTACTTTCCATCCCGAAGTCGGTCCGGGACTCGTCTACTGGCACCCCAAGGGTACGGAAATGCTGAACGTCATCAAGGACTTCTGGCGGGAGAAGCACAGGGAAGACGGGTACGAGTTCGTATCCACGCCCCACATCGGTAAGAGCGACCTCTGGAAGAAAAGCGGTCACCTCGATTATTTCCGGGAGGACATGTTTCCGCCGATGAAGGAGAGCAATCAGGAATACTTCCTCAAACCGATGAACTGCCCGTTTCACGTTCAGATATATCAGAGCAGGACGAGAAGCTACAGGGATCTCCCGTTACGCTGGGCGGAACTCGGTACCGTCTATCGTCACGAGCGTTCCGGGGTTCTGCACGGACTCCTTCGGGCGAGAGGGTTTACCCAGGACGACGCCCATATAATTGCGACTCCGGATCAGGTCAAGGAAGAGGTGACCGGGGTGCTGGACCTGACCTTCGATATCCTTTCCGCGTTCGGGTTCGACGATTACGAGATCGCGCTTTCGACAAAGCCGGAAAAGTCAGTGGGCGACGAGGACAAATGGGATAAAGCCACTGAAGCCCTCAAGGAAGCCATCGTTGATCTGGATCTGGATTACGCGGTGGAAGAAGGAGAGGGGGCATTCTACGGACCAAAGATAGACGTCCACCTCGAAGACGCCCTGGGAAGACTGTGGCAGACCACCACCGTTCAGTTCGATTTCAACCTGCCCGAGAGGTTCGACATGACTTACATGGGTTCGGACGGCCGGGAACATAGACCTTATATGATACACAGGGCTCTTCTGGGAACTCTGGAGCGGTTCTTCGGAATTCTCATAGAGCACTATAAAGGGGCGTTTCCCGTTTGGCTCGCTCCCGTTCAAGTGGCAGTACTGCCCGTCACAGGGGATAACCACGAGTACGCGGAAGAGGTAGCAGGGAAGATAGCCGAGGCGGGAATAAGGGTGGATGCAAGAACGGACGTCGACGAAAACCTGTCCCGTCAGATCCACGAAGCCCAGATGGAAAATATTCCTTACATGCTCGTGGTCGGTGATAACGAAGAGGAATCGGGAGAGGTCTCGCTAAGACTCAGAACCGAGGAGGATCTCGGACCCAGACCTCTTGACGAATTCATCGAATTTGCAGAAGAAAAGATAGAGAGTAAAGCGCTAATTTAGGACTGATTCGTGCCGGGAACGCCGGTGGTTCCCGGCTCGGATAAATCTGACTTATTGAACCCCCCAAACCCGTCAGAGCGGGAATTGAAACCGGAACACCCGGGCTTGATGGGTTATGTCAAAATATTCCGTTGTTCCGCCTTCTTACAGTAGCTTTTCCCTGAGTTCTTCTTTCCTGTCAGTTTTTTCCCAGGGTAGATCCAGGTCCTCCCGCCCGAAGTGGCCGTAGGCGGAAAGGGGCGTATAAATAGGCCGTCTTAGCTGGAAATTGTCGATTATTGCCGCCGGCCGCATATCGAATATATCGCGGACCGCTCTGACAATTTTGTCGTCTTTCACCTTGGCGGTGCCGAAAGTGTCTATGGTGACCGCCAGAGGATTGGCTTTGCCGATGGTATAGGCAATCTGGACTTCGCACTCCTCGCTGATTCCGGAGGCTACTACGTTTTTTGCTACGTAGCGGGCCATGTACGATCCGGACCGGTCGACCTTTGTAGGGTCCTTGCCGGAATAAGCTCCTCCTCCGTGACTCCCGTATCCACCGTACGTATCGACGATTATCTTTCTTCCCGTCATTCCGGCGTCCGCGGGGGGACCACCTTTCACGAACTTTCCGGAGGAATTGACGAATACCTCCGTATCTTCGTCGAGCCACCGACCTATTACCGGTTTGATGACTTTGTTCAGAAGTTTGCCTTCGAGAACTCCTTCTTCGAGTTCGGGGTCGTGCTGGGCTGCCAGTATAACCGTGTCCGCCCTTAGTGGCTCTCCATCCTCGTATTCTATCGTGACCTGGGACTTCCCGTCCGGTCTGAGGTGGGCTACCTGATTGGATTTGCGAACTTCCGCCAGCTTCTTGGTCAGCCTGTGGGCCAGGGTAATGGGCAGCGGCATGTAGGGCTTGGTTTCCCTGCAGGCGTAACCGTAGACTATGCCCTGGTCTCCCGCCCCGAGTTCGTCGTAGTGGTTCTTGTCGCCTTTCGACTCTCTGACCTCCTGAGCCTTGCTAACGCCCTGAGATATGTCCGGTGACTGTTCGTCTATACTGGTCAGGATCGCGCAATCCTCCCCGTCGAACCCGTATTTGCCGTCGTTATAGCCTACGTCGATTACCGTTTGTCTGGCGACGGTCGGGATGTCCACGTAAGTCTCCGTGGTAATTTCCCCGCCGATCAGAACCAGACCCGTCGTTACGAACGTCTCGCAGGCAACCCTTCCATCGGGATCGTCTTCTAGCACGCTGTCCAGGACGGCATCGGAGATCCTGTCCGCGACTTTGTCGGGATGTCCTTCGGTGACCGATTCAGAGGTAAAATATCTTCCTTTCATTTTTTCACCCTTTGACGCAAAATAGTAGCAAAGTGTAAAAAATAACGGATCTATCGTCAACAAAAGTCCCGACGGGGAGTCCTGAGAGAGAGTCTTACTGGTCAGAAATCGGGTTACCGTGGCCGGGTTTGGGAGATTGAACGAGCATAAGTTTTTGGTATAATGTGATTACATTCATAAAACAGGAAAAGCGGTTGGGGTCGGGCAATTGGAGCCTACTTATCCTTAACCGCGGAGAAAATTAGTTGAGAGTTGCTTTTGGGAACGACAACGATTTTTTACGTATCGCGATTAGGAAGCTGGTGTAAGGCGAAAGAATCGTAGAACATAGTTCAAAACAATAAAGGAGGAACCATGATAAAGCAGAATTTTCTGACAAAAGATCTGCTTTCGGAAGAAGACATCAATTTGATACATAATACTTCGATGGAAATCTTCGAAGAGACCGGCGTTGAGGTCCACAACGAGAAAGCACGAGAGGTATTTGAGGACAACGGCGCCAGGGTCGAAGGGGAGAAAGTATTTCTCTCCGGAGACCTGGTCGAGGAATACCTGGACAAGGTACCTTCCTCGTTTACACTTCACGCGAGGAATTCGGACAACGACGTGCAGGTCGGTGGTGATAACGGAGTTCTTGCACCCGGTTACGGCGCTCCCTGGGTAACTGGCATGGACGGAAATAATCGGGACGCGACGTACGAAGACTACGAGAACTTCACCAAGCTCGCCCAGGCCAGCGACAACCTGGACGTCCTGGGTGGGGTATTGGTGGAACCGACAGACCTGGCGGACGAAGAGAGGCACGTCAAGATGATGTACGCCGCCGCCAAGTATTCCGACAAGCCTTTGATGGGAAGCGCCCTGGGCAAGAAGAAGGCAAGAGAAGCCATCCAGATGGCGAGCATTCTCATGGGCGAGGACGAGATAATCTGTGACCGTCCGATCGTAATTACGCTTATAAATACGACGAGCCCGCTCGGTTACGACAA
>JGI1689J12820_1000161_pt1 | contig 11550 bp, 8 predicted proteins | sample PRCRCaboRojoPR_6_FD_12820 | JGI IMG/M metagenome (IMG submission 12820)
GGTAACCTAAAAGCGAGCAGGCCTCTCTGTTGACGTCGAGTATCTCTCCCTCTAACGTCTCGAGAAATACCGCTTCGGGCAGTTGTTTCACGAACTCCCTACAGTTACGATCGCTAAACTCCATCTCTACTTTCCCCCAAACTTAATTTCACTTTCACCTATCATATCAACCAGTACTTCTACCACTTCGGGATCGTACTTAGTCCCTTTGCCGCTCTTTATCTCTTCGGCGGTCTCCTCTTTGGACCTTGCCGACCTGTAAGGTCTTCTCGTGCTCATAGCTTCTACTACGTCGACCGCACCGAGTATCCTTACCTCCGTTGTTAACTCGTCCCCTTCCAGCCCGTCCGGGTAACCCGAACCGTCAAGTCGTTCGTGGTGGTGGAGGGTCATCTCGGCCACCGGCCACGGGAAGTCGGTATCGGAGAGTATCTGGTCGTAACCTACTTCCGGGTGGGATTGAATCATCTGCCATTCGACGTCCTTTAGTTCGCCCGGCTTTGTCAGGATGGTCTCCGGTATGGCAATCTTACCTATGTCGTGTAAGATACCTCCGAGGTAGAGGCCGAGCAATTTGTCTTCAGCCAGACCCATTCGCCTCCCGACCTCTCGGGCGAGTTCTGCTACTCGTTGTTCGTGTTTCTGGGTGTAGGGATCACGCACGCCCAGGACTCGGGAGGTGGTTTCGGCGAGCTGGATGAAGGATTGCTGCAGCTCCTCCCTGTCTTCTTCTATCTGTTTTTCCATGTTCCTTCTTTCCGTTATATCGATGCCGGAACTTAACGTGCCTACTATCTCGCCTTCTTCTCTGACTAGAGTGTTTTCCCAGGCAACCATCCTCTCCTTGCCGTCTTTAGTCAGAATCGGGTTTTCGTATCGTTTGGCCGTCCTCAGGTCTCCTTTCATTAGAGGATCCCAGGTATCCTCCAATACTTCTTTCTCAACTTCCTCTGGAATAAAGTTTTCGTACCAGTCTTTACCAATTATCTCTTCCTTTTTGTAGTCGAGAATCTCGCAACCTTTCTGGTTTATTTCTTTTACCCTGCGGTCACTATCTATCAGCACGATAATAGAACCGGCGATGTCGAGGTATCTTTCAGCCCTGTCCCTTTCCTCTTCAGCCTTCAGTTCGGCTTGTTTGCGCCCGGTAACGTCGTCCGCGATGCTCAGTACCAGCCTTCTCCCATCGACCGATTTGCCGATCGGGGCGGAGCTAAAATCCCAGATTCTCGTCTCTCCTTCTTTCGTTTTGACCTCGTATTCTCCTTCTTCTATTCGATCCTGTATTTCGTAAAGCTTATCTATATGAGATTTAATATCGTTTTCGGCTTGCCCGTAAGCACGTTTCGTCCAGTCCGAGATGGTGGATATCTCTTCTCGTCCGTAACCGGTAATATCCAGCCAGGTTTCGTTTATCGCAACGATTTCACCGTCCTCGGCGTGGATCATCATGGGAAACGGGGCGAGCGTTATTGCCTGTCTGAACTGTTTCTCGGAACGTTTGAGGTTCTTTTCAGCCAGTTTTCTTTCCCCTTGTACTTCGATATCGTGAAGGCCGAAAGCGACGTCTCCAGCCACTTCTTCGAACAGGTGGCGTTCCAGATCGAGATCGGCAAATCTTCTCGGGGTCGATGTGGAAAGCATGCCGTAAATTTTTCCATCGTATTCAAACCGGACCGTGATGGATCTTCGTCCCTCGTAATTTACTGACAGAGGACAATCCTCACAGGTCTCCGGTGGGTTGTCGGTTATTACCACCTCGTCAGTATCAAGGGTATCCCGGACCCTCCGGGGTAACTGGCCTTTCTCCAGCAGGTTAACCATGGGTTTAAAGTCTCCTTCCAGTCCGGTTTGGGCGGTTGTGAGAAGGTTTTCGGATTCGTCAAAGAGGGCAATCCACGCATTATGATAACCCCTTGTCTCAGTCAATATATCGCATACACCCTGAATTAGTTTTTGTTTGTCGTTCTCTCTGACTAGGAGTTGATTTACGTTTCTTACAGAGCGAAGAACGGAATTTAAGTGGTTTTTTCTATCCTCTATCTTTTTACGTTCCGTGATGTCCCTGTTGATAGAGAGGTTTGCCCGTTTGCCTTCGTACTGCAGTGGGGTTACCAGTACCTCCGTCCAGTATTCAGTGTCGTCTTCTCTTCTTTTCTTTTCGACGAAAGTGACTGTTTCACCCGAAGAGAGCCGTTTGTTTACCTGCTCCATATCCGTATCAACTAACCCCGAGGAGATGTCCTCGACCAGGTTCAACCCAATTAATTCGTCCCTTGAATATCCCGTTTGGTCGAGAGCTTCCGGGTTTGCTTCCAGGATTTTACCGTGATTGTCCCCGCCCATTTTTAAAATAAATATTGCCTCGCCCGACTTCTCGAAGTATTTTTTATACCTCTCCTGGCTTCGTTGTAGCTCCCTTCTCGTGTTAACCTGATCGGTGATATCCTCGATTACGCTTACTACGCCCTCGAATTTACCCTCTTCGAATAGGGGGGAGGCATTGATCGATAGTAGCTTTCGTTCTCCTTCCGGCCACTCTATTGCGTGCCTTGAGTTGTATACTGGCTCTTTCGTTCTCTTGACGATCTCGAAAGGCAGGTTTTCAGCTGGGAAGTCGTTACCGTCGAAGTCGGTTATCTTCCAGTCGGGGTCGTCGTAAGTGCGGTCGGTAATCTCGCTTTTCTCAAGCCCCAGAACAACTTCTGCTCTGCTGTTTGCGTAGACGATTTTTCCTCTTTTGTCCAACTTTGTAATAGCTGCGGGGCTAGTTTCGGCGAGCTTCTCGAACGAGATCCCGTTTTGGTCAGGATTATTGGTTTTACTCACGATATTCCTCCCGCAAGAGTGCCTACTGACAGGTATATAAAGATACGTAGAAATGTGGTGATTTGCAATCAGTCGTTTCGGCTGTATCGGAAGTACGATTAATTTCGTTCTCACTCCAGAAGAGCTAAATGCTATATCAACTGAGCGGATACGGTGATCATCTGAACCCGTTCAAGTTCGTAAATTTATTAACTCTTTGCACCGCGCTGACCGCCAGGTCTTCTTTTTAGGAGAAAAAAGCTCGCGACCAAGTCCCTTTCCGGCCGGGGATAGNNCCGGGTGGGATACTTGCCTTAAAATGACGGTCATATTAGACGAATCGGAGCTTAGTTTGCCGGTTTAACCAAAATTGGCTAGGCTTTGACTACCTTAAATCTATTGCGGGGGTTGTAACCTTGAAGTGGGTATTGATGAACAGAAACAGACATAACCTGTTGAGAATACCGTTTATTACAATATTTTTTGGACTTTTACTGGCCGGCCTGGCAACGGGGGCCTGGTTTATCCGACCCCAGGAAGTTATGGACCGTGCTTCATCCGCTCTCCAGGGAAGCAAAACGGTCGCTGTAAGCAGGGTAAAGATCGACGGAGTCAACGGCTTTTTGTTTACACCCGGCCGGAAACATGACGTGGGATTAATATTTTATCCCGGAGCTCGTGTTCCTTCCCGGGCTTATGCCCCCAACGCCCTGGCTATCGCCGAGGAAGGCTATCGGGTATTTCTCGTAAGCATGCCTCTCAACCTTGCAGTCCTGGCTTCCGACAGGGCTGGTAAAGTAATCTCCGGACTTGCCGGGGTGGATCGCTGGGCAGTGGGTGGGCATTCGATGGGCGGAGCAATGGCAGCTAGATTCGTTGCAAATACGGAGAAGGAAGTCGCCGGCCTGGTTTTGTGGGCGTCTTATCCTCCCGAGGGTGCCGAATTCGACCGGGACCTCGAAGTTCTAAGCATTACGGGAAGCAGGGACATGATTATCAACAGGGACAAAGTATCCAGATCCAGGANCCAGTTCCCGGAGCGAGCCGAGTTCGTCGAAATCGAGGGAGGAAACCACAGCCAGTTCGGGTGGTATGGCTTTCAGTCCGGCGACGGCAGGGCGGATATATCCCGAGAGATGCAGATGGCGATAATCACCGAGGAAACCGTTGGCTTTCTGTCTTCTCTGGCACGGGACTGATCGGACGAACAAAAGAAGCTTCAAAGTGTGTTTCCAGTCAAAACCGTTTCCGTTCGGGGCTNTGCTATAGATAACGGTTAGGGCGTTTAGGAGGAGAAACCAAAACCCAGGCCTTATTTTCTTAAATTTGCATCACTTTGAGCTTTATTGAAATAATAAAGAGTGGTATAAATGTATCTGGATTTGGGAGGTATAATATGAGTTTCTTTGAGGATTTTAAGGATCTGTGCAGGGATATTTTCTCCACTCTTAGAGAAGCCGGTCTTAGCGTCATTGGTCGAAGGCCACAGGACCGAACTAAACTGGGCGTCGAGGAAACTTCCGAAGGGGATGCAAAACCCCGGTATTACGAAGAGATAGTCCAACTACTCGAGAACCACCCGGAAGGGTTAAGCCTGGTCGAAATCGGGGAGGAGCTGGGCGTGCAATGGCANAGCCTGACTAAAACGATAAGTCAACTAGTAGAAGAAGAGAAGATCGAGAAAGGAGACAGGACCTATTACCCGAAAGTATAGACTACCGTCCAATGCCATTCGGTTATTGCCCGCCCTGAAGTGCGAGATTCTGGACGGCCAGAGTGCTTCTCTCAGGAAACAATTAAAATCTCAAGGTGCGGAGATAGTATCGTAATGTTTGAACATGGTTACTGGAATAAATGTTTCATCCGGAAACAGCCAGGATTATTCTCTCTAAATTTTTGATGACATTTAAATTTGATGTTATAATAAAAAAATTAGGAGGTGATAAAACCGGTTAATCCTGAGCATCACTTTTCTGCTTTAACTAACTCAAGAAAATCAAAAAAGACGGGAGGTCGTAATATGATTAAGAAAAGGTTTTCCGTTCTAGTTGCAGTACTTATTGCAGTTGGGTTGGTCGTCTCTCCGCTAGTTGCCCTCGCTCAGAGTAACGACACGGACGAAGAACTTGATATCGCTGTAGTCGTGAAGATCTCCGGCATTCCGTGGTTTAACAGAATGAAGGAAGGCGTCCGGCAGGCGGCTGAGGACTTCGATGTCAACGCCTTCCAGCAGGGACCGGCAAACGCCGACCCCGCGCCTCAGGTAAAGATGGTCGAAGACCTGATAGCGAGGGGAGTCGACGCGATATGTGTCGTGCCCAACGACGCCAAGTCGCTCGTCCCGGCATTTGAGAAAGCTAAAGAGGAAGGTATATCCGTACTGACCCACGAGTCTCCTTTCTTCACCAAGGCTCAGGACTACGACATCGAGACCATAAACAATACCGAATACGGCAAGATGGCTATCGATCAGATTGCTAAGCGAACGGAAGGAGAGGTCGGTTATGTAATGTTCGTCGGCAGTTTGACCGTACCGCTCCATAACTACTGGGCCGACACGGCGGTGGAATACGCAAAGGAAGAATATCCGAGGATGACCGAATTGACCGAAAGGCTGCCGGTTGCAGAGAGCCAGGAGGATTCTTACCGATCCGCGCTGGACCTGATAAGAAAATACGGCCAGGATCTGGACGCGATAATCGGTTGGGGTAGCCTCGGTCCTCCGGGTGCCGCCCAGGCGGTTAGGGAAAAGGGTCTGAGCGAGGAGATCATAGTCGGTGGAAGTTCACTTCCGTCCCAGGCAGCTCCTTATCTTGCCGACGGTTCAATGGACTGGCTTCAGCTCTGGGATCCGAAGGATGCCGGTTACGCGATGGTCTATATGGCAAAACAGCTCGCTCAGGGGAAAATGGTCGAAGAAGGTATGGAAATACCGGGACTGGGGGAGATTACTGTTGAAGACAAGGTCATTAGCGTAAACCAGATGGTATTCATGGAGAAAGCCGAGGAAGCGGAAGAGGCAGGATTCTAGTTCGCGATGAAAAAACGGTGAGGGGTTCGGGTTTCCCCTCACCGTTTCTATTTAATTGAAGATCGCGGGAGAAGCCGTGGGAAACAAAATTTTTATCGAAGCAACGAATGTTAGCAAGTATTACGGAGGAGTTACGGCTCTGGAAGGAGTTGACGTTTCGATAGAGCGAGGAGAGGTGCACTGCCTGGTCGGGGAAAACGGTTCCGGTAAAAGTACCCTCGTAAAGGTGATTACGGGTGTAGTATCGCCCGAGAGCGGTGCCAGAATCGATATCGAAGGCGAGGTTCATTCAAGGCTGAAGCCCATCCAGGCTTACCAGAAGGGAATTCAGGTAGTCCATCAGGACCTTTCTATGTTTCCCAACTTGACCGTAGCGGAAAACATCGGCGTTGGCCAGTACATAGAACACGGAAGATGGTTCGTCAATTGGAGCAAGATCAAAGAGAGCGCCCAAGTTGCCTTCGACAAGCTGGGCGTCGACTTCGACTTCCAGAGGAGGCTCGGTGACCTGACTCTTGCCGATCAGCAGCTCGTCGCCATCGGCCGGGCGCTTGTGAGCGACGCCAGGTTGCTTATTATGGACGAGCCGACGGCCTCGCTGACCCAGGAAGAGGTCAACCGCCTGTTTGGTATCATCCGTGGTTTAAAGGAAAACAACGTAACTACCCTATTTATCAGCCACAGACTGGACGAAGTTCTGGAGATAGGGGACAGGATTACGGTACTGAGGAACGGGGAAAAGATCGATACTGTAAACCGAGAGAAAACCTCCAAAGACGAGATAAGCTACCTCATGACCGGCAAAGAGGTCGAAAGCGCCTATAATCTCGAACCTCTTGGTGAAGAAGAACCGGTCCTGAAGGTTCGAGACCTAACCGACGGAGACCACTACCAGGAAGTGAATTTCGACCTGTCACGGGGAGAAGTGAAGGGAGTCATCGGTCCGCTCGGGTCCGGACAATCCCACCTCGCACTATCCCTTTTCGGGTTGAATCCGCCGCAGGACGGAACTGTGACCGTCGACGGTAAGGAAGTTAATATCAACTCCATCTCCAGGGCAATGGATCTCGGAATAGGCTACGTCCCCGAGGACAGGTTAACTCAGGGGGTAGTGCTGGAACAGCCGATTGACAATAACCTGATTTTAACGTCTCTGGAGCGGTTTACGGACAGATCAACGGGACTGCTCGACGAGGACCGCCAGGCCGAATTCGTGGAGGAGGCGGTTGAAGAGTTCGATATAAAGATCGGTGACCCGAAAGACAGGGTTATTTCGCTGTCAGGCGGGAATCAGCAGAAGATAGTAGTTGCCAAGTGGGTTTCTATTGAACCGAAAATACTCGTTATGAACCGGCCGACCCACGGAATTGACATAGCTGCCAAGGGTAATATCTATGACCTTATCTCCGAACTAGCCGCCCAGGGAATGAGTATTATTCTTATTTCCGACGAGGTCGACGAGGTTATGCAGAATTCTCATAACGTCATGGTTATGCGGGAAGGCAGGATAGTCGACGAAACCAGAACTAAGGAGCTCTCACCCGGAAACCTGCAGGAGGAGTTGACTTCCTCAGAAGTTGGTCTGAAATGATATCGAGAGAGCTCCTCAAACGAACTGAATTCTATCTGTTGATAGTCATCGTAATTATTTCGACGGTTCTGTCGATAATCACTAACCAGTTTCTCACGCTTTCGAACTGGTTCGATCTGCTCAGGAACAACTCTTTTCTTGGAATTCTCGCCCTTGGTGAACTGGTAATACTGATTTCCGGTGGAATCGACGTATCCTTTACCGCCACGGCAACGGTGGCTCAGTATATCATGGGGATCGTCATTAGCCGTTACGTCGGTAACCTGTTTCTGGCTTTTCTAATACCCGGAGTGGTCGGAATCGGGCTGGGCTCGATCAACGCGGTGATAATATTCTTTACCGGGGTCCCCGCGGTCGTGGTTACTATCGCCACGCTTAACGTATTTAACGGACTGTTGCAGTTTATAACCGGGGGGAAGTGGATCTACAGTCTGCCGGTATCGTTCAAGAACTTTGCCCAGATAAACATGCTCAAGGTCTCTCGGCCCGAAGGCTGGCCGGCCACTCTATCCATTCTCGTCGTGTTCTGGGTTATAGCTATTTTGATAACCTGGCTGATTCTAAACCGAACTACGATAGGCCGAAAGCTTTACGCCATGGGGGGAAATACCGAAGCCGCACGCCGGGCCGGTTTCAGCGTTTTCCGTCTAATGATCTTTGCTTACTGCTACATGGGTTTTCTTGCCGGCCTTGCCTCGGTGGTCCAGGCAATGCAGACTCAGGTAATCCAGCCAAACGCGATAGTCGGGAGGGAGCTTGACGTCCTCGCGGCTACAGTAATTGGAGGAGCTTCGGTGTTCGGAGGCAGGGGGAGCGTGCTGGGAACGGTGCTCGGAGTCCTGCTGCTCGCCATAGTTCGTAACGGTCTGATATTGCTGGGAGTATCTTCCTACTGGCACAAGGTGGCGACCGGAACGATCATCCTGGTAGCGGTTATCGTGATGGCCCTTCAGCGAAAGTTCCGGAGCGAAGGAGCCTAATGATCCGTCAACGGAGGCAAACGTGATGTTAGATATAATTAGTAGGTTGCGCGAAAGGCACGGGGAACTCCTCGTCCTATTCTTCATACTTGCCACCATAATAGTGCTGATCGCGGCCGCCACCGGGGGTAGGTTTCTGAGGTTAAATTTCCTCAGATCGATGGCATTCCAGCTTCCGATGCTCGGATTGCTGGCTCTGGCTCAGATGGGTCCGATGCTTACGGGTGGAATCGACCTCTCCGTGATTTCGATTGCCAACTTGTCGGGCATAGTTGCCGCCCTCATTCTCACAAGCATGACCGGGCCACAGGCTATAATCGTGGCGGTAGCTGCTGCCCTGTTGACGTCCCTTGCTGCAGGCACTTTGAACGGGTTCATAATATCATTTATCGGAGTCTCCCCGATAATTGGCACGCTGGGTATGATGATTTTCCTCCGCGGCGTTGCGCTGATCGTTACCAGGGGGAGTATAATTGCCGGGTTTCCGGATAACTTTCTCTACTTAGGCAACGGAACCATTATAGGAGTACCTTTACCGTTGATAATATTTCTCGGAGTCGTGGCCGTTTTTGCCACTATAATAGCGAAAACCCCTTACGGGCTGAGCGCCTATATGGTTGGCTCAAACGAAGTGGCGACGAAATTCTCTGGAGTAAATACCAGATGGGTCCTGTTCCGGACCTACCTCACGTCCGGTTTTTTAGCCGGAATTACCTCGTTCATCATGATCACGAGGTACAACGCCGCCCAGGCGGGCACGGGATTCTCCTTTCTGCTGTTAACGGTATTGATCTGCGTCCTCGGAGGGATAAGCCCGGAAGGAGGCGTGGGCAAGGTTGCCGGATTGTTGCTTGCCATAGTAATTCTCCAGGTGATTAGCAGTGGATTTAACCTGATGGGGCTGAGCTCCCACCTTGCAAGTGCCCTGTGGGGGATCATCCTTATCTTCGCCCTGTTCCTGAATAAGTTGATATTCAGCGGCGGCCGTAGATCCACCTGACTGGTTGGTCTGAGATATACCGCACGCCTGGACGGGGTTAACGACTGAGAAAAATTTGGCTCTTAAAGAGGAGACAACGTGAACTTACTTCTGGGAATCGACGTCGGTACGACGGGATTGAAGTCGGTCCTGTTCGATTTCGACGGGACACCGGTGGCGGTTGACTCCCGAGATTATCCGACGAACTCTCCCGGTCAGGGAGGCTCCGAGCAGGATCCGGATTCCTGGTGGAGAGCAGCCATAGAAACGATAGGCGCGGTTCTCCAGGAGGTGGATCCGACAAAGATTGCCGGAATAGGGATCTGTGGCCAGATGCATACCGCCGTGCTGCTAGATTCGAACGGTGGGGTAATAAGGCCGGCAATAACGTGGATGGATCAGCGTAGCGAGGGAGAGGTGGAAAAGCTGAGGTCCGATCTGGGCTCGGATACACTGCGCAGGATTACCGCCAACTTTCCAACCACTACCTACACGGTTTCCCACCTTCTATGGTTAAAGGAGAAAGAACAGGAAGCCTTTCGGGCCATCGACAAAGTAGTCCTGGCGAAGGATTACCTCAAATACAGGTTGACCGGCGAGATTAATACGGACTATTCCGATGCCTCCGGGACGTATCTGCTGGATGTTTCCAATCGGCGCTGGTCCCGGGAATTACTGGAATACCTCGGGTTATCGCCGGACGCCCTGCCCGGTTTAACGGGTTCCACCGAAGTTATAGGAGAAATTACGGAGACAGCTTCGGCGGAAACAGGTCTGGTGAGCGGGACTCCGGTGGTTGCTGGAGCGGCGGATCAGGCGGCCGGAGCGCTGGGGGTTGGGTCGGTCGGGGAAGGTCAGGTCAATAGCTTGATAGGTACGGCCGGGGTCGTATCGGCCTGCACCGAAACTCCTCGGTCCGATCCGAAAGAACGGGTACTCTGCTGGGCTCACGCCGTCCCCGGTACGTGGCAGGTGCTCGGGGTAATGCAGACCGCCGGAGCCTCTCTAAAGTGGTTTAGAGATGCAATGAGCGGTGGAGAAAACGATGCGGTAGCAGACGTTTACGACCGTTACGATCGTGAGGCCGGTAACGTCCCCGCGGGCTCCGAAGGATTGTTGTTTTTGCCGTATCTTCAGGGTGAGAGAACCCCCCACTGGGATCCGAACGCTAGAGGGGTCTTTTTCGGCATTTCTCCCGGGCACGAACGGAAGCACTTTATCAGAGCAATTATGGAGGGTGTCGGGTTTGGCATCAGGGACTCTCTCGAGGTAATCGAGGATATGGGCGTAGATGTGGGCGAGCTTCGAGCCTGTGGTGGGGGCTACAGGGGAAATACCTGGCGCCGGATAGTCTCAGATATTACCGGGGTTAAGTTGAAATATCCCGACGTAAGCCAGGGCAGCGCCCTGGGTGCGGCCCTGCTTGCCGGCGTCGGCACCGGGGTCTATCCGAGCCTGAAGGAAGCGGCGGAAGAGGTTGTCTCGGTTCGGAAAACAGTCAGCCCCCGGCCGGCCGAATCGCTACCGTACTCCAACCTATATCCGATCTACCGGGATCTATACCTGAACAATCGGGACCTTTTCGGTGAATTGAAGGAAGCTATGAACTCGGCGTAGGTGATCGAGGTCGAGTTTTCTAATCGATTACGGACGAACTCATGGTAACGATTGGGATTGAAAAATTGTGCCCCGTTATGAAACGAGCAGGTTGGAAGAATCTACCAAAATGAGCCGAGAGTGNCCCAGGGCACCCCCTGGGGGNGAATCGGCTGGTTTACCTCCAGCACTCGAATGAGCAAAGCTGCTTGGGTTAGGAAGTCGTTAATAGTACCTATTCGCTAGCCGATCTTAGGACTAACCTAAAGTACTTGAGCCAAGTTGCACATCTCATTTGAGTGCACATCTCATTTGAGTGCTGGGTCAATTTTTCGTTTTTCAAATTTGGGGTTAGCTTTACAATTGTATTTTATATGCCCCGCCCTGTGGGCGGGAAATTGACTCAAGCTATACCTTGTTTCATCTCTTGTAGCTGTACAATCTCGCCTCGTAGGGTTTCAGTTCTACGACACGGGAAAACGTCGAATCTTCTGCTGGGTAATTGGATACAAGCAGTTCAAAAGTTTCCGTCGGGAGTTCTTTCGCCAGGGAGATTTCTTTGCTC
>JGI1689J12820_1000163_pt1 | contig 11490 bp, 14 predicted proteins | sample PRCRCaboRojoPR_6_FD_12820 | JGI IMG/M metagenome (IMG submission 12820)
GCGAGAGCGAGCCGATCCTCTGAGTCGGCGACGTTTCTGTCGAGAGTCTCTCCAGTCGGCGACGTTCTTATATGGATCCTCCCCATACTGTCGCCCACTTCTTATGAACGGAAACAATCCGTACGCAGGCGCTCCGGGCGTCGTCGACGCCGGCCAGACCGGCGGACAGCCCGACCTCTCGCCCGAGCAGGTGCAGACGCTCAAACGGGCGGTCGCTGGCATCGTCGCCCAGACCGACGCGTACCTCCCGGACGGGTTCGCGGTCGGCTCGGAGCTCTCGCACGGCGCCGACGGCCTCCAGGCGACCGTCGCGGTACAGCCGCCGGCCGGGCGGCCGGTCAGCGCGGGCTTCTCGCCCGACCTCGACGACCTCGAGAGCGGTCTCGACGAGGCCGACCGCGAGGAGGTCGCCCGCGGCCTCGCCGCCAGCGCCGCGATGCAGGTGATGTCCGCCGTCGGGACCGACTTCACGCCGACCGCGCGGTAACAGTTCGGTCGGCGCGCGCTCGGTCTCCGAGCGTCGGGGACGACCCGAGTGTGGTCCCGGCCGTCGGCGTACTGACTCCGTCCGGAAGCGATTACTTCCCCCAGAAGGGGTCGCGGTTCCGGTGTTTGTCCAGATACGACTGGAGCGCCTCCAGTTCGTCGGCCGGAATCTCGCTCGTGAGCTCCTGTTCGAGGATCTTCGCGTGCTTCTCCGGGAGTTCGATCCAGAGTTCGTCGCCCTCGTCGATCTGTCGGCCGACGGTCGGGCCGTCGATGGCGACGCTGACGCGCTCGCCGGCGCGGGCCTCGCTCACGTCCTCGCCCTGCTTTTGCATCCCCGAGAGCTGGCCGACCCGGTCGGGTTCGGAGTTCTCGAACTTCACGACGTTCCGGTTGTTCTGGAGGGTCCCCGACATCACCTCGACGCCGACGACGGCCGGATTGTTCTGTCTGAAGACGTGGTCTTCGAGGATGCGGAACCGACAGGGCCGGACGATCTTGTCGAGGACGGTCTCCTGCTGTTTGCGCTTTTGCTCCTCGACGTGTCCCTCGTACTCCTCGATGAGCTGGTAGATGACGTCGTCCTCGAAGAGTTTCACGTCGGACTGGTCGAGCTCCTCCCGGGCGTTCGGGAGGACGTCGACGTTGAACCCGAGGATCACCTCGTGTTCGGGCTCTTTGGCCGTGCTCGCGACCGCGACGTCGCGCGGCGCGACGTCGCCGACCTCGGCCCGCAGGATGGGGATCTCGGCCTCCTGGAGCGTGCTCGCGAGCGCTTCGAGGCTCCCGAGCGTGTCGGCCTTGACGACGACGCCCTCCTCTTCGGTCTTGACGTCGATCTCGGCGAGTTCGGCCTCGACCTCGGCGAGGACGTCGTCCAGGTCCCGGTCGCGGACGACCCGGACCGGCGCGCCCGCCATGGCGTCTTCGAGTTCGGGCGCGGCGATCTTGATACCCGCCGCGGCGGTGACCTCCTCGACCCGCTCGAAGCGCTTCTCGGTTCGGATCTCCGCGAGCGGCTGTGGCTGGAGCAGCGCCCGGACCTCCGTGACGATCGGCTCTTCGGTCCCGCCGACGACGATCGTCTCGCCCTCGCGGACGGTGCCGTCGTAGAGCACGACGTCGATGGTCGCGCCGAAGCCTCGTTCCTCTTTGACCTCCAGCACCGTCCCGGCGCCCGCCCCGCCGACGTCGATCGTCATCTCCTCTTTCATGTATCGCTGGGAGAGGCCCATGAGCACCGCCAGCAGATCCGGGATCCCCTCGCCGGTCAGCGCAGACAGCGGGACGACGCCGATGTTCTTCTGGAAGTCCTGCACGCGCCAGTAGAAGTCGGCCGAGAAGCCGTGGTCCGAGAGGCTGCCGATGATCTCGTAGAGGTTCTCGTCGAGCCGCGAGCGCGCTCGCGTGCTCTGGGCGTCGAGACTCCCCTGGATCGGCGACCCGTCCTGGGGGTTCCACCCGGGCGTCGCGTCGACCTTGTTGGCGGCGACGACGAACGGCGTGCCCGTCCGCTGGAGGATGTCGAGCGCCTCCTCGGTCTGGGGCTGGAAGCCGTCGTTGACGTCGACCACGAGGATGGCGATGTCCGCCAGCGCCCCGCCGCGCGACCGGAGGGTGGTAAAGGAGTGGTGTCCCGGCGTGTCGATGAAGAGCAGTCCCGGGAGGTCGAAGTCCTCCGGATCGACGAGACGGCCGGCCATCTCCGAGATGACCGAAAGCGGGACCGCGGTCGCACCGATGTGCTGTGTGATCGCGCCCGCTTCCCCCTCGCTGACTGCGGACCCTCTGATCTTGTCGAGCAGTGTCGTCTTCCCGTGATCGACGTGCCCCAGGACGGCGACGATGGGGGTCCGAAGCGCCTCGCGTTGTGTGTCCGTGTCCGACATGAAATCACCCGGGAGAAGTTCTCTTGTGGTATTTGAGCGCGTGACCACAATTAAGTCTTTCAACTCGTCGGGATGCCGGACGTCAGACGCCCCCGTGGCGTTTATGTTCCTGTGTCCGAATACGGTGGGTATGGCCGACATACTCGCCGAGAACCTCTCGGGCAAGGCCGTCATGGGATCCGACGGCGCAGAGCTCGGGATGCTCTACAACATCACGATGGACCTCAAAACGGGCGCGCTCGACGAACTCCTCGTCTCTCCGACCGAGGACTCGGTCCGCCCGGCGTCGCTCGAATTCGACCAGGACGAGAACGACCGGCTCCACGTGCCGGTCTCGCGAGTGCAGTCTGTCAAAGATTACATCGTCGTGCAGCGCTGATGCAAGTTCTGGACTCCTCCGCGTTCATCACCGAGTATCACACGAACGACCAGACGGCGTCTATCCCGCTCGTCCGTGAGGAACTCGAAGACGAGGCGTTCTACCGGTTCGACGCCATGGAGGGCGCGGGGATGCACATCCACATCCCCGCGGACGGGACCGTCGAGAAGGTGCGACGGGCCGCCTCCGAGACCGGCGACCGGGAGGTCCTCTCGGACACCGACGTTCGCTTGCTCGCGGCCGCCTTCGAACTCGACGCCACGCTCGTCACTGACGACTACGCGATGCAGAACGTCGCCGACCGCCTCGGCGTCGACGTGAGCGTCATCGCACAGGACGGCATCGACGAGCGACGCGACTGGCAGTTCCAGTGTCAGGGCTGTGGCCGCGAGTTCGACGAGAACCGCGACCGGTGTCCCATCTGCGGGTCGCCGCTCTCGCGGAAGAACCCCGCGAACTAGTTCACGGCGGTCTCTGCCGTCGCTACCGCCCCGGTTCTTCTGGCGCCGCCGAGAGGGTCGTCTCCGACCGCCTCCGGTCGGCGCTTCCGTTCACCCGACCATCCCGGTCGCGCTGGCGTACTGGACCAGAAAGAGCACCGAGTTGTAGACGCCGTGGATCCCGGCCGGGACGACGAGATTCTGCGTGCGCTCGTAGATGACACCGAGGATGACCCCGAGCACGCCGGCCACCGCGATGTACGAGAGGTAACTGCCGCCGCCGCCGAGCGCGATGATGTGGACGACGCCGAACATCGCGCTCGCGCCGACGATGGCGACGGGCGCGGAAAAGGCCCGACGGAGCAGTCCTTGCGCGCCCACTCGGAAGACGAGTTCCTCGAACGGCCCGACCAGCAGCAGGGAGACGGGGATCATGTAGAGGAAGTACGTCGGGTTCCGTTGGCCCTCGATGATGACCTGGTTCTGCGCGGTCTCGACGCCGAGATACTGCAGGAGCTGTCCGACCGCGGCGGCGGCCGCCAGTATCGCGACGACGCCGCCGACGAGCCACGCGACCTCCCGGAGCGAGGGGACGCGGACGTGGTCGAAGACGAGACGCCACTCGTCGTACAGCGAGAGGAAGACGGTGACGCCGAGACCGAACCCCACGAACTGGAGTGCGACCAGGGCGACGCGTCCGGGGATACTCTCCCGCGCGACCAGTTCCGTCCCGACGAGCAGACCCCCGCCGACGATCGCGACGACGAAGCCGCCGAGGAAGGCGAGAAACACGAGCAGCACGGCCTGCGAGAGGACACCGAGTCCCGCTTGCCAGTCCGCACGCTGTGCGGAGACGTCAGCCATACCCTCCTTTGGGGGTGGGTCCGAATAGACTCTGCGGTTCCCAAAGCCCACGGCGGCAGTCGGGGGCGCGAACCGGGACCGGTGGGTGGCGCTAGTCGATAACCAGTCGGCGCTTGTCCGCGACCGCCTCGGCCTCGGGGAACTCGCCGTCGGCACCCAGCAGGCCGCGAGCGGCGCGTTTGCCCCACTCGACCGCGGGCTGGTCGAACGTGTTCACGTCGGCGAGTTCGCCGTAGAGGACGCAGGCGGCCTCCATCCCGTAGAGCAGTTCGCCGACGCCGCGCTCGTCGACGCGGTCGATCTCGATCCGGACGTTCGGGACGCCGGCGGCGGCGAGGCTCGCCTCGGTCGCCTCGAACTCGGCGTCGAGCAGTTCGCCGAGCGAGCCGCCGCCGAGGTAGGCGAGGCCGTCGAGGTCGGTCGTCGGGATGGCGCTGTCGTCGCGGTCGCGGGGGCGCACCAGCGTCACGAACTTGTCGCGCGGGCCGGCGCGGTAGAGCTGGAGCTGGGAGTGCTGGTCGGTCGCGCCGAGCGCGCGGGCGGGCGTCTGACCGACGCCGTCTTTCCCGAGACTCTCGGCCCACAGCTGCGCGAACCACTCGGCGAAGACCTCAAGCGACTCGGCGTAGGGCATCATCGCGTTCACGAGCGCACCGCGACGCTCCAGCGCGTAGCTCGCGGCCCCGTACGCGTACGCCGGGGACTCGAACAGCGATCCGGCGAGTCGGTCGGCCTCGTCGGCCGCCCCCGCGAGGATGGCGTCGAGGTCGTGTCCCTGTACGGCCGCGCAGGCGAGCCCCACAGTCGAGAGCGCCGAGAAGCGACCGGGGACGCCCTCGGGGACGGAAAGTGCCGGGAGGTCGTGTTTCGCCGCGAGGTCACGGAGGTTGCCACGTTCGCCCGTGGTGACCAGCGTCCGCTCGGTCCAGTCGGCGCCCGCCTCCTCCATCGCGTCGCGGACGACCAGGAAGTTCGCGAGCGTCTCGGCGGTCGTCCCGGACCGGGAGACGACGTTGACCGCGGTCCGCGACAGGTCGAGCGAGTCCAGCAGCGCCGTGGTCCGTTCGGGGTCGACGTTGTCGAGGAAGTACGCGTCGACCTCGCCGCCGAGCGCCCGGTCGATGGTCGCTGCGCCGAGCGCGCTCCCGCCGATGCCCACCGTCAGGAACGTCGCCACGTCGTCGAAGCGCTCGACGGCGGTCCGGATCTCGTCTGTGTCCGTCGTCTCCGGGAGGTTCAGCGACGCGTACCCGTGGTCGCGCTCCGCCCGTCCCGTCTCGATCCGTTCGTGTGCGTCCGCGACGCGTCGGTCGAGCCGTTCGAGCGCCTCGCGTGAGACGCCCGGCGTCGCGTCGAGGGCGTTGCCTAGATCGACTCGCATAGACGTTGGGGGGAGCGGCGGCGGTAAAACTGGACCGGATGCCGTCCCCTGCGGACGCCCTCTCTCGCGCCCGGGTGGTCGATCGCGCCCCCGGGCGCGACAGTTCCACGCATCATATATACGAGAGTCGGGAAGCCGAGCGTATGCAACGGATGGAACGCGGCGCGGTCGACGATTTCCTCTCCGAGCAGGGGACCGGTGTCCTCTCGCTGCAGACCGGGGCGGGCGAGGCACCGTATCCGGTCCCGCTCTCGTTCGGCTACGACGGCGAGGCGATCTTCTTTCACTCGGGCGGTCGCGGCCGGAAGAACGCGCTCGTCTCCGAGCCGACGGCGGCCTCCTTCGTCGTCTACGACGATTCGAGCGAGGTCTGGCGGTCGGTCGTGGTCGCCGGAACGCTGGCCGCGGTGTCGGCCGAGCGCGCGGTCGAGGGCTACGAGGTGCTCTCGGAGAACGCGGCCTTCCCGCCGGACGTGACCACGTGGGGCGAGCCGCTGGAGACGACGCCCTTCGAGTTGTTCGCGCTCGACGTAGAGGAGATAGAGGGACGGCGATTCGAGACCAGGAGCGTCCCGGACGGCTTTCTCGCGGGCTGATCGGTCCCTTTAATCGCGCCCGAGACCTATGGCGACCGATGGCAGACGGATACCGTGGCGTGTTCGGCGCTGTCCCGTACGCGATTCGGTCGAGCGACTCGTGGCTCTTTCGCTCGTACGCGCTCGTCTCCGCGCTCGCCGCGGCGCTCGTGACGCTGCTCGTCGTCTCGGGGGTGGTCGTCCTCATCGCCCGCACGTCGGCCGCACGGGGCGGCTTGCTCACGCTCTCGCGCTCGTTTTACATGGTGGTCGGGCTGTTGATCGTCGCCCCGACGCTCGCGCCGACGCTGTTGGTCGCTCGTCGCCACCGACGCGAGGGACGCGGTCGCCGCAGCTACGACGCGGCGCTGGCGCTCGTCGGCTACCTCTTCTTGCTGTCGGTGTACGTGGGGCTCGTCATCACCGTCCCGTCGGCCCAGCAGACGACGCCGACGGGCGCGCTCGCGCCGCTGATCGCCTTCCTCTACGGCCTCCCGCAGCTGGCCGGGATCGTGCCGCCGGTCGTCGCCGCCCTGCTGATCGTCGTCGTCCACCGCTCGCTCCGCGGTCGGTGAGTCGCTGACCTCGCCGATGTGACGGCGCGGGCGCGAACCGACGACGAAACCCGGAAAAGTCCCGCTCGCCTACGTCCGACGATGACCGAATCCGAGCAGTGCGAGGGGACCTTCCTCGTCACCGCGGCCGACGAGGACAGCGCGGTCCTGAAAGACGTCGACACCGGGCGGGTTCACGCGCTCTCGTCGAACCCGGAACTGGCCCGACACGACGCCGTGGAGGGCGTCGTCGCGTCGGACCCGCCGATGCACGTCACGTGGCAACTCGTCGAGGTCGACCGGCGACGGTCGCTCTCGATCGAGTGCAGCGACGAGTCGCCGACCAAACAGGTCCGCGACATCGCCGCCGCCCAGTCCGTCGGCGACCTCACCCGCGAAGAGCGGGCCGGGGTCGGCGAGATCCACGTCCTCACGGTGCCGGAAGAGACGACCGAACAGGCCGTCGACGACGTCCTCGACGACGAGGAGGGGACGCTCCAGCGCGCCGCCCGGCTCGGCGTCGAGCGCGTCGAGATTCGCTCGGCACCCGGGGTCGTCAGCGTCCGGTACGTGCCCTGAGGCCGGCGGCCGACCGGTCCGATCTCAGCTCTCGTCGGGGCTCGCTCCGGGGAGCCACGTCTCGTGGAGGTGGAGCCACTCGACCCCGTTCGGAGCCGTCTCGTCCCGCCGAAGGAGGGCGCTGCTCTGTCGTCCCGTCTCCGCGTCCGGACCCCGCTGCCACTCCTCGTAGGTCACGAGACAGAGGTCCTCGCGGACGTACCGCACCCGAAGGTCCTCGACGCGGACCTCGTGTGGGTCGGCGTCGGTGTCGCGTCCGTGGACCTCCCAGATCCCGGTGATCACCGACTCGCGGCCGACCGTCCGCCCGCTCGGGGCGACCATCTCGAACTCGTCCCCGAGGGCGTCTCGCACCCGGTCGAACGCCGCGTCTGCCTTCTCGACCCGGCCGGCGAACCAGTCCTCGAAGAACTCGTGCAGCGTCACGACCTCGCGCTCGCAGGCCTCGGCGAGTTGCATGGCTCCAGTTCGAACAGGACCGGGATAGCTCTACGGGAGGGGGGCCCGCCGGCACGGACGGCTCACTCGCTCAGGCCCTCTTCCCACTCACAGGCCTGACTCTGCACCAGCCAGCCGCCCTCGACGTCGCCCTCGCGGGTGGTGAACTCGACGACCGTCTCGGGGCCGACCCGCGCGGGTCCGTCGACGGCCTCGATCCGGAACGGGATGTCGAGCGTGTCGCCACAGCAGCCGACGTCGGCGAACTCCTCGAACTCCTGTCCGACCTCGACGTCGTCGAGGACGCGCCTGAGATACCCCCTGTACCGGTCGGTCTCTATCTGTCCGCGCCCCCAGTCGCTCAGTCCCTCCGGGTAGGAGACGACGACCTTCGCGGCGGCCTCCTCGCTCCCAGCGTCCGTAGCGCTCATGCGATCGACTACGGCCCGAACGGTCAAATGGATTGCTGGTGGCTGCCGCGAGAGGGACCGTCCGGCAGGGTCGCTCGCCGGGGGCGTGAGCGTGCGACCCGGCGTCCCCTGGGACGCTGAAAGAAGAAGGCTTATCCACCGCACGAGTAGATTCGTCGCCATGGACGCGATCGAAGTGCCGGAGATAGACTACACCCGGTACACGAATCGCCAGCTCGTGACGATCCCGCTGGCGGTGCTGGCGGTGGCGCTTCTGGTCATCGCCGGGTGGTACGTCGCTTTCGGCGCGCCGGCGAATCTCGGACTCGATTTCACCGGCGGGACCGAGTTGCGGATCACCCCGACCGCGGGACAGGATCAGGCGGACGTGCGCGATCAGATAGACGAGATGTTCGCCGTCGAACCGGACCAGATCCGCCACGTCGCCGCGGACGACGTCTACGTGGTGACGTTCAAGGCCACGAAGTTACAGGCAAACGACATCGGTTCCGGAGAACTGGAGTCGTCCGTCCGAAACTACGGCGACGCGGATGAGCCGATATACGACGTGAAGTCCGTCGACTCGGTGTCGGCGAACTTCGGTCAGGACACGCAGCTGCTCGCGATCGGCGGCATCGGGGTGGCGTTCGTCGGCATGAGCGTCCTCGTGTTCGCCATGTTCCGGACGTTCGTCCCCTCCATCGCGGTCGTCATCTCCGCGTTCTCGGATATCGTCATCCCGGTGGCGGTGATGAACCTGCTCGGCATCGAGATGTCGCTCGGGACCGTCGCCGCCTTGCTGATGCTGATCGGGTACAGCGTCGACTCGGACATCCTGCTGAACAACCACATCCTCCGGCGCTCGGGTGACTTCTACGAGTCCACCTACCGCGCGATGCAGACCGGTGTCACGATGACGATCACCTCCATCTCCGCGATGACCGTCATGACGATCGTGGCGACGATCTTCGGCATCGGACTGCTCTCGGCTATCGGAACCGTCCTCGTCATCGGACTCGCCGCCGACCTGATGAACACCTACATGCTGAATCTCAGCCTGCTTCGCTGGTACAAGTTCGAGGGGGTGGCGCGATGAACGTCAGAGAGAACTGGCGCGTCTTCCTGCTTCTGTTCGTCCTCCTCGGGTCGAGTTTCGCGCTCTTCTCGCCGACGCTCGGCGGCGGCGGGACGGAGGGCCCGACGAACCTCCAGTACGGCCTCGAACTCTCCGGCGGCACCCGCATCCGCGCGCCGCTGGTCGGTCTCGTCGCCACCAGCGCCGACGTGCCGGCCGGCGAGGGGAGCGCCGTCGAACGGCGCGTCGCCGAGCAGATAGAGGGCGTCGCCGTGACCGACGTCCGGGCGCTCGCACAGGGCACCTACAGCAACGACGGCACCGGCACCGTCGAGGTCACCACCGAGAACGTCACGCAGGCGGAGTTCGAGCAGGCGCTCCAGGCCGCCGGCGTCTCGTACGACGAGATACACGACGGCGTCAGCGACCAGTCCAGACGGGAGACCGTCCGCGTTCTCCGGGACAAGATCAACGAGGCCGGGCTCTCCGGCGGGTCGGTCCAGTCTATCACCACCGCGACCGGCGACCACTTCGTCGTCGTCGAGGTGCCCGGCGAGAACCGCGCCGACGTGGTCGACCTCGTCCAGCAGCGCGGGACCGTCCGCGTCGACGTCTTCCCGGTCATCCGGAACGGCACGACCGTACAAGAGCGCGAGCGCGCCGTCCTCACGAACGAGGACTTCCGGAGCATCGGCAGCGCACAGGAGTACCAGCAGCAACCCGGCGCGTTCGTTCGCGTGAGCGTCACCGACGACGCGGCCCCGCAGTTCGCACAGACGATGGCCGACACCGGCGTCGCCCAGCCCGGCGGGTCGAACTGTAACGCCGCGGACTACCGCAACTCCTCGGACCCGTGTCTCCTGCTGGTCGTGAACGACCGCGTCGTCAACACGTTCGGCATGGCGCCCGGACTGGCAGACGGGATGCGGAGCGGGCAGTGGGCCGAGAACCCGACGTTCATCCTCGAAACGCGCAACATCTCCGAGGCCCAGCAGGTCGCGCTCAACCTCCGCGCCGGTGCGCTCCCGGCGTCGCTCGACCTGACCGGCGAGGACAGCGGGACCACTTCGTTCGTCTCGCCGTCGCAGGCAGAGAGCTTCAAGGTCGACTCGCTTCTGACCGGCATCATCGCGGTGCTCGCGGTCAGCGGCGTGGTCTTCCTCCGCTACGGCAAACCGGAGGTCGCGCTCCCGATGATCGTCACCGCGCTCTCGGAGGTCGTCATCCTCCTCGGACTCGCGGCGGCCATCGGCTACCCGCTCGACCTCTCGGTCATCGCCGGCTTCATCGCGGTGATCGGGACCGGGGTGGACGACCTCATCATCATCGCCGACGAGGTGATGGCCGAAGGCGACGTGCGCAGTCGCCGCGTCTTCCAGTCGCGGTTCCGCAAGGCGTTCTGGGTCATCGGCGCCGCCGCCGCGACGACGATCATCGCGATGAGTCCGCTCGCCATCCTCTCGCTCGGCGACCTGCAGGGCTTTGCCATCTTCACCATCCTCGGCGTCGTCGTCGGCGTCCTGCTCACCCGCCCGGCCTACGGCGACATCCTCCGCTCGCTGCTGACGATCGACCGGTCCTGATCGCTCCCCGGCGGGGTCGAGCCGTTCCCGCCGTCTCCGTTCTCACGAACTGGCCACCGCCGCTAGTATCAAGACTCGGCGACGAGTAGCAACGACCATGTCGACGTTCGACTCGACCACTCCGGAGGGCGTGCTCAACTACCTCATCGTATCGATGCTGGTGCTGGCGCTCTTCTTCGGCGTGATCTTCTGGCTGTCGTCGACCGGCGCGTTACAGCCGTAGTCGACGGGTCAGACTCTCCGAGCGGCGGGCGTATCGGTCGTCCGCGTCGGGGGTCTCGAGTGTCCACTCACCTCGCGTCCTCAGAACTCCGAGAGGTCCGACTGCTCGGCGGCGGCGAGCAGGTCCGCGCAGGTCTGCCACGAGGTCCGGGCGCACGCGGGGAGCGCCCCGTGCTCCCGGACGTACTCGCGGAGGAAGCTCCGGGTCGTGGGATCGCTCGGGTAGCCGCTGCCGACGTCGCCGTACTCCGCCGCGATGGCGCTGACGCGCTCGTCGCGTTCGACCTTCGCGATCACGCTCGCCGCACCCACCACCGCGTGTCGCTCGTCGGCCCCGTGTTCGGCGGTGACCGAGACGGACGCGCCGTGGTCCGCCGCGCGCTCGGCGAGACGGTCGGCGAACCGGGACTCGGAGACGTCGCCGGCGTCTGCGAGCACCGCGTCGTCGGCGTCGGCGACCGCGGCGACGGCCTCGGCCTGTGCGGCCACGGTCAGCGTGTTCATGTCCGTCCCCGGGTCGTCGATCCGGTCTGTCGTGACGACGGCGACGCCGACCGTCACGTCGGGGTCCTCCCGGAGCCTCGCCGCCAGCGACTCGCGGCGGGCGGGCGAGAG
>JGI1689J12820_1000164_pt1 | contig 11450 bp, 10 predicted proteins | sample PRCRCaboRojoPR_6_FD_12820 | JGI IMG/M metagenome (IMG submission 12820)
CAGCAGGCAATCACCACCGAGATGATGGACCTGATCGCCGCCGCGGGCTTGATAAAAACCTGATTTTATTGTCCCTTGGTCTTCTATGCTGGGTTTTTTGAACCTCTGAGGACTGCGGGCTGCATCAGCTGGTGTCTCCGTTGTCATAAATCAGCTTACCGCCAGCGATCGCATCTCCTAACTTATCACCCCATCAGGCTTGTCCTGGTGGGGTCGAAAAAAAGGGTAAGTTGTAGTAGGATGAATGTTTCAGTTATGTGCCCATGCTGATTAGCGGAACGCTAATGTTATAACCACCATGTCATCCAATATCAATTAGTCTCAAAGGAGTATGGAGATGGATTTTCGATACACTGCGGAACAGGAGCTCTTTAGAGATACCTTGCGAAAGTTTTGTGCTGAAAACATTGAACCTATCTCGCGAGAGATAGACGAAAAAGAAGACGGCATTCCAGATGAAGTTATTAAAGGCTTAGCAGCCCAGGGCGTTTTTGGGTTGACCATACCCGAGCAATATGGCGGCACCGCTCCGGAAGGAGAGGAATTAACCTATGCCAACATTGCCATTCATGAAATTGCCCGGGCCGAGATGAGCATGGCTGTCCCCGTATATACTCTGCTTTGCATAGGGTGGGGATTATTGATTGCCAAGTACGGCACGGAGCAGTTGAAGCAGGAAGTTCTGCCCAAAGTTGCGGCAGGTGATTATTTCGTGGGCATCAGCACGACGGAGCCAGGGGGAGGATCAGATATCGCAAACATCCGGACCTCCGGTGAGTTTAAGGATGGCAAGATCGTCATCAATGGTGAAAAAGTGTATATCAGCGGTGTCCTGGAGGCTTATGAACAGCGTGATGGCGGTCATATTACCCTGGTCCGCACCGACCCGGAGGCGGGTCACAAAGGTTTCACCTTCGTGTTTATTCCTGCGGGTTTGCCGGGCGTGACTTATACCACCTTCGATGATATGGGAAGGATGGCGCTCTCCACGGGCGGCTTTACCTATCAGGACGTAGAAGTCCCCGAATACTGCATTCTTGGAGAACCCAATCGGGGATTTTATGTCAATATGGAAGGCTTCAACCTGGCCCGCATCCTGGTTGCTTCGGCCTGTGTGGGTATGGCTGAAAGGGCTCTGGAGATTTCCCGGGAGTATGTCTCCCAGCGCAATATGTTTGGGAAACCGCTGGCCAAATATGAGGGCATTTCATTTGAAATCGCCGAGGATCACGGCAAGCTGGAACAAATCAAACTCTACCTGCAATATGCTGCCTGGGCGGCCGATATGACCTACAAAGAGCCTGATTTTATGACCCCCCGCCAGCTCAGCCGGATTGTTTCGATCTGCAAGATGGACGCGCCAATTCTGGCCGCCGATATCGCCCGCCATACCATGATGCATCACGGGGCATTTGGCTTCACAAAGGATTGTCCCATCGAGCGGGGATTGCGCGGCGTGATGTCGTACGTTGTCGGAGCGGAGGGAGGTCATAATATCCAGAAATTGATCATTGCCCGCGAATATATCGGCGACGTTGCTGTTCCCTACCGGTGAAACGTGACAGTTTCCCAGGGGAGAGCGTGCATCACTGTTTTGAGTTACCTGAAGAAGGCTTGTTACTATGGATAAGGTAGAAGTCGTCATCGTCGGTGCTGGCCTGGCGGGGCTATCAGCTGCCTATGTTCTCGCGGAAGCGGGGGTTGAAGTGCTGGTTGTCGAACGCGGAGATTTTCCCGGAAGCAAAAATGTCTCCGGGGGCCGCCTTTACCTGGAGCCGGTCCGGGCTTATTTACCCGAGCTGTTCGACGAGGCACCCTTTGAACGCCAGGTCGTGAAGGAACGCCTGACCATGTTGACGCCCGAGAGTTCCGTGACGGTGGAGCTGGCCAGCGATCATTTTAGAGGCAGCCCGGCGAACAGTGTGACAGTGCTGCGGGCTAAGTTTGATCAGTGGCTGGCTGAAAAAGCCAGTGAGAAAGGAGCTTTTATCATCCCGGGATACAAAGTGGATGATGTCTGGATGGAAGAGGGTCGAGTGGCGGGCATCCGCTCCAATGAAGACATTTTGCAGGCCGACGTGGTGATTGCTGCGGATGGTGTCCTTTCGTTTATCGCTGAAAAGGTCGGGATGAGAGAACGTCATCAGCCCCGCAATGTAGCCCTTGGTGTGAAAGAGATCATTGAACTGCCCGAAGAAAGGATCCGGGACCTTTTCGGCCTGAAGGCTGGTGAAGGGGCGGCCCAGCTGTTCTTTGGCTCCATAACAGAGGGCATGATGGGTGGCGGATTCCTGTACACGAATCAAACCAGCCTTTCGCTGGGAATGGTCCTCAGCATACATGACCTGATGCGAAAACATCCCCCAATAAGCCCGCATGATTTGTTTGAGTTGTTTAAAAATCGTCCTGAAATTGAGGTTTTGATTTCGAGCGGGCATTCCGTTGAATACTCTGCACATGATGTTCCCGAAGGTGGGTTGAAGGCAATACCCAGGTTGTATGCCGATGGTTTACTCGTCGCAGGAGATGCGGCTGGCCTTTGCCTGAATCAGGGGATCACGCTGAGAGGGATGGATATGGCCATCGTATCCGGCGTCCTGGCAGCGCGCGCTATTTTGGATGCCAGGCAAAGAAAGGACTTTACGGCTGAAAGCCTGGGGATCTATGAAAAGAACTTGAAAGAAAGTTCGATCTATCAAGATCTTTCGACCTTCCAACATATGCCGGAGATTTTATCCAACCCCCGACTTTTCGAGAAATATCCCGAAGTGGCCAGCGATCTGCTGCTGGAAATTTTCAGGGTGGATGCTCAGCCCAAACAAAAGATATCGCGTACGGTTTTAGGAACAATTTCCAGGGAGTTGCTCAAGGTAGATGTGCTCAGAGACTTATGGCACATGAGAAAAATCTGATCTTTCTGCCTTGTGCTTATGTGAAGGTTTTGTTTCCGTATCAGGAGGTTTAGGTTGAATATTGAGGCAAAGTTAGGCCTGGATGTTTTTCAAATAGANAGCGAGCAATCCCATATCCTGATTGACCAGGAGGTCTGTCAGAGCCGCTGCACAATTCGATATTGTTTGCATGTCTGTCCTGCGGANCTTTACGATCTCGATGAAAATGGGGAGATGACNGTGGATTATGAGGGTTGTCTGGAGTGCGGCACCTGTTTTATCGCCTGNCNGGAGGAGGCCCTTGAGTGGCATTATCCTCGAGCCGGTTACGGCGTGCAGTACCGTTTTGGATGAGAACAAAGGAATGTGAAGATGCACATTGTCGTATGTATGAAACAAGTATTGGACCTGGAAAAAATCCGCATCAAACCGGATACACATGAACCAGTCCTTGAAGGCGTTCCTGTCTGCCTTGGTGATTTTGAAAAGAACGCCTTAGAACAGGCGGTGCGGATCAAGGAATCGCTGGATGATGTCACCGTGACTGTTGTTTCCGTCGGGTCTCCAAAACTCAACAAAACCATTATGGAGGCTTTGGCGATGGGAGCAGACGAAGCCGTCATCCTGGTTGACCCGCATGTTAAGGGGTCAGACGCCATGGGCTCAGCGATTGTTCTTGCCAATATGATTCAGAAGATAGGTGACTGTGACCTGATCTTATTGGGTGAAGGGTCAACCGATGAATACAGCGGCCAGGTGCCTTCCAGGTTGGCTGAGATCCTGGGTCTCCCCCAGGTGACTTATGCCAGGGAATTAGAAGTGCTTGATAATCGAATCCGTGCGGTCCGCGATCTGGAAGATATGCTGGAATCCGTTGAGGTGGAGCTGCCTGCCCTGGTCAGCGTGACGCAGGAAATCAATCAGCCTCGTCTGCCGCCGTTGACAGCTATCCTGAAGGCAGGCAAAAAACCGCTTCACGTCTGGAGCCTTGAAGACATTGCCGCATCTGCGGAAGAGGCAGGAGCTGAAGCAGCTGCCTTCGAGGAGTTGAGCAATCTGGCCCCGGCGAAGCCGCGCAAAGAAATCATCTTTGATGAAGATATCGACAGCTCCGTAACCCAGGCACTTGAGGCTTTGGAGCAGGAAGGAGTGTTGGATTAATGAGTGGAGTATTGGTTTATTCAGAACGGCCGCCCCTGGCCCTTCAGAACTTAACTTTTGCGGCCTCCCTTGGCTATCCCGCAGCCGTGGCTGTTTTTAATCCGGAAGGTGAAACCTGGTCCGAGCAGTATTTCAAGCACGGCGCTCAGCGCGTCTACTGCATGGATGACCCGTCTCTGTCTGGCCTTCAGGCCGACGTTGTATCGGAAGCTCTTTATCAGATTGCTGACCTTGCAGAAGCAGAGATCGTTCTGGTTAGTTCAACCTTGCGAGGCCGCGAGGTGGCTGGACGGCTGGCTCAAAAACTGCATGCGGGATGCATTACGGATGCCGCCAAACTGCGATCTGAAGAGGGGCAATTGATCGCCACCCGGTATTCCTTAGGCGGGAAGACGCTCTCGGAGCAGGTCCTCACCTCGGGCAGAAAGGTCATCGCGGTCAACCCCAATGCTTTTCAGGCTGAACCATTGGCGTCGAAAGAAAAGGGGGAGGTCGTCGAAGTGGCGCCACAGGGGGCAGCTTCTCCGGTCAGGATAATCGAACAAAAACCAAAGCCTGATACCGGGGTAGATATCGAATCAGCCGATGTCGTGGTTTGTGTTGGTCGCGGCCTGGAGAGCGAGGAAGACCTGGATATGATTCAGGAGTTTGCCGATATTGTAGACGGGGTTGTTGCCTGCACCCGCCCCATCTCTCATGATCGACATTGGCTTCCTGAAGAAAGGATGGTCGGTATCTCGGGCAAGAAGATCAGCCCCAGTCTTTACTTTGGCATAGGGGTGTCCGGACAGATTCAACAAATGGCCGCAGTGCTGGATGCCAAAGTGATCGTGGCGATTAATAATGACCGCAACGCGCCCATTTTCCAGAACGCTGACTACGGAATCGTGGGGGATCTGTACCAGGTGATTCCAAAGTTGACGGCAGAGTTAAGCCGCTGAAAGGAACCTTGTCATTTACGGGTCGAAGAGTCAAATCTTATAGACCGATTTATGCTTGAGTGAGATCAGGACCATTTTTTGGGTTGACGACCAGGAGTGAACGGTTGATATCCTGGATGATCTTTTTGGCGATGTTGTCCAGTAAAAGAGCCCGGCCTTTACCCGGTTGGTGAGCGCCAATAACAACCAGGTCGTATTCACCTTCTCTGGCCTCAGCGAGAATTTCATCCACGACCAGACCGTGGCGCACTTTGGGCTGGGTAATCAATCCCGCCCTCCGTAATCTTTTGATATCTTTCTGAAGCAGCCTTCCTTCCGGTTTCTTTTCGTCAATCAGCTTTTCAGCTTCTGATCTCAAATCTTTGCCTGGGATCCCGGGCCTGGCAACAATTTGCGACATGACATGAAGGACGGTGACCTCCTGTTCCGCGCCCTGGGCATCGAATAAACTGATCACAAAGTCAAGCATTCCCCGCGTCTTTTCTGACCCGCTGTCACACAACAAGATCCTCCGGACAGGCCTGGGGAAATCTTTGAGGATCAAAACGGAGCACGGTGCATGATCTACGATGTGGATGATTGGATCAGTTCCCACAAAAGGCAGGAGATGAGAGGGCCTTTTATAGTGTAAAAGCATCAGGTCATATCCATTGTCCTTTAACTCCTGCTTGACCTGATCCGCAAACTTCCCCTTCCTTTGTTTATGTGTCAAGTCGAGGCCTTCCAGCTTCGAACGCGCTTCCCTGAAGAGATCATCTGCATCCTGATCAGTTTCCCGGTCTCCCTTTTTGCTGGTTGTCAGCAGGGTAACTTTTACCCCCGTTTGAGGTTGGATCATGCGCAAAAAGTTGGAGATTTGGTCTATTTGGGATCGTTCCTGAAGGGTGGCGAGCAGTTTCAAGGTGAATCCTCCTGTGGAGTTATAACAGGACCAGAAGAATCGGGATAAAGAAGATGGCGCCCATGAAAAGAGCAATGTTGATGTTACTCTCCGTAATCTTGTTCACAAACCTGAGTATGCTGTGCTGGTAGGGGGAATAGAAAAAGGCCAGAATTAGAAAAGAGACCAGGGTGACGGAGAGCATTTCCACCAGGACGATGGTGAACGCATGGGGATTATCCAACAGCACAGCTGCAAATAAAGTGTCGATGAATGTGGTGATATTGGCGCCCATGATATAGGGAAATACGTTTTCCCGGCGCACAAAACCGCGGTTGCTGAGGGGGACGAGGATACCAAGGGAGATGCTCACAGACATGGAGATCAGCGTCACCAGCGCTCCTACGGCAAACATCACGATGGGGCGGTACACCAGGCGGGAGGTCCACCCTATATTGCTTTCTTTGATGGCCATCTGGGGCAGGCATTTATCAAAGAGCGTGAAACTGAGGTAGATGACACCAATTCCTACTAGAAATACAGCCCATTGGGGCAAGAGGCGGACGATGAACTGGCTTACAGGTCCCGCTAATAGGTCCGTGACGGAGGTAAGAATCGCCCCCCGTTGAAGCTGGACCCGATCGAGCCACCCAGTTCCCAGGATACCAAATCCCAAAAAGAAGGCAGGGATATACGTGGTCGCTGTGATCAGCAGAGATAATAACCCCATCCCCAGGCTGTTGGCTTGATCCCGGCCTCGAAGAACATACAGAAAACCGATAAAAAGGACGATGAAGCTGGCTCCCAGGCGGCTGCCGGTGATCATGGCAAACGCTCCCAGCTCACTGACTATCCCGCCATCAAGGAAAGCCAGCGCTGCCGCCGCCACCGGTGATCCGCTCATGATTATATAGGCGAAGAGCCAGCCGAACCCCAGGCTCCGCGCCACTGTAGTGACATTGAAAACGGTCCTGATCAAAGGAGACAGGGATCGTGCTCCGTCTTTCATCAAGATGATGCCCAAGACAAATAAATATAAACTCAGGAAAAATAAACCGACCTTGTCCAGCCGAACTCTGGCCCACCATTTCTTTCTGGGTTGGGCAGCAGGCTGAGCCTCAAGATCGGAGGGTATTGTTTGTGAGGGCTCCCGCGTTTCAGTTGAGGAGGAGGACAGTTTCGATGTGTTGTTCTGTTTGTTGTGGTCTACCTGTTCCATTTCCTGCTCTCCCAAAACCAGAAGGGTGGACTCTTACCTCAGATCCATACGGGGCACAATGCCCCGAAAAGACAACCCTTTCGTCGAGGGGTTAAAGGGTTTGGCTTTTCCGGTTTTGATTATGATTCACTGTCAGGAGTTTCTGTTCCGGGTGTGTTTTCCTCAGCAGGAGACACCAGCACTTTGTCTACCCGGTTTTGATCCATGTCCACTACCTCAAAATGAAAACCGCGCCACTCAAAGGAATCTGAGGAGGTTGGTATGTTCCCAATGCGCGTGACAACGAAACCCGCCAACCTATGATAATCCCCTTCCTCGTCATGAGGTAGATCCGGGATAGATAACAACTTTGCCACATCTTCAACAGGCATCATGCCAGACAACAGCCATGTCCCATCGTCGCGCTGAATGGCTAAAGGCTCCTCATCCTCTTTGTAGGCCGAGACATCACCCACCATCGCTTCCAATACGTCGTGCATGGTGACCAGCCCTTCCACAGCGCCGTATTCGTCAAGGACAACCCCGATATGTGTGTGATGTTTCTTGAACAGTTCCAGGACATGTAAAACTGGCATACTGTCCACAACGAACACAGGTTTGAAGATGATGGACTCAAGATCGAATGCACCGCCTTTCTCACTGGTAATGACCCGGGAAAAAAGGTCTCGAACCCGAACAGCTCCCACTACATTGTCCAGACGTTTGCGGCATACAAGATATCTGGTCCTGCCTCCTTCAATCGCCTGGTGGAGGATTGTTTCCTCATCATCTTCAAGATCCAACCACCTGATTTTCGTATCCGGCGTCATGATGGCCTCTACCTTGAAATCGTCTAAACGGAGCGTGCGATCCACAATATCCTGCTCCATCTGTTTGATTACCCCGGCCTTTGTACCCCGCTCCATTAATATGCGGATTTCCTCTTCTGTCACCGGGAGTTCTTCAGTCATGCCCAAAGGCAACACTTTCACTATCGCATCTGTGGATGAACCCAAAAATGAAACGACAGGGTGAGCGAGCCGGGATAATAACTGCATGGGCTTGGCGACCCGAACCGCGATATCTTCTGAGGCGGACAGGGCAATGCGCTTGGGCACTAACTCTCCGATAACCAGGGTTATATAGGTTGTTCCGGCCACCACAATGATCACCCCGATGACATGTCCGTATGGCGCTAAAATAGGCACCGCTTCCAGTGCCGACTCGATTTTTCGGGCTAATGTTGTGCCGCCAAAAGCCCCTGCAAAGATTCCAATCAGGGTGATGCCGATTTGGATAGTCGACAGAAAGTTGTTTAGATTCTGTGTTGTTTCAAGGGCGGCTTTGGCGCCCCGCTCGCCTTTGCTGGCGCGCCCCTCCAGCTGGCTACCTCGCGCAGAGACTACAGCGATCTCAGCCATGGCAAAAAAACCATTCCCTATGGCGAGCAGTAATAAAATGAGTATCTCTGTGAATATTTCTGACATCAAACGCCGTCCTTATATTTTTCCATATAGAATTATCAAAAAACTAGTAATAGTATTGTGTTTCTCAATACTCGGCTTTCTCTATTGCCACTTTTATTCTCACATTGAATGATCCCCGGATAGGAAAAGATGGCTGACAGCACCCATGCACTCAAAGCATAACAAATGGCAGCCAGCACAACTAAGCCAGCGATCGAGAAGGGCAGGTTTCTTTCGGGATTTTGTCATTGCACAGAACGGGTATAGTTTCATGTCGATATCAAAGACCCCCACACCAACGGACGCCAGCACAATAGTCAATAAAATAAGGATCATCATATTTTAAACGCTGCCAGAGATCTTTGCTCCTGGTGGTTCTGTTTCTGATCATAGTCACCTGTGATTATATGATAAAGCGATAGCATTGGGGGCAACTATATCACATTATGGCGCATGTGTTCTTCGCTTAGATGCAGTAATGTGCATGTCATGAGCATTAAAACATGATCCCACAGACAGGGTTGCCATGTAGTCAGAAGGAGATGTTTGAGAATGGCTTTCTCGGTCATCAGGGGCGGCAAGGCTTTGTGGGGAGGACGCTTTCAGAACGATCTCATGGCAATGTGGGCACACTCAAGGGCGAAGAACTGAGTGGTCTTCTCCGCAGCAGGAATGAAGATATAGTGTTTCAGAAGCCAATGTAAGCTGAGTTTCTACCATCTTACGCATGCATCAAGTGTATTTGTGGGTCTTTTTTATAGCAACTCTTCTGTACTATAGGATATCATGACATACGTGAAAATCACGGGAGTTGGGGGGTTTTTGTATAAATCTAATATATCGAGAGTGAAAACAAGCTGGTTTGGAGCATGTAACCGGTACGCTTGGGAGCATAAGTACGAGGCAATGTACCCCTATGTCCTGTTGAGGAAATCGGTAAAGCGGCAGCGGCCCGGTCCATAGACCATCAAGCAGGCGGGCTCCAGCGGGGCTTCTCGCTTCGCCCAGGGCTGCGCAGCACGAAGCCGTCGGGCTCTTCCGGATTTAATTGGCCAGGGCTTGCTGATGCAGCAAGAGGAGTTAGCGGGAATATATCTTCATATGTATATATACATATGTTGGATCTATTGCCCGTTTGGGACCAATTTGGTATTTTGTATATGTGATGTTGTGCTTGAAATTTGAATCCAAAATTCATAGAAAAGGATTATGCCTCAAGTTTCATCATCACCAGGATTGTTGAAACACCGGACCTGGATGAATACCTGCGCCATCAAAAATTGAGTGCTGGTAGACATGAACCGCTGTATCCATGATTAATGCCCCAAAGAATTATAATACCATTACACTTTCATAACTTGCGAACCAATCTGAGGGGTGTATTCGTTAAACAAAGTGAAGTATATCCATATGAATGATATTGATGAAAAGGCACTGATCAAACAGGCAAAGCGTGGTGAAAAAAGGGCTGCAGCGGAGATATACAAGCGTAATTATGAAGCTGTGTTCCATTTCATATCCTACCGGGTGGGCGGCCGCTCTACAGCCGAAGACTTAACAGCGGACGTCTTCATAAAAATGCTTGAAAACCTGGAAACGTATCAACATCGGGGTCGTCCCCTCGTTGCTTGGTTATATACAATCGCAAGGAATCTTGTTATTGATCACTACCGACAGAACGATAAAAGTGAGACGTTGCCCATCAAAGATAATCTTTTGGCTGGAGAGCATGGTCATCCGCCGGAGGTAATGGAACAGCACCGATCACGAAATTGCTTCAGGCGGCCTTATATCATCTCACTGAGCCCCAGCGGTCCGTCATAACTCACAAAATCTTAGATGAACGAACCACAAATGAGACTGCAAGCATTATGGGAAAATCTGAACGTGCTGTCCGGTCCCTCCAATATCGGGCCCTGCAAGCCCTGGAAAAAGCGCTCGAAGAGGAAAATTGTGTATGAGTAGAGAATCTTTTGAAGACATACTTGATACTTGTTTAGAACGTCTCAAGGCGGGTGAGTCGATAGAATCCTGCCTTGAGCCGTATCCCAAAGCAGCGGATCGTCTGGAGCCATTACTTAGAGCCGCTGAACACAGCCAATCCATACCAAAGCCAGAAGTATCGCAGGAAGCCCGGGAGCAAGGTTTGGAAAGATTCATGGCGGCAGCTGGAAAATTACCGGAGCACAAAAAACCAATCCTGAACAGAACAGAGGCAGCTACCAGACGGTTTCTAGGACGGGTTGCTGCCTGGTTTAATGGTTTATTTACTATAGAAAAGGAGAAAGCAAAGATGAAATTAGCATACCGAGCGGCAATTGTTGTATCGTTGCTGGTCTTGATTGGCGGGTTTTTCACCGTCAATGCCTCAGCTGGAAGTTTGCCCGGCGACACCCTATATGGGGTGAAGCGGGGATGGGAGCAAGCTCGTTTGGCCCTAGCATTTGATGAGGATTCCCAGCAGTCGTTGGAGAATAAATTCAAAGAAGAACGCCTGGAAGAAGTCACTGCCGTTCTTGACGAAAAACTTACAACCAATGTCGAATTTGAAGCGACCATTGAAAGCATGGATAGCGAGCCTTGGAATATTGGCGGGTTTGATGTCCTTGTTAACCAAGATACCGAGTTAGAGGGGAATCTGACCGTTGGAGATCATGTGAAAGTTGAGGGGATGACGCAGGAAGACGGTTCCATATTAGCCACAGAAATAAAATTGCTTTCTGTTGAAGAAGATGATGACTATGAGGAAATGGAAGCCTACGGCACCCTGGAGAGCATGACCGAGGGCAGCCTGGTAGTGGACGGCGTGACTTACCTGATCAACCCGGAGACCGAGTTTGACGACGAGGTCGAGGTTGGCGACTATGTCAAGGTGAAGTACTACGAGAACCAGGACGGCGACCTGATCCTGCT
>JGI1689J12820_1000166_pt1 | contig 11447 bp, 9 predicted proteins | sample PRCRCaboRojoPR_6_FD_12820 | JGI IMG/M metagenome (IMG submission 12820)
GAGCGGAAGCTCCGCGACGTCGCCGAGTACCTCCCGACCGACGCGCTGGGGTTCGACCTCCTGCATCTCGCGGACGCGACGATCACGACGCCGAGTCAGACCCGCCCGAACGCCCCGGTCCAGCGCGTCCTCGATCTGCTCGGCGACGCCGACCACGTTCGCATCTTCTCGCACGCGTTCAACGAACAGAGCCTCTCTGTCATCGAAGAGCGGACGACCGCCGGCCAACAGCGCTTCGAGGGCGTGTTCTCCCGCGACGTCGTGGACGCGCTCGCCGCGGAGTCGGGGCTCAGCCGCCGACTCGCGTCGCTTCTCGAAACCGAGCACGCCGAGGTTCGAATCTGCGAGCGGGAGATGCCGCTCGCGGTGACTGTGGCCGACGACGTCGTGCACGTGCTGTTGCGCGACGAGGACGGCGTCCTGCAGGCGTCTATCGACAGCGACAACCCGGCCGTCGAAGCGTGGGCCGACGAGACCTTCTCGGAGTACTGGAGCGAGGCGACGCCACTCGACCCGAGCGACCTGCGAACGGACTGAGCGACGCCGCGTTTCGGCCCCTCACTGTTCGTCCGCGAGGAACAGCTCCGGGTCGTCGAGCGAGAGTTCGACGCGGTCGTCGGTGAGAGTGCGGAGGACGAGCGGGAGTTCGCCGGCGTCGACCGCTTTGCGCAGGAGCGTCGCCGCCGCGTCGTCGCGCCGGCTGTAGTACGCGGGCACGAACACCGCCAGTTCGCGGGCGGTGTTCTCGAGCACGATCACGAAGGCGACGTACTCGTCCGGCGTCGACAGCAGGAGGTCGTAGCTGTCGACGCCGTCTTCCAGCGCCGTCTCGAGCGTCGCGAACTCGTTGTCCGGAATCAGGACGTCGAGCGCGAGTTCGTCGACGCTCCCGTCGCGCGGCGTCACGTCGCCCGTGTGCAGCGCGAGCGTCTGCCAGCCGTCGGCCTCGTAGGCCGCGGCTTCGGCGGCCATCTCTTCGAGCAGGAGATCCCACCACTCCATCGACCGGTCGTCGCCTACCTCGGACACGACTGCCAAGGGGGTACCTCCGGAAAAAAGACTTCCGTTCTCGGACGGCGTGCGCGCGGGACCGAAGGGCAGCGTGGCGATTCGCCCGGCGCGAGGCGGTTGACGGTCGTCGTGATCTCTCCGGGACAGCGTGACGATCCGGCGGGGATGCGGAGATTTCCCCGACATCCGGCAGTATCACCGGCGTTCGGCGGTCTCCCGGTGGCGAACGGTTCGCCCGGGACGGGACGCCCGTACCTATCTGTTCGCATATATATTTCGACTCCGCGGAGAGAGAACGCCGACGTGGGTAGTCCTGTCAGCCTTCACGGGTAGGATCAGATCGCTAAACATTCCCCGCGAGACCGATACTTTCATTGCCGGCCCTTCACTGTGATTGTCTATGCCACGTAAAGAGAACGAGCGGAACGTCGACCGACGGACGTTCCTCAAGAGCGCTGGCGGCGCAGCAGCGACGGTCGCTATCGCCGGCTGTTCCGGCGGCAACGACGGCTCGACCGAGACCGAAGCGACGACCACGGCCGCAGAGACCACCGAAGGCGGCGACGCCACGACCACCGAGGAGAGCGACGGTGAGAGCGGCGAGTTCGGCGTCGGCGTCACGCTCGGCCAGATGGACTCCGGGCTCGACCCGCAGGACAACGCCGAGACGCCCACCGACATCATCGTCTCGCAGGCCTACGAGGGTCTGATGGGCCGCGACAAGGAAGGCGCCATCGTCGCGAAACTCGCCACCGAGTGGGAGCGCGTCGAGCCGGGAACGGCCCGCTTTACGCTGCGCGACGCCACGTTCCACAACGGCGATTCGCTCACGGCCGAGGACGTCCGCTTCAGCATCCGGCGGATCGTCTTCGACGACGTCGACATCGCCAGCCCGCAGAAAAACGACCTCGGGAACGTCAGCGATGTCGTCGCGGGCGACGGCGAGGTGACGGTCAACTTCGACGGCCTCAACCCGATCGTCTTCCAGCTGTTCGCCACGAACGGCCAGATCATGCAGAAGTCGTGGGTCGAAGAGAACAGCCGCGACTACATCAACCGGAACGTGAACGGCACCGGGCCGTTCCAGCTGACGAACTACGAGTCCGGCAACGAGGTCGCCTTCGAGCCCTACGAGGACTACTGGGACGACACCGCGGCGGTCCAGGAACTGACGGTCAACTCCTCCAGCGAGTCGAGCACGCGGGTAAACCGGCTGCTCGCCGAGGAGTCCGACATCGTGACGAACGTCCCGCCCCAGGAGGTCTCCCGGGTCCAGAACTCCGACGTCGCGTCGATCAAGTCCGTCGCGAGTACCCGCGTCATCTTCCTGCAGATGCGCTACGACGTCGAGCCGTTCTCCAACCAGAAGTTCCGACAGGCGATGAACTACGCCGTCGACGTCGAGAGCATCGTCGAGAACGTGCTCAACGGCTTCGGCAAGATCACCGGCCAGCCCACGCTCGACCTGTTCACCGGCTACAACCCGGACGTCGACCCGTACCCCTACGACCCCGACGAGGCCGAGCGCCTGGTCGAGGAGTCTGGCTTCGCCGGCGCGGAGATCACCCTCCAGACGCCGATCGGCCGGTACCTGAAAGACGTCGAGGTCGCGCAGGCGGCCGCAAACCAGATCGACTCGCTGTCGAACGTCTCCTGTGAACTCCAGCAGCGCGAGTTCAGCTCGCTGGTCCAGGACATCACCACCGGGAACATCGAGGACAAGCCCGCGTTCAACCTCCTCGGGTGGGGCAACGGCGAGTTCGACGCCGCACAGACGATCATCCCGCTTCTGACCACCGACGGCGCGCTGACCATCCTCAAAAACGAGGAGGTCGACGGCCTCATCCAGGAGGCCCAGAACGAGCCGGACCCGGACGCGCGAGAGCAGATCCTCCAGGAGGCGAACGCGCTCCTGCACGACGTCGCACCGTGGGTGTTCATGCACCAGCAGTTCAGCGTCTACGGCGTCTCGGACAGCCTCGACTGGGAACCGCGCGCGGACGAACTCATCGACCCCTACACTGCCACCCAGAAGTAAGACATGGCAGGAACGTCGCTCTGGAGATTCGTCATCAAGCGTTCTTTACAGGGCATCGGCGTCGTCTGGGGAGTCATCACCGTCGTCTTCGCCCTGCGCTTCGTGACACCGGGGAGTCCGATCAACGCGGTCGCGCCGCTCGACGCGACCCAGGAGACCCGACAGGCGATCGCGGCCGAACTCGGCCTCGACCAGCCGCTGTACGTCCAGTACGGACAGTACCTGTTCGACCTGATCCGGGGCGACATGGGCTACTCCTACATCAAGGGGCAGGCGGTCACGACGATGGTGTTCTCGAAACTGCCGGCGACGGTCGAGCTTGCGGTCGCGGCGACGGTCGTCGCGCTCGTGCTCTCGATCCCCCTCGGCGTGCTGAGCGCCACCCGGCGCAACCAGCCCGTCGACTACGGAGCGACGCTGTTCTCGCTTTTTGGCATCTCTACCCCGAACTTCTGGCTCGGAATCATGATGATCCTCGTACTGGCGGTGCAGCTGAACATCTTCAACACCAGCGGGCGCGGCGTCAGCTCCGTCGACGTCGCGATGTCGCTTGTCGGCCCCGCCCCGTTTTTCGGGACGCTCGTGGGCTGGCTGTCGTACGTCACGCTGCCCGCGATCGCGCTCGGAACGTACTTCACGGCGCTGATCACGCGACTGACGCGCTCCGGGATGCTCGAAGAACTCGGCAAGTCCTACGTCAGAGCGACCCGCGCGAAGGGCGCACCGGAGACGCTGGTCCGCTACAAGCACGCGCTGCGGAACACGCTGATCCCGGTGATCACCGTGCTCGGCCTCCAGCTCGGGACGCTCATCGGCGGCGCGGTCATCACCGAGGCCGTGTTCTCGTGGCCGGGGCTCGGGACGCTCATCATCCAGAGCATCAACCTCCGTGACTGGCCCGCCCTGCAGGGCAGCCTCATCGTCATCGGCGTGGGCTTCGTGCTCGTGAACATCGTCGTCGACACGATCTACGGCTACCTCGACCCACGGGTGGTGTACAACTGATGATCTCGCCGCGCGTCCTCCGGAACCTCAAAAAGGAGTTCCGCAGCAGCCACCTCGCCAAACTGGGACTCGTGCTGGTCGTCGCCGTCCTGCTGGTCGCGGCGTTCGCACCGCTGGTCGCACCCCACAACCCGACCGCACAGAACCTCGACCAGTCGAAGCTCCCGCCGGTGGGGTTCGCCCAGACGTCGACCGAGACCACCTCCAAGATGGTCAACGGCAGCATCCAGACGGTCGAGAACACGACGGTCATCGAACCGGATCTGGCACACCCGCTGGGCACCGACGGGCTGGGTCGGGACATGCTCTCGCGAGTCATCTACGGCGCCCGCACGTCGCTGATGGTCGGCGTCCTCGGGACGCTGCTGGCGGTGCTGATCGGCGTCCCCGTCGGGCTCGTGGCCGGCTACTACGGGGGGAGCGTCGACGACGCGCTGATGCGCGTCGCCGACATCAGCCTCGCCTTCCCGTCGCTCGTGCTCGCGATCGCGCTGATCGGGCTGTGGGGCCGGGCGACCTACTCCATCCCGGACCCGTTCGTCGTGGCCGGGCTCACGCCGGCGATGCCGGAGGCCTCGACGCTCCCGGTGACGGTCGTCGTCGTCGTCGGACTGGTGAACTGGGTGTGGTTCGCCCGGGTCGCCCGCGGGGAGGCGCTCTCCCTGCGCAGCGAGGAGTACGTCAAGGCCGCCCGCGCGCTCGGCGCCTCGGACGGCCGGATCATCTGGCGGCACGTCCTGCCCAACGCCGTCACGCCGATCATCGTCCTCGGAACCGTCCAGATCGCGGCCATCATCCTGCTGGAGAGTTCGCTCTCCTTCCTCGGATTCTCCGGGACGACGCTGTCGTGGGGCTTCGACATCTCGCAGGGACGCGACTACGTCTCCTCGGGACAGTGGTGGATCGCGACGATGCCAGGGCTGGCGATCATGCTGTCGGTCATCGGCATCAACCTCCTGGGTGACTGGCTCCGTGACGCCCTCGATCCCGACATCGAGGGGGAGGGCGGCGCATGAGCCAGCGAACCGAGAGCGAGCGGTCGCTCGATTCGGAGACGCTGCTGTCGGTCCGGAACCTCTCGACCCGGTTTTTCACCGAGGAGGGGCAGGTCAACGCCTCCGAGTCGGTCTCGTTCGACGTGCGCGACAACGAGGTGCTCGGAATCGTCGGCGAGTCCGGGTCGGGCAAGTCCGTCACCGCGCTGTCGCTGATCGACCTGATCGAGTCGCCGGGTCGGGTGACCGGCGGCGAGGTGTGGTACAGGGAACCCGACCTCGCCGAGGAGTTCCGCGCCCGCGACGGCGTGAGCGTCGAGGGCGACCACGTCGACCTGCGGACCGTTCCCGAGTCGGTTCGGCGAGCGCTCCGCGGGCCGTCGTTCAGCATGATCTTCCAGGACCCGATGAGCAGTTTCAACCCCTCGATCACGGTCGGCGAGCAGATCGCCGAGGCGGTCGAGGTGCAGCGCCGCGCCCGCGCCAACCCGCGGTCGACCCGGTCGCGGACGCAGGGGTACGGCTTCGCCCGGTATCTCGTCGACACCCTCGTCCCCGGACGTGGGTACGTCACCGAGTCGAGCAAGGAGCGAGCGATCGAACTGCTCGAACAGGTCGGCATCCCCGACCCCGCCGAGCGCGCCGACGAGTATCCCAGTCAGTTCTCCGGCGGGATGCTCCAGCGCGCGATGATCGCACAGGCGCTTGCCGGCGAGCCGGATCTGCTCGTCGCCGACGAGCCGACGACGGCGCTCGACGTCACCATTCAGGCACAGATCCTCAACCTCCTGCGGGACATCCAGGCCGAGCGGGGGATGAGCATCATCCTGATCACCCACGACCTCGGCGTGATCGCCCGGATGTCCGACCGGATCAACGTGATGTACGCCGGCGAGGTGGTCGAGCGCGGTCGCCTCGAAGACATCTTCGAGAATCCGGTCCACCCCTACACGCAGGGGCTGTTGGGGTCGATCCCCGACCTGCAGAACCCACAGCCGCGCCTCCAGCCGATCGAGGGCAACGTGCCGAGTCTGTTCGACTCGGAGATGGGTGACGGCTGTTACTTCGCCGACCGCTGTCCGAAAGCCATGAAATCCTGTCTCGAGAAGCCGCCGCAGCGACCCGTCGAGGGAAGCGAGGAACACACCGCGAAGTGCGTCCTCGCCGACCGGTCGTACGACCCCTCGGAAGCCATCTCCGGCGAGGAGGTGCACGAATGAGCGGCGAGGACCCCCTCCTCGAAGTCGACGGCCTGCGGAAGTACTACTTCGAGCAGGACACGGTGCTCGACCGCTTGCTCGGCCGCGACCCGGTGAGCGTGAAGGCGGTCGACGGCGTCGACTTCGAGATCTTCGAGGGGGAGACGCTCGGGCTCGTCGGCGAATCCGGCTGTGGCAAGTCGACGACCGGCGAGACGGTTCTCAGGCTGCGGGAGGCGACCGACGGGCGGATCGCCTTCGACGGCGAGGACGTCCTGGAGATGGACGACGACGAACTCATCGAGTTCCGCCAGCGCGCCCAGGTCGTGTTCCAGGACCCGTTCTCCAGTCTGGACCCGCGGATGACGGCCGGCGACATCGTCACCGAGCCGCTCGAGATCCACGGCATCGCCGACCGCGGCGAACGCCGCGAACGGGCCGTCGAACTGCTCGAACGCGTCGGGCTGTCGGCCGACCAGATCGACCGCTACCCCCACGAGTTCTCCGGCGGCCAGCGCCAGCGCATCGGCATCGCCCGCGCGCTCGCGCTCGAACCCGAGTTCGTCGTCCTCGACGAGCCGGTGAGCGCGCTCGACGTCTCCGTGCAGGCGCAGGTGCTCAACCTGCTCGAGGACCTCCAGGAGGAGTTCGGGCTCACCTACCTGTTCATCGCCCACGACCTCTCGGTCGTGCGCCACATCTCCGACCGGGTGGCGGTGATGTATCTCGGCGAGATCGTCGAGACCGGGGACGTCGACGACATCTTCGAGAACCCCGAACACCCCTACACCCAGGCGCTCTTAGAGAGCGTGCCCAGAGCGAGCGCCGGCGAACACGGCCGCCGGGTCGACGCGCTGCCCGGAGACGTTCCCTCACCGCGGAACCCGCCGTCCGGCTGTCACCTCCACACCCGCTGTCCGTACGCACGCGAGGCCTGCCGGGAGAGCGACCCCGAACCCGTCGAGGTCAGGCCGGACCAGTACGCCGCCTGCTTCCGCGCGGACGACGGACACGCCTACTGGGACAGCGATCCGCTCGATCACGCAGAGAGCGACTGAGACGCCCGTCTACGCGGTGGCGTGCCACGCGTTCGCGCGTTCGGTCGCCGTCGACCGGTCGACGCCCCGCTCGGTCGGTCAGAAGTGGCGGTCGACGATCCGCTCGGCGGTCCGGGCAGCGAGCGCCTGTCCCGTGTTCGTCGGGTTCGCGCCGCCCACGCCGTTCGCGAGCGCGGAGTGGTCCGCGACGAAGAGTCGATCCACGTCGTAGGCCTCGCAGGCCTCGTCGACGACCTTCCCCATCCGCATCGTGCTGTGGACGTGGAGAGCGGTCGGCGGCGAGTCGGATCGGTGGACGTGTGAGGCGCCGGCCTCGCGGAGGATCTCGGCGGCGATCCACGCGAGTTCGTCGCGCCGCTTCCGGTCGCCCTCGCTCGGCTCGAAGTTGACGAGCGGGACCGGACCGTGTTCGTCGGCGAGCGCCGGCGAGACGGTGACGCCGTTTCGGCGGTGGGGGCGGTCGTCGGTGACGACGAGCACCTGCAACGTCCGGCGGTACTCCGAGAGGAGTCGCTTGAGCGTGGTTCCGGCGAGTCGGCCCATCGTGTCCCACGGCGCGTCCGCGGGGTCGTTCTGGAAAGCGAAGCCGGACGCGCTCGCTCCGAAGCCGAGGACGGCACCGATCCCCGGCGCGGTCCCGACCGTCTGGAGCATACCCAACCCGGGGTAGTCGAAGCGGGCGGCGATGTCCTGTCCCTCGTGCTGGTCGACCGTGTCCTTGCCGACGGTCGCTCGCAGGTCGTCCGCGTCCCACAGCCCCATCACGTTGTCCCCGAAGTGGATGGTCAGGCCGCGGCCGACCCACTCGTTTGCCGGGAGGTCGGCGTTCAGCCAGAGCCGCGGGGTCTCGATGGCGCCCGCGGCGAGGACGACGACGTCGGCCGCGACGCGCTCGGTTCCGCCGGACCAGGTGTCCCGGAACCTGACGCCGGTCGCGGTGGGCGTATCGCCGACGTGCGTTTCGGTCAGGACGTCCGTGACGAACGCGTTCGGCCGGATCGTCACGTTGCCGGTTTTCAGCGCCGCGGGCACGAAACTGACGTTGCTCGCCCGCTTTGCCTTCTCTTCGTACGGTGCGCCTCGCGGGTGGGGGTTCCCGGCGATGTCGCCGAGCGCGAGCGTGTCGCCCTCGACGTCGGGATAGGTGAAGTCGCCGTCGTACCCCTCGTCGACGTGGAGCTTCGGGTCGGGCTGTCTGATGGCGTTCGGCTGGGGTCTGTAGCCGGGGCCGGTGACGTTCAGGTCGTCCACGAGGTCCCAGCCGGCGGCCGCCGCGCCCCGGAAGAACAGTTCTTCCTTGGCCGTGACCGGGGCGGGAGTCACCTCACACAGCTCCTCTATCTCCCGATAGTACGGGACCAGATCGGCGTAGTCGATGGGCCAGTGGCCCTGTTCGTCGATGGACGCCGGGTAGGCCCGCGGGTGGCAGCCGGTGTAGTGAAGCGTCGTCCCTCCGACGCCGGCACACTGGAGGATCGCCCCATCGCCCGGGAACTTGCGGAACCAGAAGCCCCGCTCGTGGTCCGCCGGCCCGAAGAGGAGCTTGGTCACCATCTCGAACTCGCGCGTCGTGAACTGCTCGTCGAGCAGGTCGCCGCTCAGGTCCGAGGCGCTCGAAGAGGTCTCCCCGCCGGGCTCTTCCTGGGGCTTTGGCCACTGCTCGTTGCCGTAGAACGGTCCGGCCTCGAGCACGAGGACCGACAGCCCCGCTTCGGCGAGCTTCCAGGCGGCGACGGGGCCGTCGCCGCCCGCGCCGACGACGACGACGTCGTAGCTGGCTGCGACCATCTCTGCTCACTCCGGATAGGGCTCCTCGTACCCGCTCGTGTCGTAGTCGTTCTCCCGAAACGACCCCGACTCGCGGGTGAGCCGGACGGTCGACGCCGCGTCCTCGTCGATCGTCGTCCAGACGTCTCCGTCGCCGAGCGGACCGTCGTCGGTCCCGACGTAGCCGCGGAGCGCTGCGTAGCCGCTCGCGAAGCCGGGGTACCCGGTCTGTCGCCAGCTCTGGACCGCGCCCGGGTCGTTGGGGTGGGCCCGTTCGCTCGGGGGCCGGGTGAACGCGTCGTACCCTTCCCACTCGCTGTAGTAGATCATCTCGGTGAATCCGACGACGAGCTGTCCCACGAGGCCGGCGTCGAACTCGAACAGTTCGTCGTCGACCGGCGAGATCGTGATCTCGAACTCGTCGAGGAGACCGATCGCTCGCAGTCGATCCCGTCGGGAGAGTTTCGAGAAGGTGCCGGCCGCGTTCCGGATCGCACGCGGCGACGCCTCGCCCGGTTCGAGCAGTGCCACCGGCCGGTCGCCGCTCGGTTCGGAGGTGTGTTCGCCGCGGTCGACCAGCCGCAGCGCCGCGACGTCGAGGGCGTGAGCGATCGGGTCGGCCAGCGGGACGTTCCCGTGGGCCCCCACGTGCGGGAGACCGAGTTGGAACCCGTCGTCGACGTACGTGATCACGAACTCGTCGAGGTCGATCGCCACCCCGCCGGGGACGTGCTCCGGTCCGAGTTCGGCACCGAGCGCCGGCGTCTCCGGGAGCACCGCGTCCGCGATCGCGCGGAACGTCACCGCCGTGTGAACGTCCACGTCCGAACCGAAGCCGAGGAGTTCGGAGAGCAGTTCCACGAAAGACGCCAGCGCGCGCCAGACTGTGTCACCCCACCGGAGAAGATTGTGCCACGCGGTACCAAGTATCATACGTATCTGTCCAACAGCGCGGTAATAGGCTTTGCTGTGCCGGACGCGACGGTTCGGAGACGATGGACGCGACGAGAACCGTCGTCGGAGGCGTCCGGACAGCGCCCTCTCGGTCGGTCGACTGCAGGGGGCCGCCCGTCGCTTTTCCGCGCCTGATTCTCGCGTCCGCATCTCGCGTCGTCGAGTCGCGTTCGCCCCGACCGACGACGCGCCGGAGGTGTCGGCGCTCGGTGACGCCGCCGACCACGGATTGCTGCTCAGAATCCGCCGAACTTGTCCCGGCGGTACAGATCCAGTTCGGTCACCGCGTTCGGCGACTCCTCGCGCGCCGCGAACGCGATCGCTTCGGCGACGTCCTCGGGTTCGGTGACCTCGTGCGGTTCGTATCGCTCCTTCGAGAGCTCCCTCTCCTCGCGGAACTCCTTGCCGAACTCGCTGCGGACCTCCGAGGGGTTCACGACCGTGACGGCCACGTCGTCGTCGCCGACCTGTCCGGCGAGACTCAGCGCGAAGCCGCGCGTCCACCACTTGGTCGCCGCGTAGACCGGCGCGCCCGGTCGCGGGAAGTTGCCCGCGAAGCTCCCGACGAACACGAGCACGCCCTTCGACTCCCGGAGGTGTGGCAGGACCGTCCGCGCCGTGAAGAACATCCCGTCGGTGTTGACGTCCATCACGGTCCGGTACTGCTCGGTCTCGAGTTCCTCGACGGTCACGCCGCGTGCGGTGCCCGTGCCGGCGTTGTTCACGACGACGTCCAGGCCGCCGAAGGCGTCGACGACCGTCTCGACCGTCGCCTCGACCGCGTCCTCGTCGGTCACGTCCGTCGGGACGACGGCGGTCTCGACGTCGGCGTCGGCTTCGATCTCTCCGGCGATCTCTCTGAGCCGCTCTTCGCGACGCGCCGCGAGTGCGACGTCCGCGCCGTCCGCGGCGAGTCGCTTCGCCGTCTCTCTGCCGATGCCAGCGCTCGCACCGGTCACGAGCGCGGTTTTCCCCTCGAGTGGACGTTCGTCACTCATGCCCGGGAAATCACGCCGCGAGTACAAAAGCCCGGGCGAAGCGGAGAGTCCGTCGAGCCGGGCGACGCCTCAGTCGCGATCACCACCGAACACGCGCCGGACGACGCGCCAGAGGAGTGCGACGCCGGGTGCGCCGCCGGACAGCCAGACCGCCCCGGCGAGGACGAACAGGGCCACCTGTCCGGTGAACGCACCCATCGGCTCGCGCAGGACGATCGCCGGGTCGAGGCGCTCGGCGGCCCGAACGAGGGCGTCGAAGTGATCGACCGGGCTGTCGCGCCCGTAGTCGGGAAGCGGGAGAACCGGCCAGAGCAGGAAGGTCAGGTCCTCGAACTGCCCCGCGAAGAGCGAGCGGTAGCTGTCGGCGAACAGGTGCGAGCCGTAGCCGAAGACGAACCCCGCGGCGGGCTCCAAGCGATCGG
>JGI1689J12820_1000168_pt1 | contig 11366 bp, 9 predicted proteins | sample PRCRCaboRojoPR_6_FD_12820 | JGI IMG/M metagenome (IMG submission 12820)
CGAGACAGCCGCGGGATCCGGTTCAGAGCGAAGTCCTCTGCCGTCCGGAGGAACTCCATGACGCCCTCTTTTTCGATCAGACGGTACGATCGCGATGCGATGCTGGGGATCATTGCTCGGGGAATCAAATTGCAGGGCCGGGCGTGGACGGGTGTCGCGACGGGAGATTCGCCGACTGCCGGCGGTCGAGTCCCGTGACTGGACTGCGCCGCGTCGGTCACTGACGACGAGTTCGGTGGGGACTGACGGCTCGAGCGCTCCGACGTCGTGGGCGCCGACGGACCGAGCGCTAACCGAACGCAACGTTTACTCGACGACACGACACGCCGTGCAGTTGACTCTGTTCGCAGATATGCTTTGTGTGTACACGCCACAAACTCCTCGGAGGAGGCGACTGTCGCCGCTCCGTGAACGAGACGGTGACCCGAGAGACCCGACAGTCCGGCGTTCTCGCTCGCGTTAATGGTCAAATAGACGAGTGAGTGCCGGCCGCGGCCGCCCGCACTGGACATCCGCCGTTCCGATCCCGTGATTGGGACCTTCGACAACCAGTGTGCTTCTGCCTGCAATTACCGGCAACGTCTCCTCGACTTCGGAGGGGAGGTCGTGTGTTACTGTCGTGATGGGCTCGCGCGGAAAGTACGGTTAGCCGAGCCCGAACCGCGGCGATTCCGGTAACGTTACGCTACGTCGACTCGGCCGTCAATGGCTTCGGTGAACGTCTCGAGTAACGCGTCCACCGCCGTCTCGATGGTGAACGTGTTTTCTACAGTTCGTCTGCCGGCTTCGGCGAGTTCCCAGCGCGTCTCGGGAGATTCGAGGAGACGTCGGATCGAACGTTCGAGTGCCTCGCTGTCCCGCTGGGGAACGAGCACTCCGTTTTCGCCGTCAGCAATCAGCTCCGGAACTCCGGCGACCGTCGTCGAGATACAGGCCGTCTCCATCGCCATCGCTTCTTTCAACGAGACCGGAATCACGTCTCTGTCACCGTCCTCGGCGACGACACACGGCAGAAGGAATACGGCTGCTTCGTCGAGTTCGCGTTCCAATCTGTCGTCCGTAACGTGACCGAGCATCGTCACGTGCTCGTCGAGAGAGAGGTCGTCGATCAGCTCGCGAAGTTCCTGTTCGAGTGGCCCCTTCCCTACGATGTGGTACTCGAGGTCCGGAAACTCGTCTACTAGTCCCGCGACCGCACGCAACCCGTACTCGTACCCTTTCTTTTCGACCAACCTCGCCACCGTCAGCAACCGGTACGGCCTCTCCGCTGCGGTTGGCGAAAACTGGTCGATATCGACGGTAGCGTAGACGACATCGATCGGACGTGTCACTTCGAGAGCATCGCGAAGAAACTCCCGATTGTATTTCGATGGCGTCACGACTCTGTCGGCCGTCTGTAGCACGTTCGCAGCCTGTCCCCTCTGGTCGGAAGCGAATATCTCGAACGCGTGAGCTGTCAGCGTAAGCGGGACTTCTCGATAGTTTGCCACGTATCGGGCCGGGAACTTCGCGTGGTTTGCGAAGTGACCGTGGACGATGTCGATGTCGGACTCGAGAGTCGACGTGAAATCGAGACACTGGAGCGCGAGATGAGCGTGAATCCCGAGACGCCTCAGATCCGGTTCGCGCGAGAGGTTAGCAGGCAACGACATCTCTAAAAGACGTCGATCTATCGTATCTAAGATGTTCCCGTAGTCCGGTGTGTCAGCGTAGCGGACGCGGATGTCGAGGTCCTCGAAACTGTGGCGGGTGACGTCCTCCTCGGAATCGTTCAAAGCAAAGACGGCGACGTCGTGGCCACGCCGTTCCAGTTCGACGATCTCGCTGAGGACGAAACTCTGGGACAACACGGGAAATTTGTTTAGGTAATAGAGAACGTTCACGCCGAAAATCGACCGGGAAGTCACTTAATTTTTCACCTATTAACGGCGCGTGCCGGCCCTCCCTCCGTGATATTCGCCGAGAGAAGGCCGATGTCACGACGCGAGGATCGTATCGACGACGCCGATGCGTCTCCGCAGTCCGGGATAGCAACTCTCGAATCTCGCCTGCGTCGGGTCCACCGCGGTCGACTCGCCACTCGGCCGTTCGATCCACGGCGGGAGCGATGTTACCAGGTCAATATTTATTGCCGAGCCGTACGTTCTTTTTCGTTGAGTGGATATGGACTGGGAGTACGATCTGAGTGTTATCATGCCCGTGTACAACGGCCAAGAGCTCGTCGGGGACGCGATCGAGTCCGTACTCTCCCAGTCGTTCGACTCCTACGAACTGATCATCATCAACGACGGGTCTACCGACGGCAGTGACGCCGTGATCCGGGAGTATCTTCCCAGCGAGAAAATCGAGTACTTCGTCCAGGAAAACAGAGGCGTCAGCGAGACGACGAACCGAGGAATCAGAGAAGCGAACGGGGAGTTTCTCACAGTACATCCTCAGGACGATTACTCGGTCTCAAGTCGATTCGATAAACAGATGCGGATTCTCGAAGACAACCCCGACGTCGGATTCGTATACTCCCCTGCCAGGTTCGTCGACTTCGACGGCAACGAACTCTCGACCTGGGGGGGTTGGCAAGGGGAGGGTCGTGTCGCGGGTCGCGACCTCTTCTACAAGCTCTACGTCGATGGCATGTTTATAGCCAGTCCGTCCGTCGTGTTCCGTCGGGAGCATTTCAGAGACGAGAAACATCCCTGGGGTGATCCAGATCTCGAAGTGGTGAGCGACTGGGAGCACTGGCTCGACGCCGCCCATCAGTACGACGCCTACGAGATGGGCGAGCCACTGATAGAGATGCTACGAGACCCGGACCACGAACATCTCGCGAGCCGGAAGGAGACGGTACTGGCGGAAGAGAAGATCGTCCTGCAGCGCGTCCGTGAGCGGTACGCCGACGGGTCCCACCCGGTGAGGCGCCGCCATTACGCCAGAGCGATGTCCAACCACTATATGAGAGAGCTCAAATACCGCCTGCGCGAGGAGCAGAACTATGGGTCGGCGGCAAAACTGGCGCTGAAAGCGTTCGCGTTCAACCCGCTCAACAGGGATCTGTACTACGAGTTCGCCAATACCGTCATCTCCCGCGCGCCCTGAACCGGGGTACGCGTAACTCGGTAGGGCGAGCGACTCGGAGTGCTCGCGAGAGCCGATCAGCGTGCGCAGGACCGTACGTCGCCACGAACAGCGTTACGTGACGGACTCTTTCATAGTCCGGAGGAGACTGTTGATGCCGTAGTCGAACCACCGCTCTACGCCGAGGATCGCGACTGCGTAGACGCCGATTCCCGTCAGGACCAGCAGGACGAACTCGGCCATCGGGACGCCGACCGAAACCTGCTGTTGGACGATCCAGACGATCGCGGCCATCGCGACACTCCCGGCGGTAGGATACGAGAGGATCCGGAGGAACCGTCGATAGCTCCCGTCGATCGTCTGCATTGCGAGATAGATCTGGATCGGTGTAAGAAATGTGACCCCGAGCACGGCCAGCGCCGTCCCTTCCATGCCGAACCGATCCGTCAACGGATATATGAGAACCGCGAGGAGCGCAACGTTGAGCACCTGTAACTTCGTGCCCAGGTCGGGTCGCCCCACTGCCTGAAACAGAGACCCGAAGGTGGCTCCGAACGACCGGCTCGCGCCGTAGACTGCCATGATCTGCATCGCGAGGACCATCGGCAGCCACTGCGTTCCGAAGAACGCCCGGACGAACGTGGGGGCCACGACCACGATGCCGGCCGCCATCGGGAACGAGACGAACGTCGTCAACTGCAGCGTCTTGAAGAACCCTTCCCGTAGCTTCTCCATGTCGTCCTGTACCATGGAGTAGGCGGGGAACGCCACCTGCGAGATGATGTGAGTGACTTCCGTCGCCGGCGCGTTCGAGAAGCGATAGGCCATCTGGTAGTAGCCGAGCGCCGTCGCGCCGACGAACCAGCCGAGGAAGGCGTCGTCGCCGCTGGAGAACAGGAACATCAGGATCGCAGACAGGGTGATCCACCTGCCGAAACCGTACATCTCCCGGGCTCGTCCGGCGTCGAAGCCCAGCGACGGACGGTAGTCGTGNAGGTAGTACGACGAGAGGCCTTTGGCGAATCGCTCGGCCAGCACTCCGATCACGAGGGCCCAGACGTTCTGAAACACTATCGCGAACGCGATAGCAGAGGCGACGTTGAACGTGGATCCCGAGATCTGGTAGATGAACCGTTTGTGAAACTCCATGCGTTTCTTCAGATACACCACCCCGGGGTTCCGGAGACCGGTGAGCAGCGGTGAGAGTCCGAGCACCCGTAAGATATCCACAGCACGAGGCTCGCTGAAGAAGGTGGCTACGTAGGGTGCGCTGACGTACATAACTGCGGCGATCAACAGGCCGCGCCCGATCTGCATCACCCAGACGGTGTTCAGATACGAGTCGACGTTGTCGTCGCTCTGCTGAATGAGCGAGTTTTCGAGGCCCATATTGGAGAACTGCCGGAGCGCTCCGAGCGTGACGAGAGCGATGCCCATCACACCAAAATCAGACGGATGGAGGTAGTTTGCCAGGACTGCGAGCATACCGAGGCGGAGAACACGGTCGGCGACGTTGATCAGCGTGGCCCAGATCCCGCCGGTCACGGCGAGCCCCGTCACGCTGCCTTGCGGAAGGAGCGTCCGCTTTAGGAATGCGATCAGGCGTCGCAACATTACACGTCATTGAGAACTATGAGTAAAAATACTTTCCGTGGGTATGCGGAACCTAATTTAATACCCTCCGGATCAGCGTCGATACAGAACTCCGACCGAGTCGACCGTCGGTTCGTGCAGCTTCGTATTACCTCGGCAACAATTTTTTGTTCCAGCATGTCTTCTTCCGAATATGTACGTTTGGGAACGGGTCCGCGGAGACCTGTCGTTGTTCCTCGAGGGGGCACGAAATCCCAAAGCAGTGGCGGTCGAACTGAATCGGCTCTACTTCCAACTCGGTCGAGGGGAACGATACAACCCCGACGGAACCGACATCTTCGAGGACGAGGACTGGGACAACCTCGTCCTCCTGGACGCCTGTCGTTACGACGAGTACGCAGAACGCACATCTCTGCCGGGAACTCTCGAGAAACGGTCCTCCCGCGGCAGCGCGAGCAAACAGTTCGTCCGGGGTAACTTTACGGGCAAGACGTTGCGGGATACGGTCTACGTATCCGGAAACCAGTGGTATCTGAAGTTACACGAGGAACTCCAGTCGGAGTTGTACAAGTATCACGACGTGGAGCGAGACGCAGTTGGGGGACGCGTTCCGAGCCCCGAGACCGTCACCAGCGCCGCCCTCGAGCACGCAGACCGGTACCCTCACAAACGCCTCATCGTCCACTACATGCAACCCCACCGACCCTACCTCGGTGTCGGCAGCGACCAGTTCAGTGAAGACTCCGAGGAAGGTCGAGTCCGACTTCGAGGCATCGGCGAGACGATCCGTTCGGGGGACGCCAGCTGGGACGATCTCACTGCCGCATACCGGGACAATCTGCGGAAGGTGCTCGAGGAGGTCGAAGTGTTGGTCGACCATCTCGAGGGGAAGACTGTCGTGAGTGCCGACCACGGTGAACTGCTCGGCGACCGAATCCGGCCGATACCGGTCAGGTGGTTCGGTCACCCCGAGGCGATCTACGTCGATCCGCTAGTCGAAGTGCCCTGGCACGTCGTCTCAGATGGACCACGGCGGGAGATCCAGCCCGGGACGCCGGAGACCGAAATCGAAGTCGATCCCGACGTCGACGAAAACCTCCGAAATCTCGGCTATCTGTAACGAACGCCTCGAGAGCGCGGACGACGAACTCCCCCTCCGGTCGGGCTATCCTCCGCGTAACCAAGTTCGAGGAGGCCAGTCATACATCCACCATGTCCGACTGGCACTCGCGTCGCGTCCTCGTGACGGGCGGTCTCGGATTCGTCGGCAGTAACGTCGCGAACCGACTCGTCGAGCTGGGGGCAGACGTGACGGTCCTCGACGCCGAACTGCCGAAGATGGGGAGCAATCGAGCCAACGTCGCCGACGTCCGGGACGAGATCACGGTGGTCGAAGCGGACGTCAGAGACGAGGAGGCGGTCCGTGCGCACGTCCGCGAGTCGGACGTCGTCTATCACTGTGCGGCCCAGTTGAGCCGGCTGGTCGCCAACGAGGAACCCGGGACCGACGTCGACATCAACTGCAAGGGAGTAGTCAACGTGCTGGAGGCGGCCGCGGACGCCGAACCCGCCCCGCACGTGGTGTTCACCAGTTCGCTCGCGGTCTTCGGTCGCCCGGCGAGCGTGCCAGTCGACGAGTCGACCGAGATCCGCCCGATCGACATGTACGGCGCGAACAAGCGCGCCGGGGAGCACTACTGCCGGATCTACTGGGAGATGGAGGACGTCCCGACGACCGTCGTCCGCCCGGCGAACGTCTACGGTCCGCGCGCGCCCCTCTCGGTGGACGGATACGGCGTGCAGAATCAGTTCGTCGCGAGCGCGCTCCGAGACGAGACGCTCACCGTCTTCGAGCCCGGCACGACCCTGCGAGACTACGTCTACGTCGGCGACGCGACGGACGCTCTCGTCGAACTGGCGGGCGCCGAACAGACCTTCGGCGAGGAGTACGTCCTCGGCCGCGGCGAGGGAACGACCCTCGAAGAGCTAGCGGAAGCGGCGGTCGAGGCAGCGGGGGCGGGCGAGGTCGAGATGGTGCCCTGGCCGGAGGAGTGGGACGAGGTGAGCCGCGGCGACGTCGTCACCGACCCGTCGAAACTCGAAACCGACGTCGACTGGCAGCCGACCGTCGACCTGGAGACCGGACTGCGCGAGACGGTGGCGTTCTACCGGTCACGCAAGGACGACTACCTCGAGTGACCGCGGCGGTCGCCGAGAACGCGGGCCGACCGGTCAGAGAAACGCCCGGAACTTGTCTGCCAGTTCGGCGACGCCCTGGTCGAGCGAGTAGGCCGGTTCGAATCCGCGCGCCCGGATCTTCTCGTCGCTCACGATGTAAGAGAGCTGGTTGAGCTGTTCGGCCTCGGTGTACCCGATTTCGACGTTCGGGAAGTGGCGGTCGATCGCGTCGACGACGTCGAGCAGTTTGCCGTTCTCGGTGACGACGTTGTAGACGTCGCCGTCGCCGAGTTCGCTGCCGGCGAACAGCATCGATCGGACCGCGTCCTGGATGTGCAGGTACGGTCGCTTCTGCTCTTCGGCCCCCTCGTACACCGTCAGCGGGTGACCGGTCGCCGCCAGAAGCGCGAACTTGTCGACCACGGTGTCGAACCGCATCCCGGTGGTCCAGCCGTAGACGGTTCCCATACGGAGCGCCGTCAGCCCCATCTCGCCGTCGTACGCCTCGAGCATCTCCTGTTCGGCCTCGAGCTTCGCCTCGCCGTACGGGGATTCGGGGTCGCAGTCGAAGTCCTCCTCTATCTCCCTGTCGGTCCGGCCGTACACCGAACAGGTCGAGACGTTCACGAACTGACTCACGTCGGCATCGCGGGCCGCACCGTACACGTTCAGCGCGCCGTCGTAGTTCACGTCCCAGGTCTTCTCCGGGATGTCGAACGTCTCGGGCGCGTTCGTGATGGCCGCGAGGTGGAACACGGTGTCGACGCCGTCCATCGCGTCTCGAACGACCGCCTCGTCTCTGACGTCGCCCTCGACGAACTCGTAGTCCGCGTACGACGGCAGGTCCCAGAGCGCGTGGAACCGCGGTTGCCGGTAGTTGTCGAGGATCCGTATCGTCTCGCCCGAGTAGCTCGGGTGGTCGGGGAGCTCGCGAATCAGCCGAGAGCCGATGTACCCGATGCCGCCGGTGACCAGAACCGTCATGCGAGTTCTAGATGGATCGGACGGTATTATATTTTTTCATTAATTAAAATAGCATAATTAAAGATGACTCTGGAGAGAGAGCGACCACGATCACGGCTCGACAGAGACGTTCCTCCGTCAAAGCTATCCGGTCACTAACGCCGGGCGCTCGACCGGCCAGTGGGGACAAACGGGCATAATAGGTCGTTAACGGCGGTTATACGACGTGTGTTAAAGTATCCAGCACGCGATACGTACGTGTGATGCAATCGGGGACGAATCGTCCAGCCGAAACGACGCGGCGCCAGACGCGGGAGCCGTCGTCCGCGCGCACCGAAGCGGGGCCACGGCTCCGGAGTAGCACATGAAAGGGATTCTCCTCTCCGGTGGAACGGGGAGCCGACTCCGTCCGATCACACACACCGGTCCGAAGCAACTCATCCCGATCGCGAACAAGCCGGTGCTCCAGTACGTCGTCGAGGACTTCAAGGAGGCGGGCATCACGGAGATCGGCGTCGTCCTCGGGAACAAGGGCAGGGAGGCGGTCCAGAAGTTCCTCGGAGACGGCTCCCGGTTCGGGGTCGACATCACGTACATCGTGCAGGGGAACCCGCTGGGCATCGCCCACGCCGTCGGTTGTGCGCGCGATTTCGTAGACGGGGACGACTTCGTCGTCTACCTCGGCGACAACCTCCTCAAGCAGACCATCTCCCCGCTGGTCGAGAGCTTCGAGGAGGGCGATTACGCAGGCGGGATCGCGCTCCAGCAGGTGCCCAACCCGGAACGTTTCGGCGTCGCAGAACTCGACGACTCCGGCAACGTCGAACGGATCGTCGAGAAACCCGACGACCCCGAGAGCGACGTGGTCCTCATCGGGGTCTACGTGTTCTCGCCGCGAGCGTTCGAGGCGATCGAGGCGATCGAACCGTCGTGGCGAGGTGAACTCGAGATCACCGACGTCTTCCAGTGGCTCATCGACGACGGACAGCGGATAGACTCCCACACCGTTCGGGGCTGGTGGAAGGACACCGGGAAACCCGAGGACATCGTCGAAGCGAACCACCTCGTACTCGAGGCGCTCGACGCAACCGTCGACGGGACCGTCGCGGACGGCGCCGAGACGATGGGGAGGATCGACCTCCACGAGACGGCGACCATCGAGTCGGGGGCCGTCGTCCGCGGACCCGTCTCGATCGACGCCGGGACGGTGATAGAGAGCGACGCGTACATCGGACCGTACACGTCCATCGGCCCCGATTCGACGATCCGGAACACCCACATCGAGAACAGCGTCCTCGTCGGCGAGTCGACGATCACGTCGAACGGGAAGATCATAGACAGTCTCATCGGCCGCGGCGCCGAACTCAGGAGCGCCGAAGACGCGTTGCCAGAGGGCCGACGACTCGTCGTGGGCGAGAACTCGAACCTGAGACTCTGACGATGCGCATCATCACCCTCACCTGTCCGACCTGTGGCACCGTCGTCGCCGCGAACGTGCTCGAAGAGGAACGGATCACGAAGTGTCCGGGACTCGGGTGCGACGAGGTCCTCGCGTTCGAGCAGTTACCGGAGACGGAACGCGAGTACTTCCTGGAGCACCGTCAGCGATACCAGATGTGAAGGCCGCGCCGACGGTTCGGCCCTCGCGGCGGCTCCAGTTTTCTACTCTCGACCGACGCCCTCCCGAGGCGTTCGCCTCTTCGGGTGACGCCGAACTGCGGTTCCGGGACAGTCCCCCAGAGGGGTCCGCTACGCCTCTATCTTGCCCTGCAGGTGCTCCTCTGCCTCTTCTCGGTCTTCCGGGTAGCCGATGTCCATTCGCCACCCGTCGAGTCGGATGGCGTCGATGGTCCGACCGGAGTGAATGAGTAGGTCGATCGCGTCGCTGATCTCGTACTCGCCCCGGCCCGAGGGCTGGACGAGGTGACAGGCGTGGAATATCGCGGGCGTGAAAGTGTAGAATCCGGTCATGACGAGGTTCGAAGGGGGGTCGTCCGGCTTCTCGACGACCTCGGTGATCTCCCCGTACTTGTTCGTGTTGCAGACGCCGTAGCGGTCTGCCTCCTCCCAGGGCACCTCCTCGACGAGGAACGCCGCGTCGGCGCGGTCCTCTCGCTGGCGTCGGACGACGTCCTCCAGATTCGCCTGGAAGATGTTGTCCCCGAGCATCAGCATGAAGTCGTCCTCGATGTGGTCTTCCACCGTCAGGACGGCGTGTGCGAGCCCCTTCTGTTCTCGCTGGTGGGCGTAGGTGATAGACACGCCCTCGTACTCGTCGCCGTAGTGTTCGATGATGTTCTCCTTGAGGTAGCCGACGACGATCACGAACTCGTCGGCCCCGAGTTCGACGAGTTGGTCGAGGCAGTAGGTCAGGATGGGCTGCCCGTCGACCTCGACCATGGCCTTCGGTTTGTCTTCCGTGAGCGGTCGGAGCCGCGTGCCCCGCCCGGCCGCGAGGACGACTGCTTTCATTTGAATCATGAACTGAAAGCCGGTCGACGTCCTTTGTTAAGAACAACATAGAGTCTGCGTGGTCCGCCGGTCCGAGCCCCTCTGGCGCGAACGGTCCCGCGGTCGGTACCTCGTCGCTCCGCGCCGTCCGAGAAGTCGCCGACGACGACGCTGTCGCTCGCTGCCCGACGACTCGACCCGACGACACTCGGCCGCTCGCGCCGGTGAATCGTCGCCGGGTCAGCGAGACGCTGACGCGCCTGCCGCGATTACGCGTCCTCGCGTTCGAGAGCGACGCTCGCCCCGCCCTCGACGACGAACGAGAGCACGTCGCCGGAGAAGCGAAAGCCGACGACCTCGTCTGCGATCGAACCCCTGGCCCCGGTGCCGTCGACGGGCCCGTCGGCGCCAACTCGGCCGAGCGGAGTGGGGTTCTCGAGCCGTCCCGACACCGAGAGGTCGTAGGCCGCAGACGAGTCGGCGGCGCCGAGGACGACTTCGTTCGGGCGCGTGGCGGCCTCCCCGCCGTCGAGTTCTTCGGGGGCGACTCGCTCCCCGTCGAGGAGGACCGTGACGCCACTGCCGCCCCGGAAGTCCCGCACCGACCCGTAGATCCGGTAGCTGTCGCTGCTGCCGACGACGACGCCTTCGACGCTCTTCCCGTAGATGTTGTCGCCCGCTTCCACGTCGGACGCGTGTGGTTCGATGCTGTCGTCGACGGTGAACTCGTAGTCGGTCGGTCCGTCCCCATCGCCGACGACCTCGATCGTTCGTCCCCGCGTGGGACCGTCCACCGCCGTTTCGCGGTCGTCGATGCCGCCGTCGATCGCGACGTCCTCGACCATCGTCCGGCCGTCCGAGCCGTCGACCGCTAGCAGTTTCTCGGACCGGTCGGTCGCGTCGGGGTGAACGTCGAACGTCACGTTCTCCACCAGGACGTCCTCACAGGAGCTGACGGCGAACCACGCGCGACTCTCTCTCTCGGGCGCGACGAAACGAACGTCGGTTCGACGTGCGCCGGTACCGCGGATCCCCCAGCTCTCGGCGTCGCCCACCGCGAGTTCTTCGGTGATGAGATACTCGCCCGGCGGGAACTCGACGAGGACGTT